>ERZ1048872.253-NODE-253-length-64468-cov-8.502305_pt1 | contig 64468 bp, 56 predicted proteins | sample MGYA00383100_ERZ1048872 | MGnify/ENA primary metagenome ERZ1048872 (study PRJEB29581, sample SAMEA5548370) | metagenome | biome: marine; feature: coastal; material: water | depth 50 m | study: Short-term variability in the microbial, nano- and picoplankton...
ATATTAAAACGACTGTTTAATAAAGAACGATCAACTAATTGAAGGTTTGCGGAAGATACCACACGCTCTACGTTACCTGGTAATTTTGTTTGTCCAGCCCAAAGTTCCCAATTGTCTGCAAAGTTCCATTTAAGAACAGCATCTAAAATTATACGTGGGGTATTTCTGTTAAAATCATTGGCTCCAGAAACATCTCTGTTAGTTAAACCAAGTTCTATTTTATATTTTAATTTTGGACTGTAAGCGAAACCATCAAATTTTAAACGTGCACGACGAACGATAAAATTATGTTCTGGACTTCCGTACTTATCTCCGTTATGGTCCCAAGACGACATTGAACGTACTTGAAAACGAGGAGCAAATTTTACACTAAAAGAACTGTCTTTTGCTACAAAATTGATTAATCCTTTACCAAATGAGGTATCACTTATTTCTTGTGAGTTAAGAGAAGTAAATGCTATAAATGTAATAGCAACTAAAGTAAATTTAAGTTTCATTATAAGTATTAGTTTTTGTCAGGTGCAAATAACTTACTTATTTCAAATATGAATGTTTCCTTAATGTTAAGTTTTACCATAAAAAAACCGCCTTGGCCAAAGGCGGTCATTAGAATTCATGATAATTAGTCGACAAAAACTAATAGATTATACGAAACTAATATGTCTTATAAGACGAGGTAAATATATATACGATGTATGATTTTAGTGTAACCATAGTATTAACTAATCATTAAGCTTAAAACTTGAATGTTAATTATGTAAAAGTATCTTTATCAATTAATTACATGGTTAATGTAAAATTAATGTTAAGTAAATGTTGCTAAAATATTAAGGAATCTTTATATTTAATTAATAAGTAAATTAAAAACCCAGAATTATGAACAAAAATGTTTTAATGTTGTTCGTTTTATTTATCGGTTTAGTTTCTTTTGCACAGCAAGAGCGACAGTTAAAGCTTAATGAAGACACCAATTTAATTGAAGTAACGTACTATCATGACAATGGAGTTGTAAGTCAAACAGGATTTTACACTGCAGATGGTAAATTACAGGGTGAATGGTTAAGTTTTGATATTGAAGGTAAAAAGAGCGTTTCGGCGAATTATGATAATGGGAAAAAAGTCGGCAAGTGGTTTTATTGGACAGATAAGACTTTAAAAGAAGTAGATTATACAAATAATGCTATTGTTAGCGTTAGTGAATGTCAAAAAGATGATAAGACATCTGTAGCTATTCGTAATTAATAAAAATATTACACAAACTTAAAAAGCATCCTATTTAGGATGCTTTTTTATTGCTATTAATCTAAGTATTCTATCTTTTAGAATCTAACCCAACCTTGTGTCCAATCATTATTTGCATCTACTGCACCAACATAGTTTACAGAAGTAAACCAAGAGTTTATGGTAGAAGGATCTATTGCATTACCTTGATAAGTTCCTCTAAAACCAACAAGAGTAAAATCATCTGGAATTGCTGTACCTGCATTATTAAAAGGATCATTAGAACCATCTAATGTATAATTTGTATATGTTGAGAAATCTGCAAGGTCGGCAGTAGCATTTCCACCATGGTCTAAATCAAACGAATTGACGTTATCGATAATGGAGTTTCTTACTTCTACCTCACCATTATTTAAGTTGATTAACGTTTGGTCATCATCAACTTCGATACCTTTCCCAGGGAATCCTTTAATAATCATATTGTAAGCAGCTACTTTAGTACCGGCTCTAAACTCAATACCTTTATTTTCGCCATCACCATCTTCTGCACCTAACAATGTAATATTAGAAAGTGTAGGATATGAGAAAGGTATAGCATCTGGTGTAGAAGATAAGTTATCTGCTTCGATACCTTTATCACCCTCTAAAGTTGTTTGTTGTACAACCCAGAATTGACCTCTACCAACCCAGCCGTCAGTCCAATCAAAACTATCATCTTGCGCTCCAGTAGAAACTGCATATTTTAAATCTACAGTTCCTCCATAGAATTCAATACCATCATCGTTACCTAAGTACGTTTGGATATATTCTAAAGTTGTTCCGTTACCTACACCATATAGTGATAAACCATTGTATTCTGAGTCTGCATTAATACGTCCACCAGTATATTCTAAACGCATGTAACTAATTATACCAGAGTTGTCCGCTGGCTCAGAACCGCCATAAGTAATGTTTGCTACTTCTGCAGTTGCAGTTGCCCCTCTATTAATAGGTGCTTTACCAGCAATAATTAATCCTCCCCAATCACCAGGATTTGGAGTTGCTTGGTTAGAAGTAAGAACAATAGGTTGTGAAGCAGTACCTTCTGCTATAATTGTTGCTCCTTGATTGATTAATAAGTAAGAATAAATGCCATCAGTGGTTTGACCAGCTTCGATACGCGTACCAGCTTCAATAGTAATAGTGACTCCGTCTACTACAGATACACCTCCGACAAGTTCATAACAATTGTCTGATGTTAATGTAATATCTGAAGTTATTTCACCTGATAATTCGATACAGTCTGAACCGTTGTTGCCACCTCCAGGATTAATAGTAACATCGCCTATACTTTCTTCGTTTACTGTACAAGCTTGAAATACTATAACTAAGGCTAAAAAAATTCCTTTGATTACGTTTTTAGTAGTTTTCATAATTTAAATTTTGATTGTAATATGTTTTTATTAAAATTTATATGTAAGACCTAGACTTAAGTTGGCTCCTATTTGGTATGAGCTTACCGTTAGTTCTTGGTTAATGCTTTCTTGATCTTGATAACGTTCTATGGTTGGGTTTAAAATATTTTTTGCAGATAAACCAACTTCCCAATGTTCGTTGAAAGTGTCTTTAAAATTGAAGTTTAATGTGCCAAACCCTTTTTCGTAAATATCTCCAACACCATTACCACCTGCAGAATAGATTCGATCTCCGAAATAGTTAAAATCTAGAGTGGTCGAAATTTTATGTTTTCCAAATTCTTTTGAGAAATTGATATCAGTATTAAATATATAAGGAGAAGCACCTTGTAGCTTACGCTCCATGTTTGTTGGTGCAATAGATGCATTTAATACAGTAACTGATGGATCAATAACTACTTTTGTGTACATTACAGTAGCATTTACACCTAGTGATAAATTACTTAGTAAGCTTTCATCATCTTCGTTAGTGAAAATATTGTTTAATTGCTGTCTGTACTCAATTTCACCACCAAATATTTTAGCATTATCAGAGTTTACAAACGAGTTATTATTATTTGCAGATGCAATTCTGATTTTTTCAATAGGTTGATCTAAATATTTACCAAAAGCCGTTACTGAGAACACTTCTCCATCTCTTGGAAAGAACTCATACTTAACATCAAAATTGTAATTATCAGAATTTTTAAGATCAGGATTACCAATGGTAAATTCATTTACATCTTCATCTAAGAAAGGTGCAGTCTCTGTAAATAGTGGTAGAGTTACTGTTTTACTTGCGGCAAAACGTATATTGGTTCTGTCGTTAAGTGTGTGTTTAATATCTAAACTTGGTAGTACAAAAAACTCGTCTATAGTACCTGTAGCATCATTGCTCGTTACAGGATCTTTGTAGAATACGTTTTGTTCAAAATCTTCAACTCTAAGACCTGTATTTACTAATACCTTTTCTGAAAGTTGCCATTTTAAAAGCGCAAAACTTGCGAAGTTATTTAGATCTGCATCATATGCATTCTGAGGACGAGTAACTTCTAAAACATTATAAACATCGTTAAGAAGGTTTTCTTCATTTAAAAATGCATCAGGATTATTTAAGTCAACAACCGTATTATTAGCATCAAAAATGTAATTGATTTGTTTTGCTTCAAAGTCACGATTTTTTGTTCTTGTATTAATCCCAATAGTTAGTTTATTTTTAAACAAATCGTCTTCATCTTTTGAGAAATTGATATCAAAAGCAACTTTTGTAGAGATATCATCCTCGTTTAATTCTTGATAAAAACGTTGATTATCACTATCATTAGTATTTCTAAAGTTTCCTAATACGATTAAAACATCTTGTCTTTCAGAGAAGAATAGTTGTCGTCGGTCTGGCACATAACCTAAAGCTTTATTGTAAGCTGCACCATAATTAATCTCGTATTTATCGCCTTCAAATTTGTGCCTTCCTGTTAATTGTTGTGTGAACAGATTATTTTGTTGAAATGTACCTCGTCTTACATAAGTATTCAACTCTGTATTTTCACCAGATACACCAACAAATTCTCTTAGCTCATCTTCTGTATCATTAACAAACAATGTTGTTGCTGTTAATGTGTTATTAGAATTCCAATTAAAAGACGCACTACCCAAAACAGTTGTATTTGTTTTGTATTTAAATCTATCATAATTAAATGCAAACGACCCTTGGTCTAATTCACCTTGATTATTTAAAACGGTTTCAAAACCATTAATAGTAGCTTCATGGCCATTGCTAAAAGATGCAGATAACAATACATTTAAGTTACTAGAATCCCCAGTTGTAAAGCTATGACCGGCTAAAATATTAGCATTAACATCTGGGCCATCTAATCGCTGCTCTGGATTAAAACCAGTTGAGAACGGATAGTATTCAATATCATTACTGTTATAAGTATAGTTAGGAATATTTAAAAGCGGTGTAGCATATCTTGATCCATCATCTAAACCATAAAAATCATATTTTCCGCCATCTAGTAAAAAGAAGTCGTTAGAGATGGCTGTGGTGTTGACTCCAGAGCCAAAGCCTATTTCTAGCAAGTTTTTTCTAGGTCTATCTTTTGTATCTATGTCTACACTGGCTCCAGCAAAATCAGCGTATAATGCAGAAGAATAGGCTTTATAAATACCTAAGTTTTCGACAATCTTAGTTGGAAAAATTGCTAAATCTAAGAGCTTTAGTTTAGGATTTAACGACGGAATTGGCAATCCGTTTAAGTACGCAGTATTATATCTGTCACCTAAACCTCTAACATAAAGTTTATCGCTCTCTTTAGAGATGCCTGTGGCTTTAGTTAATCCAGTGGCAACATCACTGACTCCTTTTTTAGAAAGTTCTAATGCGCCAATTTTAGTTTGCGTTGTAGCAGCTTTTTTCTGTTCTAATAAAATAGCGACTTCACTTTCTTTTCGCGTTGTCGTTTTAATAAGTACTTCGTCAAGACTTGCCGCACTAGCTTGCATAGGCATATTTACCGTTGTCACTTTACCAGCTGCTACATCTACTGTTACCTCTTTAGTTTCGTAACCGACAAAACTAAAAACTAGTGTGTATGTCCCTATTTCTAAATCTTCAAATGTATAAAGACCGTCAAAATCTGAATTTGTTCCGGTAGTAGTTCCTTTTAATAAGATATTAGCAAAAGGAAGCGGCTCGCTATTATATTCCTTATCTATTAATTTGCCTGTAATTGAGCCGGTATTTTGGGCAAAAGAAATTGCTGTGATAAATAATATTAGTATTAGGTGTAGTCTTCTCATCAGTTTTAAAAAAATTTCTGATACAAAGAAACTATGATTAGCTTAGTTGTATGTTATATAAAAATTAAAGATTTGTAATGAAAAGGTTAGATTACTGTTAGCTTAGTATTAACAGATTTATATTAAGGAAACATTAAGATAACATTGGTGGTTTTATGATCTAACTTAGCTTTTTACAATCAATTCTATAGCAATTTATCTATCTTGCACGCTCTAAGAACTAAACTATGAACTGGGAACAATTACTCTCCTTAAAGCGCTTTGGCGACACTAATAAAAGACTAAGAAAAGAACAAGATGAAACCCGCTTGGGTTTTGAAGTTGACTACGACCGTATTATTTTTTCTTCAGAATTTAGAGGACTTCAAGATAAAACTCAAGTGGTGCCATTATCTAAAACAGACTTTGTTCATACGCGTTTAACACATAGTTTAGAGGTAAGTGTTGTTGGTAGATCTTTAGGAAGAAAAGTTGGTCGTTTGTTACTAGAAAAGCACCCGCATTTAGAAAATGTCCATGGTTATAAAATGAATGATTTTGGGGCTATTGTGGCTGCTGCTGCTTTAGCGCACGATATTGGTAACCCTCCTTTTGGGCATTCTGGTGAAAAAGCAATTGGAGCTTATTTTGAATCTGGTGATGGGGCACATTTTAAAACACATTTAACAGATAAAGAATATCAGGATCTTTGCGATTTTGAAGGGAATGCAAATGGATTTAAAATTCTAACTGAAAGCAGAGAAGGTAGAGAAGGGGGTTTGCGTTTAAGCTATGCTACTTTAGGTGCATTTATGAAATACCCTAAAGAATCTTTACCTAAAAAACCGACACATCATATAGCAGATAAAAAGTATGGCTTTTTTCAAAGTGAAAAAGATATGTTTAGAGATGTTGCTTCAGAATTAGGCCTAACAAGTCGAAGTAATGAAAATTTAAGTTTTCAACGGCATCCTTTGGCATTCTTAGTTGAGGCTGCAGATGATATTTGTTATACAATAATTGATTTTGAAGATGGTATTAATCTTGGACTTATTCAAGAAGAATATGCTTTAGAGTATTTAATTAACTTGGTTAGAAATAAAATAATAACCAATAATTATAATACCTTAAAAACTACAGAAGATAGAATTAGTTATTTGCGTGCATTAGCAATTGGAACTTTAATTGATGAAGCTGCAGCTTTATTTTTGGCGCACGAAGAAGCGATTTTGTCCGGTAATTTTGAATTGGCTTTATTAGATGTAAGTAAGTATAAAGCCCAAATAAAAGATATTATTGATATTAGTGTAAAGAATGTTTACCAATCTAAAGAAGTAATCAATAAAGAAATCGCTGGTTATGAAATTTTAAATCAATTATTGATTGCTTATGGAAAAATGGCTTTTAATTATTTTGATGGCAATATTTCTAATTACGATAAGTTATTACTAAATATATTACCTGAAACAGTTAAAATTGACAATACATCACTTTACCAGAATCTATTGGCTGTTTGCTTGTATATTTCTAAATTATCTGATACAAATGCAATGTTATTGCATCAAAAATTGAAAGGCAATATCTTATAATATTATGCATTTTGTCGAATAAATTTGTTTATTAACGATATTTTTTCTTTATTTATAATCTCTATAAATCAAAAACTCCTACTTATGAGAAATAATATTCTAGGCGGCTTAGTTATATTCTTAGTTGTTGTAACATGCCTATTAATGATCGATGACATTTCAAGCACAAACGAAGTTCAATCTACTTATGAAAAAATAGATGTAGAGCAAGTTGAAGACCAATCTGATTTAGCGATTATCGATAGAGAAGATTAAATTTTCAACTTCTTTTTTAATAGAAACAGCATCTAATTTTTGCATTTGCATTAATTGGTTTACAGAGCCTTGTTCTATAAATTTATCTTCAATTCCAAGATTTACAATCTTCTGTTTGTAATCGTTAGTGCTGGCAAATGCTAATATTGAACTACCAAATCCACCAATTAGTGTTCCGTCTTCGACAGTAATTATAGCTTCGTATATTTTAAATATTTCATGAAGTAAATCTTTATCTAGTGGTTTTACAAACATCATATCATAATGCCCAATATCATCTTTTCGATCTAGTGATAAAATAACATCCTCTATGGTGTTTGCAGTAGTTCCAATTGTAAGAATCGCAATCTTATTTCCTTCTTTTAGACATTGGCCTTTTCCAATTTTAATTTCTTCAAATGGTTTTTTCCAATCCATAAGAATGCCTCTGCCCCTAGGATACCTAATTGTAAGAGGAAAATCAATTCCGAGTTGTGCAGTATACATTATATTTCGCAGGGTAATTGCATCTTTTGGAACAAAAATCACCAAATTAGGAACACAGTTTAAATATGCTAAATCAAATGCACCATGATGTGTAGCACCATCTTCTCCAACCAATCCAGCTCTATCTATACAGAATATAACTGGTAAGTTTTGTAATGCTACGTCATGTATCACTTGGTCGTATGCACGTTGTAAAAATGTAGAATAGATATTACAAAATGGAATTAGTCCTTGAGTAGCCATACCTGCGGCTAAAGTTACAGCATGTTGCTCTGCAATGCCTACATCAATAGCACGATCAGGAATTTCTTCCATCATATACTTTAAAGAACTACCTGTTGGCATTGCGGGAGTTATGCCAATGATCTTATCATTTTTTAAGGCGAGCTCAACTATGGTTTCACCAAAAACATCTTGATATTTTGGTGGTTGTTTCGTATTAGAATTTGTGTTTAATTCACCAGTGGTAGCATCAAATTTTCCTGGTGCATGATATTTTACTTGATTCAGTTCTGCCTGTTCAAGACCTTTCCCTTTTGTAGTTATAATATGTAAAAATTTCGGACCTTTTATAGTTTTTAAACGTTCTAGTTCTGCAATTAATACAGGTAAATCATGTCCATCAATCGGACCAGAATAATCAAAATTTAGCGCTTCAAAAATGTTGTCTTGCTTTTGGGTACCTTTTTTAACGTTAGTTAAATATTGCTTTAATGCTCCAACACTAGGATCAATGCCAATGGCATTATCATTTAATATAACAAGTAGATTAGCATCTGTAACACCAGCATGATTTAGTCCTTCAAAAGCCATTCCGCCAGCTATTGAGGCATCTCCAATAACTGCAATATGGTGTTTTTCTTCACCTTTTAGTTGGGATGCAATTGCCATACCTAGAGCGGCCGAAATTGAGGTTGAAGAATGGCCAACTCCAAAAGTATCAAATATGCTTTCATCTCGTTTAGGGAATCCGCTAATTCCATTTAGTTGTCTGTTGGTTTCAAAAACATCCTTTCTACCGGTAAGTATTTTATGTCCATAAGCTTGATGACCAACATCCCATACTAATTGATCATTTGGGGTATTAAAAACATAATGTAAAGCAATGGTTAATTCTACAACACCGAGACTTGCACCCAAATGCCCCTCTTTAGTGGCAACAATATTTATTATAAAATCGCGTAACTCCTTAGCTACTTTAGGTAACTCTTTAATTTTGAGTTGGCGTAAGTCTTCTGGCAGTTGGATTTGTTTTAAAAGTGATTTTTGCACAAGACAAAAATACAAGAATTAATAAATGATTTAATGGAAAAATGTAAATCCATTAATTGGAATCATCAAAGTCTTTTCAATATTATAAATGATTCATTATTTTTGATAAAAAGAAAAAAGAAATTGTAAGTTTTTGTTTGTTTTAGAGACTTACGGATAACCATTAATTATTCGCTATGATAAAAAATTATATTTGCTTGACTTTGCTATTAATATTAGGAATACCAACCTCTTTTATAGTTGGTCAAAATAATCTTGAATCTTCAGAATACGGAGCAATAATAATCAGTTATTTAGAAGGTCGTAAATCAGATTTTGATTTTAAAGACAGAGATATAGAACAGTTGGTTGTAAATGATACCTATTATTCCGAAAGTACGGACTTATCTCAAGTATATGTTAACCAAACGTTTCAAGGGATTAGAATTTTTAATGCAATTTCCAGCGTTGCAATTAAGAATGATAAAGTATTTTACTATGCGAATCGATTTCTAAATGATATTTCGATTAAAGTTAATTCAACATCTCCTTCTTTTTCTCCAGTTTCAGCGATTCAGAAAGTTGCGACGGAATTAGAGTTAGGGAATTTAGAAAATATACAGCAACTAGAGCGCAATGTAAATCGTTATTTGTTCACTGATGCTGGCATTTCAACACAAGATATACAGGTTGAGTTGGTTTATGTAAAAAAGGAAGAACGTTTATTTTTAGCATGGGATTTTATTGTTTATGCCAATGATAATAAGCATTGGTGGAGTGTTAGAGTTAATGCATTAACCAATGAGATATTAGAATATAATGATTTAATTGTAACCTGTACTTTTGAAAATACTCATAGCCATTCTGAGCATTTAAGTGAATTAGATTTTGATAATATAGTAACATCACCTAATTCAATTTTAGTTGATGGTTCTAGTTACAATGTTTTTGCTCTTCCTTTGGAGAGTCCAAATCATGGCTCTAGACAAATAGTTACAGAACCAGCGAGTCCTGCAGCATCTCCATTTGGATGGCATGATGTTAATGGGATTTTAGGTGCTGATTATACAATTGCTAGAGGTAATAATGTCTGGGCAAAGGAAGATATTAAAGGTAACAATTCTAGAGTTAGTTTCTCTCCAAACGGAACCTCGTCATTAAATTTTGATTTTCCATTAGATTTTAATTTATCTCCTTTAGAGAGTCAAGAAGCTGCAATTACTAATTTGTTTTACTTGAATAATATGATGCACGATATTTGGTTTCAGCATGGTTTTGATGAGAGCTCGGGGAATTTTCAAACTACAAATTATAGTAACTTGGGAATTGGGGATGATTTCGTTTTTGCAGATGCACAAGATGGTAGTGGTCTTAATAATGCTAATTTTGGTACACCACCAGATGGTTTAAGCCCAAGAATGCAGATGTTCTTATGGTCACCTCCGGGTTCTGATGTCAGTGAAAGAGTGATTATAAACGGTGGAAGTATAGCTGGCACTTATAACGGAATAGGGGCTGCATTTGGGGCATTATTATCTTCAACAGCGATTACATCAAATTTAGTCTTGGCAACTGATACAGGTGCTGAAATATATGATGCTTGTGAAGGCCTTGTCAATTCTGGTGCACTTAATGGTAATATCGCAGTCATAAGACGTGGGACATGTGAATTTGGATCTAAAATATTGGCAGTAGAAAATGCTGGTGCGATTGCCGCGATTGTAGTTAATAATGAACCAGGGGACGCTATTGTTATGGGTGCAGGAGCTGTTGGGGATGTTGTTTCGATACCTTCATTAATGCTTACTCAGGCTATTGGCGAATCACTTATCTCAGCGCTAACTAATGGGGAAACTATTACAGCTGATTTATTAGGGCCAGATTTAACGGACTTTATAGATGGTGATTTTGATAATGGAATTATAGCTCATGAATATGGTCATGGTATTTCAAATCGGTTAACAGGTGGTCCTTCCGCTTCAGGATGTCTTTTTAATGATGAACAAATGGGTGAAGGTTGGTCAGATTGGTTTGGACTTATGATAACAATGAAATCAACAGATCTTTCTGATGAAGCAAGAGGAATAGGAACATTTGCGATAAGTCAGCCCGTTACAGGTAATGGAATACGTCCTGCGCGATACAGTACTGATTTTATCGAGAATGGGTTTACTTACACTGCCTCAAATACACTTGCTCAACCTCATGGTATCGGATTTGTTTGGGCTACTGTATTATGGGATTTAACTTGGGCATATATAGATAAATATGGTTTCGACCCAGATATGTATAATGGAAATGGTGGTAATAACAAAGTTATGAAATTAGTCATTGATGGTCTAAAATTGCAACCATGCGGTCCTGGTTTTGTAGATGGTAGAGATGCCATTTTAGCTGCTGATATGGCTACAACAGGTGGTGTAGATCAATGTATAATATGGGAAGTATTTACTGCTCGCGGGTTAGGGTTTAATGCTCAACAGGGCAGTAGCAGCTCTAGACTTGACCAAATGGAAGATTTTACAATGCCGCCAAGTAGTCTAGGGTCATTGGCTAACTGCTCTAGCTTAAGTGTTGATGAATTTTCTAAGGATAGTTTGAAAATTTATCCAAATCCTATGCAAACGGAATTGTCGATTTCTACAAATAAGAGTTTAGGGGATGTGGTAATTACGCTAGTAGATATCAATGGTAGAGTAGTTTTGGAAATGCAAAAAGAATTATTCGATACGGTCACTATAAATACAAGTCAATTACAATCAGGATTGTATATTTTAAATATTAAGGGTGCTAGCTTTAGTTACAACGAAAAAATTATTAAGAACTAGTACTTTGATTTTTTAATTCATTTATGATAAACCCATTCGACGATATATACTTTATGAAAAAAGCACTTCAGGAGGCTGAAACTGCTTTTGATAAAGGTGAAATTCCTGTTGGTGCTATTATTGTTGTTGAAGATCGTATTATAGCAAGAACACATAATCTTACAGAGTTATTGAATGATGTCACGGCACATGCAGAAATGCAAGCAATTACCTCTGCGGCTAATTTTATAGGCGGTAAATATCTAAATAATTGTACATTATATGTAACGCTAGAACCTTGTCAAATGTGTGCTGGTGCATTATATTGGAGTCAGATTTCTAAAATCGTATATGCGGCTTCAGATGAACGCCGAGGATTTAAAACTCTAGGAACAAAATTGCACCCAAAAACAAAAGTTGTTAGTGGAATTTTGGCAGAAGAGGCCTCAGCATTAATGAAACGTTTTTTTATTGAAAAACGTAATTTGAATTAAAATCTAACCTTATGTTTAATAAAATGATTGTAGCCATGGTTTTACTTTTTGCTCTAAACTGCAAATCATCACAAGACCAAGACAAGATGGTAAATGAAGACATTGTTTTAATTGCTAAAGGCAATCTTTATGGTGCTGGAGAAGAAGGAATAGTTAAAAAGGATAGCGTAATTTTAAATGAAAATGATTGGCAAGAATTATTAATAAAGATGAATAGGATCAATAAAGTATCCAATGGTTTCTCTGAAACAAAGATTGATTTTTTAAAATATTCAGTCATAGCCATTTTTGATTCTGTAAAATCTTCGGGTGGTCATAGTTTAGAATTAGATTTTAATTCTAATGTTGAAAATATTGAAGTAATTATTAACCGAAAGTCTCCAGACGGAATGGCAGCAACTGTGATGACACAACCTTATTACATAGTTAAGATTCCTAAAACTGATTTACCAATAGTATTCAAATAGTGCATAAAGCTATTTAGGTTTCTTAATAATGGAGTAAAAAAAACGCCCAACCATAGGTTGAGCGTTGAAACTTGTAAGATATATACTTATAGTACCTGTACGTTTGCAGCTACCATTCCTTTTCTTCCTTCTTCTTCTGTGTATTCTACATTGTCGCCTTCACGTAATTCTACGCCATTAAGGTTTGATACGTGTACGAAGATGTCTTTTCCTGTTTCTTCGTTGGTAATGAATCCAAATCCTTTTGAATCATTAAAAAATTTAACTGTTCCAGTCATTATAATATAAATAAAAATTAAAGTGCAAAGATAGGTGATATATTAACACCAATTGTTAATAAACTGATTTTTTTTAAAATATTGATTTTCAGTATTTTTTATCTTTTTGATTTTCGCGCATTTTGTCGAGGTTTTCCTTAGTTAACATGTAATCTTTTGCATCTTTATCTTTCCATCTATAATACGAGAATAAAGGAAAAACTACAAAAAATAGACCTATAACACCAAATCCAACAAGCTTTTTAGAATTTTCAACATCTAAAATAAGACCAGAAATGATTAAACCTAGTGTTATTAAGAATATTGTCCATATGAGTGCTTTCATGACGTAAAATTAATCAATTGCTCTCTGTAAGCGGTTAATAATTTTGATTTTGAAATATAACCATGATATTTTCCGTTTTTAATAACAGGCAAATTCCAAACCCCACTCTTTTTGAATTTATCCATAATTACATTCATAGAATCTTTTTCGTAAGTAATAATAGCCTGGCTACCATGCATTAGACTAGAGGCATCGACTTTATCATAAAGGTCTTGATCAAACATCATATGTCTAATATCATCCAATCGAATTACACCGAGAAATCTATTCTCTTCATCAACTACAGGGAAATGGTTCCGAGACGATTTTGATACTGCATTTTTTAAAATATCTCGAAGCCTCATGTCTGGTTTTAGTACGATAAAATCTGTTTCAATAATTTTATCAATATTCAACACCATAAGCACGTTTTTGTCCTTATCATGAGTCATTAATTCTCCGCGTTGGGCAAGCTTTAATGTGTAAATAGAGTGCGATGTGTAATATTTTGTTATTGAGAATGAGATCGCAGATACTAACATCAATGGTACAAAAAGTTCGTAACCACCAGTAATTTCTGCAATTAAAAAGATTGCGGTTAAAGGAGCATGTAACACACCTGCCATTAATCCAGTCATACCAATTAGTGTAAAGTTAGATTCAGATACATGAAAATCTAGTCCAATGTTATTAATCACTTTTGCAAAAGCATTGCCAAGCGTACTTCCCATAACAAGTGTTGGGATAAATACACCACCAACTCCGCCAGCTCCAAAGGTAGTTGTCATAGCTATTGCCTTAAAAATAGCAATACCTAAGAGTAGAACGATAACAATCCAAATATTAGATAAATCTAAATTAAAAGGTGCTTTACCTATTGCTGATAAATGATCTCCCTTGAGTAAATTATTCATTAAACCATAACCTTCACCATACAACGCAGGAATAAAGTACAGTATCGTTCCAATAGCTAATCCGCCAATTAGTAAGCGTTTTGCACGACTTTTAAACTGCTTAAAAAAATTAGTAATGGCAAAAAACACTTTAGAAAAATATACAGATGCTAGCCCAGTGATCAGAGCTAAAATGATGTAAAAACCAATATCATTTATTTGAAATTTATCAGATAATTCAAAAGGAAGTAAGATATCTGTCCCCAAGAAAAAGTAAGATGTAACAACGGCTGATACTGAAGCTAATAAAAGTGGTATTAATGACGTAAATGCAATATCTAAACTGAATATTTCTACAGCAAAAATAATAGCTGCAATCGGCGCTTTAAACATAGATGCCATTGCACCAGCTGCCGCACAACCGATTAAAAGCATACGTGTTTTTTGGTTCATATGAAAAAAACGTGCTGCATTAGATCCAAGCGCAGAACCAACACTAACGGCCGGCCCTTGTAATCCAACAGATCCTCCAAAACCAGCGGTTAGAGGTGCCGTAATTAAACCAGCGTAAATATTATATTTAGGAATTATTCCACCGAGTTTAGAAATGGCATAAAGTGTTGATGAAATGCCATGACCTATATGTTTTTTTAACCAAGCCTGTTTGATGACATAAACCAGAAATAGACCTATAATAGGGAAGATGAAGTATAATGAATTTTTATAATCTTTAAAAAAGTCTAAATCAATAAGAAGGCGAATGTAGTGTGTTAAGTTTTTTAGTAAAACCGTTCCCATTCCGGCTAAAAAGCCAACTAAAATACTTAGTATAAACACAAATTGTCTTTCAGAAATATGTTTGTATCTCCAAATTAAAAATTTGCGAAATAGACTTTTAGTATTAAGAGCCATATTATAAAATTAATTAAAAATCCTGCACAAAGCAGGATTTAAATTTTATGATTTTATATTTAGTTTTAAGCTTAATTCTTCGAGTTGTTCATTATCAATTGGCGCAGGTGCATCTATCATTACATCTCTACCCGAATTATTTTTAGGAAACGCAATAAAATCTCTTATAGTTTCTTGTCCTCCTAAAATAGCAACCAATCTATCTAAACCAAATGCAAGACCTCCGTGAGGTGGTGCGCCAAATTCAAAAGCATCCATTAAAAAGCCAAATTGAGCCCTCGCGTCTTCTTCTGAAAAACCTAAATGTTTTAACATTATAGCTTGTGTTGCTTTATCGTGTATTCGTATCGATCCACCTCCAATTTCATTACCATTTAAAACTAAATCGTAAGCATTTGCTTTTACGTCGCCAGGTTGCGTGTGTAATAATTCAATTTGTCCTGGTTTTGGGGATGTAAATGGATGGTGCATTGCATGATAATGACCTGTTTCTTCATCCAATTCTAATAACGGGAAATCTATTACCCATAATGGAGCAAATACTTTTGGGTCTCTTAGATCTAATCGCTCCGCTAGTTCCATACGTAAAGCACTTAGTTGTGCCCTTACTTTATTAGTTTCTCCAGACAAAACACAGATTAAATCACCAGGTTTTGCTTTTGTTGCTTCGGCCCATTTTGCTAAGTCGTCTTGATCGTAAAATTTATCTACTGAAGATTTATAACTTCCATCTTCATTGCAACGCGCGTAAACCATCCCTAAAGCTCCAACTTGAGGTCGTTTTACCCAATTAATTAATTTGTCAATCTCTTTTCTTGAATACGAGTTACCTCCCGGAATAGCAATACCAACAACTAATTCAGCATTATTAAATACATTAAATTCTTTGTGTTTAGCAATTTCGTTCAGTTCACCGAATTCCATACCAAATCTAATATCTGGTTTGTCATTACCGTATAAACGCATTGCATCATCATAGAGCATTCTTGGAAATTTATCAATCTCAACACCATTGACTTCTTTAAGTAAATGACGTGTTAAGCCTTCAAATACATTTAAAATATCTTCCTGTTCTACAAAGGCCATTTCACAATCTATTTGTGTGAATTCTGGTTGTCTATCTGCACGTAAATCCTCATCTCTAAAGCATTTAACTATCTGAAAGTACTTATCCATGCCTCCTACCATAAGCAATTGCTTAAATGTTTGAGGAGACTGCGGTAATGCGTAAAACTCACCTTCATTCATGCGAGAAGGCACAACAAAATCTCGCGCACCTTCTGGTGTAGATTTAATTAAATATGGTGTTTCTACTTCAATAAAACCATCATTAGAAAGATAGTTTCTAACTTCTTGAGTTACTTTAGCTCTAAAGATTAAACTTTCTTTTACAGGATTACGACGAATATCTAAATAGCGATATTTCATTCGCAAATCATCACCGCCATCTGTATTATCTTCAATTGTAAAAGGAGGCACCAAAGAAGCGTTTAACACATTTAACTCTGAAACTAAAACTTCAATATCCCCTGTGACGATATTAGGGTTTTTTGAAGCACGTTCAATAACAGTACCTTTTACTTGAATAACGAATTCGCGACCTAGCTTTTGAGCTTTTTCCATCAAATCTTTAGAGGAACGCTCTTCGTCAAAATAAAGTTGAGTGATGCCATAACGATCTCGTAAATCGATATATATCATAAACCCTTTATCTCTTACACCTTGTACCCAGCCAGAAAGAGTAACTTCTGTATTGTTATGAGTGGCTCTTAATTCGCCACAACTATGACTTCTATACATTATTAATTGACTTAATTTTAGATTGCAAATTTAAGATTAATATTTTGTGTAGGAATCAATCTGTAGAAAAAACAATGACTAAAGAAACGATAAAACATTAACACCTATAATGCTATAAAATCATATTTTATACTGCAAAATCATGAATTATATAAATTTTTATTGTTTCTTTATCAAAACTAACTAAAAAATTTTATTATGATTAAAAATTCTTTAATGCTTTTGATGCTTTTTTTTGGGCTTTCAAATGTAGCTTTTGCCCAAGAGGTAACAGGAAAAGTTGTTGATGGCGAGACGTCAGAGCCATTACCAGGTGCTTCTGTATTAGTCAAAGGAACGACTACAGGCGCTAGTACCGATATCAATGGTGATTACACTATCGAAGCTAATATTGGTGATACCTTGATCTTTTCTTATGTAGGTTATGAATCACAAGAAGTCGAAGTGACTACTAATGTAGTTAACGTAACGTTAGCTGAAGGTGGCGCACTAGAAACGGTTGTTGTCTTAGGTAATAGGTCTAAACCGAGATCGATTTTAGATTCACCAGTACCAATTGATAATATTGGTGTAAAGGAATTAACAAGTGGTGGGCAACCAACCATTGAAGCAATGTTAACTTTTAAAGTACCTTCTTTTAATGCGCAGCCACAAGCAATTTCAGATGCAACTGCACATTATGACCCAGCTGATTTAAGAGGATTAGGTCCAAGTAGAACTTTAGTATTAGTTAATGGAAAACGTAAAAATCAAAGTGCACAAGTATACTTAAACAGAACGCCAGGTAAAGGTGAAGTTGGTATTGATTTAAAAAGTATCCCAACAGCAGCTATAGAGCGTGTTGAAATTTTAAGAGATGGTGCATCTGCACAATACGGTAGTGATGCCATCGCTGGTGTAATTAATATGGTGCTTAAGAAAGATGTTGCATTTTCAACGTTTTCTACTAAAACAGGTATAACATCTGAAGGTGATGGTTTTAACTTTGCTACAGATTTTAATACTGCATTCGGTTTTGGTGAAGGTGGATTTATTAATTTAACTTTAGGGTATTACAATCAACAACATACTAATAGAGCAGGAAATGTTGGTACAGCTGCAGAAGAAGGGGCGACAAGAGATTATGAAATAGCTTGGTTAGCTGAAAACCCTGACGCTGGCATGACGGTTGGACAACCAGATTTAGAGAAAGGAGATGTTTTTGTAAATATGTCTCATCCAGTTGGGGAGAATTCTGAATTTTATTCATTTCATGGTTATACCCTGAGAACAGGGCGTAGTTTTGCCTATTACAGAGCGCCATATTGGAGACGTGATGTAGCTGATGCGAATTTTATTACGACTGATGGAAATTTCCAAGGATACCAACCAACATTCGAAGCTAGAATAAAAGATCATATCAATTCTGCTGGTTTAAAAATGGACTTGGGTAATGACTGGAATGCTGATGCAAGTGTTACTTTTGGTAAAAACAGTGTAGATTATACCGTTAATAACTCGGTTAATAGAGATTATTTAGCAGATAATGGTACCTCACCAAGATCATTTAATCCAGGTGGATATAGTTTAAGTAACGTGATAGGAAACTTAGATTTCTCTAAAGTGTTTTCTGATATGATAAGTGCATCTTTTGGTTTAGAATGGAAAAGAGAAAAATTTGAAGCAAACGAAGGTAATCCATTATCTTACTACGGAGCAGGATCTGATTCTTTTGCTGGTATCAAACCACAGGAAGCAGGTGAATGGGATAGAACTAACTTTGCTGCGTATGCTGGTTTAGATTTTGATATCACTGATGAATTATTAATTGGAATGGCAGGTCGTTATGAAGATTACTCTGATTTTGGGGATAATTTCTCATGGAAACTTAATGGTCGTTACAAAATTGGTGATAACGGTGCTGTAAGAGCATCTTACAGTACTGGTTTTAGAGCGCCAACATTGCACCAACGTCACTTAACCAATAGTCAATACATAATTGTAGCTGGCTCACCGGAACCATTATTACAAGGAACTTTAGCAAATAATAATCCTGCAGTTGAAGCATTAGGTGTACCAAACCTATTTGCAGAAACCTCAAAGAATATGTCTGCAGGTCTTACGTATAAATTTAGCAATAATTTTAGTGCATCTTTAGATTTTTATCAAATTAAGGTGGATGATCGTGTATTATTCTCTTCTCAGATTGGATCTGATTCAGATGATACTACAACGAACCAAGTTGAACAAATCTTAGAAGATAATAATGTTGTTGCTGTACAATTCTTTATTAATGCAGGCGACACTAAAACTACTGGTGCTGATTTTGTATTAAACTACAGTAATATCGAGTTTGCTAGTGGAACTTTAAATGCTAGCTTAGCAGCGAACTTTAATAAAACAACTATTGACGCGATTAACACTCCAGATGCTTTAGCTGATAATGGTTATAATATTTTTGAAAGAATTGAAAAAGGTTTAATCACTAGCGCTAGACCAAAATCTAAGGTAATTTTAGGATTAGATTATGAATCTGATAAATTAAACATAGGACTTTACAATACAATGTTTGGAAAAGTAACTATAACATCACCAAATGGTGCAGAGTTTGATCAGGAATTAAGTTCTAAAACTGCAACAGACTTAAGTTTAACTTATAAGTTTACAGATAAGTTGAGTTTAACAGGTATTATCAATAATATTTTTGATGTTTATCCAGATGTAACAAAAGCATCTACAGGTACTGCACAAGCAGGATCTAGATTTACTTATTCTTCAGAAGTACAACAATTAGGACAATTAGGTACTAACTTTAGTCTTGGTTTAAATTATCAATTCTAAGGAAAAATTCTTTTGATTAATTAAAAAGTCTGTCTAACATTTAAGTTAGACAGACTTTTTCTTTTTACAATAAGTATGTTATGTTAATAGTGATTCCAATAAATATATTAAAGATTTCTTAAGAAATTGCTTCTTCGCTATTATCTAAGTTTTGTCTTTTAAACCACATTTTAAATCGCGTGATTAAGTAAAAAAGAACAGGAACAACTATTAATGTTAAAAATGTAGCGATGAATAATCCAAAAATTACCGTCCATGCTAGTGGTCCCCAAAAGACAACGTTGTCTCCACCAAAATAAATTTTTGCATCAAATTCACTCATTAGACTAAAGAAGTCAATATTTAGCCCAATAGCCAAAGGAACCAATCCAAAAATCGTTGTGATAGCTGTTAGAATTACTGGTCGTAAACGCGCTTTTCCTGCCTTAACAATTGCTTCGAAAAGGTCTTCTCTATTTAAATAACCACTTTCTTCAATATTGTTTTCAACCTTTTTTCTGTCTATTAAAAGTTGTGCATAATCAAGAAGTACAACACCATTATTTACAACAATACCAGCTAGTGCAATAATACCCATCATGGTCATCATTATTACAAATGGCATTTTAAAAATAACCATGCCACCAAAGACACCAATTAAACTTAAAAAGATTGCAAGCATAATAATCCCTGGTCTTGATACCGAATTGAATTGAAAAATAAGTATAAAAAATATTAACGATAAACCAATAAAAAATGCACTTACTAAAAAGGCCATTTCTTTATTTTGTTCTTCAATTTGTCCAGTGTAATCAATCTTAACATTTGAAGGTAACTCTGTAAACGTCTGCATTTCATTCTGAATTTGACTTACAATTGCAGTTGCATCAGTAAAGCCAGGTGCCAAAGCAGAGTAAACAGTAACTACGCGTTTAGAATCTTTGTGTTTAATTTCACTAAAACCAGAGGTGTTTGATTGTTTAGTTACTGCAGATACAGGGACTTCCTTAATCTTACCAGAAGACTGATCTCTAAAGGTTATTTTTTGATTAAATAAAGCACTTGTATTATATCTATTCACTTCATTAAAACGCACATAAACATCATAATCTTCACCATTTTCTTTGTAAATACCAGCTTTTGCACCAAAAATAGAATTACGTAATTGATTACCTACTTGGAATGCACTAACTCCTAATTCACCAGCTTTTTTTCTATCGACTTCAATTTCCATTGAAGGCTTGTCTTTGTTTACATCGATTTTAATTTCATCAATTCCAGCAATACTTTTAGAGTTGATGAAGGTTCTCATCTTTTCTGCAGTTGCAATTAGTTCATTATAATCTGAGCCTTCTAATTCTATATTGATAGGATGGCCTACTGGTGGACCATCTGCATTTTTTTCAACTGAAATCAACACACCAGGATAAATGCCGACTAATTCCTTTTGTACTTTTTCTAGCAAATCTTGGCTATCTAGTCCTCGTCTGTATTTAAACTCTCGCATTGAGGCCGTAATTTTACCTTTATGCGGCATTTCGTTACTACCAATATCAGTTTGTGGATTACCAGCACCTTCACCTACTTGAGATACGGCACTTTCAACCATAAAATTATGGTCGCCATCCATATATAAGTTATCGTTTAAAACAGTGTATACTCTTTTTTCAATAGCCTCAGTAATTTGATTGGTTTTTTCAATTGCGGTTCCTTGTGGATATTCTATATATACAATAATTTGATTTGGTTTATTATCAGGGAAAAACTGAATTTCTGTTCGTTGTGTAGCCACGGACCATCCAAAAGCACCAAAAGCAATAAATAGTAATAAGGTAGTTCCGCCAGTTAATACATATGGTCTCCATTTACTCAATGCTCCGCGGAGAAGTTTTTCGTACCACATTTCCCATCTAGAAAGAATTTTAGTTTGAAAATAGGCTATCATTCTTTTTAATACCAGTCTATATATCCATAGCATAATAGCGACAAATATTAACAAGGTTCCAAGCCCTTTAAATGTACCACCAAAGAAAAGAATCAATAGTCCTAAAACAACCATTACAATAGTTGCAATAACTCTTTTTCTAAATGGAATATTAAAATCTTCAACACTCATAAATTGAGATACTAATACAGAATTGAAGAAAATCGCTACCAATAATGAGGAACCGAGAACGGTGGAAAGTGTAATAGGCAGCAGAATCATAAATTCACCCATAATCCCAGGCCATAAGCCTAAAGGGATAAATGCAGCAACCGTTGTTAAAGTTGAAATGATAATAGGAAATGCAATTTCTCCAATACCTTTTTTAGCAGCATTTACTCTGCTCATACCTTCTTCGTCCATTAATCTATAAACATTTTCTACAACCACGATGCCATTATCTACCAACATGCCAAGTCCCATTATTAATCCAAAAAGCACCATTACGTTAAGTGTATATCCTAATGTGTTGAGTATTAATATGGACATAAACATGGACATTGGAATTGCGAAACCAACGAAAAGTGCATTTTTAAATCCTAAAAAGAACATCAATACAGTAACAACTAAAATAATACCGAATATGATGTTGTTTACCAGATCATCAACTTGTGTAATTGTTATGTTAGATTGGTCATTAGTAATAGATACTTTTAAGTCTTTAGGGAAATAATTTTCTATAGCTTCGTTAACAATTTCTCTAACTTGAGTTGTTGCGTCAATCATATTCATTCCTGCTCGTTTTTTTACATCGAGCATAACTACACGATTGCCAAAATCTCTGGCAAAAGTTGTTCTGTCTTTTTCTTTGAACGATACGTCAGCAATATTCTTTAAATAAATTGGATTGCCATTCTCTGCTTTTACAACGAAATTGTCTAAATCTGATGGGGCTTCAATCTCACCTAAGACTCTAATGGTACGTCGTTGACCGCTTGAAATAAGATTACCAGCAGATTGAGTAATATTACCACCTTTAATGGCATTTGTTATATCATCGAAACTCACTTGGGCAGCCATCATTTTGTAAATATCTACGGCAACTTCAACTTCTTTTTCTTGGGCACCACGAATATCTACCTGCTTAATTTCTTGCATGTTTTCAATTGCGTCTTCCAAGTGTTCTCCAAATTCTTTTAATCTATCAACCGGATAATCACCAGAGATATTAATATTTAGAATTGGCATTTCTTCAGAAAAATTAACTTCGAAAACATTTGGCTCTACCTTTGCTCCATTAAATGTTGGCCAATCTTCAGATGAAGTTTCTGTATCTATTTCATCCTTCACCTTTTGTTTGGCAGCATCTACAGTTATGTTTTCGTCAAATTCAACTATTACCATAGAAAAATCTTCTTGCGAGTTAGATGTTATTTCTACAACATTACTTACTGTTTTTAATTTGTCTTCTAAAGGATCTGTAATCAGTTTTTCAATATCTTCTGCTGTATTTCCAGGATACATTGAACTAACATATATTTTTGTTTCATTTACCTCTGGGAAATTCTCTCTTGGCATACTATAAAAAGCGCCAATACCGAGAAATAACAGAAGTACAATCAATACATAGATTGTAGTTTTATTTTCTATAGCTAGAGAGGATAATTTAAACTCTTTATCTACCTTTTTTTGTTGTTCAGTCATTTTTTAAATCTGATTATAGGTTGATAACTTCAACCGTTTGGCCATCTTTTACACTACGAGCACCTTCCTCAATGATTTCGGCTCCTTTCTCTAATCCTTCTAGAACTTCAATGACACTGTCTTGTGTTTTTCCAGTTTTAATTATAACACGCTCTGAAACTCCAAGTTTTCCATTACGGTTTTTAACAACATAAATAAATTGTTCTCCGTTTGCATTTTCTGATATTATACTTTGTGGAATTAAAATAGCTTTTGGATTAGAATAATCATTAATCTTAAGTTTCGCTGTTAAGTTTGGCTTAATGCTTTTATCCTTATTAGGTATTGAGACTTCTATCTTAAAGGTACGATTAGCAGCATTTATAAAACTACCAGCTTGTCTAACTTTAGTTTTAATTGTTTTTCCTAAAACAGGTAATTCAACAATTACATTTTTGTTTTTAGTTACGTTAGTAATATAAGTTTCGGGCACATTAGTTTCTATGTACATATCATTTAAATTAACTAATAACATTAAGGGTGTTTGCCCAGCAGCAACTACATTTCCCTGCTCCGTAATGACATCATCAATTGTTCCCGAAAAAGGTGCTCTAACCACAGTTTTTGCAATTTGTTGTTGTAGTTGATTTACGGCTTTTGTTTGCGCTTCAAAATTAGATTTTGCTTGTAAATACTGAATTTCGCTTCCAATTTTTTGTTCCCAAAGTCGTTCTTGACGCTCAAAAGTTGTTTTTGCTAAATCTGCTTGAATTTGCATTTGTGCTAATTGCTGACCTAATCCACCATCATCAACTTTTGCTAATAATTGTCCTTTTCTAACTTGTTGTCCTTCTTTAACATATATTCTAGTTAGAATACCACTATATTCAGGTGTAATAGTTAATAGGTTTTTTGTGTCTACATTTCCTTGTAATTCTAAATAATGCTCAAATACGGATTCTTTTGCCATAAAAGTGGTGATTAATGGCACTTTTTTAATAGTATCTAATTTAGATATTTGTTCATCTAATAGTTTTATTTGAGAAGCAATCTCTGTCTGCTTTGCTGAAATTTCGTCTTTTTTTGCTCTAATCTCTTTTAAGTCTTGAGATGCAATTACATCATCAATTGATTTTCCTTTTTTCTCACCACCACATGACAGAATTAATAGTGAGAGAAGTGTTATTGAAAATATCTTTTTCATTTTAGTTTTATTTATCAGTTGATTATTGAGTGATTTTATTTAATAAGGTTTCTAGCTCGGCTTTTTTGTTTATAACGTCTAGCATAGTTTGTAAATATTCTTGTTGAGCAGAATATAACTGAGTCTGTGCTTGTCTTAAGTCAAAACTTGAAGATATACCTTCAAAGAATTTTGTTTGGTTTTTATTTTCAATGCGCTCTGCAAGATTTAAGTTTCGCTTTTTGTTTTCATAATCTTCTATGGCAAATTGATAGTTGCTTTTAGCAGATGCTATTTGTAATTTTATTTGCTGTTCAACTTCTAATAAGTCATCTTGCGATTTCTCAAGATTGATTTTGGCACGTTGTGTGGCTGCACTTCTTCCTAATGAACTAAAAAGAGGAATACTCATGCTAACAGCAAGTAAGGATGAACCAAACCATTTCTGATCACTTTGTGCAAATGTGAATTTTTCACTATTTCCAGAATAGCCTCCATTAACAAATGCATTTAAACTAGGAAGCGCTTTACTTTTTTCTAATTTAAGTAGTAATTCTTTTGATGTTTTATCATTAAAAGCAATTTTATAATCGATGGTGTTGGCCACGTCTTCATCATCATTTAAAAGGTCAAGGGAAATGTTTTTGGCAGTTAAATTTTCCAAATTATCAACTAAAGTTGTTTCCGAGTTTAAATCTAGACCAAGTGATATGTTTAGCATTTGATACGCTAAAGTTTTTAATCTAGAGGTATTGTTTAAACTGCTTACTACACCAGATAAAGTGATTTGGAGTTGTTCCACACTTTCTTCTTCATCTAAACCATTCTCATAAATTTTAGTTATTTCATTTAGATTTTTTTCTAGAACCGACTTGTTTTTTTCTAGAATGTTTACACTTTCTTCTGCTAATAAAACATTGCCATAAGCATTGATTACAATTTTTCTTATTTCTAAATCGGTTTTTTCTTTGGCATTTTTTGATATTTCTAAAAATACTTTGGCAGATTGTAATCCTACTAAATATGAACCGTCAAACAGCAATTGCTTTGCGGTTACAGTAGCATTCATTGTTTGTTTGGTTCCAAAAGCGACTTCGGCAAACTCTCCTTCATTTCCTCCAAAAAATTCAGCAGGAATTAAAGATACTTGTTGTTTTAACCAATTGTTATAGTCTATTGAAGCATCAATTTGTGGTAAGCCAGTTGCAGTAGTTTCCCATTTTTGTTGTTCTGCGGCTTTAATGTCTCGTGCTGCATTTTTCGACGTTCTGTTATTTTCTAAGGCGTAATCAATAGCTTGTTGCAATGTGAAACTATTGGTATTTCCCTGAGAATAACCACTAAGTGAAACAACTAAAACTAGTAGAATAAGTATTGAATATTTCATTGATTTTTGATTGAATTTTTTATGACTTCGTTTAATACTTTATTTCCTTTTTCAGTAGAAATACCTCTAACGTGATACTCTAAAAAGTTTTCCATTAAAGTGTTCATCGAAAAATGTTTTAAAGGGAATAAATCCGTGTTTTTTATAGCGATCATATTGTTAAAATATATTCTGGCAATAAAATCTTTGTTCAAGTTAGATCGATATAATTTTAATTCAATGCCACGACTTAAATTTTCTTTCACACATTCATTCATCAGTTTAAATTGTTTTTCCTTAAGTGACTCAAAAATTTGCGGATAATATTTTTGGAGCTGGTGTTGAGGTGATGATTTTTCGTTTTTTAAATGATCTCTAACAAAATTCTTTATATCATATATTTCTTCAATAGGATTCTTTTTTAATTCGCAGATGCAATTAATACCATAAGATATGGTCTCGAACATGTGCATGATAGTACTTTCCACCAATCTGGTTTTATTTGGGAAATGCACATAAATAGTTTTTTTGGATATCCCTAACTCATTAGCTATATCGTCCATTGTCACACTCTTGAAACCAAGAGTAAGGAACAAGTCAGAAGCTTTATTTATAATTTTTTCTTTCATAATAGAGTGCAAAGATAATTAACGGAAACTATAAACACAAAAAAAGTTTCCAAAGTTTCACATTTATTTAACATTAATATTTTAAAGCTTGTTTTAGTATTTAATTTATTTTTGTGTCATGCTTTCAATAGAAAAATACCAAAAAGAGTTTATAGAATACATAGTAAATTATTCAACCCTAAAGGAGCCAAAGAACCTTTATCAACCAATAGATTATATCCTAAATTTAGGGGGTAAGCGATTACGTCCTGTCTTAACATTAATGACTACTGATATTTTTAATGAAGACTATAAGAAAGGGTTAAATGCAGCATTGGCTATTGAGGTTTTTCATAATTTTTCATTAGTTCATGATGATATTATGGATGATGCACCATTAAGAAGAGGACAAGATACGGTTCACGAAAAATGGGATTTAAACACTGGGATTCTATCTGGTGATGCCATGCTAATCTTGGCGTACCAACTCTTTGAGAATTATACATCAGAGATGTTTCAAGCATTAGCTAAGCTATTTAGCAAAACGGCTTTAGAGGTTTGCGAAGGACAGCAATACGATATTGATTTTGAAACACGAGATGATGTTTCTATTTCTGAATATCTTAAAATGATAGAATATAAAACTGCTGTTTTGGTTGGTGCTGCTATGAAAATGGGTGCCATTGTCGCAAACGCCTCGCGCAAAGATCAAGAAGCTATATATGATTTTGGTCGTTATTTAGGAATTGCTTTTCAGCTACAAGATGATTATCTGGATGCTTTTGGGGATCCCGAAACTTTTGGTAAACAAGTTGGAGGCGATATTCTTGAAAACAAGAAGACTTACCTTTATTTAAAAACTATAGAGTTAGGAACCTCGGCGGATAAAATGAGTTTAGTTAATACAATAGCTAGTACTGCAATTTCTGATGTTGAAAAAGTAGAATCAGTAAAAGTTCTTTTCGATAATTCTGGTGCATCTCAAGCGACTCAACAAGCAGTAAAAGAATACACAGAAAAAGCATTTAAAGTTCTCGAAACCTTGAATATTTCGGTCGATAAAAAGAAAATTCTTAGACGTTTTGGTGAACAATTAATGAATAGACACGTATAATGTCTTTCCCTGCAAATTTTGAAGATTTAATATCAGAAGCAAGATCCTTAGATTTATATCAAAAATTAATTTTGCAACTCAACAAGGATTTACTCTATGCTAATGTAGACATAGAATTTGATGAAGAAACTTTACCAACAAGTTTAAAGCTCATTCTGCATGAAACTATATTTAGTCTTATACAAAACAAATTTGCAGACTATCTTAATCTTTTATATATCGTAGATGTTTCAGAATTAAAAATTAAAGCCTTAGATGGTAGTGATGTTCTGAAATTATCTGAAGATGTTACCTTTTTAATACTGCAACGTGAGTGGCAAAAAGTTTGGTATAAGAGCCATTATTAGAGGATGATAAAAGAAAGAAGTCTTTATTGTTCTATTTATTTAACTAATTGATAGATTATTTTCATTAACTCAATCTTATTAGTCATTTATTAAAAGCTTATTTACAGCACTATTTAATTTAAAAACAAACGATAAAACAGTTTCTGTTGAGACAGAAATGGACGCGTATTACTTTGAGTTTTGAGAGATTATTTCGTTTTAGATATTGGTGCAAAAGAAGATTATCAGCATTTATATAATACGTGTCACCAGGAATTTACAACTAAAAATAACTAGCGAAAGAGTATTAACTAGAATTTCTCATTTAACTAAAGCTCTATATTGTTAGTTTCAAAATACTCCTGAATTATTTTTACACTACGCTCTAAAACAATATATTATTTGCTACAGGATTACCCAATGTATTACTTTTTGAAAGAGAAGGGTTTATTCAAAAAAAAATAGAGGCATAAACCAATTTATACACCTCTATTTTAACAAACACTAATCAAATTTTTAAGGGAAAATATACGATAGATTGATGTAAAAATTACGCCCTTGTCTTGGTATATTGTTCCAATCTGCATAAGTAGCATACTTAGCGTCTAATATGTTTTCTATTCCGTATTTTAAAATTGTTCGTCCTTGTTCTACATAAAAAGCATTACCTAAATTAAGATTTAAAATAGCATAAGAAGCGGTTTCATTTTCACCATAGAAACTGCTGTATTTACTCTGGTTGCCATTACCGTCGAGTTGTAATGCTATATTGAATTCTGGTTTATTAAAATTTAATTCTGCAAAGTATGAAAAAGGTTTAATCAGAGGTAAGTTATTGCCATTACTACCTTTTCCGTAGTTGTAACCTAAAGTTCCATTAACTGAGAAGCTATCAGAAATACTATAACTACTATTTAAATAGACATCAAAAATAGATGCATTATCTAATGCAGTATACACTCGGACACCATTAGCACCTATTGTCATAGAACTAACATTTGGCGCAATATCTCCTATAATGTAATCCATGATGTAGAAATAAGAGGATTCAATACCGATTTTTAATTTATTATAAGTTTTTGAAACACTAAAATTTGCTTCAAATGCTTTTTCATTTTTTAAATTGGGACTTCCTATATAGTCATAGTTGTCAAAACTATTGAATAAGAAAAAACCATAACCTTCGCTCACCGATGGTGCGCGTTCTCCGTAACCGAGACCAAAAGCGACATTAGAATGCTCTTTTTTTAGGTTATAAGAAGATGAAATACTCATTAAAAATCGATTTTGTTGGTCGTCAATATCTGGATGAAATATCTGAAGACTTTCCACACCTACCTCTTTTGCTATTTTATTAGTATGGTAGCCCAATCTTACAGATGATGAAATTGATTTGCCTTCAGAAAAATGCCAATTATCTTTTACAAAAATACCAGAGTAAAGGGTTAATATATCTGGCCATGTGTACATAAACATATCTGGCTCATTAGGGTTATTAGAAAACATGGTCATTTCAGCAAGTGATTTATTGTAAAACCCATTGAGGTTAAATGTAATGTTGTGTTTCCCTTTTAAAACGTTGGCCTTACTGTAAAAACCATAAGTATCACTCCAACCCGGCATATCCATTCGGATTGGTACAACAGGACGTTTCGTATCGTCCATAATGTGTGTTATGGTATTAAAGTATAATTTGGTTTCAAGAGCTTTTAAAGCTTTATCTTCTGGTTTGTAATAATGCGTTATTGATGTTATTAATGCTTCAGCCAAGGACACATCCATTGGTAAAGCGGGATACCCAACATCGGTAGCTCTGTCATAAATAATATTAGCATCTATGTTCTGGGTTTCTGAAAGTTTATAACCAGATTGCAAGGAGATATTATATTTCTGAAATTGCGAATACAACACTTCTAGACCGTTACCAGCTTTATAGTTTTCAGATTTTCTAAATATACCATCTGCGCTAATAAAGAATTTTTTTTCGGAGTATTGTACATCTAAGCCTGTAGCAATAAAGTTACCGTTAGTTTCATACCCTAAATCTACACTTGTTTTTAGACCTGATTCGTTAAATTTTGAAGTCGGTAATTGCAAATCGATTCCGCCACCTACACAATGGCCATTTTCTGTACCTTCTTGACCGGAACCGACGGTTACTTTTTCTAAATTAGAAACATCTACATAAGATGTAATTGGGTCCATTTTATCGGTACATGCTCCAAAGATTTGCATACCATCAATAGTCACTACCAATCGGTCACTAATCATATTGTTTAGGGTAGGTTCCCAGGCGTAGTTGCCACGTTTTATCATGGAAACTTTATTGGTCTTTTCTAAATAATCATCGATACTAGATAAGGTCTTTTCTTGCCTGTAACTGCTTAACCTTCGTCGCGTATTAATAACGACTTCCTCTAGTTTTGTGGTATCTTTTGCTTGCTTTATTTTCTTTTCTTGGCTTATACTAACTATTGAAAATAAAACACAAAGAGTTAATGTAATTAGCTTCTTCATCGCTAATGTGATATTTAATTAGTGTCATTGCTGTTAGATTGAGCATAGTCGAAAAGAATCTATTGAATTTTTCGACTATACTCCAAATAACCGCTGGAAATAAGAGATGACTTTGTTTTATTAAAACTCTAATTCTAGATATAAACTACTAGCTTCGTTTTCTTCAGTGACATCTTCACCTTTTAAAACCTCTTCACTAGTGTTCATTAGTTTAAGATTTAATTTCCAGTAACCTGTCATAGTTAGGGATAAATCACCATAGTAAAAATTATCAACGCTATCAAAAGTAAGGTCTGAATTGTTTGGTGAACTGTGATTTCCCATACCTGGCATACGTGGATCTAATGCAATGGTAAAATTTTCGACTACTGAAAATGTCATCATATTCTCCATTTTAAATAAACCTACTTTCATTTCATTAATAGCAATACTTGGGTCTTTTGGTTCAATTAAGGCTAATATATATTTAGATGCATCGCTAGCCATAAAGCTTGCTACATTTTGGTTTTCGTATTGCGTTACATTAATTGTTTCTGTAACCGTATAATCAACCCCATTAACTGTATATTCTACAGTTAGTGACCACCCAGAACTATCTGTATTAGTCATTTGATAAATAATAAAGCCGTTGTAAACGGTGTTTTTACCAGAAACTTTGGTAATCGCAGATTTAGGACAAGAATGCTGCATTGATGGCATTTGCATCATTGGCATCCATGATAAACTTGCGTTTTCATAGTACGTATCATTCGTATTATCTTTTAGTCTAATACTAATTTCGTTGTAGCCAGTTTCAAACATACCTTTTTCGTTAAAAAGTTCTATAGTTTGATTACCATTTACAATCTCTTTTACTAGTAATAAACCTTCGACTTCGTTTACTGGGTTAGAATCATCATCTGTAGAGCAAGAAAAGGCAAGTGCTAAAAGCACTAATGGAAATATAAATTTAAGTTTCATTCTTTTATTTTTTGTTTAATATTTGGATATAATTTTCCTTTCTACGTGTATTTTTTACTCATAGAAAAAGTGGATTGTGCAGAATGCACTCAGAAAAGAATTAACTTAAATTAGGTGGTGGCGTATCTAAATCATAACTCTTAGATATGGGTAGAAATAATCTCAAATCAGCATCGAAATCTTTATATTGTAAATTAAAATCTGAAAGATTTGTACTCAAATTTAATTCGGAAATCACAAAAACATCTAAGCGCGTTCTGTTGCTATTTGGTGCTGGCGCATCTGAATTAGCATCGGTATTATTTTCAATAAGGTCTTTACGCAATTGGCATTTACCATTACATCCCTTTTGTTCTTCCTTTTGTATACAGAGTGTTTTGGCAATGAAATCTTGATTAATTACAAAATCGGTCACAATAGCGACATTGCTTATACTGTTTGCTAATAATACAAACGTTAAAAATAGAGCTGTGATTTTATGAAAAATCTTAATTATCATAGTGCGAATTTCGGACTAATTTGTCTTAAATTAACTGATATTTGTCATTAAAATTTAATTTTTAAAGAATTTGAAATATGCAGATACTAGTCGTTTTAAATTAGTAGTTTTTGATTTTAGTTCGTCAGTATTACTAATGTCTTTAATTTCAGTTATTTCTTCTAGAATTGGCACTAAAACAATATGTAATTGGTCGTGAGCTTCTCCAGTCATATTACAGCTTTTTATAATATAACTGGTTTCTTTTGACAGTGCTTCACCTAATAATTTATTATCTGAAAATGAGTTGTTTTTTAAAATAGAATCGATTTTTTTCATACCAACATGAGTCTCCTTATTGGCAGTCCATTTTTTATTATTATTTAGTGTTAATCCCTCGAGACTTATTGTTGTTTCTGTATTATTTTGCTTTGGTTCGTTTTTACAAGAAAACGTAAAGGCAATAAGTATAATAACCAATAGACAATCTAAAATTCTTTTTTTCATAATTAAAAATCTTTTCTTCTAGATTTAAATATTATTCTAGTTACAGGTAATGCTACCCAAATGAATAAGGCACAAAGTGAAATTATAAGCCCGAAATTAGTACCGAAAAATTGCTTAAAAACTGCACCAGTGTAACCTAATAAGGCTGAGATATCTAGTTTCAGTAAAATCAAAGTTCTCGATAAATCTATAGGATTTAGCATGGTGCCAGTCAATGATAATTTGTCTAAAGGATAATCTTCAAAAAGTATTAGCGACATTAAAAACAAACCATCGTAGATAATGGCTAGAAATAACCATAGTAAAATGGCATAACCAAACCCTTTAATTTTATTTTCGTTAGAAAGGGCAATATTAAAAGCTAAAGCACTAAATATGAAGGTTAAAAATACTCCAACTACGAGCAATGACGAAAAGTTCCATATAGCAGAGGAATTAAATAAACCATATGCAATAAATGGTAATCCTAAACCTAATATTAAACTCATCGATAGAGAAATAGCCACACCAAGATATTGTCCTAAAAATATAGAGGATCTCTTGAGTGGTTGTGCCAAAAGTAACTCGGTAAATTCTTTGGAATTGTAATAGTACATCACGCCAAAAATGGTTCCGATGAGTGGTACTAATACTATAATAACATTCATTAATGTAATCACTGCTTTAGACAAGTCATTGTTAAGAAACAATAGAACGATTCCTAAAAGGAGATAGAATGCAAAGTACACATAACTCCAGCTGCTACGCATTAAATCAAAAAAACTATATTTTAATATCTTAAACATTGTTCTCGGTTAAAATGTTAGCAATTGCGTGTTCAAAATCGTTTTGTTCTGTTTTAGCTTTTAGTTCAGCAATACTGCCTTTAAAATAAATTTTACCTTCTAAGATAAAAACAATTTCGTCGGCAACTTCTTCAACAAAACTCATTATATGAGACGTAATTAAAATGGTTTTTCCTTTTGCTTTTTCCGCTTCAATCAATTCCTTTAATCTAATTAATGAAATAGGGTCTAATCCGGTAGTTGGTTCGTCTAGAATAATAATAGGGCTATTAAACATAAAGGTTAATAGAATATTTACTTTCTGTTTTGTTCCACCAGATAAAGTACCTAGCTTTTTATTTAAAAAAGGTTCTAGTTTAAACGTTTCAATTAAATCTTTATCAAGATCAGTATTGCCTCGTAAGTCTTTAATCATTTTAATTAATTCGTTAACTTTTAGATTGCTTGGAAAATTAGCAATCTGTGGCAAGTAGTCTATTTTATGTCGGTATTCAGAATTATTTTTAATCGAGGTGTCAAATACTTTTATATCGCCTTTATCCGGAATTACCATTCCTAATATAGATTTGATAATTGTAGTTTTACCAGAACCATTAGGACCAAGAACTGCAAAAATACCACCTTCCTTAATAGTAAGATTAATGCCATTTAAGACTTTATTTTTACCAAATGTTTTATATAAATCAGTAATTTCTACCATGTTACTTGTGTCATTAATGGTTGATTGTCAATTAGATTTTCAGGTGTAAAAACAGGTGACACTTTTTCTGAAAAATCAATGATATCAATAAAAAGGCTTCGCAATAAGACAATGCTTTCTGGTGTACGGTTTACTAAATACGAAAACAGTTTTACAGGTCTATATGGAATATCACCTATGCCATTTTTATCTAAATCGTAACCAGTATAATTACTCCAGTAATTGTTTTCAAATTTGTTACTGTTTAAATTTCCGGAATATGATAAATCAAAAGAATTGTACAGAAAATTATTTTTTGTATAAATATTGTCATAACAAGCACCATGTACTTTTATGGCATATCCGTTATTTTTAAACGTGTTCTCGGTATAGTTAATACGATTGGTGCCATCTGCGTTAATGCCAATGGTATTGTCTTCAAAAATATTATGTTTTAAATCAGCATCGTTAATCTCTTTAAGTAAAATACCATACGATGCCGTTCCCCAATTTTTCTTGAAGATATTGTTGTACATTTTTATTTTTTTGGAAAACATAACAGCAACGCCAGCTCCATTAGCTTCAAAAGTATTATGCTCGTAAGTATTATTGTTAGAGAACATAAAATGCAGTCCATAACGCATATTTTCGGTAGAATAGTTATTTGAAATGTAGGAGCTGTTCCCAAATTCGAGATAAATTCCATCGCGCATTCGTCGCACATCATTATTTGTGATTTTTATATTTTCACAATGCCAGAGATGTATAGCATTACCAGAATCCGCTTCAGCTTTTCCTTTGCCAGAAATGGTATTATTATGTACAACACCATTTTTTGATTTCTGAATTAAAAAACCGAAGAAGGCATTTTCAACGGTTATATTTTCTATGATAAAGTCGTAAGACTTAAATAATAAAATGGCAGCATACTCTTTGGTATAACTAACCTCAATATTTTTGATTATTAAGTTTTTAATGATGATATCGGTCGCTTCAACAGAAAAACCATAACCATTGTTTTGAGTATCAATTATGGTGCCTTCTTCACCTGTAATATGAAGCGATTTTTTATAGATAATAATATTCGATTCTTTGTATAAACCAGCTTTTATGAATAAGCTATCGCCGCTTTTAGAACTATCTACAGCAGTTTGTATGGTATTAAAATCGCAACCTGCTTTGCAAATTGTAATCGATTTTGCCATTGCAAAGCAGGTTGAGATTAAAAAAAATAGAACACAAAGGTGTATTTTCATTCTACGAATTTAGTTTAACTTTTTGAATATACCATCCCAATCATAATATTCGGAAGAATCATCATTGATTGTTCTTTTTGCTTCTTCCAAAGAGTTAAATCCAGTTAGGTTAGCTCCCATAGGACTGGAAATTTGTTCGCTAATGACATAACTCGCTGATTTAGCATCGGTCATTACACCTGGATTATTATAATTAGTAACTAGTAGATTACTGTTTTCAATAAGATCTTGTTTGTCTTCTAAAAACCGAATCATACATTCTATTGCGTCAAACTTAAATTGTTTGCCTTTGCTAGTAACGATTTGTGCAGCATGTGTTTTTGTAACTATTGTCATTTTACAATATTGACACATGTCTGAGCCATACTTAATTGCTTCGGGAGTTTTGCTACAACCGAAGATTAAACAAAAAGCTAATAAAAGGCCAATTTGTTTCATGCTTTTAAAATTTTCATTTTTTTATTGCCTATCCAATATGCAATAAAAGTTAAGAACATACCAAAGCCCATCATATAAGCGCCAATGTGTGGATAAGACTTAGCTACAAAATTTAAGATATGTCTTGTTCCAAATAATGGTGGTTTATAGCTTAATGGATTGCCATCGGCATCAGTCATTTTCATTATAGCTTTAGGATCTAAATTAGTACCGTAATCTACCATCCAAGCGTTAAAGTCGTACATACCCAATATACCTAAAATACACATAAGAACAAGCCATCCTAAAAACCATTTTGGAGAAATAGATTTAAACAAACCTAATAAACCAATAATTATTCCCAATACAGCCATGCCGCCAATAACTTTAGGGAATACGCTAAATTCCCACATATCCTCGGGTTTTGGTAATTTACTCATACCTATGTAGTGGTTTAGGCCATCAATGTTTTGAATATCGTGCTTTTCTTTACCTTGAAGACCATCAAGGTGAATATTCATTCCAATTCCGTTTGGGTATTGTGGTGCTTCTAATTCAATGCTCCATAAAGGAAATAAAAATAATCCTAGTAACAGAGCTGAACCTATTATCATTAAGATACTTGCAGATTTCATATAATTTGAATTTAAAGAAATGGGCGAGTTATTACGACTCGCCCATTATGAGTTAAATAACATTTCTAACACTAAAACTATTTAACTACTTTATTCATCATCTAAAGTGAATTTTAGAGGAGTATTTGAGTTAGCTGCAGATACTCTGATATAACCTTGCATCTCTTGATGCAATGCAGAACAGAAATCTGTACAATAGAATGGCCAAACTCCTTCACGTTTTGGTTCCCATACAATTGTTTTTGTTTGTCCCGGCATTACTAAAATTTCAGAAGTATTTGCTCCTATAATTGAGAATCCGTGCGGAACATCAAAATCTTGTTCTAAGTTCGTCATATGTAGATAAACCTTATCACCTACTTTAACACCTTCAATATTATCTGGTGAGAAGTGACTACGAATCATTGTCATATTTATATGAACTTCTTTTCCATTTCTAGTAACTGTAGCTTCACTTTCGCTCTTAGCTGCATATGGATGCTCATTTTCAGATAATTCGTAATATTTTTTACTTTTCTCTTTAATGATATCCGCTCTAATTCCTGCAGCATAATGAGGTTCACCATGCGTAGGGAAATCTAAAAGTAATTCCATTTTATCACCTGAGATATCATATAATTGAGCAGAGTGCTCTAACTCAGGACCAGTTGGTAAGTAACGGTCTTTTGTTATTTTATTCATAGCAACCATGTATTTACCAAATGGTTTTCTAGAGTTTCCTCCAGGAATCATAAGGTGACCTACAGAATAAAATGTTGGTTGTCTATCTAGTATTTCCCAAGTGCCTAATTTCCATTTTACTACTTCAGAAGAAATAAAGAATGTTGTATACGCATTACCTTGTCCGTCAAACTCTGTATGTAAAGGTCCTAAACCTGGTTGTTTTACAACACCAGCGATTGTATTTTCATAACTTAATACAGGGATTCCGTAAGCATCATCTACAAAATCTTTATTCTCTATAGCTGTAAGCATTTTTTCAAAAGAATATACACTCAAATCAGTAGATAATTTACCACTACCAATTATATATTCACCAGAAGGATCAACGTCACATCCGTGAGGTGATTTTGGAATAGGAATGTAATAAACAGCACCTTCTACTTCTGAAGGGTTTACTGAAATTACACCTTCCTTCATAGTAGAAGTTGCTGTATGAGTTTTTTCATCATAAACGTTATGTGCATATGTTCCAGCGACTTTTTTACCACCACCATTTTTAACATATTCTACAACTTTTTTCCAGTTTACTGCAGCGATATAATCTTTATCATTTTGCGATGCATTAACTTCCATTAATGTATTAGCTTCCTCAGTATTATAACTTGTAAAGAAGAACCAGCCATGAGATTTGTTACGTCCTGGATGCGCTAAATCGTAGTTAAAACCAGGCATGTTTAATTGAAATTCAAGATTCAAATGTCCATTATCTGCTATACTAACAAATGATAAAGGTCCTTTAAATTGACCTTTCATTTCACTAATAGGCATATCACGCTGTGGGTTTGGAACAGCAAAACGTGTACCTGCTACAATATATTCTGTATTTTCTGTAACGAATGAAGAAGCGTGGTTACCAGCACTATTTGGCAACTCAATAATTTCTTCTGTTTCGAACGTTTCCAAACTAATTCGTGCAATACGAGGTGTATTGTTTTCATTGATGAAAATCCAACGGCCGTCTAATTCTCCATTAGTTTGTGAGATATCTGGATGGTGTGAATCTCCCCAAGGTACAAACCCAAATGATGTATTTAACATTGGTTTAGTTTCCTCAGAATAGCCATAACCAGAAGTTGGAAATTGTGAAAAAACAGGAATTTCCTTTAGCATTCTACCACTAGGTAAGCCATAAACAGTAAGGTTACCACTGTAACCTCCAGACATAAAAGCATAGTATTCATCATGCTCGCCTGGTGCGACATAAACTTTTTCAGCCTTACTCGAAGACATAGCTCCAGAGTTGCTAGTGTTATTGTTATTTCCACAACTCGTTATAAAAATAAGCGCGGTAATACTTAACACATATTTACCAATTGTATTCATATTTATATAGTTTATTTAAATTAATCTCTAGGAAGGATTACATCTTCTGTTACATGTACCCAACCATTACTTACATTTACGGTAGCTATGATTTTTACACCATCAACATAAATATCGCCATCTTTTTCAGTGACTTCTAAATATTTACCAGAAGCCATATAAAGTTTTCTGTTTTTTCTAGCATTTTTCTTAAGTGTTTCAATAGGATAATTAGCAGGTGCAACATGATGTGTTAAAATAAAAGCTAGTTTACTTTTATTCTCAGGCTTTAATAAATCGTTAAGTGTTGCCTCATCTATTTTAGCAAACCCTGCATTATTAGGCGCAAAAACAGTTAAAGGACCTACATTTACTAATGCATTTTCAACTCCTGCTGCTTGTACTGCAGCAACTAAAGTAGAATGGTCGTCTGATGCAATAGCCAATTGCAGTGCGTTTGGTGTACCTCCTTCGTCCTTAATAAAAGCTTGTCCGGTTTTTTCATCGGAAGCTTCATTGGTCGTAGTTTCATTTGAATTTTCAGCTGTTTTAGTATTGCTATTACAAGCAACAAAACATACTGAAAGCACAATTAAGAATAATGATTTGATTAGTGTTTTCATTGGTTTGTTTGTTTAATTATACTTTTGATTCTAAAGTGTTCTAAAATATTCTAATACAGCTCTAGCTTCGTCTTTGGTTAAATTTTGGTTTGCCATTGGTGAGCCATTGAATTCCATAAGTAAGTCTTTGGCTAATTGATTTTCTTTTACCATTTTCTCAGGTGCTAGAATCATATTCATTACCCATTCTGGAGAACGACGCTCTAAAACTCCTTTTGGAGAAGGTCCAATAAATTTTTTCTCTGCTTTGTGGCAAGCAGTACACATTTTGTTGTAAATTTCTTCACCATGAGCAGCCATATCCTGGTCTACTACTAATCCCAGATCTACAGACGCTACAGGGCCAACTCCTTTGTCGCTTAATTCAATTCGTTTTGAAGCAGGTTCTTTACTAACTGTTTTTTCAGGTGCTTTTTTTTCATGCGAAGCTTCTTCCTTTTTGTCGCCTCCTCCGCAACTAAACAGTGCTAAAGTGAAAATTAGTGATAATAACTTAAGTGATAATTTCATTTGTATCGATTTTATTTAGCCACAAATATATAGGCGAGGTTTTCAATAAAGTATGATAAAAATCATATTTAAGACAAAAACACCCTATTTAAGTGTTTTTTATGAATTATGGATTTAAGGCAAATTCCCTAAATACTTGTTGTTTTAAGAAAGTAATAGATTTATAATTGAAATAAATACCTTACGAATTGGTAGTAAGAAAGATGAAAATAACCCTTGATTATTAAGTTAAAAATATAGACGTAAAGAGGATGGTAAAGACTCTTATTGGCGATACAACAAATGACCAGAAAAAGAATGAAGTAAAGACATAAGTACTGTATGCTAATTAAAACCAGAAGCGCACAAAAGGCATCCAGGCTTCATTCTGAATACTTTTATCTTTATCATATAACAGATCATATCTAATCCCAAAAGTCATACTTCCACTTGAATAGCCTAAACCTAAAAACAAAGCAGGATACCAATATTCGTCGTCAGCATTACTAACAAAACGTTCATTAAAATTTCTATTCACATGTAGTTGTTCAAATTCTGTAGATAATTGTAGCTCTCTATACGGATTAAAAAGACCAAGAACGCTTGCTCCTAATACAGTGGATTTAAAAACATCTTTTTGCGAACTGTATTGAAAGTTCAATCCAACACCTGTTGCTACATATGGATTAAACCTATACAAGGCATTTGGGGCTAAAGCTCCGCTAAAGTAACCATCTCCAAAATTTAAGCCAATACCTCCACCAAATTGAACGTTTTTCCAAAATGAATTAGGTGTCGATGCGTTGTTCTGAGAAAATGATATTGCGATAAAAAAACAGCTTAAAATGTTGCTGAAAATAATTTTTTTTAAGCTGATTGAAGAATATTTTGCCATTTTTAAAATTGTACTTTCTAATTATTATAAATATAAGAAAACCATATCTATATTTATCAAAAGTTGTATTTTTGAACAAATTTTGTTGAAACGTCAACGTCTCATAAAAAATAATGGATAAATATTCCTTTCTCAACGCAGCACATACAGCATATTTTGCTGACCTATACGACCAATACTTAAAAAATCCTGATTCTGTAGAACCAAGTTGGCGTGCCTTTTTTCAAGGTTACGATTTTGGTTCAGAATCCTACGGGATGAAAGGTGAAATAATTGAAGGAGTTTCTACGCAGATACCAGAGCAGCTTCACAAAGAATTTCAGGTTTTAAAACTTATTGATGGTTACAGAAGTAGAGGGCACTTATTTACAAAAACAAACCCAGTTAGAGCCAGACGGAAATACGCTCCAACGCTAGAGATTAATAATTTTGGTTTAACTCAAAATGATTTAACCACTACATTTTCTGCAGGTGAAGTTTTAGGTTTGCCTCCCTCGACTTTGCAAGTAATATTAGACCATTTAGAAAGTATCTATTGCGATTCTATTGGTGTAGAATACATGTATATAAGAAAGCCTCAAGAAAACCAATGGATTCAGAACAAGTTAAATGTCAATGATAATCATGCGTTATTTACTAGTGATGAAAAGAAATATATTCTAAATAAATTAAATGAAGCAGTTGCATTTGAATCGTTTTTGCATACAAAGTATGTTGGTCAAAAACGTTTTTCTTTAGAAGGAAATGAATCTTTAATACCTGCTGTAGATGCTATAATTGAAAAAGCGGCAGATGAAGGAGTCAAAGAGTTTGTAATGGGAATGGCTCATAGAGGTCGCTTAAGCACATTGACCAATATTTTTGGAAAATCTGCAAAGGATATTTTTAGTGAGTTTGACGGAAAAGATTATGAGGAAAAAATCTTTGATGGTGATGTAAAATACCATTTAGGTTGGACCAGTAATCGAGAAACATATAACAAGAAAAAGATTAATTTAAATATTGCACCTAATCCATCGCATTTAGAAACTGTTGGTGCTGTTGTGCAAGGTATAACCAGAGCAAAGCAAGATAAGAGTGAGATTACAGACGCCTCTCAGGTACTTCCTATTGTTGTACATGGTGATGCTGCAATTGCAGGACAAGGTTTGGTCTATGAAGTTGTTCAAATGGCAAAACTAGATGGTTATAAAACTAATGGTACAATACATATAGTTGTTAATAATCAAATTGGGTTTACTACAAATTACCTAGATGGACGTTCTAGTACGTATTGTACAGATGTAGCAAAAGTAACATTATCCCCAGTATTACATGTTAATTCAGACGATGCTGAAGCAGTTGTACATGCAGCACTATTTGCTTTGCACTTTAGAATGAAATTTAAGCGCGATGTGTTTATTGACTTGCTAGGTTACAGAAAATATGGACACAACGAAGGTGATGAACCTAAGTTTACACAACCCTTATTGTACAAGGCAATTTCAAAACACAAAAACCCGAGAGATATATACGCACAGCGTTTGCTTGATGAGGGTGTAATAAAAGAAGGGTATGTTAAGTTTATTGAGTCTAGGTATAAGGATAAGCTTGAAGAAAAATTAGAAGACTCTCGTAAAGAAGATAAAACAGAAATAACTGCATTTATGCAGGAAGAATGGAAAGGCCTTACAGGGGTAACTGAGGTTGCAATGATGGAACAAGTTGATACAACTGTTTCAAAAACAATATTAAAGGATATTACAAAAGTGGTATCAAATCTTCCAAAGGATAAAAAATTCATTAGAAAAATTCAGCGTTTAATAGAATCGCGTCAAACTATGTTCGATGAAGATCGATTAGATTGGGCAATGGGAGAACATTTAGCATATGGATCGCTATTAGCTGAAGGTTTTGATGTTAGAATATCTGGACAAGATGTAGAACGTGGTACATTTTCGCATCGTCATGCAGTTGTAAAAGTTGAGGATAGTGAAGAAGAAATTATTTTATTGAAAAATGTTTCCGAACAACAAGGACAATTTAATATTTATAATTCTTTATTATCAGAGTATGGTGTTGTAGGTTTTGATTATGGTTATGCCATGGCAAGTCCTAATACACTTACCATTTGGGAAGCACAATTTGGTGATTTTAGTAATGGAGCTCAAATAATGATAGACCAATATATATCTTCAGGTGAGGATAAATGGAAAACTCAAAACGGGTTAGTACTATTATTGCCACATGGTTATGAAGGACAGGGTGCGGAGCACTCATCTGGTCGTATGGAACGTTATTTACAAGTATGTGCAAAGGATAATATGTTTGTGGCCGATTGTACAACACCAGCAAATATGTTTCATTTGCTAAGAAGACAAATGAAAGCTAATTATAGAAAACCTTTAATTGTCTTTACGCCAAAAAGTTTATTACGTCATCCTGATGCAGTATCAACTGTAGATGAATTCGCTAATGGGAGCTTTCAGATGATAATTGATGATGAAAATGCAAAAGCATCAAAGGTAAAAACGTTGGTTTTTGTTACTGGGAAATTCTACTATGATTTAAAAGCACAGCAAGATAAATTAGGAAGAGATGATGTTGCATTGGTTAGATTAGAACAATTATTTCCGCTTCCTGCTGAAGCAATGCGCACAATCATTAAGAAATATAAAAATACTAATGATATTGTTTGGGCACAGGAAGAACCACGAAATATGGGAGCATTTAGTCATATTGTAATGCATTTTGATGAAGCCATGCAATTTAGAGCTGCAACAAGAAGACCTTATGGTGCACCTGCAGCAGGAAGTTCCGTACGTTCAAAAATCAGACATCAAGAAGTTATAGATTATGTTTTTGATAAAACCAAAAACAACCAGAGATAAAAAAGAATAAAACAACTCAAATTAGAGCTTAAATAAAACAAAGCCCATGATTTTAGAAATGAAAGTGCCTTCGCCAGGCGAATCAATTACTGAGGTAGAAATAGCAGAATGGTTAGTGCAAGATGGAGATTATGTTGAAAAAGACCAAGCTATTGCTGAGGTAGATAGTGATAAAGCAACTTTAGAATTGCCAGCCGAAGCGAGTGGAACAATTACGTTAAAAGCTGAAGAAGGTGATGCTGTAGAAGTAGGCGCTGTAGTTTGTATAATTGACACTAGCGCGTCAAAACCTGAAGATAGCGGAGCTTCGGCAAAAGATGAAAAGAAAGCAGAAGTGCCAAAAAAAGTAGAATCAAAACCAATTGCTACGGAAGCTAAGACCTATGCAACAGGTACTGCGAGTCCAGCAGCTAAAAAAGTATTAGCCGAAAAAGGGATTGATGCCACTACTGTAAATGGTACAGGAAAAGATGGTCGAGTTACTAAAGATGATGCTGTAAATGCAGTGCCATCTATGGGAACTCCTACTGGTGGAAATAGAGGTACGTCTCGAAGTAAAATGTCAATGTTACGTCGTAAAGTGGCAGAGCGACTAGTAGAAGCAAAAAATACCACAGCTATGTTAACTACATTTAATGAGGTTAATATGACTCCGATTTTTGATTTACGTAAACAATACAAAGAAGACTTTAAAGCTAAACACGGTGTAAGTCTTGGGTTTATGAGTTTCTTTACTTTGGCAGTAGTGCGAGCATTGAAGATGTATCCTGCTGTTAACTCTATGATTGATGGTAAAGAAATGTTAACTTATGATTTTGTAGATATTAGTATTGCAGTTTCAGGACCAAAAGGATTAATGGTTCCTGTAATTAGAAATGCTGAAAACTTGTCTTTTAGAGGAGTAGAATCTGAAGTAAAACGATTAGCTATTAGAGCAAGAGATGGACAAATTACTGTTGATGAAATGACAGGAGGAACATTTACTATTTCTAATGGAGGGGTTTTTGGTAGCATGTTATCAACACCAATTATAAATCCACCTCAAAGTGGAATTTTAGGAATGCATAATATTATTCAACGTCCAATAGCTGTTGATGGTAAAGTTGAAATTCATCCAATGATGTATCTTGCTTTATCTTATGATCATAGAATAATAGATGGTAAAGAATCTGTTGGTTTCTTAGTGGCAATAAAGGAAGCGTTAGAAAGCCCTGAAGAATTATTAATGGATAATAATATTAAGAAAGCTTTAGAAATGTAATTTTCGTTTTAAAAAATGTAAAAAGCGCAATTTAACTAAATTGCGCTTTTTTTACTCCTAACTAACAAGAGTAACTAACTAAAATTAACTATAAAAAGTAACAGCTATATTGGCTAATATTACGATGATAGAACTCACGACTAATAAAATCATAAACACTCTATCTCGTTTTGTGTTATTATCTTTCATTGCTTGCATAAGAATATTTTTTTTTAAAAGCTCCGAGATTGTTCATAATATCAGAGCTTTTAAGAACTTAAACCTGAGGCTTCGTTAATAGCTTATGTAAAATTGCAATTTATTTTAAAGCCATACTATACGTAGAACTACGTATTTTTTCACTTTTTTTTAAAAAAAAGCCTTGGATAAATATCCAAGGCTCTAATAATCCCTTAGAACTAATAAATAGCTTCGTTATTAACCCTTAATTAATAACGACGTGTAAAGGTCTTAAATAAATTAATATCATACTATACGTAGTACTACGTATATTTAAAGAAATTCTATATTTTCTTTTGCAAATAAATATAAGCTTGCTGATTTAGAATCTAATACAAGTTTTGTTCTAATATGACTTTTATGTTTTTCAACTGTTCTTACTGAAATACATAGCTTATTAGCGATTTCTGTAGCCGTATTATTGTCACTGATTAGCTTTAATATATTCTGTTCAGCCTCGGTTAAGGACTTTAATTCTTTAGGTGCTTTATGAATTTCTATATATGCTATAAGTTCTGGGCTAAAGTATGCTTTGTCGTTAATAATAGACGTAATACAGTTTTCTAGCTCTTCAAGAGCAAATTCTTTGAGTATATAGCCATAAACACCTAATGCTTTTGCCTTGTTATACGGCAATTCATCTTTTTCAAAAGTGATAAGAACAATTTTAGTTGCAAGATTCGCTTCCTTACATTTTTCAGCAATTTCTAACCCGGAAAAAAAAGGCATTTTAATATCTAGAATAGCGATATCTGGTTTATGGGCTTTAATTAAAGTCAATGCTTCTTTACCATTCTTTGCACTCGCCAAAACATTGAATTCCTTTTCAATTAAATAATCCTTGAGGCCTTTAAGAACAAGAGGGTGGTCATCCGCAATTATGATGGTAGGGTTTATTCTGCTATTCATTCTTCTAAAATGTGATTGTGAAGATACTAAGATTCCTTAGTTTAAAAAACTTGTCTCAATTTTAAATACAAGTATTTTTTCTCATAATCTATAATTGCTTTTCCTTTTCTTAGAATATCAGCACCGATAATTCCATCCACAGGTTTCGCATCATGTTTTATAAGACCATTATTGACGTGAGACAGGTTAAACAGTATTAATGTAACTCGATTCTTCTCCCATTTGCCAATCTTCAATTTATTTGATTTAGAAATTTTGGTCAACATATTAGAAGCACCAGCGCCAACGGCTTTAATTTCAGAATCTTTTACAATTAAATTGAAATGCTCTGTAGCTTCAAAACCAACACAGCTACTAGAAGCCCCAGTATCTATTATAAAACGTCCTTTAACGCCATTAATTAATGCTTTGATTTCAAAATGATTTGTTTTCGTTAGTTTTAATTTAACCTTAGAATAGCCCTTATTTAGAAGGAAATCTTTTAACGTTTCCATTTTTAGAATTTGTGTAAATATAAGTATTGATGTAATATTCTAAACAATTACTTTTGCATCATGATTATTACAGATACACATACTCATTTATATAGTGAAGCTTTTGATGAAGATAGAGTTGAAATGATTAATCGAGCCATTGCCGCAAACGTTAGCCGATTTTTTATTCCTGCAATAGATTCAACCTATACAGAGTCTATGTTTCAACTCGAGAAGGCATTTCCTGACAATGTGTTTTTAATGACGGGATTACATCCTACTCATGTTAAAGAAAATTTCAAAGATGAGTTAGCACATGTTGAAGAGCAATTAGCCAAAAGAAAATACTATGCAGTTGGCGAAATAGGAATTGATCTGTATTGGGATAAATCAACTTTAGATATACAGATTATTGCGTTTAGACATCAAATACAATTAGCTAAACAGTATAAACTGCCTATAGTTATTCATTGTAGAGAAGCCTTTGATGAGATTTTTGAAGTGTTAGAACAAGAAAAGTCAGATGATTTATATGGTATCTTTCATTGTTTTACAGGAAATCTCGAACACGCACATAGAGCTATTTCTTATAATATGAAATTAGGTATAGGTGGGGTAGTGACTTTTAAAAATGGTAAGATAGACCAGTTTATAAATCAAATCGATTTAAAACATGTTGTTTTAGAAACGGATTCCCCATATTTAGCGCCAAAGCCATACAGAGGAAAACGAAATGAAAGCTCTTATATACTTAAGGTTTTAGAAAAATTATCCGAACTTTACGAAATAAGTGAGGAAGATATAGTAAGTATTACAACAAAAAACTCAATAGACATATTCGGAATTTAGACCATGCAAACACCTAATATATTACTAATTTATACAGGAGGAACTATCGGAATGATTAAAGATGCTGATACCGGAGCGTTGCGCGCATTTGATTTTGATAGCATTTTAGTACGTATCCCTGAACTTCGTTTATTAGATTGTAATATTGAAACGATTTCGTTTGATGAACCTATAGATTCTTCTAACATGAATCCTAAATATTGGGGGGATATTGCTAGAATCATTGCGTCTAATTATGAATCATTTGATGGTTTTGTTGTGCTCCACGGTAGTGATACAATGAGTTATTCAGCTTCAGCTTTAAGTTTTATGCTAGAAAACCTAACTAAACCTGTAATTTTTACGGGTTCTCAGTTGCCTATTGGAGATTTAAGAACAGATGCCAAAGAAAATTTAATTACTTCGATACAAATGGCTGCGATGCAAGAAAACGGAATGCCAGTAATAAGAGAAGTAGGACTTTATTTTGAATACAAACTATACAGAGGTAATCGAACGACAAAAATAAATGCAGAACATTTTGAAGCGTTTGAGTCACTTAACTATCCGCACTTAGCAAGGTCTGGAGTACATCTTAACGTCAACAAAGAATATTTATGGCGATCATTATCTAGCGAAGATTTGATTGTGAGAACAGAAATGGATACAAATGTTGGTTTATTAAAGTTATTTCCAGGAATTTCCAGACCAATTATAGAAGCTATTCTCAAAAGTAAATTAATTAAAGGTTTAGTTATAGAAACTTATGGTTCTGGTAATGCCACGACCGAAAAATGGTTTATCGATTTATTAAGCGAAGCAATTACCAATGGGCTACATGTTATTAATGTAACGCAATGTGCAGGTGGTAGTGTTAATATGGGACAGTACGAATCGAGTTCACAATTAAAACAAATTGGTGTTATATCTGGGAAAGATATTACTACAGAGGCTGCTATGACCAAATTAATGTATCTATTAGGCGAAGGAATACAGTCTCAAAATTTCCAATCGATATTCGAAACATCTCTAAGAGGTGAAATGTCTTAAAAATAACAGTTTAAATTTCAATTTTTGAAGATTTTTTTGTTATTTGGTCATCAGTAATTTTTCAAATAAAATTCACAGAGAGGTGGCCGAGTGGTCGAAGGCGCACGCCTGGAAAGTGTGTATACTCCAAAAGGGTATCGAGGGTTCGAATCCCTTCCTCTCTGCTTATATTTTGTGCGGTTATTACATAAATTTTTTTATCTTTAACACTTTAACTAATAAAATTAAGATTAAGAACAATGAAAAGATTATTTTCTATCCTCGCCATAACATGTTTAATGGCTATCGGAACTGTTAATGCAAATGCAACAACATTCGCAACAGCAACAACAACAGTAACTAGTGTAACTCAAGATGATGCTCCGGCTGAAGAATTGGGTTTTCACCAAGAATTAAAAAAGCGTTTTATTGAAGGTGGTCCAGGCTTTATGGGTATTGTACTACTATGTTTAATTCTTGGATTAGCAATTGCTATTGAGAGAATTATCTTTTTAAACCTTTCCACAACAAACACTAAAAAGTTAACCCAAAACGTAGAAGATGCCTTAGCTTCTGGTGGAATCGAAGCCGCTAAAGAAGTTTGTAGAAATACAAAAGGACCTGTTGCTTCTATATTCTATCAAGGTTTAGACAGAGCAGACGAAGATATCGATGCTGCTGAAAAAGCTGTTGTAGCTTATGGTGGTGTTCAAATGGGACAATTAGAAAAAAATGTATCTTGGATTTCATTATTTATTGCTTTGGCACCAATGCTTGGTTTCATGGGAACTGTAATTGGTATGATCCAGGCCTTTGATAAAATTGAAGCAGCTGGTGACATGCAACCGTCTTTAGTTGCTGGTGGTATTAAAGTAGCACTTTTAACAACGGTATTTGGTCTTATCGTAGCTATTATACTTCAGATATTTTACAACTATATCATTGCTAAAATAGATAGTATTGTAAATGATATGGAAGATGCATCAATTACATTGATGGATTTATTAGTAAGACACAAAAAATAAAAGACCACATAAATTATGAATTTACACAAAATATTAAAAATAGTAGCTGGTTTAATCGGACTTGCTGGTGTTGTTTTCTTAGCGAGAATAATTGCCAAAGGTGATGATGAAATTAAAGCAGCAGCTTTAGCAGGAGACACTGCTATTGTCGACCCTATGGCTATAACAGCTTATATTATTTTGGGACTGGTTTTAGCATTTGTGGTGATTTTTGTAGTAAAAAATCTGTTCACAAATACTGGTGGTCTTAAAAATACATTGATAGGTGTTGGTGCTTTTGCCGCTGTACTTATAATCTCTTACCTTATGTCAGGTGGAGATACTTTAAAATATAAACTTCAAGACGGCTTTGCAACCGACAGTCAATCTCAAATGGTTGGAGCAGGTCTAACAGCCTTTTACATTTTAATTATTGTAGCTGTTGCTGTAATGATTTTCTCTGGAGTTAAAAAAGTAATTAGTAAATAATAAAGTATGGCAAAAAGAGCAGCACCCGAAGTGAATGCAGGATCAATGGCTGACATTGCCTTCTTATTACTTATCTTTTTCTTAGTTACAACGACTATCGAGAAAGACAAAGGATTATTAAGAAGTTTGCCACCTATTGATGACTCAGAGGTCGAACCACCAATTATTAAACAGAAAAATTTATTTACTGTACTTATTAACCGTAATAACCAATTGTTAGTTGAAGACGAGCAAATGGAATTAAAGGATTTAAGAGAGGCAGCAATTGAGTTTTTAGATAATGGAGGTGGAACTAATGCCGCTGGAGAATCTTGTACTTATTGTAAAGGAAAACAGTCAACTAGTTCGTCTGACCATCCTGATAAGGCAATAGTCTCAATGAAGCACGATAGAGAAACTACTTATGAGAAGTATATGGATGTACAAAATGAACTTGTTGCAGCTTATAATTTCTTAAGAGAAAGAGAAGCAGCAAGATTATACAAAAAGTATTATCCCAATGCAGACAAAGTATTTACTGCGATGTTAGAAGAAAAGGAAAAGAACCAATTTAATAAGGATGAAGTACTTAATGGGCGTATTGAAACCATTAAGAAATTATTTCCTTTGAAATTGTCCGAAGCAGAACCTGATAAAAATTAAAAGTAACAATTATGTCAAAATTTAAAAAAGGAGGAAAGAATGAATTGCCAGCGATTTCGACGGCATCCTTACCTGATATTGTATTTATGTTACTTTTCTTTTTCATGGTAGCAACTGTAATGAGAGATAGTTCTTTAATGATTGAAAACCAATTACCTAGCGCAGATCAAGTTGAAAAATTGAAAAAAGACAGAACTATTTTTATCTATGCTGGTAAACCTAGTAGTCAGTACAAGCAATTTGGTGAAGAACCAAGAATTCAATTCAATGACGCATTTATAGGCTTAGAGGATGTTCAAACATCAATTTTTCAGGGTATAAATGATATGAATGAAGAACTGCAAAGCAAAGTCGTAGTAGGTTTAAAAATTGATAAGAATACCAATGCAGGTTTAGTATCAGATATTAAACAAGAGCTACGTAAAGCGAATGCTTTAAAAGTAATGTATATAGCTAATGTTAAATCCGAAAATTAGGATTTAAGATTCTTAATTTTATAAATAGAGCGTCCTGAGTAATCAGGACGCTTTTTTGTTCCAAAGCAATTAAAGATTTTGTAGTTTTATTATATGAAATTCATAGTATTAATTTTTCTGTTTTTTATTAGCCAATTAGGATTTTCGCAAACTATTGGTGACGATAAATCTGAGCTATATCAAAATTATAGAGAGGATCAGTTTTATACTTCTGTGACTTATAATATGCTAAATAACAAACCTAGTGCAATCGCTCAAAGTGGGTTTTCATCTGGCTTTCATTTTGGTTATATACGTGATATGCCTATTAATGCTAATAGAAATTTTGCGATTGGCTTAGGTATAGGATTTTCTACCAACTCATATAATCAAAAAAATGTTTTAATTGAAGAAATAAATAATGAGGTCTCATTTAATATAATAGACGAAAGTGAATATAATGTGTCTAAAAACAAGTTCACTACCTATCTAGTTGAGTTACCTTTTGAATTGAGATGGAGAACATCAACACCTTCAGATTATAATTTTTGGAGAATATATCCAGGGTTTAAAGTAGGTTATTTATTATATAATTCTACCAAGTTTAAAAGCGAAGCAGGTAATGAAAAACTATCTAATATTGATGAATTTAATAAGATTCAATATGGTTTAACATTAAGTGCAGGTTATGGAACTTGGAATTTCCATGTCTATTATGGACTAAATTCTGTTTTTAATGATACCGCAACACTAGATGGTGAAGTAGTCGTTATGAAATCTCTAAAAATTGGATTGATATTTTATATTCTATAACCAAAAATTTAAAAATATTAATTGAGGGAATATACCAGTGAAAAGGCCAATGGCCAATTCTTGATTGGTATGTGCTTTTAAATGCAATCTAGATGTTGCAATCGCTCCAAGAATAATCATCATTAACGCAATAGTTCCATTGATATTGATTTGATAGTGAATACCTATAGCTACAGCAAACATAAAAAATCCTGAGGCCGCAATCATATGAATACTTGCTTTTATCTTAAATATTGCTAAAATAAAACAAGTCAGTGTCGAACAGAGAATACCTAAAAAGAAATAGTATAATTCAATAATCTCATTGGGTGTTAATACACGTATAAGAATCAATGTAATAATTATACTGTTTATAAACAGAGGGATTAGTCGTTCTTTTGTACTTTTTAAGTATATACTGTCAACTTTATTTACTGTTTTGAGTAAAAAAAAGAGTAATATCGGAAGTATTATTGTGAGTATAACGATAGAAAAAATCTTCGCCTTCATCACAGGCTCAGGAATAAAACGAGGTGTTCTAGAAAAATAAAATATCACACCTAAAAGCGGCATAATTAACGGATGAAAAACAAACGAAATACTTTTTAAAATGAAGTTCTTCATTTAAAGTCATTTTTAAATTTTCTTTCTTAGTCGTGCAACCGGAATATCTAGTTGCTCTCTATATTTTGCGACTGTACGTCGCGCAATTGGATAGCCTTTCTCTTTTAAAATTTTTGAAAGTGCCTCGTCAGTCAAAGGTTTCTTTTTATTCTCTTCTTCAATTACAGTTTCAAGAATTTTTTTAATTTCTCGTGTAGAAACTTCTTCACCTTGATCATTAGTCATGGACTCAGAGAAAAATTCCTTAATCAATTTAGTACCATAAGGTGTATCCACATATTTACTATTAGCTACTCGAGATATGGTAGAAACATCCATTTCAATTTCGTCTGCGATATCCTTTAAAATCATAGGACGAAGTTTGCGCTCATCACCAGTTAAAAAATATGCGTTCTGATAATTCATTATAGAGCTCATTGTTAAAAAAAGCGTCTGCTGACGCTGTCTTACTGCTTCAATAAACCATTTTGCAGCATCGAGCTTCTGTTTTATAAACATTACTGCATCCTTTTGAGCTTTAGACTTTTTCTTTGCGTCTTTATAACCCTTAAGCATGTTATTATATTCTCGAGACACATGCAACTCAGGTGCATTTCTGCCATTTAACGTTAACTGTAATTCCCCCTCTACAATTTTAATCGCAAAATCTGGTACGATATGCTCAACCATTTTATTATTCCCGGCATAAGAACCACCAGGTTTTGGGTTAAGCCTTTCTACTTCTTCAATCGCGTCTTTGAGCTGCTCTTCATTAATGCTGAATTTATGCATTAATTTTTTGTAATGTTTTTTTGTGAATTGCTCAAAACCTTTATCAATTATTGCAGTGGCCAATTCTACATCTGGATGTTGTTCTTTTCTGTGTAATTGAATACTTAAGCATTCTTGAAGGTTACGAGCACCAACTCCAGCAGGATCTAATTGATGTACTATTTTTAGTATCTTTTCAATTTCTTCTTCTGTCGTAAATACATTTTGAGTAAATGCCAAATCATCTGTAATATCAGATAATGAACGACGTATATAACCGCTTTCATCAACACTACCAACTAAAAAATAGGCTATTTCTTCCTCTTCATCTGAAAGTCTAAACGTATTAAGCTGATTAATTAAATGTTGCGTAAAAGAAGTCCCAGCAGCATATGGCACACTTTTTTCTTCATCATCTGCACTATAATTATTGGCTTGTGTTCTATACTCAGGAATCTCATCATCACTTAAATACTCATCAATATTTATATCATCTGCATCAATAGATTCGTTATCATCGTATTCGTCTGTAGAATTGTCAAATTCATCAAGGTTGTCGTCTGTTGTATCAGATTCTTTTCCAGTATCTAGAGCAGGATTTTCTTCCAACTCTTGTTTTAAACGCTGCTCAAAAGCCTGCGTAGGCAACTGAATCAACTTCATGAGTTGAATCTGCTGAGGTGATAGCTTTTGTGATAGTTTAAATTGTAAATACTGTTTTAACGACATAAAATGAGATTAGATATAAAAGTAATTAAAACTCTGCATTCTGAGGTGTTCTAGGATAAGGAATTACATCTCTAATATTACCCATTCCAGTTGCGAACATTACAAGACGCTCAAAACCTAAGCCAAAGCCAGAGTGTACTGCTGTTCCGTACTTACGTAAATCTAAATACCACCATAATTCTTCTTCAGGAATATCTAGTGCTTTCATCTTCTCTTTTAAGACCTCTAAGCGTTCTTCACGCTGAGAACCACCAACCATTTCACCAATACCTGGAAAAAGAATATCCATAGCTCTTACAGTCTTTCCATCTTCATTTAAACGCATATAAAATGCTTTAATATTTGCTGGATAATCAAATAATATCACTGGGCATTTAAAATGCTTTTCTACTAAAAATCGTTCATGTTCAGATTGTAAATCTGCTCCCCATTCTTCGATTATATATTTAAATTTCTTCTTCTTATTTGGCTTACAGTTTCTTAGAATATCTATAGCTTCCGTATAACTAACGCGTTTAAAGTTATTATCTACCACAAACTTAATTTTTTCAATTAAACTCATATCGCTGCGTTGCGCTTGAGGTAGTCTTTTTTCTTCGTCTAGTAAGCGTTTATCTAAGAATTCTAAATCTGTTTTATTGTTTTCTAACACATAATTTAAAACTGATTTCATAAAGTCTTCAGCTAAATCCATATTACCTGCTAAATCCATAAAGGCAACTTCTGGCTCTATCATCCAAAATTCTGCCAAATGTCGAGATGTGTTAGAGTTTTCAGCTCTAAAAGTTGGACCAAAAGTATAGACTTTACCAAGAGACATAGCATAGGTCTCTGCTTCTAACTGACCAGAAACAGTTAAGTTAGTTTCTTTTCCGAAAAAGTCTTCTTTATAGTTAACCGTTCCATCTTCATTTAAAGGAGGATTTTTAGGGTCTAAACCTGTTACTCTAAACATTTCTCCCGCTCCTTCCGCATCACTACCTGTTACAATTGGCGTATGCATATAGTAGAATCCATTTTCATTAAAATACTTGTGTATGGCAAATGATAATGATGAACGTAAACGCATCACAGCACTAAACGTGTTTGTTCTAGTACGTAAGTGTGCATTTTCCCTTAAGAATTCAAATGAGTGTTTCTTTGGTTGAATAGGATAAGTTTCAGGATCAGAATCACCTAAGACCTCTATACTCTTTACAACAATTTCTACAGACTGTCCTCTACCTTGACTTTCTACTAATTCTCCAGTAACATGTATTGCAGCTCCTGTTGTAATTCGCTTTAATAGTGCTTCTTCAAAATTCTCAAAATCGACAACACATTGAATATTATTTATTGTTGAGCCATCATTTAATGCAATAAAACGATTAGCTCTAAATGTTCGTACCCATCCTTTTACGGTAACATCTTGTAAGGTTATACCTTGCGACAGTAATTCTGCAACGGTTTTTGTTGTCATTTTTTAATTATTTTAAAATGCTAAGATAAATTTTATTCTTGGTTTTCTATATCGTCTTCCGTTTCATTCTCGGAAGGAATAATATTAATTGCTGGTTCTCTCAACACTTCTTTATTCGCAATATTACGTTCTAATGATAATAACAAAGAAGGTAATAAAAGTAAGTTTGACAGCATCGCAAAAAGTAATGTTATAGAAACTAACGCTCCTAAGGCAACTGTACCACCAAAACTCGAAATAGTAAATACCGAAAATCCAAAGAATAACACTATTGAGGTATAAAACATACTCACACCAGTTTCTCGAAGTGCTGCGTATACAGATTTCCTAATTCTCCAATGATTGGCCTGTAGTTCTTGTCTATATTTTGCTAAAAAGTGAATGGTGTCATCTACAGAAATACCGAATGCAATACTAAAGACTAATATTGTTGAAGGCTTTATCGGTACACCTACATAACCCATTAAGCCCGCAGTAACTAATAATGGTAATAAGTTTGGAATTAATGAAACAATTATCATTCTAAATGAACGAAATAAATATGCCATAAAAAGCGAAATGAGGAAAATCGCTAATGTTAATGAAATGATTAAATTTCTAACTAAAAATTTTGTTCCTTTTTGAAAAACTAATGCTTTCCCGGTCATGGTTACTTCGTACCGTTCTTCTGGAAAAACTTTATTGATTTTATTTTGAAGACTTTCTTGAATGCGTTCCATTTTATCCGTACCAATATCTTTCATAAAGGTGGTAATACGTGCATATTGGCCAGTGCTGTCAACAAAGTTTTTTAGTAAATCAACATCAGAAGTTGAGTTTTTTGCATAAGATAAAATGAAGCTGTTTTCTTGACTTGTCGGTAATTGATAGTATTTTGGGTTACCATTATAATAGGCCTGTTTACTATACTTTACTAGACTTACTACAGAAATTGGTCGCGATAGTTCTGGTGTTTCTGTAATCAGTTCTTCTAGTTTGTTAATACGTTTTAAGGTGGCTAATTTCATAACACCTTTTTTACGCTTGGTATCGACCATAATTTCTAAAGGCATAATACCTTTAAACTCATCCTCAAAAAAACGTATGTCTTTAAAGAATTCTTTGTCTTGTGGCATATCTTCAATAAGACTTCCAGAAATCTTAATTTGATTCATACCTAACATACTTCCAATAATTAATATTAAAGCAGTGACATATATGGTGATTTTTTTATGTTTTACCATATGTTCCATCCAATCCACAAAACCACCAATCCACCTCTTGTTTAGGTGTTCTAGATGACGCTGTTTTGGGTAAGGTAAGAATGTGTAAATAATCGGAATGATTAGTAAACACAATATAAAGATTGCTAAAATGCTTAATGATGCTACAATACCAAATTCCTTAAGCAATTTACTCTCAGTTAAAATGAATGTCGCAAAACCAGACGCTGTAGTAACATTAGTCATTAAAGTAGCATTACCTACTTTAGTGATTACACGTTGCAGTGATCTTACTTTGTTACCATGAGACTTTACCTCATGTTGGTATTTGTTTATTAGAAAAATACAATTAGGAATACCAATAACAATTATCAATGGAGGAATTAATGCAGTAAGGACTGTAATTTCATAACCTAATAAGCCAAGGATTCCGAATGTCCACATTACACCAATACAAACCACTATTAATGAAATTAAGGTTGCTCTGAATGACCTAAAGAATAAAAAGAAAATTAAAGAGGTAACAAAAAGCGCAGCACCAATAAAAATGGGTATTTCATCAACAATATTCTGAGCATTTAATGTACGTATATAAGGCATGCCAGATATACGAACATCCAAACCAGAATCCGCTTCAAATTCGTTTACCTTTGATAAAAGATTAATTAATACAAAATCTTTTCTGGCAGAAGTATTAACAATATCTTTCTTTAAATATATGGCAGTTCGAATCGTTTTTGATTCTGCATTAAACAAAAAATTGTCGTAAAACGGATATTGTTTAAACAATTCGTTTTGAAGTTTATTAATCTCTTCAATAGAGCTCACAGAATCTTTAATAAATGGCTCTAAATCGAATTGTTCTTTTTTTGTATTCTTAACTAATTTTTGAAGATCTTTTATAGATAATACAGTTTCAACTTCATCGTAAGGTTTGAACGACTCAGCAAGACCATTCCATGCATTTAGTTGTTTAACAGAAAATAACGTTGAATCTTTTACACCAAGTACAATAAGATTACCCTCTTCGCCAAAGACTTTCAAGAAATCATTATAAATAATATTCACCTCATGATCATCGGGTAACATATTCGCTTCAGTATAGGTAAAACGCATATGTTTCCACTGCATACTAAAAAATACAGTAGCAAATACAACAGCAAATAGTATGAAGATTTTATTACGAAGTATAAGCCTTGCTATAGCTTCCCAAAACCCTGTGGTAAAAAGTTTAAACATTTATTAATCGAAATGAGCGGCAAAGGTAGAAAAAACCTAAGGATTAGCCATTGAAATTACAGGAATATAATGGCTGTTATAATGAAATATTGAAGGTAAACTTAAAAGCAATGTTATCTTCTAAATTTGGCAGGTGATAACCTCCATATCTATAGGCGAAGCTCATCCCAAAACCGAATAGAAGTTTGTTCAGTTCGAAACCTGATTCTGAATACAGTTTTTCAAGAGTATTAAATTGTATGCCTTGGTGTCTATCAATAAAATCCATATTTCCAATTGCGTATCTAGAGATTAATACTAATTGAGGCTTAAACCGCTCCGATATCTTAAAAGGTTTGAAATAATGCTTAAACTGTAATGTTGAGAATTTATCACTGAAAAACTCATTAAAATACATGGTTTCAAAACTGTTTAAACCTGCTACAGAGAAACGCTGTAAAATAGTTTCTTTGTTAATATTATTAGGGTAGGAATGATATAAATTAGTAAGCGGTGTTTCCCCTCCAGAAATACCAGCAACTAACGTAATTTTTGTGATAGCTTCATTTTTGTGTTTGAACTGTTGTATAGTTCTAAAATCTAATTTTGAAAATTTAAAATCACTTCCAAAAACTGATTTGAAGCCTTGGGTAAATTGAAGTGTAAATTTAGGGTAACCCTCTTTAGTCTCTCTAATTTTATCCTTTTCAAGTTTGTATGAGCTAAATGGACTCCATTGAAGGCTTAGTTTGACAGTACTTAAATCGAATTTATTATAAGTTTTATCATCTAATACAAAATTGTAAAAATAGGTTGGATTTATTTTACGAGTTGCTAATTGCGTTTCTGAAAGTAAATGATTTGAGATTTTGTGCTGTAATGAAATAGATTTGGTAATGTGTTTATGAAATAAATCGATATTTAATAAACGTGGTTCAAAAAAAGTAAAAAAGCGTTTATCGGTTAAAAAGTTAGAACTTCCGGTTTCTTGTATGTCATCAGTATAAGATAAATTAATCCAAGTGTTAGAGTCTCTGTTGACTCTAAAACCACCACCAATACTGTATTTGTAATGTTTATCTACAAAACCGTAAACGAGGTAACCATTTACTCGGTAATGTTCAGAGAAGTAATCGTTTGTTATTCCCCCTAAACCTGTTCTAAAACCTTCGTATTGGTTAAATTTTATTAGATATCTTAAATCTAAATTGAAGTACTTAGAGGGCAAATAACCATTACCTAAGTTTTTTAAGAATTTTACTTTTTTTATAGAATCTTGCGCAACTTTTGCAGAATCTTTTTCTTTTACAATAGGCTCTTGTGCATAGCTATTTGATGTAAAAGCCATAAAAAAAATAACAAATAAGCATCTAAGCATTTAGAATATGAATTGTATTTAAAAAAAACATCCCAAATTAAATTGGGATGAAATATTTTATTTAAGAAAGACTAAACGGTCATTATCTCTTTTTCTTTTACGTCTAGAATATCATCCGATTTCTTAACATAAGCATCCGTTAATTCTTGGATGTCTATTTCGGCATTTTTTTGTAAATCTTCGGAAGCATCAGAATTCTTTATATCGTGATTTGCCTCTTTTCGAGCATTTCTAATACCAATTTTAGCATCTTCAGTTTCGACTTTAGCTTGTTTTGCTAATTCACGTCTACGCTCTTCAGTTAACGGAGGAACATTAATAATTATTGTTTCCCCATTATTCATTGGATTAAAACCAATATTTGCAACCATTATACCTCGCTCAATTTCTTGTAACATAGATTTTTCCCAAGGTTGTACCGTTATAGTTCTTCCATCTGGCGTGTTTACATTGGCTACTTGATTGAGTGGAGTTTGAGATCCGTAATAGTCTACCATTACACTTCCAAGCATGGAAGGACTAGCTTTGCCTGCTCTAATATTGATTAATTGTTTATCCAGATGCGTAATTGCAGCATCCATAGCTTCCTTTGCCGTGTCTATAATAAATTTAATGTCTTCGTTCATTGTATTAACTTTTTAATTGAGAGGTATCAAAATTTAAGCCAAATTTTAAACATTTACTTCTGTTCCTATGTTTTCACCAGAAACTACCTTCAGTAAGTTTCCTTTTTTATTCATATCAAAAACAATAATTGGCAGTTCATTTTCTTGACTCAAAGTGAAGGCAGTTGTATCCATAACTTTAAGACCTTTGCGCAATACATCATCAAAAGAAATGTTTTTAAACTTAACTGCAGAACTATCTTTTTCTGGATCTGCAGTATAGATACCATCAACACGAGTCCCTTTTAAAATAACATCTGCTTCTATTTCAATAGCGCGCAACACAGCAGCAGAATCAGTTGTAAAATATGGATTTCCGGTTCCACCACCAAATATTACAACACGACCTTTATTGAGATGACTCATAGCTTTCCTTCTAATGAAAGGTTCAGCTACTTCATTTATTTTAATGGCTGTTTGCAAACGTGTTTTTACACCAGCATCTTCTAATGCATTTTGCAATGCTAATCCATTGATTACTGTTGCTAACATACCCATATGATCACCTTGAACACGATCCATACCGTTCATTGCCCCTGCAACGCCTCTAAAAATGTTACCACCTCCAATAACTATTGCTACTTCAACACCTAGATTTGTAATTTCTTTTATATCCTCAGCATATTCTGATAAACGTTCTGGATCTATTCCATATTGACGGTCTCCCATTAAGGCTTCACCAGATAATTTTAATAGTATTCTTTTATATTTCATGAGTAGTTTTGAAAGTTCAACAAAGCTACATAATTATTAGCATCTGTAAAAGTGAAAAAAAGCAAAAACGACTCTTTAGAAAAATGTACTGAATTATAAAAGAGGAAGTGATTATCTTAAAATTGTATCGATAAGTCAATTCTAAACAACCTAATTTTATAAAATAAAAAAACCACTACTTTCAAAAAGTAGTGGTTTCTATTTAAAAATTCCTGTTTTTGCAGGTATTGTTTTATCCTACAGTAGCTCTTTTAAAACCTGTAACGGCAACATCGCCATAAGATTTTACATATTCAGCAACTGTTTTCTTTTCATCTTTGATAAACTTTTGATCTAATAAACATTGTTCTTGATCTAGCGTTGTATTATCAGAAATAAAACGTTCCATTTTACCTGGTAAGATTCTATCCCAAATTTGCTCTGGCTTTCCTTCTGCTTTTAATTCAGCTTTAGCAGTTTCTTCAGCTTCAACTAATACTTCTGGCGTTAATTGCGCCATAGAAATATATTTTGGTACATTTTTTAAGGTTTTACCTAAACGCCCTAATTCGATATTATCTTTTTCGATTACAGCAATACGCGCTTCAGTTTCTGATGCTACAAAAGCAGGATCAAAATCTTTAAAAGATAATGATGATGCTCCCATAGATGCAACTTGCATAGCTACGTCTTTAACTAGTGTCTCAACATTATCAACTTTAGCCGACAAACCTACTAATGCTGCAATTTTATTGATATGAACATATTGTCCAACGTAAGGTGCGTCTAGTTTTTCAAATGCAGTAACACCTAATTTTTCACCTATAACTCCAGTTTGTTCCGTTAACTTCTCAGCAACAGTCATTCCACCAAAGTCAGCAGCTAAAAATTCTTCTTTTGTATTGCAGTTTAATGCTACATCTGCAAACTCATTAGCTAATGCTAAGAAATTTTCATTTTTACCTACAAAATCAGTTTCACAACCTAAAACGATAGCGACACCAGATGTTTTATCTGCATTAATTTTTGCAATTGCAGCACCTTCAGAAGATTCTCTGTCAGCTCTCTTTTCTGCAACTTTTTGTCCTTTTTTACGTAAAACTTCAATGGCTTTATCAAAATCACCACCAGCTTCAACCAAAGCTTTTTTACAGTCCATCATACCAGCACCAGTTGCTTGTCTTAGCTTGTTTACTTCTGCCGCTGTAATTTTTACAGTATTTTCCATAGTTCTTAAATTTAAAAAGTCATTCAATTAATTTTCAAAGTGAAAAGAACTAAATGACTTTTAATATTGTATAAATGTTATTTATTCTTCTTCTTGAGCTGCTACTGGAGCTTTTTCAACTTTTTCAGCTTTCTTAGCGGCTGGTTTAGCTTCTTTTTTTGCTTCTGCTTTTACAACAGGTTTAGCTTCTGCTTTTTCAGCAGGTTTAGCTTCAGTTTTTTGAGCTTTACCTTCTTTCTCAGCACGTTCAGCTTTTCTTTCGTTTAAGCCATCTTCTATTGCAGATGTTACAATAGTTAATATCTTATCGATTGACTTAGAAGCATCATCATTTGCAGGAATTAAATAATCTACCTCACGAGGATCAGAGTTAGTATCTACCATTGCAAAGATTGGGATATTTAATTTTTGCGCTTCTTTTATTGCAATATGCTCACGCATAATATCAACAACGAATAAAGCTCCTGGTAAGCGTGTCATATCAGAAATAGAACCTAAATTCTTTTCTAATTTAGCACGTAAACGATTGACTTGTAAACGCTCTTTTTTAGATAAAGAATTAAATGTTCCGTCTTTTTTCATTCTATCAATAGAAGCCATTTTCTTAACGGCTTTTCTAATAGTAACAAAGTTGGTTAACATTCCACCTGGCCAACGCTCAGTGATATAAGGCTGGTTTACAGCTGCTGCTTTATCAGCAACGATATCTTTAGCTTGTTTTTTTGTAGCAACAAATAAAATCTTTTTTCCTGATGCAGCAATTTTTGCTAATGCTTCAGAGGTTTCTGTGATTTTTGCAGCTGTTTTGTAAAGATTGATAATATGGATACCGTTACGTTCCATATAAATGTAAGGAGCCATGTTTGGGTTCCACTTACGTGTTAGGTGACCAAAGTGTACACCTGCATCTAGTAGTTCTTTTACTTCTACTTTTTCCATTTTTGTAATAGTTTACGTTCTGTTGAATTAGCAATGATTAAGTGGTTGCTTCCGCTTGCCTTAACCATTTAGATGCTAAACTAAATCCCGATGTTTCCATCATGGACAACAATAACTGGTTTCTTCTGAACTCGTTTCAGAATTTTTTTAATTTCAATAAAATAAAATAAAATAATCCAGAGCTCGAAAAACCAAGCTCTGAATTAAGTGTTGTTTGGATATTAACGTTTTGAGAATTGGAATTTCTTACGCGCTTTCTTCTGTCCGAATTTCTTACGCTCTACCATTCTTGGATCTCTTGTTAATAGACCTTCTGGCTTTAATACTAGTCTGTTTTCAGGATCTAGCTCGCACATTGCACGAGATAAACCTAAACGTATTGCTTCTGCCTGGCCGGTGATACCACCTCCATATACGTTAACAGTAATATCAAAGTTGCCATCATTGTTAGTCAAGGCTAAAGGTTGGTTTACTTTGTATTGCAATGTTGCAGTACTAAAATAATCCGCCATGTCTTTTTTGTTCACCGTGATTTTGCCTTTTCCTTTGGCAAGGTACACACGAGCAACAGCCGTCTTTCTACGGCCGATTTTGTGAATTACTTCCATTAGTTAATTTCTTTTAAATTAATTGCTTTTGGTTTTTGAGCTTCATGAGCGTGCTCAGTACCAGCAACAACTGTTAAATTTCTAAAAAGAACAGCGCCTAATTTGTTTTTAGGTAACATTCCTTTTACTGACTTTTCTACTAATCTGGTTGGGTCTTTCTCAAACATTTCAGTAGCAGTCAAGCTTCTTTGTCCACCTGGATAACCTGTGTGACGGATATAACTTTTATCCGTCCATTTGTTACCAGTTAAGTTGATTTTTTCTGCATTAACAACAATTACGTTGTCACCGCAATCAACGTGTGGCGTAAAATTAGGTTTGTGCTTACCTCTTAAAAGTATTGCTACTCTTGAAGCTAAGCGACCTAAAGTTTGTCCTTCAGCATCAACTAAAACCCACTCCTTATTGACGGTAGCGCTGTTAGCTGAAACTGTTTTGTAGCTTAATGTATCCACACTAATTTGATTTGTAACCACGCTTTTTGGCGTGATAGATTAAACATTTTTCTCTAAAAAAGAGTTTGCAAATTTACGATAAACTATTGGATAACCAAGTGTTAAGAGAAGTTTTTTTAGGCAATTAATTGACTAATTTTTTGTAGCACGATTAAGTCTGTCATTAATTGATTTTCCAAGCCCATAATCTGGAAGACGTTCAGCAATAATAATATCTAAATCTTGTTTATCTAATTGATGTAGAGCATCGTATAGTTTTGATGCAGCCTCTTCAAGATTTTTTTCTTCTGATAACACTATTTTGAAGTTGATCTGTTCATCATTTAGAATGTCGTTATATAAGAGCACTCCAATTTGTTTTCCTTTGTGATTTTCAATAGATTTCTGAAGGTTATCGGTTAAAACCGTTTTTGTTTTTGGCGCATAATGACGTGCCAACATACCTGGTGCATCAGGTGATTTTTCTTTTTTATTTTGAATTGTTATCGAACCAACAACAGATTCAATAGCTTCAATAGACGTAGAACCTAAACGATAAATTACTGGTTCATCATTATCAAAGCCAATGATTGTAGATTCAATACCTTTTTCGCATGCACCACCATCTAAAACCATGTTTATTTGGTCTTTAAAATAAGCTTCAACATGTTCAGCTTTGGTTGGGCTAATGCGATTAAATGGATTTGCACTAGGTGCTGCTAATGGAAAATCTAATTGATTTAAAAGCTCTAAAGTCAGAGCATGATTAGGAATACGAACTGCAACTGTATCTTTGCCAGCAGTTATTAAATCAGGAATGCTGGCTTTCTTTTTTAAGACTAAAGTCATTGGTCCTGGCCAGAAAGCATCCGCCAATAATTTGGCTTTTTCAGGAATGTACTCAACAATATTTTCCATCTCATCTAGCGAAGGAATATGAACAATAAGAGGATTAAAAAATGGTCGTTGCTTTGTCTCAAAAATTGATTTAATGGCTTTCTCGCTATATATGTTTCCTGCTAAACCGTAAACTGTTTCTGTCGGAATAGCAACGACCTCTTCAGTGTTCAATAATGTGACTGCCTTTGATATGTCTTTGGATATGATGCTCATATTAATTTCAGACCACAAAAGTACAGTAAAAAGTTAAAGATTTAATGCGCCTCCAACCAATTATCGCCAATATCTAAATCGACATCTAAGGGAACGGAAAGTCGATAAGCATTTTCCATCTCTGTTTTAATGAGAGTTTTCATAGCATCCAATTCAGGTTTATAAACATCAAAAACTAATTCATCATGCACTTGTAAGAGCATTTTAGACTTGTAATTGC
>ERZ1048872.254-NODE-254-length-64266-cov-8.908723_pt1 | contig 64266 bp, 40 predicted proteins | sample MGYA00383100_ERZ1048872 | MGnify/ENA primary metagenome ERZ1048872 (study PRJEB29581, sample SAMEA5548370) | metagenome | biome: marine; feature: coastal; material: water | depth 50 m | study: Short-term variability in the microbial, nano- and picoplankton...
TCGCGTCTAATTTCTCAGAATAGCAACACGCAACGGTGGGTAACTTACTGTTGATTGTTGCAGAGTTGATTTCCCTGCACCGTCTGGATCCAGACTTTTTTGAACGCCATTTGCTGTTCCAAGAACACCTTGCACATTGAACAGTGCATCGTCATCAATGGCAGCACTGAATACCTGTGTCTGACCGTTTCCATACGCCTGAAAAACCGCATCACGACTTGAAGTCGCTCCGTTATATGTTTCAACCTGTGCATTCCCATCAATACCACTGGAAACAAGAATCCTGTCAGCAGAGCCAGCTGTGCTCGAAGGGAGACGAGCTACCGAGACACCCTGGCTGTATCCGGCACTCATAACATTGAAGGAATTAAACAGTGTTGGTGATGCAGTTGTCCCGTTGTACCCTTTGATCTGTGCTTGAATGCCGAACCCACTGCCCACGAAAAGTTCTGTGATGCCATCGGGTGTTTGTGATGTTACTGTGCTTCCATTTACAGTGCCGACGTCAGCCGTATCAATTGTGACACCGCCAAGGTAGCTCGATCCGAACGGTCGCACCTGTCGAACTGGTGTCGCATTGATTGGATTTGCAGCACCCGGTGTGACTTCAAAGACACTGACGAGCCCACCAAAATTCTGAGCGGCTACGATTTCTGTCTTTCCAGCAGCTGTAATGGATCCCTCTGAAATTTCAACACCACCGGTATAGCCTGGACCGAACGGGAAGAAATTATAGGCAGGATTTTCAACAGCCTTGCCGTTCTTGATTTCCCAGACTTTGACCTCACCGGGTCGCCCCGGTCCTGGGGCGGTGATGATATCAGGTTCGCCGTCACCAGTAACATCTGCACCATAGACCCGCGCTCCACCTCTGAAGTCTGGTTCGTAAGCGAAGAATGGTGTGATTCTGTCGGCCCCTGTATCGGGATCAATAACGCGTACAAATGGTCCTGTCTCGCAGCCGATATCTGTGCCAACAATGACACCACGCGGTGGCACAACAACGGTGATCGTGGCCGTGTTGTTTGATAGATCAGGGTCCCACGTGCCGGATCCAACTGTTGCTGTATTCGGTATGGCACCACCACTGTTGCCAATGGTTACCAAAGCCGTGATCGTCAGAGTCTGACGATCACCCGTGTTCATTGGTCCAATCGTCCAGATACCGGTTCCAGGCACGTACGCGCCACCACTTGTGTCTGATTGGTATTGCACTCCTGCCTGCAGGAGATCATTGACAATGACATTTGATGCAGTGTCTGGACCAAGGTTGGAAACTTCAATGGTGTAATTAAAAGTCGTGCCAATCTGTGGCTTGAGATTGCTGGCCGTCTTCGTGATCGCCAGATCAGCCTGAAGAGGATTCACCGTAGCCGTGCCAGAATTATTCCCAGGATTTGGATCAACGGTGGTTGATGTAGCCGTTGCGGTGTTAATAGATTGCGATACAAGTCCAGAGCCTGAGGCCGGCTCTAACACTTTTGCGGTGATGGTGAGTGTTCTTGTATTCGGAGGTGAAGAAGGATCCGCAAGCGTTCCAACGGTCCATATACCAGTTGTCTCATCATAATCTGCTGGTGGAACTGCAGAGACAAACGAAAGACCTGTTGGCAAGGGATCAGCAACCGTCACATTTTGTGCAGTTGTTGGACCGAGATTCTCCACGGTAATCGTAAACGTTACATTATCATTTACTTCTGGTCGCGGCGTATCGACCGTTTTGGTGACAACAAGATCTGCCTGTTGAGGGTCAGTTGGTGTACGGGCCTGGTTGTTGTCGAGGTTTGGATCCCAGACGTCACTGTGATTAATCGTGACCACGTTGTAGGCAACACTCGCTGATGTAGCTTCAGCAAGAATCGTAAGGACTTCAAAATCAGCGGGTGCAATGGTTGGCACAGACCAGATACCACCGGTTGCTGTCTGATTAAAACGCGTAGTTGTGTGTGTGTTAGTTGGCGTTACTGAAATAACAGAAATGTTATTTGGAAAGAGTTCTGTGACTTCAACATTTGTTGCAGTATCAACGCCATTATTTTTTAGTGTGACTGTATATATGAACGTATCACCAACATTCGGCTGGACGTTCGTGGTGATTTTCTCCACCGATAAATCAGCATACTTTGGTGTTTCAGTGACTTCACTCCGATTGTTCAGTGGGTCTGGATCATGTTCATCGACGTTCGTTACTTCAGCAACGTTTGTCTGTGCAGGTGGAATCGTAAACGCCGTTGTGCGGGCAGGAGCAAGGACACGTGCATCAATGGTGAGTGTCTGAGTGTTCAAAACACCGACATCAACTGTGCCTACATCCCAGATACCTGTTCCACTGTTATAGCTTCCTTGTGTTGCAGTTGAAGAAATGAATGCAAGGCCAGCTGTTGGCAGTTGATCGGTAATCTCAACATTGTTTGCAACATCAGGACCATTGTTCGTGACATCAATCGTGAACGTAATAATGTCACCGACATTTGGTGTTGCATCATTGACGGACTTTTCCACCAAGAGATCAGCTTCACGGGTCACAACCGTGGCAGACCCTTTGTTATTGGTCAGGTCTGGGTCAAATTGATCAGGAGGATTGGTTGTGCTGACTTCAGCCTCATTGGTGAATCTTCCTGAAGCCGCGACAATGGCAGTGATCTGAAGTGCTTTGGCGTGTAAAGTCCCTACGTCGACTGTCCCAACATTCCAGATTCCTGTGCCAGGGTCATAGTCTGTTGATGATGCCGAGACAAAGGAGAGTCCTGCAGGTAATACGTCATCGACGGTAACGTCTGTTGCCTGATTAGCACCAAGGTTTTCAACCGTGATATCAAAGAAAATAGTATCTCCAACGTTTGGTGCAGAAGTGTTTACATTTTTTTCGACGCGAAGATCTGCATACTGTGGTGTTTCTGTTGCTGTATCGAAATCATTAGTTGGGTCAGGATCGTATTGAGTGACACTAGTGATTGTCGCTGTATTGGTCTGCGGCAGAGGGTTTCCTGTTGCAGGTGCGAGCACTTCTGCTTGCACTAAAAGTGTGGCAGGAGAACTCTGATAGATTGTCCCTATGTCCCAGATGCCACTGATCGGATCAAACGTTCCAGCACTGGTAACTGGCGTGCCCACGATGGAAAGCCCAGTGAGTGATGGTAGGGTGTCAGTCAGCTGAACATTTTCAGCAGTATCTTTTCCATTATTTGTGACAGTGATGGTGTAGGTAAGGACATCACCAACATTCGGTGTTGGATCGTTGATTTGCTTATCAACCTCAAGATCTGCATATTGAGGTGTTTCAAGAACAGACGCTGTATTGTTTGTTGAGTCAGGGTCGTATTCGCGGCCAGTGATGGTGGCTGAGTTTTTTAAGGCTGGTGGAATACCATCAGGTGATGGGGCATCAACCGTGACATCGTATGCGAAAAGTGGATACTCATTGGTCGCGATTGGCCCGATAGTCCAGGTCACGGTATTACCTACTACAGCCAGTGAACCAACTGTTGGATTGGTGCCAACGCCGCTCGTTGGCCCAATGTATGTCAGGCCAGGTGGGATGACATCAGTCACTACAACCTGTGTCGCATCGGCTGGACCATAGTTGGCCGCCCCAATGACAAATGAAATAGTGTCACCAACATTTGGTGTTGCGTCTGTGACACCCTTGGCGATTGCGAGATCACTCTGTAGAGGAGTCACGCTTGCACTATTAGTGTTGTTTCCAGGGTTCGGATCCGGTGTCGGAGGAGGACCTATTGAGTTTGCCTCAGCCGTGTTTGTGAAGCTGCTACCTGGTCCTGTGGATGCAGATGGTGCGAGCACTGTGGCAACAATGTCAAGAGTCGCAGTCTGGCTGTCAATCATGTCACCGATTGTCCATACGCCGGTGCCGATATCATACGTGCCTATGGATGGCGTCGGTGTGCCGACGATCTGAAAGCCGAGAGGCGGCAAGTTGTCAGTGGCTTGAACATTTTTTGCTGTGTCAGGCCCATTATTTTTTACAGTGATTGTAAATGTCACATTGTCACCGACTTGCGGCGTCGGATTGTTGACCACTTTCTGTACACTGACATCGGCGTCTTGTGGATTTATCGGTGTTCGTGACGAATTGTTACCGAGATCAGGATCCCAGGTATCTGTTTTTGTGATTTCGATCTCGTTATATGAAAGCCCGCCAGCGTTTGCGATGACTTGAAACTCGAGTGTGAATACATCACCGGGATCGATCGATGGAACTGACCAAATTCCACCTGTTATTATTGGAGTCCCAGTTGGGTTGAAGGTTGTTCCAGGTGTTATCGTAACGACTGATTGGTAAGACACGGGGCTGGGCAATGTATCAGTCAGTTCAACGTTCGTCGCTGTGTCTTTCCCGTTGTTGGTAAGCGTAATGGTATACGTGACGGTGTCACCATCATTTGGTGTTGGATTACTTGTTTGTTTGACGACCGCAAGATCAGCATATTTTGGTGTCTCTGTTGCAGTTGCTTTGTTGTTACCTGGTAGAGGATCAGGTTCAACAACAGCCGTAATTTCTGCTGTATTTGTCTGTGCTGATGGAATGGTTCCAGCTGCTGGTGCAAGAACCGTAGCTGGTAGATCGAGGGTCACACTCGCGCCTTTGGCAAGTGTTCCAATCGTCCAGATACCTGTGCCCGGGTCATACGATCCTTGTGATTCTACGATGCCAGCAGTATTCAGTGATAATCCGGATGTTGGAAAAGTATCGGTCAGTTCAATACCTGTTGCCACATTTGGTCCAGCATTTGTCACCGTCACCGTAAATGTGATGGTGTCACCAACATTGGGCGTTGGGTCACTGACAGTCTTTGAAACTCGCAAGTCAGCAGTGTTTACTGTGAATGTGGCAGAATCGTTGGTCTTATAGTTGTTGAGCTGGCCAAGGTTGGTGGAATTCGACCCGGTTCGCTCGTAGTTAAAAGGACTGTTACTTGGATTTGGAGTGATCGGGAGAGTGTCACCAGGGAGACTGGTCCATTCAATTGTATTGGTGTTGGTAATACTTTGGTTGGCAGTAAAAGGACCCTGTAATATCCCATCGATCGTAAGTGTGATCGTACGACCGGCTGGATCCTTTTCGACATCAAAGGCCGTCACTGTCGTCAGTGTATTTCCTGTTATTTGGAAGTTATTCGTCGTAACAATCCCCGCTGTATCAGCCACTGATGTGAGAGTCGGTGATGCAATTGTCGATGGAATAAGATCACGGAGCGTTGTATTAAAAGCATCAGTGGCGCTGGAACCGTCTTGCTTGATTTCAATGGTGTACGTAACAGGATCACCAGGATTTCCACCCAAGCCTCCAACAACAACTGATTTTGTAGTTGTCAGTTTTGGCTCAATGATTTGGACGCTTTGATTTCTCGCATTGTTCGATCGTGAGTTGTTAGACCAGCGGAGCTGCGCATCATTGCGAACATGAACACCCTGATGGTTGTAATTGACATTGAGAACAAGCGTTTCTATCTGAAACGTCAGCGTTTCAGGTTTCGTACTGTCGGTGTCCGTATTGACAATGTCACCAAAGTCCCAGGTCACAATATTATTGTTGCCATTCCCTGAGAATGTTGGTGCGGTTGTGAGACCAGGGACTGATACTGATGCTGGGTCGCTTACGACCGGCGTGGTACTGCTGGCATATGCAAGCTGTTTATGTCGCATCGTATCGATGAGCCGCGCCGCCGGAGTTCGTCCCTGCGGAATTGTCACGACTATCTCATATGTTGCCTTTTCACCAATAACTGCCTGAGTATTTGAATTGCTTGCATTGACGATAGATGTTGAGATAAGCGTCTTTGTGACGCCTGGGTTTTCGATGTTGAGTGTCGCTGAATTGGACGTTGCGTAATTGTTGAGCTGGCCTTGCGATGTGGAACCAGAACCCGTCCGCTGAAATGCATTTGGATTATTAGTTGTGATTTGTGCAGGATTGCCAAGGCTTGTCCACGTTGCATCTGCTCTATTGGTAATTGATGTACCACTAATCACATTGGCATCAACGGTGACCTCGAACGAGAGCCTACTTGTTTGACCGGGTGTAAGCGTGTCCCAGGTTGCTTCAAATGAAAAACCACCTGCCGACGAAACAAGTGTGGTTGGGCGTACCCCGCTGATATACGCCAGTGAACCTGCAACTGGTGTGATATTGCCGGGGAGAATGTCTTTTAAATTGACATCGTGTGCTGTAGTCGTCCCTGCAGATATGTCGATGGTGAATGTTGCCATATCACCGGCCTGTGCCGTTGATGGGCTCACAGTTTTATTGACAGTGATTGTTGGTTCGATCACCGTGACAGCGCTTGACGTGACGGCCGGTAATTCTGGATGATTGAGCCAATCAAGTTTGGCGTTGTTCGTGAGTTGTGTGTTTTGTTGATTGCTTCGAACATTAAGTACAACGGCCTCATACTCAACGATAAAGCCTTTGAGGTCATCGGACACGTTTGTATTGGTGACGTCTCCAAGATTAAACGTGACCGTCTTGCCATCGTTGGACAAGACCGGTGTCAGTGAACCGGTAAATGAAATACCTGCATCAATCGAGGGTGTTCCGACCATTTGCTGAAACGCAAGACCAGCCGGAAGACTATCAACAACGACCGCGTCAGGAGTTGTGCCCCGAGGAATTTTAACATCAAGCTTGAAGGTTGCGATCTCACCGATGACAGCCTGTGTGTTACTGTTGAACGCATCAATAATTGACGTGCCAACGAGAGACTTGGCAATTTCTGGGCCTTGAATAGTCACATCGGTATCATCTGTAAGACCGTTCGCAAAATTCGGTCCACCATCAGTCGATGCGTAGTTTTTGATGGTGCCAGTGTTGGGAATGATATCAAGAGGTGCAACGGTTGGAAGAATTTGCAGGTCATACGTGATCACTGCAATATTCTCACCATTATTGATAACTGTGCCATCAAGCTGACTTCCTTCTTTGAGACTGCCAGCCGTTGCTCCCGGATCAACCAACTCTATGCCAGTGGCACTAAACAGGTCTGTATCTGTACCGCTATAAGCGAGTGTTGTTCCATCCCCATTCGTGACCTGAAGATTCAGACCGGTACTATTTGTTGGAATCTGGAATTTGGTTGTGTCGTATGTATCACTGATTGTGACATCGAATGCACCATTCGGACTGCTTCCGGTGTTTTCAACAATGATCGCAAACTTCACGAGGTCATTGCCGGCAACGTTGGCAAGTGTTGCATCAATAGGTGTCGTGGCGAGACCACCTGGTGGACCAGATGTAACTGTTCCAGAGAAGGATGCCCCAGTTAATCCAGGCTGTGTAAAAGTGACTCCAGCAGGTAGAGGAGGAGTTGTTCCAGTGACTGTATTTTGTGTGAACTGACCATTTACATTATCTGTCGAGACAACACCTTTTGTAATAGTGAGTTCAGGTTCAGCAACTGTAATTTGAGCAATACCCGGTGAGGATGTGATGATGTCGCCTTGCTGATTTACTTCACTCTGCTGCCCCTGATTGGTTAACAGCAACCCATCACCAAACGGTTTGTTGGTCGCGGTTACAGTGAACAAAATGTCAGTCTTACCTGAACGATCAACAGGGTCAGCGAATGTTCCAAAATTCCAGGTCAGGCTATTGGCATTGGCTTTGAGCGTTGCATTGCCAGGATTGGGCCCACTAATTGGTGCCTGTGAAAACGTATCGGTTGGACCAAAACTCCACTGACCGGCCTGTGGTGCCGTTGAAGATGGTGCCTGATTATTCCACGTGAGGTCACCTGTTGGATCAAAAATGGGAAGCGGCAGATAGTCAACGATTTTATACTCTTTGATACTGGAAAATGGGAGGGTGTATTCCAGCCGAAAGGTCACCTCGTCACCCGGCACAACACGTTGGTTTGGTGTGGGAGTTACGCCATTAATAGCAAAGAGTTTTTTATCTGAACCACCGTTGGCAAGCGTGAACGATTTTTGTGACCCGTTCGTGACTATTGAGCCGGTGGGTGTGAGATCACTGTAATTGAGTACCGTGGCTTCAATTTCCGCGTTGTCGGTCATCACATCGCCTTCAACAACATCAGCTCCAGGTGAAGGAGTCTGGCGATAATCATTGAGGACTTTGGCCTGAAAGACGATGGTGCCAGTCGTACCAGGACCTCCTGGATTTGTGGGTGGGACTGAGCCACCGGTACCAAAAAGAGGAATGGAAGCACCGAGAATACTACCAGGTGCTGTTGGTCCCCGTAGTGCTTTGAGCTGTTCCGAGAGATCGAATGACACTGTTTGCGTGCCAAGAGGATTGAGTGTTGTAGAGACGTTAGCCGGATCGAATTGCTCATTCGCATAGTTGTCATTTCCCGCCTGTTGTCGAAACGTAAGAGTCGGTGTGAATGAAGCATCGAATTCTTGGCCGTCGGACAGAACGTCGTTAAGAACGGCGGTATCAAGAGCAAAAAAATCACTGATTTGAAAATTCAGTGTGTATCGAATCTCATCACCAGCCTTGGGTGATCCGGGATTTGTCAGGTCCGTAAAGCTTTTTTGGAGCGCGACAGTTCGTGCTGTTAACACATATTGTGAGTTTGGGTCACTCGCATCACTCGATACGGTCTGCTGATTTGGGAAATTTGGATTTGCACTTGTCCAAAGTCCGGTGGCGTCCGAAGTATTCGTGATTGTTTTTGTTCCACCGGTACCCAGAGGAATAACGTCTTGCCCATTTTTATCTTGTTGTGCAACGAAGTAGTCAAAAACGAGTTGTACGTCGTTATCATTCCCGGTGCCGATGACCTGATCAAATTTATACGACAATGTCCCACCTGGGCTTGTTGTTGATGGTGCCGAGGTCTGTGTCTGCGTTGTGGAGCCGTTGCCCGAAATAGTGCCGACAGAAACAAACTGCACTTCATCTGGCAGGAGATCTGTTAACTCAAGATTGTCGACAGTCTGCCCGGGCGCTACTGCCATACTTACGGTGTAAGAATGTTGAAAATTTGGGCCAGTTGCGGTTTCGTGTTCCGGTGTATTTGATGTTTTTTTGAGTCGAAAGAGTTGTGGCTGTACTGGATCGACAATAGTAGTACCAAATGCAGCATTGTCGTCTGTCGGATTACCAACTGCATCGACCTGGTATCGATACCCACCAGTCGCTGTTATGTCATAGGCATGATTGGGCTGTGCGTCAGGGCTAATTGAGCCCGTGAAATCAATGTCGATTGGCGGTTGGGTTGGGCCGTAGCTTCCAAATGGTAGTTCGACAACGATGAGTTGGTCACCAGGTTTGCCAGAGATGATGACAGGCTGTCCAGAAGAATCTTTTGCGAAAGGATGAATTGCTTCACCATTTACATCAAAAATCACCTCCGTGGTTGAAAGATTCAAGCCGTTATAGCTTGCGGTTGATCCAGAAGGGAATGAAATACCATTATTCGGTAATGGCGGTGCATCTCCTGTGAGGGGCATAACGATGTCAACAAACGGCGAGTAGCCAATATTGTCAGTCGGATCAGTGGATGTATTATCGAAGGTCACGACAAAATTGACGTCTTCACCAAGAAGGCTTTGGGATGCGCCCGTGAGATTCACTGTTGCATCTGCAGCAAGAAGCCGCCTCGCTTCAAGTTGTTCTGCAAAAAGTGGGCGCTGTCTTTTTGAAGGTGCTAGGGTTCTTGAATTCTGTGTTGGCAGGGTGGTTCGAGAAAAAATATTTTTCAGTGTAGTGTGTATGACGTGTTGTGTAGGAACAGACTTCCGGAAGATACAATTCAAATATTTCGAAGGGTCAGCATGATCAAAGCGGTCGTCAAGGGTTCCCTACTCTGATCAAACTACCGCACTCTTAAAAATACCCTGTAAGTCCGTTCAAAGCACGAAAAATGAGGGAAATGTTCGTTTTTCCGACGCCAGAAAGATGTGCTCAGGAGTTTTTTGTGGTGACTCTCTGTGTTCAACGCGGCAAGCTACAGAGCCTAGGTTTTCTGGCATATTTTTAGTGATCGTGACGTACCAGACTAGATACTCCGGTCGTAAAGGTCGAATCGAAAGAAGGAATTACAGCAATACTCGTTTCTCGGGCTATTCGATGCGTTATCAATTTTTTCAACGTCTCATTCTTGGCATTGGATGCACATTGCTTTGTGGAGATGCGATCACCGGTTCGTACGTGTGGGGCCAAGATACGATCGATACTCAAGATTCAATCGATACTGTTGGCATGAGTATTGATCGTGCAAGCGGTACTCGATGGCAGCCTTCCAGGGAGTGGCAGGATGAATCTCTTCCTCTGCACCCGGTGATTGAGAATCTTTGTAATTCATGTTGCCCTGATTGGTCTCAGTACGGCTTTGTTGATTTTCTGTTTCTTCAACGTGACAACGCCACTAGTGGTACGGTCATTACTGAGGAGAGAGTTGGGGGTGGAACTCAACGTGTCCCAGTGTTCACCACTCGTTCGATGCAAGCTGCCACGGCTCCTGGTGTGCGGCTATTCTATGGAGAACTCGGTCCCGACTGCATGGGATGGGAAGTTGGCTACCTCGGTGTGTACGGGATGTTCGGTGCCGTTGATCGTTCTTCGTTAACAGATTCATTGGTTATTCCAGGAATTAGACCATCAGGGTGGGACCGAGCAGATGAAGTTCGACCAACCTATGCGTCGAGTTTGAATACCGTAGAGGCTAATATTTTCACATATCGGTGCTGCCCTGAATGTAGTAGCGATACCTTCCTATGGTCACACTTGGGTAATAAACCGGTGTGCCACTGTAGTAACTGGTTAGTTGGTTTCCGATGGGCGGGCCTGGAAGAACAAGCCGACTTAAACGTGCTGTGCTGCCGTAGTACGAGTGATAGATTTACGTCTTATTCAGTGCAAACAAGTTCGCAGATGCTCGGCCCTCAGGTTGGTTTTCGGGGACGCCGACAGTGGAAGAATTGGGCGGTTGAAGGTTGGGCCAAGGCAATGTTGGCCGGCACACTGTTAAGTTCAAATGCCGACCCGATTTTTTCATCACTTGTACCGTCACCCCCTAATAACCCCTACCGAGGTCCGCGTCGGCTTATTGACACCGGTGTCGGATTTCTCGGTGATCTGAATTACACGCTGACACGTCGGCTCAATGACACATGGTGGTTACGGCTTGGCTACAACATGATCTGGCTTTCTGGTGTGGCACTTGCACCCGACCAATGGGACTTCACGAACACAACCACAAGTGGCACAACACTTGTTGGTGGTGGCGGGGTCTTTCTTCATGGTGCGAACCTCGGCCTTGAGGCTCGCTGGTAAAAGCCCTAGCTCGCAGACTTATGGGCGAGACGACATCCGCGATGGTTGTGATTCAAGGCCAACGGTATTTACCGCAATGATCTGATACCCAGCCAGCGGTGCCCCTTTTGGAATTGTGAATTCCATTTTTGCAAGTGGTTGCGTTGGTGTGTCGCTATACAACAGGTTTTGAAACAGAGGCCGACCAAATTTATTCTTTGGTTGCTCTGGAACAGCTGTGATTCGTTTTCCTGAACGTTTCACAATGAAGTGTGAAAGGCCACTTTCCAAGTCAGCCTCACAATTCCAGACAATACGATTGCCTTCTCGATGCACGATCGTTGGAGATGGTGGCGGTGTGATATCAGCAACAGCTGTGTCCTTCACATACTGCATCCACTTTTTGGCAATTGTTTCATTCGGTAGCCAGGCAAGCATTTTCGAGTTTGTTGCCTCATGAGCAGGCCACGCTTTGAAACCAGCAATCTCTGCCAGCCATGCGTCTGAACGTGGCATGGGCTTAAGAGGCCTTCCATTTTTGTCAGGAAGCCGTGCACGCAGGCAGGCGTCAAGCCATGGAATTGCCATGTAGCGCTGATTGCCACATTCGTGACTCGTCAATGGATCAACCGCAACGCCCAGCAACCCATCCCGTTTCCGAACGGCTTCAATAAAGGCAAGGTTTGCCGGCCATGTGCCTTTGAATTTTCCTGTGGTAACCGTCACGCCTTCTTGTGTTCCAGGATTACACATGATTGGAACGTCGAGTGCCGTTTCAGGCAGATCGTGTGGTTTGATTTGTGGACGTTTTGGATTTGTCTCTAAAAGTGGAACCCCGGATCGCAACCACGAAGCAATGGTTCGTTCAGGAAAAAGCAGCGTCATACCACCAGCCCAATGACCACCACCACTGTGTCCCCAGAGTGCCCATGGCAATTGACCGAGTTCCGGATGGCCAGAAAGAGTACCGAGATCTTCAAGACTTTGCTGGAAAGTTTTTGCTGATCCATTTCGAGGATCACACCACATCTGACAATCGGCTTTTTGTGGCTGCTCATATGCCGGTGCAAAAAGCGCACAGTCATGTACCCGTGCCAATGCCTGCCAATGAAGGTCGTAGGCTCCGGAAAGACCAGACGAGCATGAGCCTTCACCACATCCATGCTGATGGACAATGATTCCTCTGAGAGTTTCAACCTCAGGTGGAATCCAGATGGTGTAATTGACAGGAAAGATTAACTCACCTGGCTTTGTTGACGCCTCATACCGAACACGGTAGTAGGGTGGTTCAGCCGGAGGATACACATCAAAAGGCGGCTGCTGTGCCCATGCAGTCGTCTGTATCAGTGCGGCAACGAACCAAAGCCAGCACAGCTGCTGTACATGCAATCTGCTTTTTATCATCACGCTCTTTCTGGGCTTGTTTACTGGGCTTGTTTACTGGGTTTGGTCTACTGCAACGACAGGAATTTGAACTTCAGAAAATTTCATAAAGCTTGGAACCATTGGGCTGTTGTAACCCAGTGTGCGTGGACTCCCCGCAACTTTCCATTCAGGATGATTTTCAAGCCATGCGTTGAGTTTTTCATAACCCCGAAGGAAAGTTTTTTTCCCGTAACTTCCCCGAAGACCAATTGAAATAACTTTTTCCGCTGAAATATCTTCTACCACGACACTGGCATCTTCTAAATCAGCACCGGCAGTGCCGAGTTGATCTGAGCCATAAAGAAATGCCATAGCGTTTGGATTTCCGTCAGGTGTTCCATCTGGATTGGCAGCAGCCATCGGTGTCCATGACATTTCGACGGGAGCTGTCATCTTGATGTCATTCCGTTTGATGTGATTGAACAGTTTCCAGAACATGCCGTCGGTACCAGAGTCTGACTGCACACGTGCCAGTCGATGCTCAGGATACGTTTTGACAATAACTTCATCGACAGGTCCTGCTGCTGGAAATCCTTCCGGAAGATTCGCCTCAGATACAAACCATGGTTTGCTTTGAGATGACGGAGAATCAGGTTCGGCAGCATGCATGGTGATCGCGATCAAATTAAAGGAAACACAGAGAACCCATAGACAGTAATTCGATTGACTCATATTTCTTCCTTTCAGTCTTGAGGTGGACCTTCCAAGGGTACTGTAACAGGCCATCCTGGAAACTGCTTCGGTGCACCATCGGCCCCTTGCGTTGTGAAACGAGGAAAACACTGAAAGACTATTTTCTGTTTATCAAATTCAAAAAGGGTGATGCCGTAGCCGTCAGCCCGTTTCGTTTTATCGGTTCTGTCTTCAGGATTTGCATATGCCGCCATCGTAATTTTATTTCCGAGACCATCTTCGTAGTCTCCGGTCCATGGCAGTGGACTCCCTGAAATAGGATGTGGGCCGGCCTGCTCGTCTTCAGGATGCCACCAGCGTCCATAGATTGTGTTGACCAGAGCAGGTGAGGTAAATGACCACGGCCCGTCGCGAAACTCATCAATACCATGTTGGACCACAACAGCGAGATGCTGATCACCACAGAGATGAATGGCGCCGGCCTTTTTCAGTAGACGTAAGGCTTTGTTACGACCTGTCTGTGGCCACCCATTACAGTCCAGGTCAGCAAGCAGTCGGTTATCCGGACTTCCATGAAGATGAACGGCACCGCAAAACGCTGTCTGAGAGAGCGCTGCTTTTGAGCGAACACCCTTCCAGTCATGAGCCCACGACTTCAAGAAATCAAGTTGTCGTTGGCCCAAAAGTTTCAGTCCAGGAACATCGATTGCAGATCGATCATAGGCTGGGTCATTTATATGATCAGCACGCGGACCCATTTTTGGAATGGTTCCGTTCGGTCCGGTTTTGAATTTCCGATCTTCTAAAATTGCGAAGTCGACCCCACCGACAATGAGTCGAGTGAAGTACACGCCGATATCACCTTTTACTGGTGCCGGATCGACAGGGTCCGGAAGATGGGACGTCTGTTGCCGCTGCACCATGTTGACGTAGGACGTGGGATAGAAGTAGCCGCCAGTATCGCCCGCTGACGTACGTGCCTTACCACCCCCGGCGCCCCAGAGGTTCCCTTGGCCAACGTCATGATCATCAGGGATGGTAATTGCAGGTCGATCACGAATGATGTCACGAAACTGGAGACCAAACTCAAGCCAACCAATCGTGTGTTCAGTATGGCGATAGGTTTGATCACCCGCGAAAAAAAGAAGATCTGGATCGGCTTTCTTGAGGCCATTGATTAAAGCTTCTCGCTGGCCTGGAGTCCGTGACGAATTGCAGGACATTACAGCAACACTGATTTCATTTTTCTTAGCAGGGTCGGGACGAATCATCCCGGTAAACTCGGCTCGCTCTCCATGCCGAACACGATAGGGCACGGACTTGGTTGCGTCCCACTTGGGAACACGGAATGAAGTATCCCAGCCTGGATAATTGATTGTTGCCTTACCAATTTCTGTCCAGCCGGTTCCACGATCGACTTCAAGTCGAACCTGGTTTGATTCACCTGGCTTGAGTGGAAAGAGTTGCGCTGAAAGTTTGAGTGTGGAGGCAGTTGGTTTTCCCGGAGGGACTGTCACTGTGTAGATCGCAAATGCAATGACTTCATCACGGGGTATATTAATCTGAAATGGAACGGGTGGACGTCGACGCTTCTTTTTTCCCCCAGCAGGTTGCTGTGTTGCCATCGCACGTTGTGCAGAAGGTTTTGTCCACCACTGGCCAGTTGCCCACCCATCAAGTGATGGGAACTTGTCGCCGAATGGGGTTGGATCAAGATGCTGGGGCACAACGGAGTCATCTCCGCGACAGAACGAACCAGAGCAGATCATTCCAAGCAGGAGCAGAACAACGATTCTCGTAGCGGAAAACATGGTCAGGGTCCTTCTTTTCAATGATGTAATAGATCGTTATTGCGAACATCCAAGCAGCCATTGGGTGGTTCTACTTTGCATGAGGTGCAATGACATTTCATTTCGTTATAAAGGTTAGGTGTGATCGAATGCTTACAGAAAGTTGTTCGACAGTTTCTCATGGGGTGTTTTCTTAAATGATGAATTACGTATCGAAGCATTTTACAGAGTATCTCAAAAGTCATACACGCTTTTCATTGTTATGTGTCATAAGCTTTCTTCTGTGGAATGGTTGTCTAGCGATCATAGAAGCCAGCCAGCCGAACGTTGTCTTGATTCTTTCTGATGATCAGCATTGGCGTGATTATGGTTTTATGGGCCATAAATATCTCGAGACACCAGCCCTTGATCGGCTTGCTGCTGAGAGTCTTGTGTTTCGTCGAGGGTATGTGCCGTTCAGTCTATGCTGCCCAAGTCTTGCATCGCTTATTACAGGGCGATATCCACATGAGCATCTCATAACAGGGAATGATCCACCAGAACAACCGGGTATGTCGAAAAGAATGCCGTCTGGTCGCAAATTGTTTGAGGCTGGTCGGGAGGAGATGACCAAAAGGTTTTCCAAGTGGCCAACGCTTCCAAAACTTCTTGGGGAGCATGGCTATCGAAGCCTTCAAACAGGAAAATGGTGGCAGGGTCATTTTTCCCGTGGTGGTTTCGATGAAGGAATGACCAAGGGTTCCCGTCATGGTGATGACGGTCTTGCCATTGGACGAAAAACCATGCAGCCGATCTTTGACTTTATTGATCGTTGTAGTGACACCGAGCAACCGTTCTTTGTCTGGTACGCACCAATGCTGCCACATACGCCACATGATCCAGAAAAGTCGTTTGTCCAACACTATGAATCGAAAACAGACAGTATTCACGTTGCAAAGTACTGGGGAAATGTTGAACGGTTTGATACGACTGTGGGCAATCTGATCGATCACTTGGATGCCAAAGGTCTGTCAGAAAATACGCTTGTCGTCTACGTGTGTGATAACGGCTGGATTACGAATCCTGAGAATGGAAAGTATGCAGGGAAGTCGAAGCGATCTCCGTACGACGGTGGACTGAGAACACCGATCATGCTTCGACAGCCTGGCACGATAGCACCAGGCACAAACGACTCACTTGCCAGTTCACTCGATCTTGTGCCGACCGTACTAGCACGTTGCCAGATTCCAGTTCCAGAGGAACTACCCGGAATCAATCTTCTCGATAAAGAAGCTGTTGTAGCGAGAAAACAACTCTTTGGTGCCTGCTACGTACACACACTTGCTGACATTGAAAAGCCAGGAAGAAATCTCCTGTGGAGATGGACAGTCAAAGACTCATCAAATGGAGAAGTCTGGAAACTTATTGAGCCAGCGACCCATGGTGTGCCTGGCACCCATGTATTACCAAATGGGGAATCCAGAACTATTGATCAGGTTTCAAAGGATTGTTTTGAACAAGGTGTCGTTGAACTGTTTGATGTAGCCGTTGATGCTGATGAAGAAAAGAATGTGGCAACGACTCACCCCGATGTTGTCAAACAACTTCAGCACGACCTGAATGATTGGTGGCAGCCAGAGTCACCATCAGTAGCAGTTGAACCGATAGCAACGGCAACTAAAAAACTTCGAGTGTTTCCAGTAAAAGCACGGCGAAAATCGTCCGACCTTTCTGTTTGGCCAAATTGGCGAGGACCCACGTGTAATGGTGTTGCAACTGGTAGTGGATACGCTGTGTCGTGGAGTCCAGATAACAATATCAGGTGGCGTGTTCCCCTTCCTGGTCTCGGAGCGAGTACGCCAGCGGTGTGGGGAGACAGGCTTGTGCTGACCTGTGACATCGAAGGTCATGATGGCATTCTCTGTTTCGATCGATCCGGGAAAGAATGCTGGCGACAACAACTTGGTGATATTCGACCAGGTAAGCACAAAAAAGCGACAGGTTGTAATTCCTCACCGGTCACAGACGGTGACCACGTCTGGGTGTACTTTAAAAGTGGCGAACTGGCGTGTCTGTCGTTGGCAGATGGTGCCGTTGTGTGGAAGACAAATCTTCAGGAGCAGTTTGGTGAGGATACGTTGTGGTGGGATCTTGGGACATCCCCAGTGCTGACACAAAAATCAATTGTTGTCGCCGTCATGCAGACAGGCCCAAGTTACCTCGTTGCATTTGATCAAAAAACAGGAGCAGTTCTCTGGAAGCACGATCGGATACTGGATGCTCCAGAGGAGGCAGCACAAAGCTATTCAACACCAGTCGTCGTCGCTGGGAATGCAGACTGGAATGAGCCGACTGAGATGCTCATTGTGCTCGGTGCAGATCACGTCACAGCTCATGACGCTGTGGATGGACGAGAAATCTGGCGAGTGGGTGGTCTTAATCCTGAAGGTGATAAATTCTTTCGGTCCATTTCGTCACCGGTTGTCTCTGGTGAATTTGTGATTGCACCGTATGCACGCGGGAAGACCGTGACTGCAATACGGCGCGGTGGATCAGGAGATGTCACGGCAAGTCATATTGCCTGGAAACGCGAGCCATTGGGTGCTGATGTACCAACGCCGGCTATTCGCGATGGCCGGGTAATGGTCTGCGGTGATAAAGGACAGATGTCCTGTCTGGATTTAAGTACAGGTCAAACACTTTGGGAGGACAGCCTTCCAAAGAATCGGAACAAATTTAGTGCATCACCAATTATTGTTGATGATCATGTCCTGCTGACTCGTGAAGATGGTCATTCATGGTGTATTCCATGGCCAGGAGAAAAGGACGACACGCTTCAAATTCTTGGCGAAGGCACGCTTGAAGAAATGACAGTTGCTACCCCGGTCTGTGTTGATGGTGAAATATTTCTCCGAACACACGATTCGCTGTGGTGCATTCAGCCCCAATAAGTCTCCCAATACGTCTTTGTGTCTCCAATAGATTGAGGTAACGATTTTGAATACGAATATTCGATGCTTGAAATATCTCTTCCTAAGTTGGTTGGTTTGCTTTGGTGGAGTCGATGCAGGAGCTGCTGAGCAGGGTGAGCCACCGCGACTTCTTGTCGTGACAGTCACAAAGGGTTTTCGTCACAGTTCGATTGAAACAGCTGAACCAGTGTTGGAAAAACTTGGTCGAGAGCAGGGCCTTTTCCATGTCGACTTCCTTCGCATGCCTCCAAATAGACCACCGCAACCAAGACGACCTCGACGAGGAAAAAATGTCACAGATGAAAAGTGGGCACAGATTGAGGCGGAACATAGAGACAAACAACGGGCTTTTCAAAAAGCTGATCAGCCTTGGCAGCAGACGTTGAAACAAAAATTTGAGATTGCCTTTTCACCAGAATCACTTGCCCAGTTCGATGGGGTTGTGTTTATCAGTACAACTGGTGAGTTGCCAATTCCTGATCTCGGAGCGTTTCTCAAATGGATTCAAGAAGGCCATGCCTTCATTGGTGTTCATGCAGCGAGCGACACACTGAAAAGTTCGGATGCCTACGTCGAGATGATAGGAGGCCATTTTGCTGGTCACCCTTGGACAGCGGGAGGTGAGCACGGTTTTGTGAATCATGATCCGAAGCATCGCATCGTTCAGATGTTTCCAGAGCGATTTCGTTGGAAGGATGAGATTTATCAATATGATCCAAGATATAAACCTGAGAATGTTCGGGTATTACTTTCTATAGATATGGCAGCTAGTAATCCCAAACATCCATGGCATGTACCGGTCTCATGGATTCGTGACTATGGTCGCGGTCGTGTCTTTTATACGAATCTTGGACACAACGATGCGACGTGGGGGGATGCTGCATTCCAGGAGCACTTCACCGAAGGAACCGCATGGGCGCTTGGGAAATTTGATGCAGCAAGTAAAGCCAATCCATCTGTTCAGGCAGCTGAATATCTTCGAAGCGTTGTCGCTGCGGCTGGAGAGTTAGAGGGCATTGAACACGATAGGCTCCGAGCACAAGTAGACGCAAAGATAGCAGCAGACCCGTCATGGGCTGTTCAGGTGAGACCCCGCCTTGTTGCATTACGAATGCTCAAAGGGGCAGAACTTACGACATCTCTGAAAAAATTTGTGGAAGACATTCAACAGAAGTAATCAGCTGCTCTTAGCAGCATGTTGTGCGGTCGTTCCCAGACTGACATTCCTTTTTTATCGACTAAGGAGAAACCATGAAGCGACGTCCTCAATGGATCACCTTGATACTTGGCACGTGTCTGATTGTGACAGGCATGTCGCAACGGATATGGGCAGCTCCACCGAATGTAGTGGTGATACTGGCCGATGATATGGGGTTTTCCGACCTTGGGTGTTACGGAAGCGAAATAGAAACGCCGAACTTTGACCGACTTGCTCATGGTGGGCTGCGCTTTACGCAAGGTTACAACACCGCCCGGTGTTGGCCGACCCGCGGTGCACTGCTCACGGGTTATTATGCCCAATCGATTCGTCGTGACAAAATGCCCGGAGTGCAGGGTGGAAATCGTGGCGGACGCCCAGCCTGGGCGCAGCTTCTCCCTGAACGACTTGCGGCAGCGGGGTATCGTTCATACCATTCCGGAAAATGGCATGTAGATGGCAATCCACTGGAGCAAGGGTTTGCTCATTCGCTAGACATTCAGGGTGGGCAAAATGATTTCTTTGATCCCGCTGGTATTACTATTGATGGGAAGCCTGCTAAAGAAAAAGATCATTTCTATGTGACCACAGCAGTTGGTGAACATGCTGCAGCGTGTCTCCGTGAACATGCAGAACATCACGGAGATAAACCATTTTTTAGCTATGTCGCCTTCACGTCACCACATTTTCCATTGCATGCACCGCAAGACATTATTAAAAAATATAAGACCCGGTATCAGGCCGGGTGGAATGTCATGCAGCAGGCTCGGTACAAGCGGCTCGTGCAGAGTGGCATAATTAACGCACCACTTGCGGCAATGGAAGAAGACCTCGGTCCTCCGTATGATTTTCCAGATGCCTTTGAAAAATTAGGTACGGGTGAGCTAAATCGCCCATTACCATGGCCGAGCCTCACGCCAGAGCAGCAGACTTTTCAAGCAACAAAGATGGCTATTCATGCAGCCATGATTGATGCGATGGATCAGGCGGTTGGTGAGGTTATCCAACAGCTTGAAGCGATGGACGCACTGGAAGACACACTCATTCTTTGCTTGAGTGATAATGGGGGGTCAGCTGAGATTATGGTTCGTGGGAAAGGGCATGACCCACAACTTCCAGCTGGTTCTGCAGGCACCTATCTCTGCCTTGGGCCGGGTTGGTCCAGCTGTGCCAATACTCCCTTTCGACGTCACAAGACCTGGGTTCATGAAGGAGGTATTGCAACCAGCTGGATTGTGCATTGGCCGCATGGTATTGCATCAAAAAGTGCATTACGAGAACAGCCAGTTCATGTTATTGATATTGTTCCAACGGTTCTTGAGCTGGCGGGTGTGAAACAATCAGAAGAGCATTCAGGCGAGGCTGAGCCACCTTTGCAGGGTCGAAGCTTTGTGGAATGTCTCACGAACCCTGTCGCACCACCGCCGCATGAAACACTTTGGTGGTGCCACGATGGACATCGAGCAGTCCGACACAACGACTGGAAACTGGTTGCTGCACGCAACGAGCCGTGGGAACTCTATGATCTATCATCAGATCGAACAGAACAAAACAACCTGGCATCATCTCATCCAGAGCAGGTGAAACAGCTTGAGAAAGACTGGAATGAGATCGCAACGGAAAACCAACGCCTTGCTGATCTGGACGGAAAGAATAAATCTCAAGGGAAGACAAACAAGAAGAAGCAACCAGTAAAAAAGCCGATTCCAAAGAAACAGGCAACAAGTCAAGCTGATCCTAAGCAGAGTGCTAATCAGGACTCACCTCGTCGGTCACCACCAAATGTTGTGATCGTCTTTACGGATGACATGGGCTATGCCGACCCGGCCTGTTACGGGGGAACATTTGCAGCGACACCGAACATCGACAGATTAGCTCGGGAAGGAATGAAACTCACAGATTTTCATGTTGCCCAACCAGTCTGCTCAGCATCACGAGCAGCGCTGCTTACTGGTTGTTATCCGAATCGTATCGGGATTCATGGCGCGTTAAGCCCAAAAGTGACACATGGTCTTTCAGGTGAAGAGACCACACTGGCCGAGTTGTTGCGATCTCGGGGGTACAGAACAAGCATGGTCGGGAAGTGGCATCTTGGCCATCATCGTCAGTTTTTGCCAACACGCCATGGCTTTGATGAATATTTTGGACTGCCATATTCCAACGATATGTGGCCGTATCATCCGCAAGCAAAGCCAGGTACATATCCACCGTTACCACTTTTTGAAAATCAAGAAGTTATTGATAAAGAAGTAAGTCCGGAAGATCAGACAACGCTGACCAAGCGATATGCTCAACGGGCCGTCGATTTTCTCAAACGTGCCGGCACAGCGAAAGATGGTCGCCCGTTCTTTCTGTATCTCGCTCATTCAATGCCACACGTTCCACTTTTTGTAAGCAAAGGCTTTCAAGGAAAAGCAGCTGGTGGTCTTTATGGTGACGTCGTGGCAGAGATTGATGCATCTGTCGGATCGGTTCTTTCTGCGCTTGAGGAGACCGGACATCTTGATGACACACTTGTGCTTTTTACGAGTGACAATGGCCCCTGGCTTTCCTATGGCAACCATGCTGGATCAGCCGGTTCCTTCCGCGAAGGGAAGGGAACAACATTTGAAGGTGGGGTTCGTGTACCGTGCGTTGCTCGCCTACCTGGGGTTATTCCAGCAGGGACAGTCAGCGATGAATCTCTGATGACGATTGATATCTTGCCATCAATTGCTCATCTCACTGGCCAACCATTGAAAACAGATGGTGAGGGTTATTGCATCCTGCGTGGAAAAAAGATTGACGGGCATGATCACCTCGATCTTTTTTGTGGTGGAACGCGAGCTGTTGATGCGCCTGACACCTATCATTTCTATTATCGAAAAAATGAGCTTCAAGCAGTCCGAAAGGGAGACTGGAAACTCTTCTTTCCGCACAGCTACAGAACAATGCAAGGGCAGGAAATAGGTCAGAATGGAAAACCTGGACGATATGCCCAGCATAAAATCGGTGAGGAACTGTTTCATCTTTCGACTGACCCAAATGAGACAAAGGATGTCGCCAAGCAGTATCCCAAGATTGTCGAACAACTGCGGGCTATTGCTGAAAAAGCCAGAGACGACCTTGGTGACAGTCTGATGAAGCGAAAGGGAAATGGTACGAGACCAGCAGGACAGCTATTAAAAGAAAATACTTCAAAGGCCAACCAATCCAAATCTGTAACGAAACAAAAAAAGAAATCTTTTCATCTGGTATCACACACACCACCACTCTCAGGACGTCGCCCAAATATTATTTATGTCATGACAGACGATCAGGGGTATGGCGATATTGCCAGCCACGGCAATCCGGTGTTGAAAACCCCTTTCCTAGACCGCATGCGAAAACAGAGTGTGTGTTTGACGGAATACCATGTCAGTCCGACATGTGCTCCAACTCGAGCATCGCTGATGACCGGTCGCCATGAATTTCGTTCGGGCGTTACGCATACGATTCATGAACGAGAACGGATGGCACTTTCACAAACAACACTTCCAGAACTCTTGAAAACGGCTGGATACACGACAGGTATTTTTGGCAAGTGGCATCTTGGTGATGAAGATCCATACCAGCCAGGTAGTCGTGGGTTTGACCGAGTGTTCATTCACGGTGGTGGTGGTATTGGGCAGAGCTTCTCTGGCAGTTGTGGTGATGCACCGGGGAACACATATTTTAATCCAATGATTCGAAGTGATGGCAGATTCGTCCAGACCCGTGGGTACTGCACTGATATCTTTTTTCGTGAAGCTGAAACGTGGATTACCAAGTGTCAGGAAAAAGATATTCCTTTTTTCTGCTATCTCTCGACCAATGCACCACATGGGCCACTTATCCCTCCAGCAACTGGTGATGAGCATTATCGCGTAGCATTGCAGGAAGCTGGATTGAAAAACCCCAAACAGATCGATCGTGTTGCACCGTTCTATGCGATGGTTGAAAACATCGATACGAATATGGGGCGATTGCTCCGCACGATTGATTCACTCGGGCTTGCAGAAAATACACTCATCGTTTTTTCGACAGATAATGGATCGGCAGCAGGTAGTAGTTTCTACAATGCCGAAATGCATGGAGCAAAAAATTCTCCATACCGGGGTGGGACACGTGTTCCAGCGTTTTGGAAATGGAAGAGCGTCCTGCCAGAAGGCGTCGATGTTCCACAGGTCACAGCACATATTGATGTGCTACCGACACTCTGTGAGCTTGCGGGAGTCAATGTGCCAGAAGCCGTTGATGAGAAGATTGAAGGTCGAAGTCTTGTTCCATTGCTGGCGAATCAAAACGTTGAGTGGCCAGACCGCCCGTTGGTTACTCATCAGGGGCGGTGGAAACGTGGTGAGGCTGCTGAGAATGCCTATAAAAACTGCCGGATCCGAGAAGGCAGATGGAGTCTGGTCAATACAAAAAACAAGCCAGACGCCTGGGAGCTCTATGACATCGATTCTGATCCGAGTGAAGAGCACAATATTGCTTCAGAGCATCACGATGTTGTTCACCGCCTAGCGACTACCTATGAGAAATGGTGGGAAAGTGTCCAGTCAGACCTCGTCAATGAAGACATTGATGGACCCTTAGAGAACCCGTTCAAAACAGCCTACTGGAAGCAGTTTGGGCCACGACCAACACATGAGGATGTGAGCTATGGCAAGCATCCAAAACAGAAGCTTCATTTCTGGAAGGCACCCTCAGCAACAGCTGAAAATCCTGCACCGCTTCTTTTTTTCATTCATGGTGGAGGATGGTCTAGTGGAAACCGCTTGAGTCGTCTGTCACAAAACCTCAAGCCAGCACTTGAATCTGGGATATCAGTTGCATCGATTGAATACCGTTTTGTTGATGAAGCCGAAGGGATAGAGCCCCCTGTTAAAGCACCTCTCACGGATGCTGCGCGAGCACTCCAGTTTGTTCGTAGTAAAGCGGCAGCATGGCATCTTGATACCAATCGGATTGTCGCAGCTGGTGGATCGGCCGGAGCGTGTACGAGTCTGTGGCTAGCATTTCATGATGAGATGGCAGACCCCACGAGTGATGATCCCGTAGCTCGTGAATCAACCCGATTGACTGCTGTTGCCGTCAGTGGTGCACAAACAACACTCGATCCAAAACAGATGAAAGAGTGGACTCCAAATAGCTATTATGGAGCTCATGCGTTCGGTATTCCTATTCTTGCAACAGAGAGTGATCGACGGATCGGTCGATTTACACGCTTTCTTGAATCGCGCGAGTTGCTCGTACCATGGATTCAGGAATACTCTCCATATGCACTTGTTACAGCGGATGACCCACCTGTGTACATGTTGTACAACAATAAACCGGCACTCGGACACGATGCAAAAGATCCAACCCACTCAGCCAACTTCGGTGTCAAATTAAAAGAACAACTTGATTCAGTGAAGGTGCCATGTGAACTCGTCTATCCAGACGCACCGAATGTAAAGCATTCGAATTTGTCAGATGCAGTGATTGATTTTCTTATTCCGTAATAGTTCTGATTTGCTTGAAGAGGATTTTAAAATGAAGCATGTCATTTGTTGTTTTATAACGGTAACACTTGCAATTATTTTGTCTGGGTTTGTATTTTCAAAAGAAAATAATGCAAGCAAGCGCCCCAATATTCTTTTTATTATTGTTGATGATCAATCGCCGTTTGATTTCAAATTCTATAATCCATCTTCAACGCTTAACGCACCATGTATTGAGAAGCTGGCTCGTGAGGGAATGGTATTCGATGCGGCGTATCACATGGGATCATTTTCTGGCGCGGTCTGTACACCCAGTCGGCATATGGTGATGAGTGGTCGAACGGTGTGGCATCTGCCGATCGGACCAAGGAAGGCACGCCGTGAACAGGGGAAACCGCGTCAACCAAACGTTACACCACATTGTCCACCAGGACTTGAATCCAATACACTCGCTGCCGTGTTCAATCGAGCAGGTTATGACACCATGCGGACATGCAAGCGTGGCAATAGTTACGAAAAAGCCAATCAGCAGTTTACGGTTCGCAACGATGCAACTAAGCGGGGTGGTACGGCAGAGGAGGGGAGTCAGTGGCATGGTGATCAGGTCATCAATTTTTTAACAGATCGTGAAAAGACTGGTGATGAAGATCCGTTTCTTATCTATTTTGGATTGTCACACCCTCACGATACACGTAATGGAACACCTGAATACCTTGCTCATTATGGGGCGACAAATCACAACAATAAAGAAGAACTTCCAGCGGTTCATGAGAAGCAACCACCGCTACCACCAAACTGGCTTCCAGAACATCCATTCGACAACACCCATATGGATGTTCGTGACGAAGTATCAGTCATTGGTGTCTGGAAGAACCGTGATCCGCGGACAATTCGCAATGAAATTGGACGTGAATACGCATGTAACGAAAATATTGATCACCAGATTCAACGCGTGCTTGAAAAACTCACTGCCATGGGTGAACTGGAAAATACTTGGATTTTCTATACCTCTGATCATGGTATTGCGATTGGTCGTCATGGTCTTCAAGGAAAACAAAATCTCTATGAGCACACCTGGCGCGTCCCACTTGTTGTAAAAGGCCCAGGCGTGCGGCCTGGCAGTCGTATGCCGGGCAATACATATCTTGGCGATACGTTGGCGACATTGTGTGCTATCACTGGTGTGACTCCACCGCCAACAGATGAAGGAAAAAGCTTTCTTCCTGTCATTGAAGAAAAGAAACAAACAGTTCGAGATGTTCTTTACGGTGTGTACTGCGGTGGGCAGAAGCCTGGAATGCGAAGTGTCCGTAAGGGTGATTGGAAAATCCTGAAATATGAATCTCCAACGGGTGGACTTCATACACAACTTTTTAATCTTCAGGAAAACCCACATGAGTTCCTTGCTGAACACCATGTTCCAACTGTGCTCAAAAGTCTTCCAGAGCAACCAACTACGCAACAGAAAAATCTTGCGGATGATCCTGACCATGCCATGACTCGCTCAGCAATGGAAGCACTGTTGCTTCAACAGATGATTCAACATGACGATCCATATCGCTTTTCTGATCAATCGATGAAAGATGAATAAGTATGAAGACTTTTTACACCATCCCATTGTTACTATTCTTTGGATTAGTTTTCTCCATCGCCTCTGCGATGGCTGAAGACCGTCCAAACATCGTCCTTTTTCTTGCTGATGATATGGGCTACGGTGAACTTGGATGTTATGGAAATTCTGATGCAATCACACCAAATCTTGATCGTTTTGCAGGCGAGGGTCTTCGACTCACAGACTGTCATGCAGCGTCAAGCGTATGTTCACCGGCTCGTTCGAGCCTTCTAACGGGACGGACACCGTTTCGGAATGGAGTTTTCACCTGGATTCCAAACGGGAGTCCAATTCATCTTCGTACAAGTGAACGTGCACTTCCAAAACTTCTTCAGCAAGCAGGTTACGACACCTGCCATGTCGGTAAGTGGCATCTTAATGGACTCTTCAATTCACCAGATCAACCGCAACCATCTGATCATGGGTATGCCTGGTGGCTTGCTACACAAAACAATGCTGCCCCGAGTCATGCATTTCCAACTAATTTTGTCAGGAACGGGAAAGCGATTGGGAAAGTCAATGACTATTCAGCCCCGTTTATCGCACAAGAAGCTGTATCCTGGCTTGAGACCAAGCGAGATCCAGCCAAGCCCTTTTTTCTTGCTGTCTGGACGCATGAGCCGCACTATCCGATAGCATCTGCAGAGCGATATCAACAACAGCACGCCGGTATTCCAGATCTTGAAGAGCGGACGTATCGAGCAAATATCACACAGCTTGACGACGCGTTTGGAACTGTCATGAAAACGCTTGATAATCTTGGAGTGAGTGATTCGACACTTGTCTTTTTTACAAGTGATAATGGTCCTGAGGGGGCTGGTGACAAGGGGCCTGGTCGAGGTCTCGCCGGTACACTTCGTGGCCGCAAGCGATCGATGTACGAAGGCGGTCATCGTGTACCTGGGATCGTTCGTTGGCCCGATCATATCGAACCTGGTAGTGAAAGTGATCTACCGATTATTGGAAGTGATTTTTTTCCAACAGCGCTGGCAGCTGCTGGTGTTGACCTGCCTGAAAAAACTCTTGATGGGGCCAATTTGCTACCAGCAATCGAGGGACATTCTATTGAACGATCAAAACCACTCTATTGGCGATGGGGTGGATTTGTTGCCTATCGCGAAGGTCCGTGGAAGATTGTTGTTGATGAATCGTTAGAGAAACCAGAGCTTTATAATCTCGATGGTGATGTTGCTGAGACGGTAAACCGGGCAGCCGATGAACCTGAACGACTTGCCGGCATGATGCAGCGGCTTCGTGAGTACACCCACGAAGTTGAAGTAGAAGCCCCTGGCTGGTGGAAGAATCAGTCATATCGCAAAAAAAAGAAAAAGACCACGAAGAACTCCCCATCAGTCAAGAAATCGAAAAAAACAGTTTCAGTTCGACCGGCGATCAATCACAAGAAGACTCCTTTCGTTCTCACTGCAGCACCTCGGGCAAAGCAGAAGACGCCGGAGCCAGAAACTCAACAGCAAGATTTCTCTCAATATGCACTATTTCTTGACTCTGCGGCTCGACCGCCAACGTGTGATGCGATAGCGACTACGCTGCCACTTACGTTGAAACGAGGTGATCACATTTGCCTTATTGGGAACACGCTGTTTGAGCGGGCACAGTTGTTTGGTTCTGTGCCAGCAACAATTCATGCAGGATTTCCAGACCATGAACTAGTCATTCGAACTCTTGCCTGGTCGGCAGACGAAGTTGGCCTCATGCCACGCCCGGAGAACTTTGCTGATCTGGAACAGCATCTTTTTTATGAAAAAGCTGACGTTATTCTGGCAGCATTTGGGTTTAATGAATCCTTTGCTGGTGAAGCTGGTGTTCCTGAATTTAAGAAACGCCTCACAACGTTTCTTGAGCAGTTGAAAACGAAAGCGTTCAATGGGAAGACTGCTCCAAGAATCGTTCTGGTGTCGCCTATTCCAAATGAAAATGTACGTGGCGTGGCTGCTGCTGATCAAAATAATAAAAATATCACACGCTATACCTCAGCTATGAGGGAAGTTGCAGCAGAGCAGCATGTTGGGTTTGTTGATGTTGATTCGCCAATGCGTTCTGTGCTGAATGGTACTGGTGATCTCACGAGTAATGGGTGTCATCTCACAAAAGAAGGCTACGCAGAATTTGCCAGCACTTTTTTTGAATCCTGCTTTGGGAGTATGGCACCAAACGTTTCAGAGCCATTGCGTCTCGCGGTTGTTGATTTGGAACGACAGTTCTTTCGACGATACAGACCTCTGAATACCTTTTATTACACTGGTGGTCGTAATGAACGGTATGGATATCTTGATTTTCTTCCCGCCATGCGGAATTTTGAGATTATGTGTGCCAATCGAGATCGTCGAATCTGGGACATATCGCACGGTCGGCCATTTTCCAACAAGGTCGATGATTCAAATGTGCCTCCGTTACCAGCAGCAGATGAGTCACGCGGAGCAAATAATTGGCTCCCCGCAGCTGAAGAGAAGAAGGCATTTAAAGTCGATCCACGATTTGAAGTGAATCTTTTTGCTGGAGAGGAAGAATTTCCAGAGATAGCAAATCCTATTCAGGTTCGTTGGGATACACGAGGTCGGCTTTGGGTCTGCACATCACAGGCATATCCGCATATCTATCCAGGTTTTGAGCCGCATGATCGTCTTGTGATTCTTGAAGATACTGACGGTGATGGAAAAGCAGATACTTCAAAAATCTTTGCTGATGATCTTCACGTACCATTGTCTTTTGAATTTGGGGATGGAGGGGTGTATGTCTCAGAGCAACCAAATTTGACGTTTCTTCAGGATACAGATGGGGATGATCGTGCCGATGTTCATGAGGTTGTTCTTTCTGGATTTGGTACCGAAGACTCGCATCATGCGTTGCATGACTTCATTTGGACACCGGATGGTGCACTTTTATTTCGTGAATCAATATTTCATCATTCTCAGATAGAGACCCCTCACGGACCAGTTCGGCAGCAAAACAGTGGATGGTTCCGCTATGAGCCAAAGATTCACAGGCTCACAGCAGTGGGTACCTACCCGAGTACAAATCCTTGGGGGGTTACTTTTGATCCATGGGGAAATCATGTTGCGAGTCATCCAATTTTTGCTGAGGCATTTCACTCATTAGATCCACCGTATCCAGAGCAACATGCCCGACCACAGGGTTTACAGGCGTACTCTGGTACGTGTGGTCAGGCCTTTGTTGACAGTCCCGGGTTTCCAGCTGAACTGCAAGGTGGATATATCAAGGCACGGTATAAGCCGACAAACCGAATTGAAATTCATCGTTGGATTGAAAATGACTTTGGCTTCAATGAGCAATACGTTAGTGACCTGATCTTTTCAACAAATCTAAGTTTCATTCCTGTCGATCTCCATTTTGGACCACGAGGAGATCTTTTTATTGTGGATTGGTACAACCCAGTGAAGGGACATGCTCAATATTCATTGAGAGATTCTCGTCGTGATCGTGAGTCAGGGCGTATCTGGCGAGTCACAGCAAAAAACGGCAAGGTGGCAGAGCTTCCAAGGCTTTCAGAAGCATCGGTGGATACACTCGCAGAGTTACTGAGTCATAGAGAGTTTCGAGTGCGGTATCTGGCTACTCGAGAACTTGCCAGTCGTGATCGCACGCAGGCGATACAAGCAGTCAATACCTGGATCGATACCTTAGGAGACGGAGATCCTCGAAGAGCTCGCTCTCTTACAGAGGGTATGGCGTGCCTTTCAACACTTGGTGCGGTCAGGCCAGAAATACTCGTTGAGTTGGCTTCGGATGATGATCACCACGCACGAGCTGCTGCTATTCGGCAACTACGATATTGGCATGAAGCATTGCCAGATCGGCATGAAATACTTTTGAAGGCTGCTACTGACTCTTCTGGTCTTGTGCGGATGGAGGCGGCCATTGCAGCAAGTTGGTTCGGTACCCGAGAAGCACTAGAAACCGTACTGAATATTTTTCGTCAGCCGATCGGCGGACATCTTGCCTATGCGGCAGTCAGTGCACTTGAGTCACAACCGCTCCAACAATATTGGCAAAATGATCAAGATAGTATCGTTCCGGCTCTTCTTAATCGAGCTCGGCGGTCACTTGAAATTCAGGAGCCAAAGGCAAAGGGGAAAGACAAAACTTTTGACAGGCGTCCAGAGACTGTTGAGGTACGAATTTCATGTGAACCGGAGCGAATGCTCTTTACAAACAAGCAATTCACTGTTCGTCCGGGCCAGCCCGTTAAAATTGTTTTTCTCAATCCAGATGCAACAGATCATAATCTTGTTCTTGTAAAGCCGGGTGCAATGGAGGAGGTAGGCGTCGCAGCGAATGCGATGGCCCGTGATCCTAAAAACGCAACGAGTGATTTCATTCCAGATGACAAGCAGGATTTGATTCTGCAAGCGACACCCATGATTGGCCCGACACGACAGTCGCTGGTACATGTCTTGCGTTTTGAAGCACCACAAGAGCCAGGGGTATACCCTTATGTATGTACATTTCCTGGTCATTGGATTGTGATGAATGGCAAGATGGTTGTTGCTCGTACTCAGACCGAAGCAGAGCGTTTACTCGATGAGTGTCGGCCGACGCTTATAAAAGTGTGGAAAGTAGAGGATTTTCCTACAGTCGCTACCAGTCGAGATGAAGAAACACTGTCACGGGGCATGCATGCCTTTGCAAAAGCGCAGTGTACTCAATGTCATGTCATGGCCGGTCACGGTGTAAACTTAGGTCCAAATTTGGTGAACAGCGTAAAGAAGCTTCGCGGAAAAGACCTTCTTGTACAAATTCTTGATCCGTCCTCGAAAATCGATGATGACTATCGCACGGTACAATTTCTACTTTCTGATGGCCGTGTTCTGTCCGGTGTTGTTGCAGATGAAACGTCAGAAACATATACCATCAGGCCAAATCTCCTGACACCAGAAAAAATTAAACGGATCCAAAAAATAGACGTTGAAGAACGATTTCCTTCTCAGGTTTCACCGATGCCAGCAGGACTTGTCAATGTACTGACACGGCAAGAGATTCTTGATCTCGTGTCGTTCCTTGAAGCAGGAGACAATCTCCCAGCCGGGCTCTCTGGTCATCATGAATTACCCTCAGTGCAGTGATCATGGCTGCGGACGCATGAAAACTTCGTTACACTCTATGTGTTACGTAAGTGACTACTTTTTGGGGCATTCATAGAAAGCATATCATGGGCAAAGATCATCATCCGAAGGACCACGTCTCGAGCCCGAGTCGTACAATCGGCATGCGATTGTTTTTAATTTATGTCCTGCTTTATTTAGGTTTCATGGGCATTGTTTTGTTTCGACCAGATGTGCTCTCTTGGCGACCACTCGGAGGAGTCAATCTCGCAATTGCCTATGGCATGGGATTAATTGCTGCAGCCTTTGTGCTGTCCCTGATTTACATGGTTGCCTGCCGGGGCATATCTCAAGACACCTGATTTTCTTTCTTGAAGGGACTCCTCGATGCTCTACGATTCATCGCCTATGGCAATTGCGATCTTTGCAAGCTTTGTCCTTGGAGTGATTGGCCTCTCCTTCTGGCTTGGTCGCAAGGGTCAGTCAGCCAAGGGGTATTATGCCGCACACGGCGAAATCCATTGGTTTGTAAATGGAATTGCATTTGCTGGAGATTATCTTTCGGCAGCGTCCTTTCTTGGTATCTGTGGCATGATCGCATTCTATGGATACGATGGATTTCTTTACTCGATCGGCTTTCTTGCTGGTTGGATTGTTGCGCTGTTTGTCATTGCCGAACCAATTAAAGCGCTTGGAAAATTTACATTCGCTGACGCACTTGATGCGCGTTTCAATAGTCGAGGCATCAAGTTTGCAGTTGCAATATCAACACTTATTGTAAGTATTTTTTATCTCATTCCACAGATGGTTGGAGCAGGACATCTCATTGTTCCATTGCTTGGATTGCCACATGCTGTTGGCGTGATCCTCGTAGGTGTTGCAGTGACACTGATTGTCGTAACAGCCGGCATGGTATCCACGACATGGGTTCAGTTCATTAAAGGTTCTCTGCTCGTATTCTTTTGTGGTGTCCTGACAATCATGATTCTGAATCGTGGACTGCTGGTCAACGCTGGCCAGCAAGGTGATGAAGATCTCCGTCCACAGGTGCATACACGAACCCCAGAAGGTCGTGTGCTTGTAAATGGTCGACCTCAAACAAAAGAGAATGACCTACGGCCAGTTGGAACACTCCATGCACTTCCTGCCAAATACGGTGACGCTCGTGAAACGGGTCCTTTACGACCCCTTGAGTATCTGTCGACCCTAGAAGAATCAAAGATAGTGACGTGGTCGGCAGAAAAACATACTGATGAAAAAGGGATTCATACGACATACATGCCAACAATTCGTGAGGGCAAAGATCTGTTGAAGCCAGGTGGTTATTTTAAAGGCCTCTCTTCAGGGAGCCTGACGGATCGATTGAACTTTGCCAGCCTCATGCTTGCACTCTTTTGTGGTACAGCATCATTGCCACACATTCTCATTCGGTATTACACCGTGAAGGATGCAGCTGCCGCTCGCAAAAGTACGGTCGTTGGAATCGCTGCCATTGGTGGATTTTATGTGCTGACGCTCTATCTCGGACTTGGAGCTATGACGAGTGGATATCTTGATCCAACAAGTACGAATATGGCAGCTCCGCTTCTCGCAAAGTCTTTCAACGAAACCTTGTTTGCGGTTATCTCAGCAATTGCGTTTACTACTGTTCTCGGCACTGTAAGTGGTTTGATTATGGCAGGAAGTGGAGCCGTAGCCCATGATCTGATTGAAAATTGTTTTGGTGTCACAATGAATGATCATGAAAAAGTCCGAGCAGGTAAGATTGCTGCGGTTTTTCTTGGAGTTGCTGCAATGGTGCTTGGGATTTTGTTCAAGAACTTCAATGTGAGCTTTCTTGTTGGATGGGCATTTCACATAGCTGCATCAGCAAATCTTCCAGCGCTCGTTATGTTGCTCTTTTGGCCACGGACAACGAAACATGGAATCATTGCAGCTGTGACTGTGGGTATGGTGTCGTCGCTGGGATGGATACTTCTTTCAGCGGATACCTTTGAAAAAGTGTATGGTCTTCCCCGAGGCGACTCACCAATTCCATTTAGTCAGCCAGGTTTGGTGACCATACCACTCGGATTTCTTGTTCTTGTTCTTGTCTCACTGCTTACACCGAGACAGGAGCCGCATCAGGTACGTGCATGAGTGACCCGCTATCTGGCACGAGTGTATTATGTTGTGATGCAACACACCTGAATGCCATCCGAGATATTTTTAATGAGGCCATTCTTCATACAACGGCACTTTATGAAGAATCCCCACGTTCTGAAGCAATGATTGCCTCATGGTTTGCAGAAAAGAAACAGGCTTCTATTCCTGTTTTTGGAGTTGAGCAGCAGGGGATACTTGTCGGTTTTGCCACATGGGGACCGTTTCGACCATATCCGGCATATTCCAAGACAGCCGAACATTCTGTGTATATTGCTGGCGAGTATCAACGTCGAGGTTTTGGTCGGCTTCTACTCGAGACAATTATTCGTGAGGCAACAGCACACCAACTTCATCTTCTTGTTGCGGGTATTGACTCAGCCAATGAATCAAGCATTGCCCTTCATCGTCGTGTAGGGTTCGTACATGCCGGAACCATCCGAGAAGCAGGCTACAAATTCAAGAGATGGCTCGATCTTGAATTTTGGCAACATGTTTTATAAACAGGTACTCTTGCGTATCGAAGGCCAGAGGGAATATCTTTTCTTCGGCAAGATTGTGTATGCCTATCTTGTTCCCGCTGATGATCTCGTGAAAGATAGATTCAAGCACCTGGTCGACGAAAATGTCGATAGGCCTGAAGAACATCATGAAGATCAGATGAAATTGTAATTTCATCTTCAGCAAAATCACCGAGCCAGGTTCTGTCACTTGAGACAGCATCAGCTAATATTGGCAGAATTTCACCAAGTGTTACTTTAACGCTATGTGGATCAAGTGGTTGATCGAGTAACGCTACACCGGCGGTATCATTTTCTGGTCCGTTATAGACACGTAATTTTCGCAGACCCATGGCAGACTCCCTTTTGCCGTGTACTCCAACGAATTTCCGTTGGATTGTTGCCTGTTAGACAGGGCGTATTGCCAACTGCATCATGCAGTTGGCAGATCATGGAACCCATGAATCCTGTCCACAGAATTTAATATCGGCAGTGGAGGCCTTAAAGTTTGACCGAATTCTCCATTTATGCCGATTTTCGTTGTTTATGGCGGAAAACTCAAGTTTTTGGTGGCTTAGATGACCGGCCCATTATTAGATTGACTCTGCATACGACCTGCACGCAAAGCCTCACCAATGCTCTTTGGAACAAGTGCCTCAGCTTTTAAGACTCCGGCACGGTTTTCAGCAGTCTCAGCTTTCATTTCTTGTTCATGTGCGATTGCAACAGCTCGTCTTTCCTCTGCTTTGGCTCGTGCAACACGTGTATCTGCCTCTGCTTGGTCAGCCTGAAGCCTGGCTCCAATATTTTCACCAACCTCGATATCAGCGATGTCTATAGAGACAATTTGAAATGCTGTTTGCGCATCGAGTCCTCTCTCAAGCACAGCTCTCGAAATTGTATCTGGGTGTTCCATAACCTCGAAATGTGTGGCAGCAGATCCAATGGATGTAATGATTCCTTCACCAACGCGCGCAATAATAGTTTCCTCGGTTGCTCCACCGATAAGTTGCTGAAGATTTGTTCGAACCGTAACTCGAGCACGAATTTTTAGTTCGACACCGTTTCTAGCCACAGCAGAAAGTGTTGACTTTCCACTCGCTACATCTGGACAATCAATAACCTTGGGATTCACACTTGTCTGCACGGCATCAAGAACATCTCTTCCAGCAAGGTCGATACCACATGCTCTATCATAATCGAGATCAATGCCAGCACGATGAGCAGCAATGAGAGCACGGATGACACGGGGAACATCACCACCAGCTAGATAGTGCGCTTCAAGGATGCGAGGAGAAAGCTGTTTGCCCAGCCCAGCTTGTGTTGCCATGATCCGAGCTTGAACAATTGTGCGAGCATTGACCTTACGTAGACTCATTCCAAAAAGTTCAAGAAACGTAACAGCCGCTTTGGACCAGTAGGCCTGAAACCATATTTGGCCGTAGTTAAATATCAGGATCAGCATTGCGAAAGCAATGATGCCGAGGATGACGCCAAAGATTGCAAATGCTTCGGGTGGCAAAGGGACTCTCCAATTCAAATGCGGGGGATACAGATCGTGGGGGCGTAAAATATGCGGATTTCTTTGATCCTACTTGGAAGAATCTGAAATGCAAAAAATTCAAAAAATTTTGCCTGAGTTCCCCAGATCAGGGATACAAGGGCAGCGGGAGCTCATTTTTAGAATGGTTCGTGATTCACAATCCATCCTCCGCCGAGGAGACGCGTATTGTCATAACAGACCGCTGGTTGGCCGGGTGTTATTGGGCCGGGAGCATCGACTGTTGGTTCAAGAAAGCGTACCTTAAAATGAGTTTCACCATTTCTTGTGACGATGGCTTTTGCTGGTGGTCGTTGTGCTCGGCATTGAACAAGGCATTCAAAAGGAATAGTTGGTACATCAGCAACCCAGCTCACTTCATCAGCAAGAAGACCTTGGAGTGGCAATTCCGATTTTGGGCCGACAACAATTCGTAATGTCTCTGGATCAATATGAATAACGTACAACGGTGATCCGATTGCAATACCCAAACCTTGTCGCTGACCGATGGTGAAATGCTCAATCCCAGGATGCTGTCCTAGGACAGTACCATTTGTATCAACGATATCACCCGCCCTCGAACCACCAAGTCTATGGGCAACCAGACGTGGATGATCACCAGGTGGTACGAAGCATATTTCTTGGCTATCAGGTTTAGCTGCTGTCACAAGACCAAGTCGATCAGCACGTGCTCGGACTTCGGACTTAGAGAGTTCACCAATTGGTAGCATCATTCGAGCTACGCGCTCTGGAGAAATTCCAAAGAGAACATACGACTGATCACGTGAAACATCACGGCCTCGGTGAATCTCTGAAAGGACTGAGTCAGTACCCGCTTCTTCTTTATGAATAACTTGTGCATAGTGGCCCGTTGCAACGTGTGTCGCGCCTACAGCGTCGGCATACTCAAAAAGACGACCAAATTTGATCCATTGATTACATCGGACACAAGGATTTGGTGTTCTCCCAGAACCATATTCAGTGACAAATGTATCAATAATTTTTTCAAAATCTTCTGTGAGATCGAGTGGATAGAGAGGAATCCCGAGGTGATCTGCTACGCGGCGGGCATCAAGAGCATCAGTAATTGAACAGCAGCCTTGGTGTCCAGCCTTCGGTGTAGATGTTTCGACAATAGGAAGAGCATTTGATGATGGTGTCGGCAAGGCCGGTTGACCATGCCGCATGAAGACACCGATACAATCGTGACCAGCTTCAACAAGTAAAGAGGCAGTGACACTTGAGTCAACACCTCCCGACATAGCAACAACGATGCGGGACATTCAAGTCAGTCTGGCAAGGATTCCGGAATAATTGTTTTCATTGAACAGATGGAACGAGTGTACTTAATACGTCAGAACGGTTTCGATTTGATGATCACCTAATCGTTGACGTCCTCCTAAATCTTTAAGTTCAACGAGGAAAGAGCAGCCTACCACTATTGCCTGTATTGATTCCAATAAGTTCACACAGGCTTCGGCAGTTCCTCCTGTAGCCAGTACATCATCGATAACGAGTACACGTGATTGGGGCATTACAATTCCCTTGTGCATTTCAAGTGTATCTGTACCGTACTCGAGGTCATACTTATAACTAATCGTATCAGCCGGTAGCTTTCCAGGTTTGCGAACAGGAATCAAACCAACACCGAGTTGTAAAGCGAGAGGTCCTGCAAAGAGGAACCCTCTGGCTTCTACAGCAGCGACATGGTCTATGGCTTTATTTTGCCACGGCTCAGCTAGTTTCCGGATTGACTCACCGAATGCCTCCCGGCTCGCGAGCAGCGGTGTAATGTCACGAAATAATATGCCTGGCTTCGGGAAATCAGGGACATCTCGGATGTGTTTTTTTAAGTCCATAAGAAATAAGGGTAGCTTGTTTATGCGCCTCGTCGCAACTGTCTGGTAGGACGAATAGAAATAGTCGCTCGTGGAACACCCTCAATTTCAGCAGCAAGTGATGCTAAGGTTTCGGATTCAATCTGTCGAACACGTTCACGAGTAAGACCAAGGATGCTCCCAATCTCTTTTAATGTCATTGGTTCACCACCTTCAAGACCGAAACGCATTCGAATAATAGATGCCGCTCTTTCATCAAGTTCATCGATACGCCGAAGGACATGCTGCAGTGTGTCTGTATCAAGCATTACGTCAGCTGGGCAACGTGCATTGTGATCTTGAATGATATCGCCGAGTGACCAGCCACCTTCTGTTTGATCGGTTTGCGGTCCAGCTTGATGAACCTGCATCGCTTTCTTGATAATAGGTAGCTTTTTATGCGCTAAACCAAGCATTCGAGCGACTTCTTCGGGTGTGGGTGTCCGGCCAAGAGAATCAAGAAGACGAATCGTGGCTCTTCGCCATTTGGATAAGATCTCAACCATATACGCAGGAATTCGAATAGTCTTTCCGTTATTGATGAGCGATCGTTTGATTGACTGTTTGATCCAGTAACTGGCATATGTACTAAATCGGGTCCCGACAGTTGGGTCAAATCCTTCAACGGCTCGCATGAGGCCAAGATTGCCTTCTTCGATAAGATCACAAAGCTGCAGTCCACGGTTTGAATAACCCCGCGCAATGTTGACAACAAGACGAAGATTTGCCCTAACCATATGGTCACGGGCAGCTGGGTCACCCTGTTGAACCCGAACTGCGAGTTGTTTTTCTTGGGCTGCACTGAGGAGAGCAGTTTCATTGATGTCGCGTAGATAAGTTTCCATAAGTTTTTGCTAGGTCTCTTTGCTGATGAATAAAGAATCGGTTGTGAGTACGAACGGAGGCTTTTGTAAACACTCACGCTGTATCTGGAGAGATACAATATGATGGGAGATTCCATCGCATCTGCTATCAGACACAGCACATAAATTCATGGGATCGCACATGGTCTGCGTTCCCCGCCGGATAATTTCATCGACTGTTCATCGGAGACGACTACACAAAGGGGGGAAAAGAGGCTCCCTGTGCTGAATGTATCGACTGCATGGCCCGTTCATGAGATATCCACTCCCGGATTCATTGAGACGTCAGGTTGTGTTCAATGGCAATCAAGAATAACGAGTTCTGGGAGTGATCCAATTCGAAGAGGGAGAAGTGAAGTGCCAATACCTCGAGAAACATACAGAGGCGGTCCATTGCTACGGTACCATCCAGACACATAGGCTCCACTGCCTGGTGGCGTATAGAGTGGAAAACCACCGGGAGCAATTTGGCCTCCGTGCGTGTGACCACTCAGAATGAGACTAGGTGGCATTGGTAAAAGTTTTTGAAATATGTCGCGAGTGGCCGGACAATGTGCAAGTACGAGATGCTCATCAAAATGAACAGTACTCTTATCACTACGAATAGGATGAAGCTGACCACCAAGTAGATCATCAAAGCCGGTAATGTTGAGTATTTTGGAATTATATTCAAACTGACATGACTCATTGACCAAGAGCCGAAAATCAAAGGGGCTTAAATATTTCTGAAATGAAGATGATGTAAGGCCGGCTTTGTATTCCCAATTCCCCATGATTGCTATGCGATGGGAAGTTGGTGGTAGTTCCCCCAAAAATTTCGAGAGTGGTCGCAAGCCATTTTTATGGCTGATGGCGTCACCTGTTAGCAGAATAACGTCAGGTTTAGCAGCTGTGATACTTTCGAGCAGCATTGTTTCCAATGCACCGATATCACGGAGATGAAGATCACTTAGTTGAACGATCCGCAGTGCTTTATCGTCTGGCAAGGCAGTCGTTCCGATGTGTAGATGCGTCTGCGAAAGTGATTGAGGAGTGACAACAAGAGATTGAACTGTCAATCCACCAGCGATACCACATGTCGTCCCTACAGCTGTTTGCATCCACTGTCGACGGCTCAATTTTAGACTCGGAAATCCCATGCTCGAACACTCCACACAAGAAAAAGGAGATCGTCGTCATTGGAGAGCAATCTCTCGAGACTCATTCTGATCATTGTCTTGGCCTGATCATTGCCTTTGTTTGTTAGTTCGTGGCGTTCTCTCGGATAATGACGGAATTGATATCAGTATCAAGGGTTCGATTGAGAAAATTGAGTAACACCCGGCCAAGTGTTCCATTTTCTGACAAAGAATCGTACTGCCCATCGCGTACTATCAGCGTGCTATCAACATTTGCAGAGATCAGTGCAGCATGGAGTCGTTCACTCTGGCTGACGGGAATGGATGTATTGTCTTTGTGATGAATGAGTAAGGTCGGTGGGTCATCTGGTGATGCGTAACTGATCGGGCTTGCTCGCAAGGCTGCTTCACGGAGTTCAGGCAGTGGGCCACCGATAAGTCGACTTGCGGCCGAGGAGGCACGGTCATGATCACTTCCAAGTGTAGGCAGGTGTGCAATAGTTGAGATTCCACAGATTGCAGCAATCTGATGCACAGGAAAGTCACGCTCCTCAAGGGTGCCGAGATTTTGATTAGCATCAAGTCCGATCAGTGTTGCAAGGTGTGCACCTGCAGCCCTGCCCACAATACAGATTCTTGTTGGATCGACTCCCCAAATAGCGGCATCTTGTGAAAGACGGTGAATGGCTGCCACGCAGTCTTCTCGTTGCGCTGGAAAAATATGAGTAGGACTTGGTCGATAGCTAATGCTGGCAACAGCGAATCCATGATGGGTGAGCCATGTAAGTGGGCAACTCGTACGAGCGCCACTCGACCAGTCATCACCTGGAAACCAGATCACCAAAGGGAATCTTTCATCCCGACATCCACCCGGCAAATAAAGATCAAATTGTTGATGGTCTTCTGCTACACCGTAAGAAAGATTTCGGTGTTCAATGCGTAATGCACTTTGTGGTGGGATGTCTTCAGGAATAACCGTCCACGTGCCACGACGGTTGAGTCGCCGTTGGGCACGTTTGGAAACACGTCGTCTCGGGTACTGGCCCGAGTAGTTGCTTGATTCGGAGCGAACACCTGCAGGAACATCTCCTGAAGGACGAGGGTCATCACGGTACAACCGCACGGCATGCTTACCGACCCCTGCCACATCCATTGTGTAGGCCAAAGAAGCCGGGAAGAGCAAGAGACAAATTATGCACATTGCACGCAATGTCTTTACTGCGTCGTGGCTTGTCTGAAACATTGACACCAAGTCATGGTGGAGTTTGTTCAAGGTGATGAGCACTTTTATCACAATAATTCCTTGGATCTTATATCGTACCAAAGGAATTAAGTTGATGCGCCCACCCTATATATTTCGGGGTCACTTTTAACCCAATACCCATATTCAGGGCGGATTTGCTACTTCCCCGCCATCACGGGTTGCTAGCCCTCGCCAAATTCGAAGCGAGATATTGTCAGTGATTTTTCGGATTGAACCATCGACCATGCCAGTATTCACAACCCCATTGTGATAACTACGAGATGTGATTGCGGCAAATGTTTTTTGCGTGGCACTCTTTCCTTCCTGCTGTGAGTTGTAGTCAACATCATAAGAGACGCCATCAACAGCAAATTCAACAAATGCATTCGGGGTAAATGTTGCGGTGAAACCATTGTGATGGACACGGCCGTCTGGCCATTCCGTATGGCCAGTATTCTTGTTCGTAGCAGGCCCTAATTTTTTTTCTCCGCCACCGGCCAGAGATGCTAGTTGAGAATCATCGGAAGGAGGAGAACCGGCTGGATAAGTATTTCCCGGATCGGATGTATTTCGAATATAAGAGGTAAAAGCTTTCACTTCACTGACCATTAAGGTTTTCGATAAGCCATCTCTAAATTCTTTTGTTCTATAGTTTGAATTTGGATGGAATGCCCCATCACCACCTTCGCCTGTTGCCGGGTCGTAAATAAACCAGGTTCCAAAATTGAAACCATAGTTTGTTGGATAGACGTAGTCCGTACCATCTTTTGTTCGAAAAAAGTTATTTACTTCGCTTGGGCAAACAAATGTTTCAATCCTCGTTGACCGTACTGTCGCCCAATTTGTTCCTGTTGCGCCGTCTGGATATCCATCATCCCAAGGCTTTTCCAGATTGATTTTTTCTGCTAAGACGCCCTGTTCAATGTAGGACAAGATCCGCCCATGAATGCCCCAAGACTCATTGTTACTCGGAAATGCAGTACCTGGCGAGTGTATCATGCTCGGCGGAAACCCACCTTTGTTCGAGGCGTAATTATGAATAGCCAACACGAGTTGTCTCATATTGTTGCTGCAGGCTAAACGTCTTGCTGCTTCGCGCGCCTGTTGGACTGCCGGCAAGAGCAATCCAACGAGAACACCAATAATCGCAATCACAACAAGAAGCTCAATGAGAGTGAAGCCAACTCGGTAGCGACTGTATTTTGAATGAGAGAGTATTCGCACTGCACTTTTCTTCCGCTGAGGCTAAATCTCTGTGCCACGTCTGAAAGGAATAGCGTCTGGCGAGAGTGAGAACAAGGACTCAGACTACCATTCCAGCAGACCAGAAGTCCAACCGATGTTTCGTAAGATGGATATTCTTGTAACCTTATTAAGACGAAGTCTTCGATTTATTTTTTTGAAAAGCCAGTTCTAGCATGCCTCACTAGGCAAAACACATCAGTCAATACATTCGGTAAGGAGCCACTCGATGAACGCCACAGGATTCCCGACTATAAAGCACATTCTGACAGCCTGGTTGCTCCTTCTTGTAGGCATCAGTGGCGTGTTTGCAGATGAATCTATCAACCGCCTGACGGAGTCTGAGAAACGAAGTGGCTGGGAACTTCTTTTTGATGGCACATCACTCAACGGATTCAAGGGCTATCAGCAAGACACCCCGGGTGCTGGCTGGCAGGTTCTTGATGGAGCCATCGTGCGTACAGAAGCCGCTGGAGATCTTCTCACAAAAGAAACGTATGACAGTTTCGAAATCCAACTTGAATATCGAATAAGTGCGGCAGGAAATAGTGGGCTAATGTTCCATGTATCTGAAGACGGGAAACGACCATGGTATAGCGGCCCGGAAGTTCAGATCATTGATAATGATGCTGGGAAAGACGGCCAGAAAGCAGGGTGGCTCTATCAACTGTATGAGCCACATGAAAAAAAATGGGTTATGCGTATTGAAAAAGCTGCTGGATTGCCCGTGAAGGAATTAGTTGATGCGACGCGGCCTGTAGGCGAGTGGAACCACCTTTACCTTCGGGTGACGCCGGGATCATCCGAGGTTTGTCTCAATGGGGTCAGTTACTACAAGTTTGTGATTGGAAGTGATGATTGGAAGAAACGCGTAGCAAAGAGTAAGTTTTCGAAATACGAACAGTTTGGTACGGCTGGAAACGGACATCTATGCTTCCAGGATCATGGCGATAAGGTTGCTTTTCGATCTATCAAAGTCCGTCGGTTGCCTGATGGAAATCTGCCTCAAAAACCAGCAGATGGCACACTCAGTCTTGAGGCGGTACCAGCATTTCCAGGTCTTGTGTGGGATGGTTGGTCACCCATATCTGATGACGGAAAACCTGTGCCACCACTCCGTCCGTTGACAGTGACTCATGCTGGTGATGGGTCGGGAAGGCGGTTTATTGTGGAGCAGACCGGTCGAATTTATGTGATGGAAAAAGATAGCCAGAAAGCAGAAATCTTTCTTGATATTCACGATATCACTCGTCCGTGGAAAAAAGCGAATGAAGAAGGCCTTCTTGGGCTTGCCTTCCATCCACGTTTTTCGGAAACAGGTGAATTTTTTATCTGCTACAGTCCGGTGGATGAACCACAGGCCGAACGGATATCACGATTTCATGTATCTGCTCAGGATCCCAGTAAAGCTGACGAGAATAGTGAGGAGATGGTGCTTCAGTTTGACCAGCCATTTCCAAATCATAATGGTGGTTCGATAGCTTTTGGTCCGGACGGTTTTCTTTACATTGGTCTTGGGGATGGTGGCAGCCGAAATGACCCTTTTGACAATGCTCAAAATCTCAGTGTTCTACTCGGGAAAATTCTTCGCATTGATATCGATCAGCGAGATGCTGAAACAGCCTATGCGGTGCCCTCGGATAATCCGTTCATCAACATGGATGGGGTGCGGCCGGAGATCTGGGCCTATGGTTTTCGCAATCCGTGGCAACTTGCATTTGATAACAAGACAGGTGCTCTCTGGATGGCAGATGTAGGGCAGGATCTACAAGAAGAAATCAATCTTGTTAAAAAAGGGGGCAACTACGGCTGGAGACGGAGAGAAGGGAGTTATCCTTTTGGAAATGTTTCATCAGATGTTCCGTCTATTGATCCTCTTTGGGAATATGATCATCAGGTTGGGAAATCAATTACCGGCGGTCTTGTTGTCCGAGGAAGTAAAATTCCGGAACTCGAGAGTCGCTATCTTTATGGAGACTTTGTTTCTGGTCGCATGTGGGCTCTCGGCATGCAAGATTCAAGCGATCCTTCAACGATTTCTAACCAGTTGATTCCATGGAACGGTCTGCCGATATTTGGTTTCGGTCATGATCAGGATGGTGCGGTCTATGTGTTGACGGCCTCAAATACCGGACAGGGTATCTATCGGCTTCAACAACACACAAAAATATCTCCGTTGCCACCTAACTAGTGACGGCTTCCTCCGGTTGGCATTGATGCAGTCGTTGTCGCATGTGCTTCACGTGCCGTGAATGCTGCCCACACCGGGTTGTGATCAGAGACTTCGAGTGCTTGCTGAAGACTCAGCCCGTACGTGCTTTGTAAATCAAGTACCCCCCAACGACCTGTGTACTCAGCGGTAGTGGTCCGCTCAAAGACAAGGTTGTCGTACGTCTTTGAGCGACGGGTATTCGTCGTTGTGCCAGACACAGCCCACGTAATGTCATGTAACGTACCAAGTCGACCGAACTGTTTTGGTGCGGCATTGAGATCTCCGAGCAGAATGATGTCGTCTTCATCAGGACGCGCGAGTTTCAGTGCGAGAAAAGCATCGGCGAGTGCATCAACTTCTTCTGGTACTTCGTCAGGATCTGTATGAATATTGATCATCCAGAATGTAAAACTTTGCTCCGGCGGAAGCATACGAGATCGAAAACGTACAAAGAGTGGAGGTCTGTGAAGTCGATCTCCGGGATCCTGCATTGTTCCAACTGAAGTCGTATCTACTTCAATGCGACGGGTATCATACAGAAAAGTATATTGTTCCTTACTCGTTGTTCGACCAAGTCGTGGTCCAATGACATATTGGTAGTTGCTGCCATCAGCATTCACGTGTTTTATGAAACTTGGAATAACATCAGTCGATTTGGCTCGGACTTCTTGAATAGCCACGATATCAAAGTTGCGAATTACTTTTGCCAAAGTATCAACAACATGGGACTTGGCCATTTTGGATGTGCCAAATACTTGGATATTGAAGCTCGCAATACGGACAGTCTCTGCCGACCGTTGCTCAAGGGCTTTGCCATAAGTGCGGGTATCCGCGCTGTTTACAAACACAGTCGCGAATATTGTCAGAATCCACACACGACCGTTTTTTGTTCCCACAGCACCTTCCTTTTGAAGTAGCTATCGGCAGCTATGGCGTGTCGACTCAGAAAAGTCCTCGGCAGCCGCTACTTTTTGCCAAACAGTAGCGATACCGAAATAAGTGAGGAAATAGATAAAACAGGTTGAAATGAAGGTATGATAAGGCTTCCTTAATTTCCTTTTTCCGGAGAGTTTCACATGTGTTTTTCTTCTACGCGTCTGGTGATCCTTGTTGCTCTTTGTTTTGTGACTTCTCAATATCGTTGTTGCGTTCAAACGGTTGAAGCTGCTGCAACTAAGCCTTTAAAAGTCTTGATCATTGCCGGCGGCTGCTGTCACGACTACGCCACACAGACCAAACTGTTGAAGAAGGGAATAGAAGAAAGAATCAATGCGTCTGTTGAGGTTATCTATAACCCTGATACTTCTCCTAAAGCACGTTTTGAAATCTATGAATCCGATGGTTGGGCTCGTGATTTCGATGTGGTCATTCATGATGAGTGCAGTGCGAATGTGAGCGAGCAACCGTACGTCGATCGGATTTTGAAGGCACATAGTAACGGTGTACCAGCAGTGAATCTTCATTGTGCAATGCATTCCTACCGATGGGGAAACTTTCAGGAACCGGTAGAAGATGGAGCCGATAACAGTGGATGGTACGAGATGATTGGTTTGCAATCATCTCGCCATGGTCCGCAGTCACCAATTGATGTGACCTATTCGGACCATGTGATTGCAAAAGGTTTATCATCCTGGAAAACAATGAATGAAGAGCTATATAACAATGTTCGTGTTTATGACAGTGCGAATGTTGTGGCATCTGGCCGACAGATGCAGATGCCAAGAAGGAAGAAAAATAAGCCAATCGATCCGGAGGCAAAGCCCACTGAGGCAGAGGCAGTCGTTGCTTGGACAAATGAGTTTGGTCCAAAAAAGACACGAATTTTTAGCACCTCACTTGGTCATAACAATGACACTGTTGGCGATGATCGGTATCTTGATCTGATCTGCCATGGACTCCTTTGGAGCACCCACAAACTGACAGATTCAGGGAAGCCAGCAGCTGGGTATGGCAAATAAAAACATTGCACTGGGAAACGAATCCTGTGAAAAATAGGACTCGATGTGATGAACGGTCAGAGATTGTCAATGAGTTCTAAAATTGGATCAAGGTAAGGTGTGCCTGTCCGAATGAAGACGTGACTTCTAGTACGAGCCGGACTATGAAAAACGAGATTCACAATCGATTAAAAGTATTTAGCTTGCGACTGGCCATGGGAATGAGCGTTGCGTCTTCAGTGTTCGCAGACGTTACTCCTGTACCGAATTCTGTTGTGCCAAAAAAAATTGAAGGTGTGGGACCTCGGAATGTCGTTTTCATTCTTTCCGATGATCATCGTTATGATGCGATGAGTTTCATGGGGCATCCCTTTGCAAAAACACCGTATATGGATGCGATGGCACAAGAAGGCGCACATCTCAGCAATGCCTTTGTCACTACTTCGTTGTGTTCACCAAGCCGAGCATCGATTCTCACTGGTCTTTATACCTTTCGTCATCGGGTGATCGACAACCAAAGGCCAGTGCCTGAAGGTACGTTGTTTTTTCCTGAGTATCTACAGAAATCAGGATACAAGACGGGGTTTGTTGGGAAGTGGCATATGGGTCATGCGAGTGATGATCGCCGACCGGGATTTGACTATTGGTTCAGCTTCAAAGGTCAGGGCAAGTATTACCCACCCAATGATAGCTATACGATTAATGATAACGGGACGCGGGTGCCGCAAGATGGATACATCACAACGCTGTTGACGAGGAAAGCAGTTGAATTCCTCAAGGAAACAGATCGTGACACACCATTTTTTTTGTATCTTTCGCATAAGGCAGTGCACGGTCCCTTTACCCCTGAGCCAAAGTATAAGGGTACTCTCTCGGAGCAACCGTTTACGCTTCCTACATCCAGTCAGCGACTGACCGAGAATCATCTCAATCGTCCGCGATGGCTTCTTGACCAGCGCAATAGTTGGCATGGCATGGACTTTCCACTTCATACATCAGCTAGTGTTGAATCATTCTGTAAAAGTTATTGCGAGGCATTACGCTCCGTAGATGACAGTATTGGTGCTGTCATGAAACAGCTAAAAGATATGGGGATTTATGATGAAACAGTTGTCATTTATATGGGTGACAATGGTTACATGTTTGGTGAACACGGTTTGATTGATAAGCGTGTGGCGTATGAAACGTCGAGTCGAGTACCAATGCTCATGCAATGTCCAGAGATCATTGAAGGTGGCACAGTTGTAGATGAAGTTGTAGCAAATATTGATATAGCCCCAACGGTCATGCAGACCATGGGGCTGAAGACACCACCGCATATGGATGGACAGAGTTTCCTGCCACTTGCCCGCGGCCAGACAATTCCTTGGCGGGACTACTTTCTTTACGCCTACTATTGGGAACAAAACTATCCACAAACTCCAACGCACTTTTCGCTGCGAGGTGATCAGTACAAGTACATAACATATTATGGTTTATGGGACACCGATGAACTCTTCGATATCAAGAATGATCCGGAAGAACAAAATAATCTTATTCATGATCTGGCATTTCAAAACATAAAACAGCACATGCAAAACCAGCTCTACACAATGATGGAAGAACTTGGTGGTATGGAAATTCCCTTAAACCGACCAAAGGGACAACGCAAAACAGAACGTCTTCGAAGTCGAGGTGGCGAAAAGGCGGCAGATTTTCCAGAGGCTTTTATCGTCGATGAAGCACTTCGTTAAGAGCTGCAGGAGTGAGTCGCAAGTCAGACCAACCAAAATCAGGATTTTGTGTTGCATCCCACACTTCAGCAGTTTAAGTAGCGGGTCACTTGATCATCAGTCATTTCTCACAATGTGAATGCGTTACGTTCACAATGTGAGAGGGTTGAAGGTACCGAGTGTCGTTCATGCAGAAACAACATACTTTGTTGCGAAAATAGGTTTGTTTTCTTGCATAAAAATGAAGCGGTTGGTGAACTGGGCAGTCTTTTCCGACAGAGCAAATCACATTCAATCTTGACTTAGTAAGCCGTCGATTCCTATTGTTAGGATTGTGTTAGGGCGATTCAAAGACCCACAATTTTTAGTGTTTTCTCTTCAGAGGCCTTCCGATGAATTTGCGTAAAAGGTGCTTGTTGTGTGCAGCACTGGTCACAACTCTCGGCATGATCTGGATGGTGGGGTTAACACTTCAAGCAGGTCATGCAGTCTCCGCAACTGGGGTGGGAAGCGTATATGTAGCAAATGTGCAGCAGGAAACAGTAAGACATCGTCGACCATTGTCTCTTCGTACGTTGGCACGTGTGCTGCATGACTGTGAAGAAAAAGGCAATCCAATTCACCCGGGGTTGGTTCGGTGGGCATCGCGAGCACTCTCTTCAGAGGAAGGTCAAAATACCTTTCAAAAATCTGGAAATCAGTTATTTGGTCGTCCTTCTTTCCAATCTATGTCAAGCATAACCAATTGATTGGCAGTAGTACGTTCTCCTTGAGTGTTTCTTCTTTTCTGCATGAGTATTCAGCTCGCTATAACGTTTCTTGCTGTGTCAGCCGTATAGCCGGATAATACCACCGTTAATTCCTGTCTCATTTGATGAATGGTTTGATATCAAGTTACTTTTTTGGAATGAAAGAGTTACGATGTGCTAAGCCAAAACAGTCCTGAGAAAAAATATTTTCTTCAACCCAACGATCAAAAATTTTTTAGAAATCATGCGGTTACCTGCAGCTTTGCTTTTGATTTTGTTCGTGCCATGCCTAGACGGCATGTTGCAGTGTGCGGCTGAAGAAGCTGAAAAGCCTTCAACGCAATTCCTGACAGATAGAAAGGAAAAGAAACAATCGAGGCAATGGGTTATCCCGATTCCTACTTTTGGCGGACTACAAGTTTGGACAGACCACAGCTATCGCCAGGGATACCGAATTCAACATAACGCAGTGACAGACAACTGGCGGCTCCTTGACGGCAACGATAGAAGATTGATGTGGGGTACTCGTGCACAGTGTGAGGGTTTTCTAAACAAAGTTGTAAAGCGTTCTCAATCCCAATCAGCTCCCCAACGCTGTATCGTGCTCGTTCATGGCCTAATGCGGACCAAGCACTCAATGACTCCCCTCACGAAGGTCTTGCAGAAAAAATGTGAATGTGAAATTGTTTCCTTTTCGTATGCAAGTACTCGAGGAAAGATTGGTGAACATGCTGCAGCCTTGCAAGAGTTTCTTGAAAGTCTGCCTGAATCATGGACTCTTTCTTTTGTTGGCCATAGTATGGGCAACATTGTCATCAGGCACCTCATTGCAGATTTACAAGACAATCAAAAGCACAGTCAGCTGTTGAGTCGGTGTCAACGGATGGTTATGCTTGGTCCACCTAATCAGGGTGCAGCTATTGCACGGCAACTCTCGTCTCTTGGCATGTTCGAATGGATAGCAGGTGAGGGTGCTATGGAACTCGGACCTGACTGGGATGAATTCTCAGAAAGCCTCGCCACCCCGCCTTTTCCCTTCAGTATTGTGGCAGGAGAATTAGAAAATAAGGCGATTCAAAATCCTCTGCTCGACAATGCGAGTGATTTTGTTGTCGAAGTTGATGAAGCTCGCCTTGAGGGCAGCGAATCATTTGTCGTTGTTTCGGCTTTGCATAGTTTCTTGATGAAGGATACTCAGGTGCAAGAGTTTGTCGTTGACTTTCTATGCCAATGACTTCTGGTAGTAGGTCACCACACTCATTTCATCTATCTTTTAACGAGTTTTTGAGTGGCTCGCTCGTTGGCTAGTCTGTGCCTTCAATAATATTGACATGGTTTTTGTAATGCACATGAAACCACCGCATTGCTTCATCCCACCGTGGCTGCTCCATCGCTGCTTTCCAAGTATTCATCTGACTTTTCATTGATTCGACACGTCCTTTGTGTTTGGCAGCGACGTTATGTTTCTCTTCAGGGTCAGTTGACATGTTGTAGAGCGCATAGCCGTAATCTTTGACATAGATCAGTTTCCAACTGCCGTCCCGCATCGCGGAGAACCAGAGTTTATGCCAGAAGAGTTGTTGGTGAGGCGATGTTGTTTGCCCACTATTTATAAAAGGTATCAGGTCGACACCATCTAGATGAGCATCACTGACGTTGCCACCGGCGGATGCGAGTGAGGTTGCAAAAATATCCATCGATGAAACTAAGCCGTCATAAACCCTGCCTGTCGGAAACCTCTTGGGCCAACGCATCAGAAATGGCACCCGAATACCGCCTTCAAACTTGATGCCCTTATGGCCTGCTAGAGGTAGGTTGATTGACCCGTTTCCTGTGGCACCTCCATTGTCACTCAGAAACCAGACAATGGTGTTATCAGCTTGGCCGGATTGGTCGAGTGCATCGAGCACGTTTCCAATGGCCCGGTCCATTGCCCAGATCATAGCGGCATAGGTCTGACGTTTTTTGTCCGTGATGTTTTTAAAACGCTCAAGATCCTCCTCGGTTGCATGCATTGGGCCATGTGGCGCAGTGAATGAAAGAAACAGAAAAAATGGTTGCTCTCTATCGTGTTTGAGGAATTCAATGGCTTGCTCTCCAAAAACATCTGTTAGGTAACCATCAAACGATACTGTTTCGCCATTCTTTTCGATTCGTTTGGTGCTAGATGGTTTGTCCTCACGGTCGGGGTTAAAGAAATAGCTTCGTGATCCCTCACGGAGTCCATAGAAAGAATCAAAGCCTCGTTCTGTTGGATAGAAGCGATCTGCATTCCCGAGATGCCATTTTCCAATGAGCCCTGTTCTGTACCCACAGTTTTTCAGTGCATCAGCCATCGTCTGCTGTTTGAGGTCCATGCCCTGATTGGGTGGTGGCGTATTGGCTTCGTGTCCGAAACGCTGTTGATAACGTCCGGTGAGCAACCCGGCTCGTGACGGGCTACAGACTGAAGCAGTCACGTGCGCGTCAGTGAATTGAATGCTGCTTGCGGCGAGTTGGTCGATATGTGGTGTGCGAATATCACTCGAACCTTGAAACCCAAGGTCAGCCCATCCAAGATCATCTGCCAAGAAAATGAGAATATTTGGTGGCTTGGCTGACACACTATGTGAGCAACACAAAAAAATAATGAAGCAGGCAAAAACGTGTTTCATGGTTTTTCTCGACTGTGATAAAGTTTCCTTGAACGGATGATTCAGTTTGCCACGTAATACATTCTGACATGCGGACCCGCCGTTGGAATATCAAATACATCAGTTTCTGTTGACCAACCGGCCTGTTTGTAAAAAGTGATGGCAGTTGTGCGTGCATTGCACCAGAACGCCCAGTCAGGTTTTTCTTTGCTTGCTGCATTCATCGCAAACATTAAAAGCTTTTGGCCAAATCCTTGCCGCCTATGCGTTGCTACTGTTGCCATGCCTCGTAACTGCCAGGCATCAGAATCATTCCACGTGGACTGAAAGAGGGAAAGACAACATAGCACATTGCGGTCATCGAATGCACCAAAGTGTAGTGTCGTATCATTGAGATCACCATCGAACTTTGCGGTGTCAAATGGAAGACCAACTCGTAAGACAGTATGCCGAAGTGGCCAGACTTCTTCAGCTGTTGCGCATCGAACAATTGGTTGTGACAATGAATCAATTGATTCATTGTCAGAGGTACTCATCATCAAATGATTGGGAATTTACGAGGCTAGTTGTCTTATTGTCTGCCAAAAGCATGTCGTAGCAGCTTGAGGTTTTTTGGGATAGCGACCAAAGGATCATCTTTTCCTTCAAATTCAAGAGATACCCAGCCGCTATATTTTGCATCATGAAGAATCGTGGCAACCTTTGGGTAGTCAATATCAAGCGTATACCAGGTGCCTCCACCGTTATATGTTTTGGCTTGCACAAAACAGGCAGAGGAAGCAAGTGCCTTCATCTGTTGATACATGTTTTCAAGAAAGTTTCCGGTATCTAACGTAGCCTGAAGCCATGGAGACTTGATGGCTTGAATGATTTTTAAGACACCGGCAGCGGTGCGACCTAATCCCCAATGATTCTCGAGGCCAAGAACCACACCGCACTTTTCCGCGACTGGCAAACATTCTTCTATAGATTGAATAACCCACTTATACGCATCATCATCAGTAAACCCGTCAAGTCGCGGTTCGATTCCACGGTTTGCCATCAGAGTATCAAAGCTTTTTATAGTGCCCCATCGCCCAGTGTTGATTCGCATGGTGGGAATCCCAAGACGATATGCCTGCTCAATAGAAGAGATTGTCTTTTTAATGTTGTCGTGACGTCTTGTTGAATCAGGCGAGATAAAACCCTGATGGGTTGAAAATCCACACAGTGCAAGCCCGTGTGAATGAGCCCGACGTTTCAATTGTTGGATGTATGAGTTTGAGGAATCGGTCATTTGCATTTCAAGTATTTCAAGCCCATCAAAGTTCATGCGAGCTGCTTGGTCGATGCAGGTTTCTATTGGGACTTTTGGACCCCGAAATTGCCAGAAAGAATATGTCGAAACACTGAATCGCTGAGATCGCTCCTGACCATGGTCGTCTTGTGCAGTCACTTTTTGATGCAGATGGGGGATGATTGATGAACCCAGCGTCAGAGCACACGCTTGTACAAAGGCTCTTCGCTTTGATAGATAGTTCATGTGAGCCCTGTCATAGGTATTGGCACGCATTTATTTGCCAGTCAGAGTGCAATTTTGCAAAGCATTCCGGAATTGATGATATCATGATTGATTAAAACAAGATCCTCAAAAAACTACGGTACTGATATGAGAGCACGTTTCCCTTTTTTAAGCTTGGTGTTGTGTGTTGTTCTTGGAGTTAGCTCCGTCACAGCGCATGAAAACGTTGAGAAACTACGGCACTGGGAAATTCCTAGTAAGGATCCAGATCGTATTATCCTGACATTTAACGGTGATCCAGCTACAAGCCGTGCTGTGACGTGGCGTACAGACGCTACTATTGAGAAAGCAGTTGCACAAATTGCTGAGGCAACGGTGAATTCAAAGTTTCAAGATCAGTCTGTAAGTAAAGATGCTGTCACGGAGCCATTTGATTTGGGTTTGTATAAAAGCAATGCATCTCTTATCGTCCATTACCATAGTGTGATCTTTGACCAGCTCAAGCCAGATACAACGTACGTCTACCGAGTTGGTGATGGTGACGCCCGTTGGTCAGAGTGGATCCAATTTCGGACGGCACATGCTGGTTATGCTCCAACGCAATTTATCTATTTTGGTGATGCTCAGAATGACGTCCTCGCACATTGGTCACGTGTGATTCGTCGGGCATATCAGACCGCACCGAATGCGTCTTTTATTGTGCATGCTGGTGATCTGATCAACCAGGGCCACCGTGATTATGAATGGGCGCAATGGTTCAAAGCAGGTGGTTTTTTGCATAGCCAATGTACCGCGATACCAGTTGTCGGTAATCATGAATTCACACCACTTAATGGCAAAAAATCATCGCGAAGGTTAGCTATCCAGTGGCGGCCACAGTTTGCTCTTCCTGTAGAAGAAGCTCTGGCACCAAAACTGCACGAGACGGTGTATACGGTGGACTATCAAGACATCCGGATTATTGTTCTTAATTCCAACGATGACTTGGAGGCACAGACGGAGTACCTCAAAAAACAGTTGGAACATACAACTGCCAAATGGAAAATTGTGACCTGCCATCACTCTGTATTTTCACCCGCCAAAGGCCGTAACTTTCAGTTTGCTCGTGACCATTGGAAACCACTCCTTGATAAGTATGGTGTTGATCTGGTGTTAAATGGTCATGATCACACCTATGCTCGCGGGCATGTGCCAGTTCGAACGGCTGATGGCAGTACGAGCAATGACCTTGGAACTGTCTACGTTACATCAGTGAGTGGACCGAAACAGTACGCCATCGATGATGAGCAGATGAGAGGATATGCAGTGGACGGGTACAGCCGAGATAAAAAAGGTGAGCAGACCCAGTTCTATCAGGTGATCAGTATTGATGGAGAGACGCTTACGTACGTTGCCTATACAGTTATGGGTGACGAATACGACCGTGCTGTGATTGTGAAAGATTTCAATACCGGGAAAAAAGAGCTGCAAAAATAAGATATTTTATGCAATGGAGTAATGAGCGTTCACCATGACATTCTTAGTTTGGTCCATGCTCAAGAGTCTGAGCTGCTTCCCGGTCCCAACCTGCAGGTGTGCCCCGAAACCAATCTTTTGATTTTGAGTCAGACCGGAGTGGCTTTCCTGTTTTACGATCAAATTGATCGCGCGAGATAGTCATCGGAATGCTGTCACACGTTGCTTCTGTCCATGTCTGCAAAAACCTTTGCATCTGCTTCAGTGTCTTTGCGTCGTCTGCTATCGAGGCAAGATTTTTAAGCTGAAGTGGGTCATCTGGTGTAAAGAATAATTCTTCTTGAGGGCGCGGTGCCCGAAACACATCTTTTTGGGCAAGAGATAGATCATCAGGCGCGTCGCGGAGTCTTTGTAAGGAAACATGAGATGGTGATCGTACAGAGTCAGCTGGTCCCTGCCATGGAAGTTGAGGTCGATTGTTTTTTACATACAGCCATCCATCATCGGTTCTTACTGAACGGCCATGTGCCTCATAGTCATGCCAGTTATGTTCAGAAAATGCGACCTTCCGGACAACAGCAGTCGGTTCTCTAAGAATTGACAAAAAATTAACACCTTGCATCGTAGCGGGAATGTGAACATGTGCCGCTGACAAAAGTGTGGGAGCTATATCAATCGCACTGATGAGACTCGCTGTCGATTCGCCTGGTTTTTTCACCTCTTTCGGCCAATGTATGATGAAAGGAGTTTTCATGCCCGAATCATGTAGACGTGTTTTTGCACGTGGAAATGGTCGGCCGTTGTCAGCCATGATGACCAAGAGGGTATTGCTCAATATATCTTGTCTTTGTAATTCATCGACCACCTCTCCGACAAAGAAATCAAATCTCGTGACTTCATTCCGGTACGATGCAAGGTCTTCCCGAGTTGCTTTATCATCAACTAAAAATGCTGGAACAGTGCCGTCTTGATGACGGTGTCGTGGCCCATACAGCTCTTTGTTCCAATCCGTATCACCATCCCAAGAACGATGGGCATCATATGATGCAAACCAAAAAAAGAATGGTTTGTCGACAGGTCGCTCCCGTACCGTTTTTACCCAGTCGACATGACCACCTCGATTTCCTGGAACTTTTCGTCCGCTAACAAGATCAAACGCAGGAGGCTGCCCCGGACTTTCGTCTGTGGTTTTTTCGGAAGACATATGGTTCTTTCCCACGAGTGCCGTGTAGTAACCAGCATCTTTGAGGAGGCGGGGAAACCATGGAATGTGCGAGGCAATTGGTTGATGCAGTTCGCTCGCACGTCCGCAATTATGGGGGTAACGCCCGGTAATGATGCTCGATCGACTCGGTGAGCAGCTGCTGGCCGTAAGAATCGCTTGATCAAACCGACGTCCATTGTCTGCAAGTCGATCAATGTTTGGAGTCCGAGCAACAATATGCTCATCACTGTTTGCTTTTTGATAACACCCAATGTCATTCCAACTTACATCATCAGCAATAAATAAAATAATATTTGGCTGCGATGGTGGAGTTGCTATCAATGGTGTGTTGTCTAATGTCGAAAAGAATACAATGAGTACGATAAGAAAGATGTACGAAGTGGTTTTCATGGTGGTATTACTTTAAAAGATATTTGGCAGGAATCTTACTGCTGGCTACACATCATTTTTAGCTTACTCGTGCAGCAGGCAGCTTTTGTACTGGGTATATTTCAATCCCCCAACCATTCAACAGTAGCATGCCATCGACAGCAGTACTATCCGGTCTGACAACAAGCTGCACGTTGTAGAATCGCCAGTGAGCATATCGTTGGGAATGAGGAGACACGCTTCGTCTTACGATTCTCATCATCGTCTAAATTCAGCTTTTTGACTGGGCCCACGCGCTGAAACAATGGCTATACACTCGATCAAGCAATAAAAAAGTCCTTACATTATCGATCTTTTCACTTTTTATGAGTTGTTCCCGCAGTGAATCCGGCTGACAGACTTTGCTTCAAACTATTCAGCAGATTATTTTCTTCACGCTCTTTGTAAAAACGGTCAAGTGGATAGCAACCACTTACCAATCCATGTCGTGGTGCGGTTGTACAGTCGCTAAACGTACGACAAACCTTTTTACGCGCTATCATATTTCCAGCGAGAACGTCTGCAGGAAGTTCCGGGTAAGACAGCACCATGCGTCCAAGTCCAACAGAATCAACGCCGCCCTGACGAATAACCGCTTGAGCCACATGAGGCAACCATTCCTGCAAGTAGCTGTATCCCGAACCCACAAAAATTAGTTCGGGGTGTTGCTGTTTTAATTCAGCCGTTGCCCAAATCTGTCGTGCGACGCTGACGAGGGGATCTTCAGGAGGTTGATAGCCATCGCTCGGTGGAAAATATGCTGGACGTAGGATGTGCGGGTTGTAATAAGGACTCCCGGCAGTTGTACAAATGAGTCGAATACCAAGGGATTTCAGGAGTGTCAGAAACGCTGATGGTTCTTTGAGGTCGATCCCACTGCCGGTATCGTCACCACCGAAAGTGAGTCGAGGATCACCATTTTCATCGGGGATACCGATGCGATTCTTTCCCGGTTGGTAGGGAATAAAGTCAAAGATACTGACACGGACTCCAATTTGAAAGTCGGACGTACAGCCTCGAATGCCCTCGACGATCTCCCGCAGGAATCGCGTTCGATTTTCAAAACTCCCACCGAATCTGCCAGGACGATCAACAGCACTTAAGAGTTCATGACCCAGATACCCATGGCACTGTTTGATATCAACAAATTGGAACCCAGCTTTTTTAGCAAGCACGGCTGCTTGAATAAATTCTTCAATCAGTCGTGATAGGTCATCGTCACTTATCATGACCGAGTCATTGGTAACGCCAAGGCGGGCATCGAGTACAGCATTTCGCTGGGCAATTCGTGGCTCCCAACGATCTTTCTTATTTGGTTTGGAAAAGCGTCCCGAATGAGTTAACTGCAATCCGACCAACAGGTCACTGGAGCTTGTAAAATGGGATTCATGAGTGGTGATAAGATCGGTACGCAAGGATTCGATCTCAGTGAGATTGCGGTCGTTGATGAGGAGCTGATGAGGATTGGCCCTTCCATCATGTCGCACAGCAATAGCCTCACCACCCCAGATCAACTTCGCTCCACTACGACCAAAGTTCTGCCATCGACGCCGTGTCAGTTCAGTCGGTTTTCCGTCGAGTGTCCCATCCCAACCTTCCATGGGCAAGATGCTGAATCGATTTCCAATCTGCATGGTATCCGTGTGAATAGATTGTGCGAGCACCGAATCGGGCCCGCTCTCTACCGTGTCATCGCAAGGAAGTTGTAGTGGCAACTCACTCATATGGCGAGTGAATTCGGCGTGTGTCTTCAAGCTCGCGACGCGTGGATAGGCCATTAGGAGCAGTCCTTCAATGCGTGGTGTAGCTCACTTGCTATTGATTCCAGTATTTCGAGATCTCCATGGGGGCGCTGTGGTGCATCAGGATGTGTCATGTTGTGGTTGATCATGCCTCGAATTTTTAAAAACATTGCAGCGGAGTGCTTGTACGCAGGTGCTGGATGACGAAATGTAAAAGCCCCTAATCGCTGAAGGAGATCATTCATCTCGTGGAATCGAGTGTCACCCGCAGCCCACATGGCATCACGTTTGGCAAAGGCATCAGGTGCAAATGTACTTAAACCTAATAAATAGTCACTTCCGTACATGACCATATCAATCGCCAGATCATTACCCGTAAAGACTTTAAATTCTGGTCTGATACGATTCCGCAACGCAAGTCGACGCCACTCGGGTAGGCGATGCAGTGAAGAATGCTTGGCTCCAATCGCATTCGGAATGCACATGAGTTGTTCGTAAACCTGAAGTGAGTAAATTTTACCGAAGGGAGCAAAAGTCTTGCCGAGTTCAAAAAAAAGGAACTGTTCGCACGATTCTGCAAGGGTCTTATAGGCAGATATGATGTCTTCGTCTGATAATTCGATCAGACCAAATGATTGGAAGAAGATGGGCGTCCCATGGTTGGTCAGTACCTGGTCGATTCCATACCGATAGCGATCGGCATCAAATGGTTCTCCTGGTGAGTCGCCGACAAAAACACCAGCAATAAATTGGGCACCAGCCGTAAGGGCGTGGGTGCGTCGTAGGACTTCCAGACGTGTTGGTTCATCAATGAGATTAGCATATCCGGTATCCATATTTACAGCAGGAATCAGACCGGCACGAACCGTACGTTGAAGATGGCCTTCGAATCCCTCCCAATCAATCGTATGGTCATCGTTGAAGGGTAAAAGTATCGCCGAGATACCAGTGATCTTGCGGTGTGGTGTCAGTAGTGCCTCAACGTCAGCTTGCTTCATTACATCTTAGGTGTTCGCACTGGACTTTTCTGCTCGGGGGAATTGTCATGTGCTTGGGAAATTGTCAATGATGTGATGGTACTTGCAACCAAAGATGGCGTCTTGGATAATTGGGATTTTATGAATTTGCAATTCGGGCAAGAAGCTTACAGAAACCGTATGAAACCCATCCTTACCGACAAGGCCTTACCAGAGCAATTACCTCACTGGGGCATTCTAGTTTTGGAAAGCCATCACAGCTCAAAATTTATTATGGAGTGGCGAATGCATTCATTTGTCAAAATCATATACGTTCTGAGCGGAAATGGGACATTTTTATTCAATAAAAAAAGGTGCTCCTTCTCTGAGGGAGATGTGATCAGTGTTCCTCCTGGGACTCGTAATCGGATTGTAGATGGCCCAAACGCTGCATCGAGTCTTTACGTGTGCTGCGTCGCACGCAGCGTCCTACGGTTTGACCCGTCATTGATTCCGCAACTACCCTGTCGTGCGTTACCACGTGAAAAGAATTTCGCACATCGGGTATCAAGTGTTGTACGGCGAATGGTTCACACCCAACAGGTAACATCAGAGATGCGACCCATCTCCATGGTTACTGACGCCTTGAAGCTGATCAAGATGATCTGTGAGAGATCACGAGAGACACAAAAGATTGACAGGATATCGATAGACTATCGTCAACGTATCCAGCATTATATTGATTCACTCCCCAGCCGCTTCTTTGAAGAGACGTCAATTAACGCAGCCGCTAATCATCTCGATATACCACGTCGTACATTTACGAAATTGTTTGCAGAGATTACAGGTGACACGTGGCTGCAACATGTGCGTCGTTTGGCTATCGAACACGCTCGGCATCGTCTGCATGAAACAGACCTTCCCGTGATGTCAATTGCTTTTGAATGTGGGTTTCATGATCTTTCAACATTTTACCGCCAATTTCAACGCCACTGTGGCATTTCACCGGGTCGGTATCGAACAGATCGTGGTCTTCAGAATGAGACCAGATAAGTGAGCCCCGCAACACTCGGTACAACAATACGTTGTGTACGACTGTGTCCAAAGCACAGAGTCCATTGTGGGTGCAAAGAGAACCTTTGATGAGAGTCAATTGATACTGTGAATTGGCATTGCACCACAAGATAGCGTTACAAGGAGAGACGCAGTGTGTATACAGGTGGCGTGGTTAAAGAGAATAAAAAATTTCATGACATGGAAAGCCGAGTCAGGTTAGGAGTCACAGCTTGCCGGTAGCTTCAATGAGATGAATACATGGCGTGGCGGTTGGCATCCCTACGTTTCACGTTCAACACGGAAGCGACCATTATGCCCACATCATATGATCAAGCTGGAAAACCATAGTAATACCAAGAGGTCGTGTGACTCGGCTGGGAGGCGTAGAGTTCCTTTAAGAAAATAAGATTCTTTGCTACATAGTCCGGTAACGAAGTCAAAGTAGGGAAACTTTGCATCCTGTGGTCTTCTTGGCAGATTTCAAAATATTGGATTGTTCGAAGCAGGCAGGTCGATTCTGTAAAAGCTTTTCTAAAGAAAGCATGCATTTATTTGTGAGGACATTTGATTTTTAGTTCGTAGGTCACACCAATACATATGAAAGCTCGTCTGGTAGAAAATTTTTTTGTACTGGCGACATGTTTGCTTACGTTGTGTACACACGCGTATCCTGCTTGGGGTGCTGTACGTCTGCCAGATTGCCGACCACCTGAAACCCGGGTTGAACTCTGGTGGGAGTCACTTGTCGGACCACTCGACACAGACTGTTGGCGTCCCCTTTCGTTTACAGAGTTTTTGAGCGATGGGTGGGAAAGCCCCTATGATTCGATTTCACATCACACCCCTCGACAGACGTGGATTAATAGTGCCGACGGAGCTTTCTATCGACTTGCTGTGCTGTCTGGTTCGTGGGCGCAAGGTACTCCTGAGGTTGCTGACACCGCCAACGGAAGTGTGTTTCTTTTTACACCACTCAATCGACGCTTTGAGATTGGCTGGTTTCTTCCGTTCTCTGTTATTGCGCCTGATGCTCTCAGTCCAACATCTGAAACGTACCGTGGAATGGGTGATCTTACGGTGGCACCGCGGTTTCTACTTGCTGAAGACAAAGAATATTCAGTCACTGCTAACTGCTATATTCGTTGTCCGACTGGAAGCGTACTCACTGGTAACGGGGTTACGAGTCTCTCGCCAGATATTGAGTTCTGGCTCAATCCCACAGGCAAATGGATTCTGCGAGGAGGAGTTGGTGTCACAGTTCCTACGAATCTCACAGTTGGCTCTGCGATGCTGTTAGAAGCGAATCCATGGACAGGTTTTAACCTTTCACCAAGTGCCTTCAGTTCTTTTGATGTTCGGATTGCGAGTGGCTTTTATCTGACTGATGACAAAGCTTCTGTTTTTAAACATCTGTGTGGAACAGTCTCAACCAACCTGCACACTCAAATCAATGGAGGCAATGCAACCTACTTCAGCATTACACCGGGCATGCGAACAGGAGTTGGTCGTGATTGGTATCTTCTCGCTGGCTTCGAAGTGCCGCTAGTTGGACCATTACCATTCTCAAATCAGGCAATTGTCCAACTCATTAAAAACTTTTAGTGACCTGCGTGTATCACCTGAATACGATGGCCCATTACAGCTGGCTTGTCAGGTCATTCGGTTCTCAGTTGTATGAATGCCTCTTTCTCATCAACATTCTGACTTTCCATTACCTGATTTTCATAGGCAGTCGGAGGGTCTTTGCTCTTTTTCTACTCATTTTGGATGATACTTTGTAGCTTGAGGTCAATAGAGATCTCACATCAGACAGAATTCTTCTTAAAAAATGCATTGTGTGTGAACACGATCATTCATTTGACTTGCAAGGCACTGATGGCGACATTCTGAGTGAATTGGGGTTGGCCTTGAACATCACAGGCTTGGAGACACAGGGTTTTGGTTGCCCAGTCGATGGTGATCAGTCCAAAGTTTTCACCGACGTAGAGGCAGCCAGGGATGCGGTACTGGTTGATTGCTTTGGGCCATGAAGGGTGAGGTTTTTGGGCAAGCCCGCTGGAAGTGATGTCGTAAAGAGGATAGGGGCCTTCATCAGTTTTCGATATCTCAGCAAAATGGACATCGCCAGATATCAAGACTACGCCTTGGGCTTTTGTGTCGGCAATAAGTTCAAAGAGGCGGGTGCGCTGGTGAGGCATATTACCCCAGCACTCCATTCCTTTTTCCCAAGAGATTGTTTGAATACTCGACACGATGATGCGTACCTCGGCTGGTTTTTGAAGCTGCGTCTTCAGCCACGCCCACTGCGGTTCGCCAAGGAGTGTGCGTGAGGTGTCCGTAGTGGGTTGATACCAGCCAACCTTCCCATCATCTTTCTTTTCTTGGTCGGTGAGCGTATTGCGGTCGAGGTTGTCACGAAAGTAGCGGGTGTCCAGTAAAATAATCTGGATGCGTTGGTCTGCCTCACCAAGGATGCTGGATCCATAGATGCCTGGGTGTGTGCGTCGTGGATCGTCTTGGGGGACATTGAAAAAGTCTAGGCACATCTTGGCAGAGGCTTCACGTTTAGGGTAATCCTTGCCGCCGTCATTTTGGCCGTAGTCGTGGTCATCATAGACTGCAAGGATCGGCGTACTTTGTATAAGTTTTTGATAGCCGGGTTTCGCAGCAAGTTTGTTGTATTTGGTTTGCATGACTGACATGTTGGTGGTGTCACCATAAATATTGTCACCTGTGAAAATAAACAGGTCCGGATGCTTGGCAACGATGGCATCCCAGATAGGTTGCGCACGATCCTGATGCGCACATGCACCAAAAGCGATTGTCGTCGGTTCAGCCGTTTGTGCTTGCGTGCGACTGACGGTTCCGACGAGTGCTATGAGTAGCAACAAAGGGGTAATAAAATAAGACATCAGTACAATCTTTCTTGTGTCATTGTTTTGATGGGTGCGCTTGTGAGTGTCGAGGTCGTATGTATTTTCTTCCTCACGTTTATGACCATCCCCAACCATACCTGCGGCTGACTTTCATGTCCACGAAAGACGAAATGAAAGCTACGTGTTAAAAAAAGAAAGCGGCACGGATCAAAGCCCGCGAAGCAAAGTTATCCTGGTTCCATGCGGTTGTGTGTCGTTCTACCGACGGCAGTATCCAAATGAATGACCGACCATTCTTCCATTCACTTCACACGGCTTGTTAGAAACAGAAAGCCTTTGTTACAGCGACAGGCCTTGCTCATCGCTTGCCTTGCTTGGTTGTAAAGCCGCAAGATACTTCACATCTCATTTATGTATTCACACCTGATTGAGACAGAAAGTCAGATTTGTTTTGCACAATCCGCACATGCTTTTTGCATTTATGCGTTGCAGAGATAAGTCACTTTGTGATCTTTCCAACACAAATGAATTGTTTTTTACGCCTACGATAATCTTCAGCTATAATTTTTTTGAGGGTAGTACTTTTTGCTTTGCCCACTTTCATTTGCTTTTCTTTGAAAATTTTCCCCAATGAATTCAGCACTGGCCGCCTCGACATTAGAGACGAAACAATGTGTTCCCTGCGAAGGGGGCGTTGCAAAGTATTCACTAGCAGAAGCTACTGCCCAAGTTGCCGCGCTGCCTGCTTGGCGGCTCATCCAGGATGGCACACGAATCCGCCGCGACTGGAAACTCAAAAATTTTCGTGATGGTATCCGTCTGATTAATACCATTGGTGCTCTAGCTGAGCGTGAGCAGCACCATCCCGACCTCCATCTGGAAAGCTACCGCGAGGTCCGGGTTGAGATTTATACTCATGCCATCGGCGGCCTTTCCGAAAACGACTTCATTCTGGCTGCCAAGATCGATACTGTCGCGCCGCCTTCAGGAAATTGACGACACAAGACTCGCTAAGAGAAATAACCAATGTGATTCCGATGGTCTTTCCAGTTCCGTGTGCATCGAAAACTCTGAAGCGTCATATTTAATTTCTGCGTCACCTTAACGCCCATCCCATTTGTCTTTTTCGCAGCATCAACCCTGCACAAAAGTTCCGAGCTATTCAGGCATTTGTGAAGAATGATGTTCGACAATCATCCAGCGTTCACCATTCCATCGGTAAACAAAAGTAAACCTTGCAGACACGGAAGTACCATCTTTGAAAGAGAAGGTATAGATTCCTGAGTTGATGGCTATTTGGCCAAAGGTCCGAACGTTTCCCTCATCAATTTTTCCTACCGGACCGTTTGCGAGAAAACGAACAAAATAGTCTTCAATTTCTTCATGATTGTGTCGAACTTTATTAGACAGAGTCGGCAATAGAATTCCGTTGCTTTCGTAGAGGGCCGCAACGTTTTGAGGATTGCCTGTTCGAATAGCAGCATTCCATTCATCAAATAAAGCGGTGATCTCATTCTGGGCCATCTCACATCTCCTTAGTTCAAATGATGAGGCGATTGCCTCATAACAGGTATTAATAGGATTCTAATTTAGCCATTATTAGGTATTAAGGGACCATGAATATGACGAATGAAAGCTCTTTGGGTATTCAGAGCTCTTTTAGCCGGTCATATTTTTATGTGGCTGGTGATTTTCTGCAAGAAACTTTCATGTATTTTTTTGCCATGGGTCATGAAGCCGACCAGAACCATACACGCTAGGGAATCCGGTCTATTTGTGAACACGAAAGGTGTACGTCTAAAAACTGCCAGAAGATTCTGTTGGATATGTTCAATCAGTCTTCTTGCAGCCGGGTTAATAGCACTCT
>ERZ1048872.256-NODE-256-length-64063-cov-9.902887_pt1 | contig 64063 bp, 56 predicted proteins | sample MGYA00383100_ERZ1048872 | MGnify/ENA primary metagenome ERZ1048872 (study PRJEB29581, sample SAMEA5548370) | metagenome | biome: marine; feature: coastal; material: water | depth 50 m | study: Short-term variability in the microbial, nano- and picoplankton...
GGTTTTAGAGCACCTCAAGCTTTTGATACTGATTTGCATATTGCATTTGCAGGAGGTGGAGTATCTCGAATAGCTCTAGATAATGACTTAACTGAAGAACGATCCAATAGTTTTAGTGCCTCTATCAATTATGATAAATCATCCGAAAATTTCATTGCTGGTTTTACTTTTGAAGGGTTTTACACTAAGCTCAAGGATGTTTTTTACCTAAATCCAATTGGTGAAGATGAATTTGGACAACTATTTGAAAAACAAAATGGTGATGCAGCAGTTGTAAAGGGTATAACACTTGAAACTAGAGCAAATTACAAAAAGAAAATACAATTAGAAGCTGGTTTTACAATTCAGACAAGCGAATTTGAAACACCTGTAGAAACCATTGAAGGTTTAAGTTCTCGACGTGAATTTCTTAGAACACCAAATACCTATGGTTTTGCAACGTTAAGCATTATGCCTAATAGTAAATTCAATACTAATTTTAATTATGTTTTCACAGGAGACATGTTATTAGCACATTTTGCAGGTGCACCAGAACAACTAATAAACGAATACAAAACGACCCCAGAATTTCATGAATTTAGCTGGCGTAGTAGTTATTTATTTGCGTTAAATAAACTTAACACGGGATTAGAAGTATATGGTGGTATTAAAAACATTTTCAACGCGTATCAAGATGATTTTGATTCAGGTAAAAATAGAGATAGTAATTATGTCTATGGTCCTGGAATGCCAAGAACGTTCTTTTTAGGATTGCGAATTAAATCGCTTTAAGTAATCTACTTAAACCCGCGCTCATTTTGAATATGTTCATAAGCTTCTTGCACTTGTCTAAACTTAGCTTCAGCGCCTTCTTGATGCTCTTTACCTAAGTGCCCAACGCGATCTGGATGGTACTTCTTAGCCATACGTCTATAGGCCTTTTTTACTTCACTATCTGGTGCTGCTTTTGTGATTTCTAGTATTTTATAGGCATTGTTTGTAGTGTCATAAAACATGGCTTTAATACTTTCAAAATCTTTATTACTAATACCTAAATATCCAGACATAGTGTAGATCTGCCGTAATTCGTCTTCGGTAACTATGCCATCTGCTTTTGCAATGCCAAACAAAAAGTGCAGTAATTGCAATCGCGACGCATGATCCATCATGCGCTTAATTTGCAAACAGACTTGTCTCATAGAAATATTCTGTTTAGAAATGTTTTTAAACAAATCAAAAGCATGATTAGCTCTCTGTTTGCCGTACATGTTAGTAAACTGTTGACGCACAAAATTGAGTTCACGCTGGTCTTGTTTACCATCCGCTTTTATAATAATTGAGGCAAGAATTAATAAACTCACTTCAAAATCTCCAGATTGTGTTTGTGGTTGCTGCCGTTTTGTTTGTCTTGGTCGTTGTCGATATGGATCGCGTTGTCGTCTTCCCGTCTGGCGTTCACCTAACAACGGAGTGCCTTCACCAGCTAAATTATCGACAAAACTGCCAATAGCTAGCCCAATAATAGCGCCAATTGGTCCACCGAAAGACCAACCAATTGCTCCACCTATCCATTTTGCAAAACTCATGTATTTACTTTATTTTAATTCCTTCAAATATACTATATGTTAGTAGATAAAATTCAATTTTTGTTACTATTGAGAACTAAAATAGTACCATTTAAACTGGTTACTGCTTACAACATATAGAAGGTCAATTTTTCCTTATCTTTGCAACTCAAAAAAAGATTAATTAAAAAACAGAATATGTACCCAGCAGAATTAGTAAAACCAATGCGTGAAGATTTAACTAACGTAGGTTTTGAAGAATTACATACAACAGAAGCAGTAGAAACGGCTATGGCGAAACAAGGAACAACCTTAGTGGTTGTGAATTCGGTTTGTGGTTGTGCAGCAGCAAATGCGAGACCTGGAGCTCGTATGAGTTTACAAAATGCAAAACGTCCAACAAATTTAGTAACCGTTTTTGCAGGTGTAGATAGAGAAGCTACAGATAAAGCGAGAGAATTTATGATTCCATTTCCTCCAAGTTCACCATGTATGGCATTATTTAAAGATGGAGAATTGGTGCACGTGTTAGAGCGTCATCATATAGAAGGTCGTCCTGCAGCATTAATTTCGGAAAACCTAATGGATGCTTACAACGAGTATTGCTAGAACAAAAATAATGTCAATCTGATCGAGTCGTCGACTAATGATTTGGTAATCTCTCAAATTAAACATATTGTCACTGCTGATTAAAAAATCAGTACCATGATTACATAATTTTAAAATTAAACCACGATTTTCATCGTGGTTTTTTATTTTTATACCATGCAAAAAATAATAGCTTATCCTTTAACCATTTTGTACTTTATATGCTTTGGGTTAACCTTAGTTATTTTTCACCCTATACAATGGTTTAGTTTCAATGTATTTGGATACACTGCTCTTAAAAAAACAGTTGATTTACTACAGTTTTTTTTAATGCGTTGCCTTAATGTATTAGGAACAAGATTTACGTTTAATAATCCTCATAATATTTCTACAGACAAACCTTTAATTATAGTATCTAACCATCAAAGTATGTACGACATATCACCATTAATGTGGTATATGCGTAAGCATCATGTGAAATTTGTTTCTAAGAAAGAACTTGGTAAAGGCATTCCGAGTATATCCTATAATTTGCGCTATGGTGGTTCAGTTTTAATAGATCGTAAAAATCCCCGTCAGGCTTTACCAGCCATGATGAAATTTGGAGAATATATTGAGTCTACGAAGCGAGCAGCAGTGATTTTCCCAGAAGGCACACGCAGCAAAGACGGTAATCCAAGGCCTTTTAAAACTAAAGGTCTAGACATTTTAATAAAAAAAGTACCTTCTGCAATAATGGTTCCAATTACCGTTAATAATTCCTGGAAAATGTTACGCTATGGTAAATTTCCGATGGGTATTGGGAATCATATTAAATTTACGGTACATAAGCCCTTAGAAATTGCTAACTTTACTGAAAAGAGTGAATTACTTCAACTAGTTGAACAGACTATTGTAGATTCCATTGAGAACTAACCATTGTAAACCCTAAAAAAATGTCGTTAAAGAATATAAGATTAGAAGTGATGCAGCATCTAGAAAAAGATGTGGACTCACTTATTGAAAAATACTTGATTCCTGTTGAAAATATTTGGCAACCCACAGATTTTTTACCAGACTCCACAAAGGAATCTTTTTATGAAGAGGTTAGAGAAATAAGAGAACTCTCTAAAGAATTACCTTATGATTTTTGGGTTGTATTAGTAGGTGATATGATTACCGAAGAAGCTTTACCGAGTTATGAGTCTTGGCTAATGGATGTTGAGGGCATTGACCAAGTAGAGCGTAATGGCTGGTCTAAATGGATAAGACAATGGACAGGTGAAGAAAATCGACATGGTGATGTGCTTAATAAATACTTATACCTTTCTGGACGCGTAAACATGAAAGAAATTGAAAAAACTACTCAATATTTAATTAATGATGGTTTTGATATTGGTACAGATAGAGACCCTTATAAAAACTTTGTATACACTAGCTTTCAGGAACTAGCTACTTATATTTCGCACAATCGTGTTGCTAAAATTGCGAGACAAAAAGGCAATAAAAAGTTAGCAAAAATGTGCAAAATCATAGCTGGTGACGAAATGCGACACCATCATGCTTATTCGGACTTTGTTGAACGTATTTTTAATGTAGATCCTAGCCAAATGATGATGGCTTTTCATGATATGATGAAACGAAAAATTGCTATGCCAGCACATTTCTTAAGAGAATCTGGTGACAAAATAGGAACGGCTTTCGAGGAATTTTCTAACACTGCACAACGTATTGGTGTTTATACTTCAACGGATTATGTAGATATATTACAAAAATTAATTGACCGTTGGGACATAGGTAATATCACTGGATTAAATAACGAAGCGGATAAAGCAAGAGATTATTTAATGAAGTTACCCCCTAGAATGTATCGTTTATCTGAACGCATTAAAATTCCTGAAAACTCGTTTCAATTTAAGTGGGTTGATCCTACTTAGGGGTTTTTAATATGAATGCATCCGAATCTAATATCATTGCTGTTACAAAAGACTTTGTAAAAGCAGAATTAAAAAGCGCAGAAGGAGGCCATGATTGGTTTCATATAGAGCGTGTATACAAAAACACTTTGTTAATTGCTAAACATGAATCCGTTGATATAACAGTGGTTTCTTTAGCGGCACTACTGCACGATATAGCAGATCCAAAATTTAATAATGGTGATGAAACTATTGGTCCGAGAGTTGCTCGCGAATTCCTTTTAAAAAATAACGTTGATAGTGAGATTATTAGGCATGTTACACAGATAATTGAAAACATGTCTTTTAAGAATTCGTTCGATACAAATTCTTCTTTCACCTCGAAAGAAATGGAAGTTGTACAAGATGCGGATCGATTAGATGCTATTGGTGCAATCGGAATTGCACGCTGTTTTAATTATGGAGGATTTAAAGACAGAGCGCTTTATAATCCTGAAATTCCACCAAACTTAAACATGACCAAAGCAGAATATAAAGCGGCGAAGGCTCCTACAATAAATCATTTTTATGAAAAATTGTTGCTATTGAAAGATAAGATGAATACGAAAACTGGTAAACGTATCGCTTCAAAAAGACATAAATATATGGAAGGATTTTTGAATCAGTTTTATGCTGAATGGGAAGGGGAAAAGTAACACATTCAACTCTCTTCAGCAACTTCCAAAGCTGTTAACTTATACTCAATAATAGCCATTTCTTCTCCATAATGTATAATTTCATCTGCAGTTAAATTACTATTGCTATTTACAATCTCTAAAATGTCTTGACCTTTCTTGGTGTAATAGGCAATCGCTACATTTATTTTATCATTCATAAGTATCTAAAATCATTATTGAACTATTAACTTTAATTCACTTCTATATTTAGAGGCACTTTTACCTGTAAATTCTTTAAATAGTTTATTGAAATGCGAAAAATTATTGAAGCCACACTCAAAACTAACATCTGTAATACTCATTTGACTTTCGGAAAGTAGTTTGGTTGCATGAACTACACGATACTCATTTACCAACTTGGTAAACGTTTTTCCTGTTACTTTCTTGAAGTAACGACAAAATGCAGGAACCGTCATACTCACCTTACTTGCAATTTCATCCAAACTGATGTGTTCTTTAAAGTTTTGATTGACGTGTTTAAAAATAATGTCAATCTTAGCATTGTCTTGAGGTTCTGCTTCAAATGCAAACCCGTCTGCATTTAAAATGGTGTAGTCTTCAGATTTTGCTAGACAATGTAAAATATCTAGTAAAATCAATATTTTTTTAAAACCTTCATTTTCGTTCAGCTTCTCAATTTTTCTTCCAACCTTTTTTTTCGTTTTAACACCAAAGAGAATTCCTTTTTTAGAACGTTCAAATAATTTATTAATTGGTCCCATCTCAGGAATATCGAAAAAATGATCCCCTAAAAATTCAGGCTTAAATTGCACTAATGTTTCCGATCCGTTTATTGTAAGTCGATCTATAAATCCATAGTGAGGTAAATTAGAACCGATTAACAATAACTGACTATTATTAAAATAAGATAGATGATTGCCTATATGACGTTTCCCTCTTCCCTTATTTACATAAACCAGTTCCATTTCTGGATGAAAATGCCAAAAAGGCTTTACTTCTCCTTTATAAGCATCTATTTTATGCTTCTTTACTAAAATAGAACTACCGAACTCTGGGCTTATCTTTTCTAATGTAGGTTTTCTCGTTTTCATTATAGATTTATGACTACAAAGTTAAGTGATATTTAAATAATAATCTACACATAATTACCAATATTATATTCTATTTTAACTCAATACCTGTTTAACTACTGAAATAAGGTTAAAATAGAATATATATTTATTAAAATTGTTGATCTTTTAGTGTTGAATACAATATATTTTTACAACGTATTTTAAATTAAAAATTTATAAAAAATGAATCTAAAAAAAGTTAGCCTGAATCTTTCTTTTAGTTCAACAAATGAAAAAAAAGATGAATCATCAACATTAGGCTTAAGAAGTTACGAATATCTCACTGTTCATGATGCTATAATAAGCGCTACGGCTTTGATTTTATCTTTGCCACTTATTACTGGGCTTTTATTTTTATTACTAACGTTTATCTAAATTTTAAAAACGGCAATGAATCAATTTTTAAAAGCAGAGCCTTAAAATGGCGCTCTTTTTTGATTACAAAAAAATATTGATTAGAATAATTTCAATTGTCCATCTTTGTACAGCGCATGAAGTTTTGTATTTAGTGTCGGCAACTGTATTTCTTTAAAATATTTTAATCTTGCGAATTTAACCAAATCATTGATCTGTTTTGCGATTTGTCCTTCACCTCGCATTCGTTTTCCAAATTTACTTTCATTTAAACTTCCCCCATGACAATCCTCAATTTGTCGTAATACTTTATCTGCGCTTTCTGGCATTGTCTTTTTAATCCAATCCGTGAATATTTCACCATTAGCTCCATTTAATCTCACAATTGTGTGTGCAAAATTCAAAGCGGCAGCTTCTGAAACTGTTTTTGCTATCGGCAATATTTCATGACTATTAATAGAAGGTATAATTGGCGCCAACATGACACTTACCGGAATACCGATGTCACTTAATGTCTTTATTACCTTAAGCCTTTATTTTATAGTTGCTGTTCTTGGTTCTAATATTCGTCTAGTCTCTTCGGATAAAGTAGTAATTGATATTATTACGGCCACAAGGTTATGCTCTGAAAGTGCTTTTAAAATATCTAAACCTCTCAGAATAAGCGCATTTTTAGTTATAATACACATAGGATGCCTGAGCTTTAAAAACACTTCTAAACACTATCTAGTTAATTCATACTTCTGTTCTGCTGGTTGATAACAATCCGTATTACCAGACATTACAATGGTTTTCGCTCTCCAGTTTTTCTTCTTTAATTGGGCTTCCAAAAGTTTTGGTGCATCTTTTTTTACCAAAATTTGTCTTTCAAAATCTAAACCTGCACTAAAACCCCAAAATTCGTGTGTATTACGTGCACAACAATAAATAGAACCATGCTCACAACCTTGATAAATATTCATAGAGTAATCCATACCAACATCTGGACTCTTTACTTTATTGACTATTGTTTTAGGAAATACATTACGATTTTACGTTTTGTTATTGTCTACTAATTCCCCTATTTAGTGCAAAATTCAAGAAAATCATCTCTTACTTCGTGAGACAATTCAAAGAAACGGTTGTGGACATTTTGTTGGGCTCCGCGACCTTTTATAGTAGATTTGGGTTTCATACCACAAAATTAATAAGAATCTGATTTTGTGATGGCTACAAGTTATAGTTTAAGTTAATTTAGTATAGAAATATGATAAAATTATTGTTTTCAAGAGTTACTTTTACCTCTAATATTGCAGTCTAAATAATAAAAAAAATGATGTTAAAATTTTATAGATTACAGTTGATAATATTTAGTCCACTCTTAGTGGCTAGTTTTGTAAGCTTAATGCCTATTTATTACCTATATAAATTTGTAAATAACCTAATAAACTAAGCAGAAAAACGAAGGTCTTTTCTTTTAAAAAGAAAGAGATTTCAGTTCTAATAACAAAAGCCTTAACTCTAATGATTAAGGCTTTTTCTTATCCGATTATTACTGAAACCGACAGAATAAAGTAGGTGTAAAATAATAATAAATCTATTTCGTAAGCAATTTACTTTCCGGGAAAATCAGCCTTACGTTTTTCTAAAAATGCAGTTGTACCTTCAATAAAATCTTCTGTACCAAAGCATTTACCAAACTGTTTAATTTCTACTTTATAACCGTCTTTACCATCTTTATAATTAGCGTTTATCGCTTTAATTGCTTTACTAATTGCAACTGAAGAATTACGCATAATCTTAGTTGCTATTTTTTCTGCAAGCGGTATTAATTCATCTTGTTCAACCACATGATTTACTAAACCATAATTCAATGCTTGGTTGGCATCAATCATACCAGCTGTCATCACCATTTCCATAGCTCTGCCTTTTCCGACTAGTTGAGGTAAACGTTGCGTACCTCCATAACCAGGAATTACTCCAAGGGATACTTCAGGTAATCCCATTTTTGCGTTACTACTTGCTACTCTAAAGTGACAGGCCATTGCTAATTCTAATCCTCCACCTAGTGCAAATCCATTAACTGCTGCAATCACTGGTGTATTCAAATTTTCAACAAAATCGAACAATAATGCCTGACCTTGAGCTGCTAATTTCCCACCTTCATTAACATTAAAATCAGCAAACTCACTAATATCTGCACCTGCAACAAACGCTTTTTCTCCACTACCTGTAATAATAATCACTTTAGTGTCATTATTCTTGTTAGCATCGTCAAAAGCATGATGAAGTTCTTGAATGGTATCTTTATTTAAGGCATTTAGCTTTTTTGATCTGTTGATTGTTATGGTTGTTATTCCATTTGAGGTAGATAATAGTATATTCTGGTAATTCATTTAAAATTAGTTTTAATAAAAATATGACAAAACTGAGACATTCAGTTTATTTCTTTGGGAATGCTACTGTAAATGTTGTTCCCTTTCCTTGCTTGGATGTAAAGGTAATACTTCCGTTATAGGTTTCCACAATGTTTTTTACCATTGCTAAACCTAATCCCATTCCGCTTGTTTTGGTTGTAAATTTAGGTTCAAATATTTTAGATTTATTATCATCTGATACACCAGAGCCATTGTCCTCTACTGAAATATTAACGGTATCACCTTCACTAAAAACTCTAACTTCAATTTTAGGATTTTCTGAATCTTTAGGTATGGCTTGTATTCCGTTTTTAACCAAATTGGTTACGACTCTTATCAACTGCGTTCTATCTAATTTGGCAATAATTTCGTTTTCATCTGGATAGAATTTAATGTAATCCTCATTAAAAATATCGAGTGCCAATTTTACGATATTAACGACATTTAATTGTTCATTCTTCTGAGCAGGCATTTTTGCAAAGTTTGAAAATGCTGAAGCAATAGAACTCATAGTATCTATTTGCTGAATAAGAGTATCACTATATTCATCTACTTTTTGATGAATATTCTCATCATCTGGATTAAATTTTCGCTGAAAACTTTGTACGCTCAGTCGCATCGGAGTTAATGGATTTTTTATCTCGTGAGCTACCTGTTTTGCCATCTCTCTCCAAGCTTGTTCTCTTTCGCTAGTTGCTAATTTTACCGCACTATCTTCTAATTCGTCAATCATGCTATTATAAGAATTGACTAGTGTTTCTATTTCTTCGCTAGAGGATTGAATTTGTATTTTCTTATTACGCTTTTCAAGTCGAGTCTCATTCATCTTATCACTAATAGTTTTGAGTGATTTAGTGATATATTTTGAAATGAAATACGCAAACACAATAGCGGCAAAAATCATGGCTAAATAAGCATAACCTAATCGTTCTAAAAACTGACGCAATTCTTTGTTTAAGAATTCGTCATTTTCTATATAAGGCATGTTTAAAATTGCTATATTTTTAAACTTTTCGTCTGTAATGTATGTGTAAGACGCTCGAAATGTTATTCCGTTAACCTGATTTTTAACAACAAAACGATGCTCTAAAGTATTTGCTAGTGCATTAAGAACCTCTGCATTTAAGCATTGCTCTGTCGTATCTTGTTGCGTAATTTTTGAACTTTTTAATAGCTCTCCATCTAAATCGTACAGATTAATATGTTGGGCGTGAATGGTATTTATATCGAATATTTTGTCTTTAAAAATTAAAGGAATATTTTCAGTAGTAACGGGATAAGTGGTTTCCTTTATTGCGAAATCAATGCTTCGGCGTATAGCGCGTTCTTTTCGTTCTAAACGCTCTTTGTTATAATCCTTTGCCTCATCATTGTACTGAAAAATAGTAACTGCGGCAATCAAAACCGATGCTAATAATACTAAAAGTATCATAGCAACAAATATTCTCGCTCGTAAAGACAGTTTCTTTAATTTCATCTAGAGGTAATAATGATCTAAATATAACAATAATCAAGCCAACTAGGCATCAGGATTTTTAGAACGAATATTTTTATAAAGTTTAAAGCCTAACATTATTAAGATTCCAAGAACAACAAGTCCTACTATTCCAAAAATCCAATTTATTGTACTTTTTAAAATGACTAAAAATACAACCGCAAATAATATAAAAGTAGCTCCTTCATTCCAAATTCGCATATAACTTGATGTGACTTTTACCTCATCATTTTGCAATTGCTTGTAATAGAGATGTGATTTGTAATGGTATATAAATAAAAGTAATACAAATACCAATTTAACCAGCATCCAACCTTGTTGAAGCCAACCAGGATTAATAATTAACAACCAAATTGCAAAAATAGTTGAAAGAATTGCAGATGGCCAAGTAATAATAAACCATAAGCGCTTTGCCATCAATTTTAGTTGTTTTCCTAAAATTTCTTTATCTGGTGATGGTTTATGAAAAGCCTCAATCTGGTATACAAAAAGTCTTGGTATGTAAAACAAGCCAGCAAACCAAGTAATGATAAAAATGAGGTGTAGCGATTTTATGTAGTTATAGTAATCCATTGTTAGTAAGTGTCTCGACAATTCATATTATTTATTATATGTACAGCAATCTTTATTCAATCCTAAACGCTGTTCTTTTAACCTTCTATCAATAACATTTGTTAAACCCGTGTCAACCGATTTATCAGAACATTTTAGCAGATAAATGTAGTGAAATTTCAACTTAAATTTGCCCCTTGACTACGCTCGATATGAAAGCTTTAAATTCATCAACATAACCAAACTGTGCTATCTAGCATAGTCGAGAAGGTTTAAGATTAATCTTCAACAAATAAATAGTTTAACTGTTTTATATTAAACGCAGCATTAAATGCCTTTACCTGATCATTTAAAATGGTATTAAAAGCATCTAACTGTTCCTTTATTTTTTTAGACAATTCGTACTTCACTGCAACGTCCTGTTCTGTTGGTGCAAAATCCCCCATACTTACCAATGCGTTTAAATGTCCTAATTTATTTGTTAACTTAATCGGGAAATTTAATGGATCCTGGCCACTTCTATTCTTGGTTTGATAGAGTTCTTTTTCAATATTAGATAATTGCTCTACTAATGCTTTAGCTTTCTCAACTAAATCCTTAACATTTTTATCATCGTTGTATTGCTTCTGAAAACTTTTTAGCTGACTGTTTATTTTTCTAATTTTTTTAATAGATTTATGTGCTTCATCCATTGTATTATTCACGTCTTTAATAAACGCAAATTGCTTTTTCATATCCACCAAAGTACTTTCTGCTCTTGGGTCTGCCAAAATTGTAAATGGTTGAGATTGTTCGTCTCCGTTTACATTTAAACTCACATTGTAAGTTCCAGGTATTGCTTTTGGGCCCTCTAAACTAGCCCACCATAAAACCATACCTTCTAAGCGTTCTGCACCATCATAGGTCATATTCCAAACAAAATTATTACCACCTTTTTTAACCGTCAATTTATTCTTTTTGTCTTTAGTTGAAAACGTTTTAATAGTGTCACCTTTAGTATTAAAATAAGTTAAAGACACTTTATCATCTTTATTATAATCCTTTAAATTAAAATACGTAATCACTCCATTTGGATGGTTGGTCCCATTGGTCTTACTTCCTTTTCTACTTCCGCCACGCATTCTGTAGGTGTCTTTAGGTTTAAACAACATATTCTTGCTTAAGTCAGCATCATACAATTGATGAATTACAGATAAATCATCTATCATCCACACGCTTCGTCCTTGTGTTGCGACAATTAAATTATTGTCTTTTATGGTTAAATCAGTAATTGGTACAATTGGTAAATTCAACTGAAATGACTTCCAATCCTTACCATCATTAAACGAAATATACATACCTGTTTCTGTACCAGCATACAACAATCCCTTTCTATTCGGGTCTTCTCGCAAAGCTCTTGTAAAATGTTCTGAGTTAATACCATTTGTGATTTTTGTCCAAGATTTACCGTAGTTAGTGGTTTTGTATAAATATGGGGTAAAGTCACCTGTTTTATACTTTGTACCAGCAACATAGCAAGTGCCTTCGTCAAACGCACTTGGTTCAATGCTGTTAATCATCATCCATTCTGGCATTCCTTTTGGTGTTACGTTGTCCCATGTTTTTCCACCATCTTGAGTAATATGAATTAATCCATCATCACTACCAACCCAAAGTAAACCTTCTTTTAAAGGTGATTCTTGCGCTGCAAAAATTGTGCAATAATATTCAACAGATGTATTGTCTTGAGTTATTGGTCCACCTGAAGATTTTAGCTTTTCAGGATCGTTACGCGTTAAGTCTGGACTAATAATATCCCAAGATTGCCCTTCATTTTCAGTGACATGCACATGCTGTGAAAAGGTGTATAATCGGTTAGGATTATGCTTAGAAAAAATAATTGGGAAATTCCACTGAAAGCGATATTTCATTCCTTCTGCACCATGACCCATTGGATTATCTGGCCACACATTTATTGCTCTAACTGTTCCTGTTTTATGATTCACCCGTGTTAAAAACCCATCGTAACTTCCACCATAAACAATATCATTATCTTCCGGGTCTACAGCAATGTGCGCTGATTCACCACCTGCCGTACTTTCCCAGTCATCTTCGGTTATTGCTCTTCCATCTGTTCTATGCGGAATACGAATTGTTGAATTATCTTGTTGTGCAACATAAATTCTATACGGAAACGCATTATCTGTTGTAACACGATAGAACTGTGATGTAGGTTGATTGTAATATGTACTCCAAGTGTCACCACCATCATACGTGACTTGTGCTCCACCGTCATCACCAATAATCATACGTTTTGGGTTTTCTGCTGCAATCCATAAATCGTGATGATCACCATGCGGAGCATTAAAAGTACTAAAGGTTTTTCCGCCATCTGTGCTTTTATGATAACGTACATTTAATACATAAACTGTATTTACGTCTTCGGTATCTGCATAAAGCCTAGTATAATACCATGCACGTTGACGCAGTTTGCGTTCACTATTGACTTGTTTCCAAGTCTCTCCTCCATCTTCACTTCTGTACAATCCACCTTTGTCTTTATTTTCAATTATCGCCCAAATACGTTGACTATTTTGAGGGGAAACTGTAACACCAATAATACCTAATGTGCCCTCTGGAAATCCTTTTTTAGTTGATAACTCAGTCCATGTTTCACCACTATCTGTACTTTTCCATAATGCAGAACCTTCACCACCAGAATTTAAACTATAAGGCGTTCTATTTACTCGCCAAGTTGAAGCGTAAAGAACCCTGGGATTCGTAGGGTCCATTGTTAAATCAACAACTCCGGCATGCTCATTAGAGAACAAGGTTTTCTTCCATGTTTTTCCTCCATCAATACTTTTATAAACACCACGTTCTTGAGTTGGTTTATAAATATTACCCAATACACCAGCATAAACAATATTATGATTTGTTGGATGCACAGCAATTCTTGGTACATGTCTTGAGTTTTTTAATCCTGAAGATTTCCACGTTTTACCAGCATCTTCACTTTTCCAAATTCCGTATCCCGAAGACACATTTCCTCTCACCGTTTTTTCACCACCACCTACATAAATAACATTCTGGTCGCTTTTAGAAACTGTTATTGCTCCTATACTACCACCAAAAAAACCATCAGAAATGTTTTCCCATTGACGACCACCATTGGTTGTTTTCCAAATACCACCACCTGTAGAACCAAAATAATAAAGATTAGGCTGATTAGGGACGCCTGTTACAGCTGCACTTCGCCCACCTCTAAATGGTCCAAGAAGCCTATACTCTAACGCATCATAATCTGATTCTTGAAAATTTTGAGATTGAAGGCTTAAACTATATAATGAAAGCAGAAAAACTGCCAAAGAAATTGGAAATCGCATAATTAATAAATCGTTGGTTATAGAATCTAAAATTACGGATTATCCTCAAAAAAAGAATTAGAAACCTTTTTTTATACTGTTAAATATTTGCCAGTTGCCCACTCATTAATCCATTTAGCTAGTAAGGCAACCCAATCAGCATCATCATTTAAACATGGTATAGTCGTGAACTCTTTTCCTCCAACTTCATGAAATATTTCTTCACCTTCCATAGCAATTTCCTCTAAAGTTTCGAGACAATCACTCACAAAAGCTGGAGTTACAATCGCCATCTTTTTTATGCCATTTTTTCCCATACGCTCAATAGTTCTATCTGTGTAAGGTCTTAGCCATGGATCAAAGCCTAATCTCGATTGAAAGGAAGTTGAAAAGCTTTCTTCTTTTAAACCTAATTTTTCTCCAACTAATCGCGTCACTTCTAAACATTGATGCCTATAGCAAAACTCATGTGCTGGCGAAGGTGTTGCACAACAACTCCCATCAATTTTACAATGCGATTTTGTAATATCACTTTTTCTAATATGGCGTTCTGGAACACCATGGTAAGAAAACAACAAATGCTCGTAGTCTTTGCCCTTAAGATGTTTAGCTATGCTATTGGACAAAACTTCGATATAATCTGGCCTATTATAAAAAGCCTTAAAGTCAGTTATTTTTATATCAGGAAAAAATTCTTTACCGATTTTCTCAGCTAATACCACAATAGTTTCTGTGGTTGCCATAGCAAACTGAGGGTATAATGGAACTATAAGTACTTCTTCTGCACCCTTATTCACCAATTCTTGGAGTCCTTTTTTTATAGTCATACTTCCGTATCGCATGGCTAAAGCTATAGGATAATCTACCTGTTTCTGAACTTTTTCTTGAAGTCGCTCAGATAGTACAATCAGCGGAGACCCTTCTTCCCACCATATTTTTGCATATGCTTTAGCAGATGCTTTTGGTCTTGTATTGAGAATAATTCCTTTTACTAAAATATTTCTAGCCCAAAGTGGTACATCAATAACACGCTCATCCATTAAAAACTCACCTAAATATTTCTTTACATCTTTAGGGTTTGGTGAATCTGGTGAACCCAAATTGACTAATAAAATTCCTTTTTTCATAACTTTTATTTGCAGCACAAAAATACAACTCTAAATACAATATTGCATACTTGTTGTTATTGCTTGATAATAAAATTATTTCATCAAATATTTTCTTGTTTTATTGGTTATTAATAGTCCATACTACTTGTTTTTTATCGAGTTTTAGCAATTGCATATGGCTATTTCGAGTATTTAAATATCTTTACAAGCCTTGTTCAAAATATTTTATGAAAAAAACCACTACAATTCTTCTTATTATATTTTCAATAGTCTGTTTCTCACAACAAAAATATCAGAGTTTGCTTTGGGAAATAACAGGAAATAATCTTGATAAACCTTCTTATCTCTACGGTACAATGCACGTTAGCAAAAAAGTGGCATTCCGTTTAGACGATGTGTTTTACAAGGCCTTAAATGAAAGTGATTGTATTGCTTTAGAATCTGACCCAACAACTTGGCCAGGTTTTAATTACGATATGATGATAAGCGAAATGGCGTTTTACAATAATTACAGTAGTGAATTCTATACCAACCTTTTTAAACTTACACATCCTGAGGAAATGGCAATTAGAGGTTCTGTGCGGATGGATAATAATGCGGTTAATGCATATTTATATAGAAAAAATAATGCCTCAGATAATTTTGAAGAAGAAACCTATTTAGACATGTTTATCTTTCAAGCGGGAAAGAAAAACAATAAAGATATTTATGGATTAGAAGACTTAGCAGAAAGCAGATATTTAACAACTAAAGCTGCATACAATGCTGATAAAAAAGACTTAGATCCATGGCTTCAAAAATTATTTTCTAAGGAGAATCCATATCTCATACAAGAAAACTTATATCGCGATAGAAATTTAGATTTATTAGACTCTATTGGTGCAGGCGTTAATACCAAATTTTATAGAGAACACATGCTTTTTATTAGAAACGAAAATATGGTGATTTCTTTAGAAGAATTAATGCCTACAAAGTCTGTTTTTGCTGGAGTTGGAGCTGCGCATTTACCAGGAGAAAAAGGTATGATAAATATGTTGCGTCGAAGAGGTTATACCGTAAAAGCCTTAACATCTTCTCAAACAGATTACAGTAAATCAGAAAAAACAAAACTCGATAGTCTTTTTGTTACGCCCGAATTGAAAATACATAAAACACCAGATGGATTTTTAGGATTAAAAACTTATGATGAACTAAGAGAGTTTTCTTATGGTGGACAGAAGTATTACTTAGATCCAGATATGACAAATGGAGCTTATTTATCTATAAATAGAATAAGTCGATTTTTGTATTTGCCTAATGAGAAAGACAATATTACATTAAAAGATATTGACGATTTATTATACGAAGATATTCCTGGAGATATCATTAAAAAAGAAGAATTAACAACCCCTTACCCAGGAATAAGTGTCGTAAACAAAACCAAAAAAGGAGAATTTCAGAAATACCATATTTATCAAACTCCTCTCGAAATTATAATTATAAAATTTGCTGGTCGCAGTGATTTTGTTTTGAAACATCAGGATAAAATATTTAATTCTATTTCGTTGAAAACACCTTCGGATTCAAACGCCTTGTTTGTGTCTCCACACAAAAAGTTTCAAGTTGATTTGCCTGAATATTTTGTGACTAGTAATATAAATAATAGTGGAAAAAAGATAATCGAAGGTTATAAAAATGATGCCTTTTATTTTATTGAAGAAGCAGCATTACACGATGTCTCTTATATTGAAGAAGATAGTTTTGAAGCCAAATATTTTCACCATGCATTATATAAAAACTATAAGCTTAATGAAGCAGCTGGAGGCTTTAAAGCTGGTGATTATAAAACCTATGAGTCTTATGCTGTATTAGACTCAGCAACTAACAAAAATTTACATTTAAAAACAATTGTAAAAGACGGCAGCTACTATATACTAGGTTACGTTGGAAGTAACAAAGCGAATAAAACAGACTTTTTTAAGTCCTTTAAATTCAACAAAACGGACTACAAAAAATTTAAAAAAGTAATAGATACTTCATTACATTTTTCAGTTAGGACTAATGCAAAATCATCTATTTCAAGTCCCTATGACAATAGCAATAATGGAAAGAACGATAAAGCTTACGAAGAGAAATCTAGGCAAACCGTTTATTCCACCAATTCTAATGAGCAAATAGCAATTTCTAGAACTAAATTTCATGATTTACAAATGTTTCACAATATCGATAGCCTTTGGAAAAACATCGATAGAAAAGTAAATTTTAGTTCGCGTTATTACAAACCAGATAAAGTTTTTAAAATTTCGAATCGCAAAAAATCCAAAACCGATGACCTATATTCTTACAGCTTTAGTTATACAGATTCGGTAAGTGCAAAGCAGGTCTTAGTTAAGAATGTTTTAAAAGAGGGCGTACTTTTTGAACTTAAAACATTAATAGATTCTATAAGTGGTCCATCTACTTTTGTAACCGAATTCTATGACTCATTTACGCCTAAAGACACTATTTTAGGAAAAGATGTATTAAAAGATAAAACAAACCAATTTTTTGAAGCCTTAAGAGCAAATGATAGTATTGTTTTAGAATCCTATAACCTTATAAAGTTTAAGAAACATAATAGTAGCGAAATTGTATCTGTGCTTAAAGATTTTGAGTTCGAAAAAGAACGTTTAGATATAAAATCTCATCTTGTTGAGCAATTAATTGAAATAGATTTAAACAATAATTTACCATTTATAAAGCAACTCTATCAAGATAGTTATTCAGATCCTCAAACTCAAACTGCGATATTAGAAGGTTTGTTAGATTCCAATAAAAAAGACTCATACATATTAGCTTTAGAATTAATGGAGCGCGATTTACCATTAAATGGTGTTGGCAGTATATTCTATAATTACTATGGTAAAGATTCATTACAACTAAAAGCGTTTCTGTTTCCTAAAATACTTCAATACAGTACCATACAAGAATATAAACAACCTCTTTATGATTTATTAGCTAAAGTAAAAGATAGTGGACACGTTAAACTAAAAACATATTCTAAGTACAAAAATCAATTAATTAATGACGGTAAAATTGAAGTAAAGCGAAGCCTGGGCAATAACACTAGTTATAGCTACAATTCGTATTTAGATGATTTATCTACTTACGTTAATTTAATTTTTCCTTACAGAAAAGAGCGTTCGGCTCAAGATTTCTTCGAGAAACTACTTAATGTAGAGGATAATTCTGCACTTGTAGATTATTACGTGTTACTGACAAAGCATAAAGAATCAATACCAGAAAAATTAAAAGAAAAAATTGTTGACGATGAAGAAAATCACTACTTACTTCTTGAGGAATTAGACAAAGCAAACTTACTAAGTAAGATGAAGTCTATTAACATAGATCAGCAGCAATTTGCAAAATCTAAGCTGTTGTCTGATGCACGCTACGAAAAAGAAAAAGACTCTGTAGCATTCCTTTTTAAAAGCGATTTTGTTACAGATAAGGGTAAAAATGCCGTTATGTATTTCTTTAGAATTGAAAAGGATGATGAGTATTCGGGAAAATCTGTAACACTGCATTATATCTCATTTATAAAGCCTAAAAAACCGAAGCGTTTGGTTGTGGATTATTACAATAAATCTAATAACTATGGCACTGAAGTAGATAAAACAAAAGAGCCAGAAGAGCAATATACTGAGATTATTAATTTAGCAATTTACAAAGACAGAAAACGTGTGACACCAAGTGCTCGAAACGGGTATTCTGATTATTAACTTGAAGCAGTAATATACTTTTTGGGTGTCGTACCATACTTCTTTTTAAAAGCCGAAATAAAATGACTAGACGTACTGTATCCTACTCTCAGGCCAACTTCGTTGACGTTATAATCGCCAGATTCTAAGAGTTTCCGGGCTACTTCCATTTTGTAATCAAACAGAAAACTATATACAGTATCCCCATAAATCTGTTTAAAACCTTCTTTCAGTTTTTTTAGGCTCAATTCTATAGTTTCTGCTAATTCCTGCAAACTTGGAGGTTCGGCCATATTCGCAATAATAATGTCTTTTGCTTTTTTTAGTTTTGCGACATTAACCTCATCTATTAAAAAAGGACACTGTTCTATATCTGCATCTTCGCTTCTATTAAAAAACAAACTTAGCATCTCATAGGCTTTTCCTTTAAAGTACAACGGCTTAATAGAACTATTAAGATTAAAACTCATTAGCTGATTTAATACCACAGCTATTGAAGGAGTAATTTTTCCATCTTTATAATATTTTTTATCTCTATTGTCTTCGGATAAAAATGTGACATAATTCGCATCATCCGAAAATAAGCCATGGAATTTTTCTATTGATATTATCAAAGAAACTAACCAAGAGTGTGGCTGCATTTCTAAGTGAATTGGTAAATCGCGTTGCGGATTGTAAAGTAACAAAGAGGTGTCTTCATTAATTTTTAAGGTGTACGCACCTTGATTAAACACAAAATCTGATGACCCCTTAGTACAAAAATGAAACTGAATATAACTGCTATCAATGTCTCTTTCAAGAATTTCAACAGTATCATTTTCATTCTTGTAGGTTAACACAAAAAAGCCTTCTTCAATAAAAATTTCATCAAAAGTACCTGAAGCGATACTTTTTGATTGTTTTTTATTTGTATTCATATTACTATTATTTAGATTCATTCTAAACAGTGGGTTAAAAAACCCTTGTTTTCAGGACAAAAATATGACAAATATCATGTTTTATTTAAAAATTATCTTAAAAAACCAGAAACGACACTTTAAGTTCCTCTAGCGTTACTTTTAAGCAGGTAACAAATCTATTTTTGCTTCGGTTAATTCCCTAGTCAGGTAAACGAGCGAATGCAACATCAAAAAAGTAAATATTTTTATGCCATTGGGCTCAGCTATAAAAAAGCTGATGCCGAAGTACGTGGTCATTTTAGCTTAAGTGATGCAGCGAAACAAAATGTTTTAGAGCAAGCGAAACAAAATGGAATTGAAAGTATCTTATTAATTTCTACTTGCAACAGAACAGAACTTTACGGATTTGCAGAGCATCCTTTTCAATTGATTCAGTTGTTGTGCGATAACACAAAAGGAACTATCGAAGAGTTTCAAGATGTCGCTTATGTACATAAAAATAAAGAAGCAATTAATCATATGTTTCGTGTGGGATCTGGATTAGATAGTCAGATTCTCGGGGATTTCGAAATTATTAGTCAACTAAAATTTGGTGCTAGAGCATCAAAAAATGAAGGTTTACTAAATTCTTTCACTGAACGTTTAGTAAATGCTGTAATACAAGCAAGTAAACGCATTAAAACTGAAACCAATTTGTCCTCTGGGGCAACATCTGTTTCTTTTGCTTCTGTTCAATATATAATGAACAACGTTCAGAATATTTCAGATAAAAATATTCTACTTTTCGGAACTGGTAAAATCGGAAGAAACACTTGCGAAAATTTAGTGAAGCATACTAAAAATTCACATATTACATTAATAAATAGAACCAAAACTAAAGCTGAAGAAGTTGCTGGTAAATTCAATCTCATTGTTAAAGATTTTGAAAATTTAGAACAGGAAATCAACGCTTCAGATATTATAATTGTAGCCACCGGAGCTCAAAATCCAACGGTGTACAAATCTTTAATTTCTACTACTACTCCTTTATTGGTTTTAGATTTATCCATTCCTAAAAATGTAAACGAAGATATTAGAGAACTCTCTAATATTACATTAGTACATTTAGATGATTTGGCTAAGATTACGGATGATACTTTAGAAAAAAGAAAAGCATTTATTCCTGCTGCTGAGACCATTATTTCAGAGATTATGGCGGAGTTTAATGCGTGGTTAGACACCTTAAAATTTGTACCAACAATACAGGCAATAAAACACAAATTAACAGGTTTTAAAAATTCTGAATTTAATACACAACGTAAAAAATTAGCCGATTTTAACGAAGATCAGGCAGAATTGATATCTAACAATCTTATTCAGAAAATCACCAATCAATTTGCGCATCATCTAAGAGAAGATAGCAATACTTCAGATGAGAGTATTGAGCTCATCAAAAAAATATTTCAGTTAGAAACTACCAATAATGTCTAAAATTATTCGCATTGGCACACGCGACAGCCAGCTCGCTATGTGGCAAGCAAAAACCGTTCAATCTCAGCTTGAACATTTGGGGTATAAGACCGTTTTAGTCCCAGTGAAATCAACTGGAGATTTAGTACTCGATAAACCGTTATACGAATTAGGTATCACAGGTGTTTTTACAAAGACTTTAGATATTGCAATGCTCAATGAAGACATTGATATTGCGGTTCATTCTCTTAAAGATGTGCCTACAATTTTACCAAAAGGTATTGTACAAGCCGCAGTTTTAAAACGTGGTAATATTAATGATACCTTGGTTTTTAAAAAGAATGAAGAATTTTTATCTGCAAGAGATGCGGTTATCGCAACCGGTAGTTTAAGGCGTCGAGCACAATGGCTAAATCGCTATCCAACACATACAATCGTTGGTTTGCGTGGCAACGTTAACTCAAGATTAGAAAAACTAGACACTAATGAAGACTGGAATGCAGCAATTTTTGCTGGAGCTGGTTTAGGTCGATTAGGAATTACACCTGAGAATTCTATTAATCTACATTGGATGATTCCTGCACCTGCACAAGGAGCAATTATGATTACTGCCTTAGAATCTGATGAAGAAACAAGAGCTGTTTGCGCAGAAATCAATGACGAAGTAACTGAAATTTGTACAACAATTGAGCGCGAATTTCTAAATCGTCTTGAAGGTGGTTGTACAGCTCCAATCGGTGCTATTTGTTATATTAATAAGGAAGAGGAGGTTAATTTTAAAGGTGTACTTCTAAGTAAAGATGGTTCTAAGAAAATAGAATACACTAAAGTTGTACCACTAGATCAAAAAGATGAATTGGCGAAACTTGCTGCAGACTATATCATCGAAAAAGGTGGTAAGACGTTAATAGATCAACTGCAACGTGGAGATAAAGTCACGAATGTATATTCCACTAAAAAACTAACGGATGACCAAATTATGTTATTTCATAATGATGTCGTTTCAGAAAGTACTGATGCTGTAAAAATTAGTTTGAATAGACTTTCTAAAAGTTTAGTTAGAAATGAAATTCAGAATGTTGTCATTACTAGTAAAAATGCTGTAGAATCTTTATTAACTAATTTTTCTGCTCCAGAATTACAATTTAAAAATATCTATTGCGTAGGCCGAAGAACAAAACGAATGGTAGAAAAGCGTATTGGTAAAGTTGCACATACTGAAGCCAATGCAAAGAAGCTTGCCGAATATTTAATAGAATACATCGACGGAACAGAAGTAACCTATTTTTGTAGCGATTTAAGACTAGATGATTTACCTAATATCTTAACCGAAAACAAAATAGCAGTAAACGAAGTTGAAGCCTACCAAACTAAATTTGACGCCGATAAAGTTGAAGCAAATTTAGAAGGAGTTATGTTTTACAGTCCATCTACTGTAGAAAGTTTCTTAAAGCAAAACAAAGCAAATGGTATAGCCTTTTGTATTGGTGAAACGACCGCAAAAGTTGCGAAACAATATTTTAAAGAAGTTCGTGTAGCAAAAGTACCTACAGTTGAGAGTGTAATTGAGTTGGTGAACGAGAACTATGTATAAAAGCCCATCCTGACCTTCCCAGAGAGAAGGAAGAAAGATGGAAAATATTAACATTTATAAATTCCCTTTCCAGAGGAAGGGGTTAGGGAAAGGTCCATGATTAAAAACGATTTATTTTTAAGAGCACTAAAAGGTGAAACTGTTGAGCGTCCTCCGGTATGGATGATGCGTCAAGCAGGTAGATATTTACCAGAGTTTATGGAAATCAAAGCCAAGTACGATTTCTTTACGCGATGCCAAACACCAGAATTAGCAAGTGAAATTACTGTACAACCAATTCGTCGTTATGGAATGGATGCAGCAATCCTGTTTTCGGATATTTTAGTCATCCCTCAGGCCATGAATATTGAAGTACAGATGAAACCAAATTTTGGTCCTTATTTACCAAATCCTGTTCGCAATCAAAAAGATGTCGACAATGTTATTGTACCTGATGTAAAAGAAGCATTAAGCTATGTTTATGAAGCAATAAAAGCGACTAAAGAAAAACTAAATGACGAAATTCCTTTAATCGGTTTTGCTGGTTCTCCTTGGACCATTTTGTGTTATTGTGTCCAAGGTCAAGGCTCTAAAAACTTTGACAAGGCAAAAGAATTCTGTTTTACAAATCCAATTGCCGCACATCAATTATTACAAAAAATAACAGATACAACAATTGCTTATTTAAAAGAAAAAGTAAGAGCAGGTTGTAATGCTGTACAAGTATTTGATTCTTGGGGAGGCATGTTATCTCCAGTAGATTATCAGGAGTTCTCTTGGCAATATATACAACAAATAATTGATGCTTTAAAAGACCATGCGCCTGTAATTGCGTTTGGTAAAGGTTGTTGGTTTGCACTTGGCGAAATGGCAAAATCTGGTGCTTCTGCACTTGGTGTCGATTGGACTTGTTCTCCAAGAAACGCACGTTATTTAACAGGTGGAAATATTACATTACAAGGCAATTTTGATCCTACACGATTGTTTTCGCCACCAGCAGAAATAAAACGAATGGTACATCAAATGATCAATGATTTTGGAAAAGATAAATACATTGTCAATTTAGGTCATGGAATTTTGCCAAATATTCCTTTAGATAACGCAAAAGCATTTATTGATGCGGTAAAGGAATATAAAAGCCCGTCTTAATCTTCCCAAAGGGAAAAACTGTTTGCAGATAAACGAGTTATTATAAGGTTTTTTGCGTAACAGATATTAACTTTATGCGTCTTGTTTAATAGTTAGTACTATTACTCAAAAAACAAAATAATGATTCAAAATATATTTAAAGGACTGCAGGTTTATGCAGGTGCTTATCGCTTAATTTCAAAATTGAAATTATGGAAGTACTTTGTTATCCCAATGTTTATTAGTTTGGCTGTCTTTATTTTAATTTTTGTTACTGCTTATGGTCTTTCTGATAATCTGGGCGAGTGGATTGCTGGAATTTGGGGTTGGGAAACCGGAAAAGCAACATTTATTGCTATCTCAACATTTATTAGTGGTATAATCATTTTTGCAATTGGACTTATACTATACAAGCACATTATAATGGCATTATCATCCCCATTTATGAGTCCTGTTTCAGAAAAAATTGAGGTTTATTTTACAGGACAACCCGCAAAAAATTATAAACGTTTGCCTTTTTACGAGCAATTATTTAGAGGTATTAGATTAAGTTTAAGAAACTTATCGCAAGAATTACTCTTTACAATTCCTATTTTACTCTTAAAATTTATTCCTGTTGTAAATATATTTTCCACGGCATTATTATTTTTAGTTCAAGCCTATTATGCTGGTTTTGGCAACATGGATTATACGTTAGAACGCCATTTTTCGTATAAAGAAAGTGTTGCTTTTATTCGAAAAAATAGAGGATTAGCCATAGGAAATGGTATTGGATTTTTACTCTTATTATTAATTCCGGTTGTTGGTGTTGTTCTAGTACTACCATTAAGTGTTACCTCAGCTTCTGTTATTGCTGTTGATTTACTTTATGATGACGATGGCACTATTGGGTTTGAACCTTTTGAAAAATTAAACGCTTAATTTATGGTCGCTCAGTTTAATGGATTTGAAATTAATCCAGTACATGAAGGTGATGCATGGAAAATTTGTGATTTCTGTGTAGCAAATGCAGACCGATTTAAACACTATTTTCCTAAAACATTAGAACAGAATTTAAATCCAGCATTATCTCAATTATTTGTTGAGAAGAAAGCAAAACAATTTAAAAACGAAGAGGAATTTCTTTTCACTATTAAACATTCTGAAACTAGAGAATTAGCAGGACTTGTTTACATCAAAGAACTCGACTGGAAAACTAAAAAAGGTGAGTTTGCTTATTGTATTAGTTATACTTTTGAAGGGCAAGGATTAACCTCTAAAACGATCAATGCTTTGTCAAAATACGCATTTAATAACTTAGGGTTAAAGACACTTCAAATCATTGTTAATAAGGGTAATTTAGGAAGTGTAACAGTTGCTACAAAAAATAACTTTGGATGGCAAAAAACCATATTAAAAGGATTTACTCCTCCAGGAGAACAACCATTAGATATGGAATTATATGAATTATATAAAAATTAAATATTGAAAGATAAATTTTTCAAATACATACATCAACTTCAAGACACCATTACATCTAAATTAGAGGATGTCGATGGCTTAGCAACCTTCCAAGAAGATATCTGGAAACGTCCGGAAGGTGGTGGCGGAAGAACACGAGTTATCGAAAATGGAACTGTGTTTGAGAAAGGTGGTGTTAATATTTCTGGAGTTCATGGTAAATTACCTGATTCTATGCAGAAATATTTTGGAGTAGAAGATGCAGATTTCTTTGCTTGTGGATTGAGTTTGGTCTTACATCCCAAAAACCCAATGGTGCCGACTGTACATGCTAATTGGCGTTATTTTGAAATGTACGACCCAGAAGGTAACATTGTTAATCAATGGTTTGGTGGTGGACAGGATTTAACACCTTATTATTTATTTGATGAGGATGCAAAGCATTTTCATCAAACTTGTAAAACAGCTTGTGACAAGCATAATCGAGAATTTTATTCAAAGTATAAAGCGCGATGTGATGAATATTTTTACAATGCGCATAGAAATGAAGGACGTGGTTTGGGTGGCTTATTCTTTGATTACTGCAAATCTTCAGACGAAATGAGTATGCAAAACTGGTATAACTTCGTTACTGAAGTTGGTAATAGTTTCCTAGAAGCTTATGTACCAATAGTTGAAAAACGAAAAAATTTACCATACACTCAAGAACACCGCAACTGGCAAGAAATTAGACGTGGCCGATATGTTGAATTTAACCTAGTGCATGATAAAGGCACTTTATTTGGGTTAAAAACAAATGGTAGAATAGAAAGTATTCTTATGAGTTTGCCACCGCATGTACAATGGGTTTATGACCATCATCCTGAAACAGGAAGTGAAGAAGAAAAACTAATTAATGTATTACAAAAACCAAAGGATTGGGTGTAAAGTGAAAGCGAGTAACTTTGTACTTATAACTTATAACTAAATTTATGTTCCCAATTAGAAGAAATAGAAGGCTAAGAACTAACGAAGCGATTAGAAGTTTAGTAAGAGAAACTATGATCTCACCAAATGACTTTTTAGTACCGCTTTTTGTAGTTGAAGGTAAAGGAATTAAAGAAGAGATTGCATCGATGCCAAATTACTATCGTTTCAGTTTAGATTTACTCAAAGACGAAGTTAAAACACTTTGGAGCTTAGGTCTAAAATCAGTTTTACTATTTGTAAAAGTAGATGATGTATTAAAAGACAATAAAGGTACCGAAGCCTTAAATCCTAATGGATTAATGCAACGCGCTATTAAAACCGTAAAAGACACTTGTCCAAATATGTTCGTAATGACAGATGTAGCATTAGATCCATTTTCATCTTACGGACACGATGGTATTGTTGAAAACGGAAAAATAATTAACGATGCAACTGTAGAAGTTTTAGCAGAAATGAGTATTTCTCATGCTGAAGCTGGTGCCAATTTTGTTGCGCCAAGCGATATGATGGATGGTCGAATTCTAGGCATTAGAGAAGCTTTAGATCAAAGCAACTATGTCGATACTGGTATAATGAGTTATTCCGCTAAATATGCATCCGCTTTTTATGGCCCTTTTAGAGATGCTTTAGATTCTGCTCCTGTCGATATTGTTGATATTCCTAAAGACAAGAAAACCTATCAAATGGATTTTGCTAATAGAGATGAAGCTATTAGAGAAACCGAAATGGATATTAATGAAGGTGCCGATATTGTAATGGTAAAACCCGGATTGTGCTATTTAGATATTGTAAGAGATATTAAAAATAATTTCGATGTTCCTTTGGCAGTTTACCAAGTGTCTGGCGAATATGCTATGCTAAAAGCTGCTGCAGAAAAAGGATGGTTAGACCATGATGCAGTTATGTTAGAACAAATTACTTCTATTAAACGAGCTGGTGCTGACATCATTACAAGTTACTTTGCTAAGGATGTTGTTAAATTGATTTCGTAACTTTACAAATATCAAACTTATATCCTATTAATGGGCTTACTCATTTTTTACGCTGTCATATCAATTTTCTTTTCATTTTTATGTTCGATTTTAGAGGCTGTATTACTTAGTATTACACCTACATTTATTAATATAAAAAAGAAAGAAGGTAAAGCTTACGCTACTAATTTAGAGGAATTAAAAAAAGATGTGGACCGTCCACTGATTGCTATTCTTACTTTAAACACTATTGCACATACAGTAGGTGCTATTTTAGTTGGTGTACAAGCCAAAGTGGCTTATGTAGAACTCTATGGTACTACTAAACGTACTTTTTTAGGTATTGAGTTCACTGAAGATTTAATGGTTGGTGCTGTTTCTACAATTATGACTATTCTAATTTTAGTTGCTTCAGAAATTATTCCAAAAACGATTGGTGCTACCTTCTGGAAACAGTTGTCAAACTTTACATCAAAAGCACTTAATATTCTTATTTTTCCATTAAAATGGACAGGAGTACTTTGGCTACTTCAGTTAACTACAAAATTAATTGGAGGAAAAGGACATGGTAGTGTGTTAAGTCGAGAAGGCTTTGTTGCCATGACAGAAATAGCACATGAAGAAGGTGTTTTTGAAGAAAATGAAAGTACAGTAATTAAAAACTTACTTTCCTTTAAAGAAGTACAAGCAAAAGATGTTATGACACCTAGAACGGTAATGAAAACAGAAAATGAGAACATGACCGTTGAAGCCTTTTTTGAAAAAAATTCAAATATTAGATTTTCTCGTATCCCTGTCTATACAGAAGATGCAGACAATATAACTGGCTTGGTTTTAAAAGCTGAAGTGTTCAAGGAAATGGCACTTGGCAATAATTCTAAACTACTATCAGACATTAAAAGAAATATTATTATTGTAAATCGAAATATGCCAATTCCAACATTATTTGAACAATTGGTGGAAAGCCGAAACCACTTAGCCTTGGTAGTAGACGAATATGGTTCTGTAAGTGGATTGGTAACTATGGAGGATGTTATAGAAACATTACTTGGGCTAGAAATTATGGATGAAAGTGATAACGTATCTGATCTACAGATGCTTGCGAGAAAAAGTTGGGAAGCCAGGGCTAAACGTCTTGGACTTATTGAAAATGACAAGCCCGAAAATTAATGAAATATTGCATTATTGAAACACCTCTTGGTTATACCAAAATTAGTGGAGATGATAATGGTATTGCTTCGGTTTCAGTATGAGATACACAAGAAGAAATATCTGAATTTATTCCTGAAGTACTTCTTAATTGTGTAACGCTACTTAAAGCATATTTTAATAACAAACGAAAGTCTTTCAACTTAAATCTCAATCCCGAAGGAACTGTATTTCAAAAAAAAGTTTGGAAACTACCAGAAAACATTCCTTATGGTAAATCAATTTCTTATTTAGAGCTGTCAAAACAAATAGGAAATGCAAAAGCAATTAGGGCTGTAGCTAATGGTAGAGCCCCGATTTGGATAATTATACCCTGTCATCGTGTTATTGGAAGCGATGGAAGCTTAACAGGATATGCAGGAAGTTTGCACAGAAAACAGTGGTTACTCAACCATGAAAGTGAATACAAACAACAATCCCTTTTTTAAATAATTCATTCACTTTTACTATATTTAATTCATAAAACTAATGAAATGAAAATTATAAAAAAGCTAATGAAATGGATTATCGGAATTATTGGAGTTCTTATAATCACCTCTTATATTTTTGATTACGATTACATATTAAAAGGAATTCGTGTTGTTTATTTTACTGGTCATGTTACTGCGTTTATCGATGATTATCCTCATTTTGAAAACGATATTATAAAAAAGGGAGAAAAAACAGATGTATGGTCATTACATAAAGACTACAATACTGCTAAAGCCACTGATAGATTAAATAAAATAAATAATGAGTTTGGTACGGTAGCCTATATGATAATAAAGAATGATAGTATTTATTATGAATGGTACGCTGAAGATTATAGTAAATCTTCTAATACTAATTCATTTTCTATGGCTAAAAGTATTACCTCCTCATTGCTAGGTAAAGCTATAATGGATGGTTATATAAAAAGTATTGATCAACCCATAAGTGATTTTTATCCACAATACAAAGGTTCAAAAACTACCGTAGGTGATTTATCATCTATGGCTTCTGGATTAGATTGGATAGAGCATTACACCAGCCCATTTTCAATTACAGCTAGAGCCAATTACGATGATGATTTAGCTGAAACAATTTTAAATCAAAAAGTGGTAAAAACACCTGGCAAAGAATTTGAATATTTAAGTGGCAGCACACAATTGCTCGGTATGGTCATTCAAAAAGCAACCCAAAAACAATTGGCAGATTATCTATCGGAAAGTTTCTGGCAACCTATGGGAGCTGCAAATGATGCATTGTGGCAATTAGATGATGATGAAAACAAATTAGCAAAAGCGTTTTGTTGTATATCTAGCAATGCTCGGGATTTTGCAAGGTTCGGCAAACTTTATAAAGACCACGGGAAATGGAATGGAAAACAAATCTTAGATTCTACATTCGTCGCTACCGCAACCAAAAGGAGGTTTAGTGGTCAACCATATGGTTATGGATTTTGGATAAGTGATTACATGGATAAACACATTTTCGCTATGCGAGGTATTTTAGGGCAATACGTCATTACAATTCCCGAAGATAATTTAATTGTAGTAAGATTGGGACATCACAGAAGTCCTGATATTCACAATTTCTTTTCTTCAGATTTTTATGTTTATATTGAAGAAGCATACGAAATGTTAGATGATGATTAGTAAACTAAACCTCGAAAACATATTATTCCTCGATATTGAAACCGTTCCTGAAACGGAAAATTTCTCTGAATTAGATAAAACCAAACAAGAGCTTTGGGATGCAAAATCGCGCTATCAGCGCAAAGAAGAATTTAGTGCAGAAGCGTTCTATGACAGAGCGGGTATTTGGGCAGAATTTGGTAAGATAATCTGTATTTCTGTTGGCTATTTTAAAATGGAGGGAGATATCAGAACTTTTAGAGTTACCTCTTTTTATGGAGATGAAGTTAAAATTCTAAAAGACTTTAAAAATTTAATTATTTCACATTTTAGTCAGAATAAGCATTTACTGTGTGCTCATAATGGTAAAGAATTTGATTTCCCATACATTGCAAGACGTATGATAATTCATAATATAGAATTACCATACAAACTGAATTTATTTGGTAAGAAACCTTGGGAGGTGCCACATCTTGATACTTTAGAACTTTGGAAATTTGGAGACTATAAAACCTATACTTCATTAAAACTGCTAACTAATGTATTAGGTATTCCATCACCAAAAGATGATATTGATGGCAGTGAAGTGTATCGCGTATATTATCAGGATAAAGAAATAGACCGGATAATCACTTACTGCGAAAAAGATACAATAGCAGTGGCTCAGATTTTCTTAAGATTGAGAGGAGATGAATTACTACATGAAAATGAAATAAAACACTTGTAAAAAAGTCCTGATTTTTATCAGGACTTTTCATTTTTTATTGAAACATTTCTAATTAATAATGAGTTTTTTGCTAGCACTATTTGTTTTGCTTTGCAAATTAATAATATAAATACCTGCACTTAGCTCGGTCACATCAATTGTCTGAAATACCCTATCTATATCAAGTGATTTAGACAACACTTCTCTACCTTGCGTATCATATAACGTTGCTTTTGTGTTATTTAAAAGTGCTCCTGTAATAATAATTTCTTTTGGATTCGTGGCAGTATAAATGAGTAAATCTTCTATCTCATTATCTATAGTGCTCAGAGATGTATTTCCAAATCTTAAAAAGAATCTCCCAATTCCAAACAGATTGCTTTCGGCAATGAAATTATAGTCATTGGTATTCAGCAGTGTAAAAGTGTTTGAAAGCCTGTCTTCCAGATACACCTCAACATCACTTGATAAAGTATTGTTTGGCATACTCAGCGTGATTTGTTGACCTTGGTTTGCATTTAAACCTAGTGGGAAGACTAGATTATTATTTAAATCAATAAAACTTACCGATTGAATAGACATATCCAATCCATTACTATTCTCTATCAAATGAGAATAGATGGCGAAATCTGGTGCTATACCATTGAATGCAGTCGCATCAAATCCAAGGTCTAAGCCTTTTGATGCCAGATCTGTAAAATAAAAATCCGTACTGTAGCTATTGGTACTACTATTCATATCTAGTTTTAGATATGCAATAGCGTTACTATTTGCATCTCTATTGTCAATAAAATCGTCATCAAGAAGTGCATTTCCAGAAGCACTTGTTCTTATACTTGGATTGAAAATTATTGTGCCACCCCCAACTTTTGAAGACACTAAAAATCCTTGTCCAGGCGTAATGATTGAGTTAGGGTTTGCTAATGCATATGCCATATTCCATATTTTCCATCCATTTGAAGCATCACCGTCGTAACCATAAATTGCAACACTTGTTGATAAAAACTCATTCATGTTTGTAGACAAAAAATCCGATACTTTTATATATGATGGATAAGGGTTTCCTATGAGGTTCCACTCTGGATACGTTACACCAGTATTTAAAATATTCACATTTATCGCACCAGTATTTACGGTTCCATTAAATTCAAATGTTCCATCATCAGTTGAGGCTGATCTATACCCTATTCCAGGATTCAAAACCACCGAAGCATCAGATGGTATATTTGTATCATAGGTTAAATAAGATTCTGTGGTTTTATCAAATGGTCCAAAAAGCTTTTCTGTTGTAGTACTAGGATTTGAGACTATATTAGGGTTGGCTGATGCAAAAACCCCAAATGTTTGTCCGGTTACTGGAGCAGAAATCAAATCATTTCCACCAGAACTTGCGTTGACGTTTACATGGCGCTTATACGCAACATCACCAGTAACGGTTCCATTTACAATTAAGCTAGAGTATTCAATAGATGTTGAGTTTAAAGTTAAATTTCCATTATTGACGAGATTTCCGTTTAATTCAATAGATTCTCCTTCTGACACTTCTATAGTTGCTACATCGTTGACCGTTAAATTATTTAAAGCAATTTCAGAATTTACAGTATAGGTTCCATCCAAAATAAGTGCATTATCATTTAAAGTAGTATCCGATGGTGCATTAGGAATCCATGCATTATTTGTGAACAATAAGCCGTCATAAGCCAAATTCACTGTATAATCCTCTACTTCACCATAATCAAATGATTGACATGCTGTAGGTACTCCATTGAATGTTAACGACACTCGCATTCGTGTTTGTCCATAACTAATATTTGAAGGTATAGTAAACGTTCCTGTGACTGGAGTATTAGCTGTTGGGCTTTGCGTCCATACCTGTTCACCACTATCATTGAAATCGGAGTCATTGTTATAATCTATCCATACAGAATATCCTTCGCTATAGATAGTTCCAGGCCAAACTGGTGTGATTGTAATTGTGTATTGAGACCCCCCAAGTAAATCAGTTGTAATAGTAGGATTTGCAGTAAAATCCGAATATCCTGTTCCAGTTGTTCCAGATCCCGAATTGTTGTTATCAATTGTATTTAATTGTACTCGCCCTATGTATTCGTCACTTGTATCGTTCCCGTTTGAAGTACAATAGTCTGGAATTAAAGGATCCCCAATTCCAATTTGGTCAATGGCAATATCGCTACTCCAATCGTTTCCAGTTAGACCAATAAATCTAAACTTTACGACTTCACCAAAATAGCTACTAATATCAACGTTTTGAGCATTCCAAATATCGCCAATACTTCCAGACGCTGAAAACACATTCGTCCAACTACTACCATTATCAATAGTAGCTTCTAAATCTAAACTTCCAATGTTATTGCCAAGCATATGATAATAAAATGTAAGAGTACCTGTGGTAACACTTGATAGATCAAAACATGGACTGACTAAAATTACGGTTGCATTTGCATTTAATCCATTAATAGAAGCTTCTGTATAAAAATAATTTCCTCCTCCTGTAATATCATCAGAAGGTCCTGTGCCATCACTTGGTGTACCATTCGCATCCAATGTCCAATCACCATCATCGCCTGTAGCTTGTGTCCAGGTGCCAATCCCAGAGTCAAATGTTTCTAAATAAGGATAAGTTGTTATTTGTGTTCCTGCACATGCTGGTACAACAGTAGTTATAAACAGTACCGAACTTGAATAAGCAGAAGTAGAACCTCCTGTACATTTACTTCTTGCTTGTGCTTCGTAATTGGTAGTTGGATTTAATCCTATTAAATTAGAAATAAGTCCTGTAACTGAATTTGTAGTCCAAGTTGGGCTTCCGACTTCTCTAAATCTTAAATCGTAAGTGGCTCCGAGAACCTCGTCCCAACTTAATGTTGCTGAGGTAGATGCTACATTTGATGCTGCTAATCCGGTCGGCACATTAGCGTTACAAACGACTGGTGCTCCAATTGTAAAGTTAGTATTAGAAATATCAAAGAAAATATTATCAGATCCTCTTACCATAATTCTATTCTGATTGCCTTGATTATTAGGGACAACAATATCATAAGAACCGTCATTGGTAACGTTCGAAGCTATTAGAATAGGGTACGTATTGCCACCATCGGCAGACAAAAATATGTCAACATTAGCCGCATTTATGCCATTTCCTGTTGTACCAGCAACACTCCAGGTAACCGCTTGTGTTGTTCCTGCATTCCAAGTAACATTAGTATTAGGTGATGTAACTATAAAAGGACCTGCTGTACCATTAACGTTAACTACCATATCATCACTATTATTGGTTCCTCCACCCGCAACATTATCTCTAACTGTTAATCTAAAATTCAATGCTCTACCTACATTAGGCACTGCTTCCCATTGCCATGATGTCGCTCCAGTTTTAATCGTTTCTAATCTTGGAAAATAACGATGTGTATCAGTCGTTGGTTCATATGCTCTAAAAGCTACACCTGTCGTAGCTGTTGTGCTTGGGTATGTTGTGGAGGCATTATTTTCATCCATCTGTTCCCAACTATAAGTTAAAGCATTGGAAGGAGTATCCGCATCAGTTGCAGTACCATCTAATATAAATGCAGTACCATTTGGAATTGTATAATTGGAGCCTGCATTTACAACAGGCACAGCGTTACCTGTATTAGTATTTGTTTGACAACTCGTACTTTTTACATAATCAGTTACCTGTTCTATAGAAGCAGCATGAAAATTAGGATGTACATTAGCCTGTACATCAGTTGCGCCTGTAATACCTGCATAACTCATAATAGTCGATCCGCTGCCAGGTTCCATTTGTACATTTGTCCCTTCATTACCATCATGAGTCCATGTATGGTTAGCACCAAACTGATGTCCCATTTCGTGTGCCACATAATCAACATCAAAAAAGTCGCCAATAGGATTTGTAGCAGAAGTCCATCCACTACCTTTTTGGTTATTGACACAAACACAACCAATACAACCTGCATTACCATTATTTTGAAGGTTCGCAAATAAATGTCCAATATCATAATTGGCCTCACCTATGACCGACGTTAATGTACTTTGAAGTGCTGAGTTATAACCACTCGTATTTCCATAAGGATCAGAAGTTGTACTCGTGTAAATAACATCATCAGTATTGGCAATTAACAGCATTGTAACATTAAAATCAACCTCAAAAATACCATTAACCCTAGTCATCGTATTAACAATTGCGGCCAAAGCTTGTGCTTTTGTTCCACCATGAAACTGCGTATATTCTCCAGTCGCTGAAACCGCTAAACGATAGGATCTTAGCACAGAGTCATCTGCATTTCTTTGAGCTAAATTTGTACTCAGTGTTTGATTGATTTGTTCTGTTATTGAACATTCGAAATCATCATTTCTATTTGTGCGATCTCTTCTATTAAATACAATATAGTTATCAGAACCCTGACTTAAAGATTCTATAAAGGTATTTATTCCATTTGCAGAAAGTATCATTCCGCTAAAACCAATAGGAGATACACTAAACCTAATAATTGAAGAAGTGTTCTCTACACCTTGCCCAACATAGGATCTAATTTCTGGAAAACGTCCTTGCAATTCTGGATGCATCACAGATGCTTCTTTTATAAAAAACCGCTCAATTTTTCCCTCTGAATTAGGAACGGAAAGAATTCTATCAGAACTAACAGAAAAATTGTTTCGTTGAGAAACACCATTTAAAAACTGCTTTAATGCATCTGTGTTTAAACCAAATGTCTGAAACTTTTTAAGTGATTGATGATGTTCATTTAAAATTGTATTGGAAGCTAAATTTTGTTTTTGCCACAATACTTTATTTTGAGACCACATAACGGTCGAAGTCAACAATAAGAAGACTAACAATACTCTAATTTTCACAACGTTGGTGTTTTGCCTTTTTTCTAAAATAAACAATTATATACTAAAAGTTGTGGTCTATTAACATTATCGCTTAATATTCGAAAAATATAGAAATATCGTAATCAAAAGTACGATTTTACTTTATTTTAGAATAATAGGTGTCGTATACAATCAACTTTATTTCAACTAAGTTAAAACTAAGTGTTGTATAAAAAAAGTTCTGATAAAAAATTTGAACCTTCATTTATTGTTAAAAGGGGTCGAATTGAGTCATCTCCTGTTCTCGTTCCACTTCCTAATCCAGTAATTGTTAATTGATCTAATTGTTTTCTGTACTCTCCGTTTTCCATTGTTGAACATTCTCTTTGTTATACAAACACGGTTGAGAACCCTGAAAGTAAAAACTTATTAATGCTAGTATAAATCTGTTTCTCGCGTAAATAATTTAATTTTTTAGTGTTTTTTATGTGACTATTCTATGGTAAAAATTGATTTTATGTTTGTATGGATTTTTCACAAAAACCTTTTCGATAAAATGTAACTATGCTTTTTAGAGTTGCCGTTTTCCCGAAATACTCTTGAAGAAATTGACTACATTTACCTATGGCAAATGAAAAATTACTTTCAGTTGAAGCTTTAAACATTTCATTTTTTAAAAACACGATTGAAAATCAAATAATAAAGGACGTATCATTTGAAATTCATCCTAACGAAATTGTTGCAGTGGTAGGTGAATCTGGCTCAGGAAAATCTATTTCGTCATTAGCTTTGATGGGATTGTTACCAAAAGGTATTTCGAAAATTACCAATGGTTCTATTTTATTTAATGGCCAACACCTCACTGAACTATCAGATAAAGACTTTCAAAAAATTAGAGGAAAAGAAATTGCTATGATTTTTCAGGAACCTATGAGTTCCTTAAACCCTTCTATGCGATGCGGTAAACAGGTTGAAGAAATTTTAAGACAGCACTCTGAGTTGTCATCATCTGAAATAAAAACTGAAATTTTAGACTTATTTGAAAAAGTAAAACTTCCAAATCCAGAACGAATTTTTAAAGCGTATCCACATGAAATTTCTGGTGGACAGAAACAGCGTGTTATGATTGCAATGGCAATTGCGTGCAAACCAAAATTATTGATTGCAGATGAACCAACAACCGCATTGGATGTCACCGTTCAGCAAGAAATATTAGAATTACTTAAAGACTTACAGGAAGAAACTAAAATGAGTGTTTTGTTTATTTCGCATGACTTGTCTTTGGTTTCTGAACTGGCTGATAGAGTTTTAGTAATGTATAACGGACGTATAGTTGAACAGGGATTCACTGAAGCCATATTTAAAACACCTCAACACAATTATACGAAAGCACTTACAGGTGCGCGTCCGTCAACTGAATATCGATTAAAGCAATTGCCTACCATTTCTGATTTTATGTCTGATTCTGTAAATAAAACTATTATATCAGATTCAGAGCGAAAGAAAAATCATGAAAACCTTTATGCGCAAGCACCATTATTAGAGGTAATTAATGTTCAGAAAACGTATCTTACAAAAACAGGATGGTTTTCTAAAGACAGATTATTTAATGCGGTTGATGATGTAAGTTTTAAAGTTTATCCTGGTGAAACCATTGGTTTGGTAGGTGAATCTGGTTGTGGAAAATCTACCTTAGGGAATGCAATCTTACAATTAGATAAAGCCACATCTGGCAGTATTAAATACAAAGGTAACGATATTACCAATTTGAGTACAGTAGAAATGCGACAACTTCGAAAGGATATTCAAATCATATTTCAAGATCCATTTGCATCTTTAAACCCAAGAATAACTGTTGGAAATGCAATTGTTGAACCCATGAAGGTTCATAATATAGGAAGTTCTGATGCGCAACGAAAAGAAAAAGTTATTGAAATTCTTAAAAAAGTAGGGTTAAATGCTTCTGCTTTTGGTCGTTATCCGCATGAGTTTTCTGGAGGGCAACGGCAACGTGTAGGAATTGCGAGAACCATTGCATTAGAACCTCAACTGATTGTTTGTGATGAATCGGTGTCTGCTTTAGACATTTCGGTGCAAGCACAAGTCTTAAATTTATTGAATAATCTAAAGCAACATTATGGATTTACTTACATATTTATATCGCATGATTTGGCCGTTGTAAAATACATGGCAGATCAATTACTAGTAATGAATATGGGAAAAATAGAGGAAATAGGTGAAGCAGATACTATCTATGAATCACCTCAAAAAGCATATACCAAAAAGCTTATTCATGCTATTCCTAAAGGATTATAACATGAATACTTTTCTGGCTAACTTTAAAACATTTGAGACTAACTCCAATGTGTCTTCTATATAAGAAAACTCCTGGTTATCATTTAAAGTTGATTTTGGTAGATTTGATTTCATTTTCATAAGTAGAAATTCATGGTAGATTTGGGGCAAAAAGGTAATTTAAGTTTATGGTAAACTTGGTTAAGTTGTTTCGTTTTGTTTGGGACTGCTAATATGTAATTTATTTTTAATATATCAGTTATAATACCGTATTAATCGACTAAATACACTTTTATTTAACATTTAGGGCTTTAAATCAAGATTTTTCCTACGAATAAACCTTAGGAAATAAGTTTAGCGATTTAGTTATTATGCTTTTTATGTTTAGAAATTCATTTCTGGAATATCCCCTTCAACTATTAAATGTCCTTCAGTTGCATTTTTTATGTCTTCAACAGAAATTCCTGGTGCTCGTTCTAACAATTTAAATCCTTTTGGAGTTACTTTAAGAACCGCCAAATTGGTAACAATTTTTTTTACACAACCCACTCCAGTTAATGGTAATGAACAATTCCTTAGCAATTTTGACGCTCCTGCTCTATTGGTGTGCATCATTGCAACAATTATATTTTCTGCACTCGCAACCAAATCCATTGCTCCACCCATACCTTTTACCATTTTTCCGGGAATTTTCCAATTTGCAATATCCCCATTTTGAGATACTTCCATTGCCCCAAGAATAGTTAAGTCTACATGTTGACCTCTTATCATTGAAAAACTCATGGCCGAGTCAAAAAATGAAGCACCTGGTAATGTTGTAATTGTTTGCTTTCCTGCGTTAATGATATCTGCATCCTCATCACCTTCAAATGGAAATGGTCCCATGCCTAGAACACCATTTTCACTCTGAAATTCAACTTCGATATCATCTCTTACAAAATTAGCCACTAGTGTAGGAATACCAATTCCTAAGTTAACATAGTAACCGTCTTTAACTTCTCTTGCAATTCTTTTTGCGATTCCGTTTTTATCTAACATTTCTTAAGTTATAAGTTGTTAAGTGCCTCTAGTATTTAAAGTTATGTAGCACTTCGACTGCGCTCAGTGAGACAGTGGATTATTATTTAAGTATCTATTTCAAAGAAATTTATTGTTTTCATATACAGGTGAGCCTAACTTTAGACACTCTAAGTACTTTTAAATTCTAAGTACTCCTTGTTCTTACTGTTCGTTGTTCAATACGTTTTTCAAAATGTTCACCTTTAAAAATACGCTGTACAAAAATACCAGGAATATGTATTTGGTTAGGGTCTAATTCACCTACTGGAACTAATTCTTCAACTTCAGCTACTGTGATTTTTGCAGCACCACACATATTTGGGTTAAAATTACGAGCTGTTCCTTTAAATATTAGATTACCAGCAGCATCACCTTTCCAGGCTTTAATAAAACCAAAATCGGCATCAAAAGCATGTTCTAAGACATACATTTTTCCATTAAATTCTCTGGTTTCTTTTCCTTCTGCGACTTCAGTTCCATATCCAGCCGGAGTAAAAAAAGCAGGAAAACCAGATTGTGCTGCTCTTGCGCGTTCTGCTAAAGTACCTTGTGGAATTAACTCTACATCTAGCTCGCCAGATAACATTTGTCTCTCAAATTCATCGTTTTCACCAACATATGATGAAATCATTTTTTTTATTTGCTTTTGCTGAAGCAAAAGGCCTAAGCCAAAATCATCTACTCCTGCATTATTGGAAATACAGGTAAGCCCTTTAATATTCCGTTTTACCAATTCTGCTATTGAATTTTCAGGAATACCAGATAGACCAAAACCACCAAACATCAAGGTCATATTACTATCGACACCATTTAATGCATCAACAACTCCTGCTACTTTTTTATTAATCATAAATTTTAATATTTATGCTCTTAAAAGTACAAAACTAAGGCATAATTTATATTATAATTATGCCTAAAATTTGTTTAAATAAAACTAAAAGAAATTTTAGAAGTCCACATCGATTTCGTCCTCAGAATAAGAGTCATCACCGTTATTATCACCTTCATCTCTTGCTGTACATTCTATATCAATTTCCAAACTTGAAGGTTTGTCAAATTCATCAGTCGATACATTTAACGTTTCATCAGCATAACATGCTTTCATATATAAACCCCAAATAGGTAATGCCATAGACGCACCTTGTCCATAAGAAATATGTCCAAAATGTGCCGCTCTATCTTCTGCACCAATCCAAACACCTGTAACTAAATTCGGTACCATGGCCATAAACCAACCGTCACTTTGGTTCTGTGTAGTACCTGTTTTTCCTGCTATTGGGTTTTTAAATTCATATGGATAGCCCGTCATTACCTCTTTATAAACAGCGGATTTCGCTAACCATTCAGAATTATGACGTAGTCGTCTACCAGAACCCGCTTGTGTCACTCCTTCCATAAGGTTAACAGTAACATAAGCAACTTCTTCGCTTAATACGTCCTTACTTTCTGGTGTAAATTGATACAAAATTGTACCGTTTTTATCTTCAATCCGTGTTACCATAACTGGCTTATTATAAACACCTTTATTGGCAAAAGTAGAATATGCAGCAACCATCTCATATACACTTATATCTGCTGTTCCTAATGCAATTGCAGGAACCGCCAATATATCATCTTCAATACCAAGTTTTTTGGCCATATCTACAACAGGTTGAGGTCCAATTTCATTCATTAATCGAGCAGTAACAGTATTTGTTGAACTTGCAAGTGCATCTTTTAATGTTTGTTTACCAGAATAATTACCATCAGAATTTTTTGTAGTCCAAGATTCAGGATTACCAAATTTATTAGCTTCAATAGTAATTTGAGTTCTAGGGAATGAATCGCAAGGAGATACCTGTAATTGATCTATTGCTGTAGCATACACAAATGGTTTAAACGTAGAACCAACCTGACGCTTACCCTGTTTTACCATATCGTACTGAAAATGTTTGTAATTCATACCTCCGACCCATGCTTTAACATGTCCAGATAGCGGATCCATAGACATCATTCCAGGACGCAAAAATGATTTATAATAGCGCATAGAATCTATAGGCTTCATAACCGTATCCACTTCACTTGGTTTCCCATCAATCCATTTAAAAACCCTCATTTCTAATGGCTCATTAAATGATGCTCTAATCTGTTTTTCTGTTTTACCTTGATTTTTTAATATTCTCCAACGTTCGCCGCGTTTCATCCCATCATTCATCAGTTTATTAATTTCTGATTGGTCTAGTTCTAAAAATGGTGCTGTTTTATTTCGTTTTGGCGTGTTTTGGTGGTCAAACTCAGCTTGTAGTCTCGGCATATGAAGTCCAACGGCCTCTTCTGCATATTTCTGCATACGAGAATCTATAGTGGTAAAAACCTTTAAACCATCACTATATAAATCGTATTTACTTCCATCTGGTTTTCTGTTTTTCTTATCTTTTGCCCATTCTTTCATAAAACCTCTTAGGTATTCTCTAAAATAGGTTGCGATTCCCTGACTATGAGTTTCTGGTGTAAAGTTTAATTCGAGATCTGTTTTCTGTAAAGAATCTTTTACCTCTTCAGTTATATACTCATACTTTAACATTTGAGCTAAAACAACGTTACGTCTATTTTTAACACCAACTGGGTTTCTCGAAGGAATTGGATTGTATAAAGATGAATTTTTAAACATCCCTACCAACATAGCTGATTCTTTTAAATCCAAGTCTTTGGGTTCTTTACCAAAATAAATTCTAGCGGCAGAACGAATACCATCTCCGTTGTTTCCAAAATCATAGATATTAAAATACATGGCTATGATCTCTTCTTTAGTATATTGTCTTTCTAGACGTATAGCAATAACCCATTCTTTAATTTTTTGAGTTATTCTACTAAATGTGTTAGTTGAAGCTACACCGACAAACAATTGTCTAGACAATTGCTGTGATATGGTACTTGCACCACCTTTCTTTCCTAAAAAGAAAAAAGCACGTAATGTCCCACGACCATCGATCCCAGAATGATCATAAAATCGAACATCTTCTGTTGCAACTAAAGCATCAACTAAATTTTTTGGTAAATCTTTATATCCAACAGGTGTTCTATTATCATCAAAATAGAATTTACCTAAGGTTTTACCATCTGATGAAATAATTTCAGTAGCCAAATTTGTTTCCGGGTTTTCTAATCTAGTATAATCTGGCATTTCTCCTAAAAGTCCCCAGGATGCTAATAGAAATGTTAGTACGACAGCAAATATTCCTGCTGTAAATAATATCCAAAACCAACGAATATATTTTGAAAAATCTTCGGTTACTGTTTTAGATTGTACACCCTTATTTTTTACCATATTTACTGTTTTTGAGCCTGTTCTACTCTAAACCCAACATCTGTTATTCCTTCTAAATTATCAACACCATCGATATCTCCATTGTTTCGCATGGCATGTTTAATATTGACCGTATAATCACCTTCTTCGTTAAATTTAAAAGGCTCTTTAAAGCCTCTAAACCAAAGTTTATTTTCTTTAATATCTGAAAACCCTGTACCTAAAAGTTCACCGTTTGGAGCAGCCATTTTGTACTCTAATGTGTCTTTAACTACTTTTCCGTTAGGATAGTTTAATTCTACTATAAGGAATAAATTACTGAATTTGTAATCGTTAGTATTTCTTAAATTAACATATAAATCGTAATTGTTTTCAGTGTCCGGAGCTGCAAAATTAAAACTAGCAACCGAATCTTTATGCCATTGATTTGGCACAGATTTATAGACATCAAAAACAGCTTCTGAGTCACAACTAGTAATTAAAAAACAACTGATTATTAGAAGATACAGCCAATTATTTTTTCTTAGCATTTGTTTTGGCTTTTGTTTTCTGATTGTGGTTTCGATTGCGATTACGGTTTTTGTTTCTATTGTTTTTACGTTTCCTTTTGGGTTTTGGACTATCGAAACGTGTTAAACTATCTTGACCTACAACGTTTTCAAACTCATTTTTAGTGTCTTGAATGTGCTCAGCTGCATATTCTTCTAAGCTTGCGACTTTTTCTTTTTTCTTGTTTTTTGCAATGATTTCATTGGCTTGTGCTGTAGTAATTACATGCCAATTCATCCATTCGCCTTCATAAGCGTACCACATCAAACCTTTAAAAATATCGGTCTTTTGACAAACTGCAGTTCCTTTTTCGGTATATAGTTTAGTGTCGTTTTTAGGGAATGCTTTTAAAGCATCTAAATATGCATCTAGCTCATAATTAAGACAACATTTTAATTTACCACATTGTCCGGCAAGTTTTAAAGGATTTAGTGATAATTGCTGATATCTTGCTGCAGATGTACTTACAGATCTAAAATCTGTTAACCACGTAGAACAACATAATTCTCTACCACAAGAGCCTATTCCACCAAGTCTAGCCGCTTCCTGTCTAAAACCAACTTGTTTCATTTCAATACGTGTTCTAAATTCTCTAGCAAAAACTTTTATGAGTTCTCTAAAATCAACACGTTCCTCCGCTGTGTAATAGAACGTTGCTTTGCTACCATCCCCTTGATACTCTATATCAGAGATTTTCATTTTTAGATGTAAATCAATAGCAAATTGACGCGCTTTTACTTTCATTGGTTCCTCTTTGTCTCTGGAAGAAGACCATACATCAATATCTTTTTGAGATGCTTTTCTGTATATTTTTAAAACGTTTTCAGCATCATCAAGCTTTACTTTTTTACGTTTCATTTGCACACTTACCAATTCTCCGGTAAGTGTTACCATACCTATATCATGACCAGATTTTGCCTGTGTAGCGACAATATCACCAATGTTTAATGAAAGATTTTCTGTATTTTTATAATATTGTTTTCTACCGTTCTTAAAACGTACTTCAACACCTGTAAAAGGCTCTTGTCCGTTAGGAAGCGACATATTAGCTAACCAATCAAAAACAGTGAGTTTATTGCAGCTATCTGTTCCGCAAGTACCATTGTTTTTGCATCCTTTTGGTTGGCCATCTTTACCAGTTGAGCAACTGTTGCAAGCCATAAAAATTATATATATTAAGTCTAGATATTTAAAAAAATCTAGATAAAGGATTCGTAAATTATTAAAAAGTAAAGATAAGATTATTTCTTTAGCTTATTAAGACCTTAGTTTATTGTTTTTATTTTGCACAAAAAAGAACCCTAATAAACTTGGTTGTTCTTAAATATCCTTAACCGTAATTATATTTACAGGACAAGCCTTAGAAGCATTTAAACAGGAATCTAAAATTTCATAGTCTTGGGATTTTAACGTGTAGAAGCCTTTTTTTTCTTCAGTATGAAGCAAAACAGATTTACCGTCTTTTTTGGACATTTGAAACTGATTTGGTGCAAGTTCTACACAATAATTACAGCCAATACATTTATTACGTTGTAAGGTTATAACAACCATTAAGCCTCTACTTTGTTTTCTACTATTTTATATAATTTATCCGATGGTCTAACTCTAAAATCTAATGGAATAGTAATAGAATCCCCTTTAGTTCCTTTTTCTAATGTTTCATCATTCACTAACATTTCCTTTAATTGAAATTCTTGAGCACCTGTAGTAGGACCAGTAATTAAAATTGTATCACCAAGAGACAAATCATATGCCTCAATTTTAAATTCCCCTATTTTAGCTTTAGGATAAAAGTGAACCCCTTTACCAATGTAGACTTTTTTCTGTGTGGCATGACTGCCCGAGCCTTTACTCCATTCCCCTAATTTTTGACCTAAATAATAACCACTCCAAAATCCGCGATTATATACTTTTTCAAGCTCTTGCATCCATGAAATGACCTGCTCTTTAGAGTATTCGTTATTTGATAAGCTGTCTATTGCTTCTCTATAACACTTTATTACTTTAGCAACGTATTCTGGGGCACGACCACGACCCTCAATTTTTAATACTTTAATCCCAGCCTCAGCGACCTGGTCGAGAAAATCGATAGTACACAAGTCTTTTGGAGACATAATGTACTCATTATCTAATTCCATTTCAACTCCAGTTTCTTGATCAATAACAGTATACTTCTTTCTGCAATTTTGCTTACAAGCACCTCTATTGGCTGAGGAATTGTGCGAGTGTAGACTCATATAACACTTACCAGATACAGCCATACATAGTGCACCATGACCAAATATTTCTATTTCAATTAACCTACCTGAAGGCCCTTTAATTTGATCTTTTTCTATCTGCTCCGTTATGTGCCTTACTTGCCTTAAACTCAGTTCCCTACTCAACACCATGGTATCTGCGAAGAGTGCATAAAACTTTACAGTTTCAATATTGGTAATATTTATTTGTGTAGAGATATGCACTTCCATGCCATGTTCTCTCGCCACAGCAATCACAGCTTGGTCCATTGCAATAACCGCAGTAATATGTGCTTCTTTTGCTTTTTTAATTAGTGTTTTTACGATTGATAAATCATGATCGTAAATAATTGTGTTTAACGTAAGATAACTTCTCACATTATTAGCTTCACAACGTTCTACAATTTTAGGTAAATCATCTAAAGTAAAATTAATCGAAGCTCTAGCTCGCATATTGAGTTGTTCAACACCAAAATAGATTGAATCTGCACCATTATCCAAAGCAGCCTGAAGTGATTCAAAATTTCCTGCAGGTGCCATTAGTTCTATGTTTTGCATTATTACTTTAGATTTTGTCTGTTTTCAAAGTTTCAAATATATTTCTTAACTCTTTAGTATAAGGTAAATGATCTGCTCTACCTTTTTTGAAGATATCATTGCTGTTAGCTTGGCCTTTTCTGCGAGCTTTTTGCTCGTTGTACGGCAATCTATTTATTTCCATACAATTTGATGAACAACAGTTTTCCATTTTTTCTTTACAGGCATCGCATTGTATAAACAATAAATGGCATGCTTCATTTGCGCAGTTGGTATGCGTATCTGCTGGCTCTCCACATTGATGACAATGGGCAATAACATCGTCACTGATACGTTCTGAACGACGTTGATCGAACACAAAGTTTTTACCCAAAAATTTATTTTCTAAACCTTCTGCTTCAATTTGTCTCACGTAATTTATTATTCCGCCTTCAAGTTGAAATACATTTTTAAAGCCTTTGTGTTTATAGTATGCACTAGCTTTTTCGCATCGTATTCCACCGGTACAATACATTACTAGTTTTTTATCTTCCTTGTGCGCGCGCAGATCTTCTTCGATTACGTCTAAAGATTCTCTAAACGTATCCACATCTGGGGTAATAGCATTTTTAAAATGGCCAATTTCACTTTCGTAATGATTACGCATATCTACTAAAACCGTTTCTGGATCTTCAATGAGTTCATTAAATTTTTCAGCATTTACATGCACACCTTTATTTCTAACATCAAACGAAGTGTCATTTAATCCATCCGCGACGATTTTATTTCGCACTTTTACTTTTAGTTTTAAAAAAGCATAATTATCGTGCTCCACAGCAATATTTAATCTTACATTTTCTAAAAAAGTTATGGTATCTAAATGATTTTTGAAGTCTTCAAAATTTTCAGCAGGGACAGATAACTGAGCATTTATGCCTTCATTGGCAACATATATTCTTCCTAAGACGTCTTGTTGGTCCCAGGCTAAAAACATATGGTTTCTAAAAATTTCTGTATTACCAATTTTGGCGTACTTGTAGAAAGAGATTGTTAAGCGTTCTTTTCCCGCTTTTTCAATAAGTTCCGCTCTTTCCTTAGCACTTAAGTTATTGTACAGTTGCATGCTATACTAATTTTAAGGTTAAAGAATAAATAATATGCAAAGGTATTGTTTGTGCTAAAATAACAAAGCGTTAAGCATAAAAAAAGCACTCTGAGGATTTCAAAGTACTTTTTTCATCTAACAACTAACATAAAACTTAATCAAAGGTCAAGTTACATAGGTAAACCAGCTGCCTTATATCATTCGACAGCTGAAACACCCAATGCTTTGCTAATTTAATTGTTTAAAAAGTAGAAAATTTTACTTACAAGACTTATCTCAACTTTTCAATGGTATTCATAGCAATTTTTTCCTTTTTCATTTTGTAGATGTAGAATGTGTAAAAGGGTTGCGTCAAAAAATTTAAAAAAGATCATTTTCTTTTGTAGTAATTTTAAAATGAGAAATGGAATAATTAAAATTAAGTGGTATTTTTGAAGATACATTAATTAAGATATATAGAAGAAATGAGCAGTGAAAAAGACGCAAAATTAAAAGCACTAAAATTAACTTTAGATAAATTAGATAAAGCATACGGTAAAGGTACTGTGATGAAAATGAGTGATCAGGCAATTGTAGATGTAGATGCGATTTCGTCTGGTTCTTTAGGCTTAGATATCGCCTTAGGCGTTGGCGGTTACCCAAGAGGACGTGTAATTGAAATATATGGACCCGAATCTTCAGGTAAAACAACATTAACGCTACACGCCATAGCAGAAGCTCAAAAAGCTGGAGGTATTGCTGCATTCATTGATGCTGAACATGCTTTTGATAGATTTTATGCTGAGCATTTGGGTATAGATATAGATAATCTAATAATTTCGCAACCAGACAATGGTGAGCAAGCGCTAGAAATTGCAGATAATTTAATTAGATCTGGTGCGATTGATATTGTGGTTATTGATTCCGTAGCAGCGTTAACACCTAAAAGTGAAATTGAGGGTGAAATGGGTGATTCTAAAATGGGATTGCATGCACGGTTAATGTCTCAAGCGCTTAGAAAATTAACTGCATCGATTAGCAAAACAAATTGTACCGTAATTTTCATCAACCAACTACGTGAAAAAATTGGTGTTATGTTCGGTAACCCAGAAACTACAACAGGTGGTAATGCACTTAAGTTTTATGCTTCTGTTCGCTTAGATATTAGACGCTCTACACAGATTAAAGACAGTAACAGTAACGTAATGGGTAATAAAACCAGAGTAAAAGTGGTTAAGAACAAAGTTGCCCCTCCTTTTAGACTTGCCGAATTTGATATTATGTATGGCGAAGGTATTTCTAAAGTCGGTGAAATTCTAGACTTGGCTGTAGAACACGAAATTGTTAAAAAGAGCGGTTCTTGGTTCAGTTATCAAGATACAAAGCTTGGACAAGGAAGAGACGCTGTAAAATCCCTCATTAAAGATAATCCCGATTTAATGGATGAATTGGAAGAAAAAGTTAGAGCCATAATTAACGATTCTAAATAAAAACAAAAAAATCCTGAATAAAAATCAGGATTTTTTTGTTTTTAGACGCAACCCTTTTATACTTTTTGCGTCTACCCAATGAAATTGATTGTAATTATTTATGAAAATTATTGACAAAACATGCAATTGCTTTTTGTTTTTAGTTTTATAAGTTGAAGTTACAAAGGCAGCAAAAGAAATAATTATTAATTAATTCCACCACTAATGTGAGTTTAGACAGGCTCATAGAAAAATGTATTAAACAAGATGCTAAGGCTCAAAGTCAATTATACAAGCAATATGCAAGTAAATTATTTTCACTTTGTCTTAAGTACTCTAAAAACTATGCTGAAGCAGAAGATAATCTGCACGATGCATTTATAACTGTATTTAGTAAAATAGAGCAGTATAATAATAAAGGTTCTTTTGAAGGTTGGTTAAAACGTATTGCAATTAATACATCGTTGCAACGCTACAGAGAAAATGTTGGAGTTTATGATATAATAAACGAAGCTAATATAGAAGATGTCTCTGTAGATATAAATGATGAAAATTTGAATATTGATTTTTTGTTAAAAATTATTCAAGAATTGCCAGACCGTTACAGATTGGTATTCAATTTGTATGTATTAGATGGTTACTCTCATGTTGAGATTAGCGAATTAATAAACATATCAACAGGAACCTCAAAATCTAATTTAGCGAGAGCGCGATTGATTTTAAAAGATAAAATAGAAGATTACAGAGCGAATTCAAATTCGCAGAGTTTATAATAATGAGCGATAAGAAGAACATAGATAGATTTTTTCAGGAAAAGTTTAAAGATTTTGAAGTAGCACCAAATGATGCTGTATGGGATCGTATAAATGAGAGCCTTCCTAACAAAAAGAAAAACCGAAGAGTTATTACACTTTGGTGGCAGTTAGCTGGTGTGGCTGCTGTTGTCGCTATTCTTCTCACAATAGGGATTTCAACATTCAATTCTAATGACAATAACAATCAAGAATTCCCTATTGTCAACACGGACAAAACCGATAATGATAGTACTCAAGATGAAGATGGAATAAAAACCTTACCAAATGTCAAGCAAGACGCGCTTAAAAATGAAGATGATAAATTTGAGCATGTTGATTCTGAAAATCACAATGAAAATAAAATAGAGGAACAAGAAAATTTTACTCCTGAAAAAGACAATAGGTCAAATCCATTAACATCGCCTAATTCTACTGAGCTGAATGCTATTGCTAATAAGACAAATGAGCGCGAAAAAGCGACTGTTTCTCAAAAACGTAATACGTTAACAACAGTTAAAAATAAAAATAACAGTACCGAATTTGCTGCAAATACAAAAACAACGAATAAAGACTCAAAGAATTCTGATGACGCACAATTAGCAACTGAAAATGAAATAAAGTCTGCCATAAAAAAGACTATTGAGGAAAATAAAACTACTGTAGCCGAAAATTCATCGTCTAATATTTCTGAATCCAATTCTACAGAAATAGAAAGGAAAAAGGCTGACGAATCTAAAACTGAAAACACGATAATTGAAGATTCAGTAAAGCAATCTATAACAGATGCAATTGCTGACAATACAAATACAGTAGATGAAAAAGAAGAGGATAAACAAAACAGGTGGAGCATTGCGCCAAATGTTGCGCCTGTTTATTTTAGTTCTTTAGGACAAGGTTCGCCTATAAATAGTCAGTTTGATGGTAACTCAAAAGGTGGTAATATTAATATGAGCTACGGAATTGCAGGCTCTTATGCAGTTTCTAATAAAATAAAAATCCGTACTGGTATAAACCGAGTAAACCTTAACCATCTTACTTCAGATGTAATTACATTCACAGGTGGAGAAGTTTTAATGCGTGGTGAAAATCCTCATATGAGTAATGTGAAATACAAAGCAGGTTTGGAATCTGTCACATTTATGAATGCCGGAAAATATAATCTTATATCAAAACCAGACAATTATGATACTCTAGTTGCAGGAGACATAGACCAACAGTTTGGTTTTATTGAAGTACCAATAGAGGTAGAATATAAATTATTAGATAAAAAATTTGGTGTTAATGTAATCGGTGGCTTCAGTACTTTCTTTCTAAATAATAATGAAATTTATGCCGATATTGATGGGGTTTCAACTTTAATAGGTGAAGCAAGTAATATTAATGATACAAGTTTCAGTGCCAACTTTGGTTTGGGTATGGATTACAAACTATCAAAACAATGGAATATCAATCTTGAGCCTACGTTCAAGTATCAAATAAATACATTTAATAATACGTCTGGTGATTTTAAACCATTCTTTGTTGGTGTATATACAGGATTAAGTTTTAAGTTTTAGGTAAACTTTAGGTTGGGTTGTTGCAACAACAATTAAGCAATGATGAATGCAATGATGACAAAAGCTACTCGTGGTTAGAGTGGCTTTTTTGTTTTTATAGATTTACTTAGTTCATCGCAAATAATGGTTCTCGCTTTTTCGTTTAAGGACTTAGTATCTTCCGTTTTTAATCCTTCCGTGATTAAAAACTTATGAATTTTAGCACGCATTTTACCCGGTCCTCCACTAAAGAATGTATAAGAAAAACGTTTTTTGTTATCGTAAAAAGTAATTGGGACAATTGGTATTTGATGATTTATTGCCAAACGAAATGCACCATCTTTAAACGTATCTAAAAGTATATGTTCTTCAGGTACTCCTCCTTCCGGAAAAATACAAATACTCAATCCTTGTTTTAATCGTCGTTGTGCTCTTAAAAATACGGCTTGTCTACTTTTAGCACTGCTTCTATCCACTAAAATACAGGTTCGTTTATAGAAAAATCCAAACAACGGAATCTTAGCCAATTCTTTTTTTCCTACAAACACAAATGGGTTTTTTGATGTTACAAACATTAACATTATGTCAGCCATAGATGTATGGTTCGCCACAAACATGTAACTCTTTTTAGGATTTGGTATTTCTTCTTTTATAATTTTATACCCAAAACCCATTCCTATTAAAATAAATTTGGACCAAATCCGTGCTAACCTAAAAAAGTAAGGATACCATTGTTCTCTAGAAATTGAAATGATAAGCAAAGGAAATAGCACTATTATCGGAATAGCTACAAGAATATAGAACCAAATACGATATAAAACCCAAAAAGGAAATTTAAAAATTGCCATAGCTCCAAAACTAAGTAAATAGTTCTACTAAAAAAATTATCTTTGCGCATCGTTTAACATTTAAAGAAATTCCTGCTTTTGCAGGAAGTGCACATGGCAAGAATATTAACAGGAATACAAAGTACAGGAACACCTCATTTAGGCAATATTTTAGGTGCGTTAATACCAGCAATTGAACAAGCAAAAGATGCTGCAAATGATTCTTATTTGTTTATAGCAGATTTACACTCGCTTACACAAATAAAAGACGCTGAGGTTTTACGAAGTAATACGTACTCAACTGCCGCAACGTGGTTGGCTTTTGGTTTAGATATTGAGCAAACAGTATTTTATAGACAAAGTGATGTGCCACAAGTCACTGAATTGACTTGGTATCTAAATTGTTTCTTTCCGTTTAAACGATTAGAATTAGCACATAGCTTTAAAGATAAAGCAGATCGTTTAGATGATGTTAACGGAGGACTATTTACCTATCCAATGCTAATGGCTGCAGATATTTTATTGTATGATGCAGAAATTATACCTGTTGGTAAAGACCAAGAACAACATATAGAAATGACGCGCGATGTGGCATCTCGTTTTCATGCTAAAATGGGAGAAACGTTTGTTTTACCAAAAGCTGACATACAAAAAGAGACCATGCTAATTCCTGGTACTGATGGAGCCAAAATGAGTAAGAGTAAAGGCAACATTATCAATATCTTTTTACCAGAGAAAAAATTACGCAAGCAAATAATGTCTATTGCTACTGATAGTACTCCACTAGAAGATCCAAAAGACTGGGCTAACTGCAACTGTTTTGCTATTTATAGTTTATTAGCTTCAGGTGAACAGGTTTCAGAAATGAAAGCTAATTACGAAGGTGGAAACTATGGCTATGGCCATGCAAAACAAGCCTTATACGAATTGATATTAGAGCGTTTTGCAACTCCTAGAGAGCGCTACGAGTATTATATGAATAATCTTGAAGAAATTGATACTGCATTGGCGAAAGGTGCTGCGAAGGCTAAGCTTGTTGCTGATGTTGTATTGAAACGTGTTAGAGAGAAGGTTGGGTATTAAATAACCTCAAACAATTTCCCGGGCAAAGGTCTCACCACACCTTTTAATTCCATATTCAATAAAATACCTGCGAGTTTATACGTTGGCATTTCGCATCGGAGTGCAATAACATCTAGTAGTTCTTTATTATTTTCTTTTAAGAAGTTGTAGATGAGTTTTTCATCTGGTTCTAACTCAACAAATAGTTGTTTCTGTACTACTGGTTTTTTATCAGATTCTAATTCCCAATTCAACATATACGGTACATCCAGCGGATTAGACAATAAATGCGCTTTCTGAAATTTTATTAGATTATTACATCCAACACTTTGAGTATCTGTTGTTCTGCCCGGAACAGCAAATACTTCTCTATTATACGAATTCGCAATATCTGCTGTGACTAAACTGCCCCCTTTTTCTGCAGATTCTATTACTATTGTGGCCTCACTAAGTCCTGCAATAATTCGATTTCGTTTTAAGAAATTGTTTCTATCAAAAGGGTCTGTGCTCCAAAAATCGGTGTAAAATCCACCATGATTTTCAATATCTGCGACATACTTTTTATGTACTTTAGGGTAAATCTGATTTAAACCATGTGCCAAACAACCAATAGTTTGTAGATTGTGTTTCACGGCTGCTTTTTGCGCTGTGATATCAGTGCCATAGGCAAAGCCAGAAACAATTACAGGATTAAATTGTGATAACGTTTCCACTAACTTTTCGCAAAATGCTATACCGCTAGTGGTGATTTTTCGGGCTCCCACAATACTTATAATACGTTGTTGCTTTATATTAATGTTTCCAGACTGAAACAATACAATTGGTCCATCGATACAATGTTTCAATCGTTCTGGATACGTGTCTTCTGCAAAATAATGGGCCAGAAAATTATTGTCTTTTATAAACTTTAATTCATTTTCAGCGTCTTCAAAATGAATTTTATCAAAAAGGCCTTCGATCGTTACAGTCCCAATGCCATCAATTTTTAAAAGATTAGATTTCTTTTCTTTTAAAACCGCTTCTGCAGAACCGCAATGATTTATTAACTTTTTTGCAGTAGTAGCACCAATTTTCGGTACATGTTGTAAGGCTAAAGCAAAAATTAATTGTTGATCTGTCATTATAAACTATTGATTTTAAACTTACAAGTAACTAAATTTTTCTGATGTTAATAACTAAATCACACTAAACTTCTGTCAGAATAAAAAATTTTTAACTTTGTTTTGCTCGATAATCGAGTTTAAGCAAAACTGTGGTCTGTGTTGCGTTTGTTATCTTATTTCATACACGATCCTTTATTATTTTTGCAACCTAAAGTTATATGCAGTTAGAGACTTACATTTGCGATCTTTTATACCGTTACGATTGTGTTACAGTTCCAGAATTTGGGGCCTTTTTAACCAATCGCGTATCGGCGAAAGTACATGAAACGACACATTCGTTTTATCCGCCTAAAAAGGTCTTGTCTTTTAATGAGCAATTGCAAAATAATGATGGTTTATTAGCAAATTATATTGCTGAAGTTGAGAAAATACCGTACATAACTGCAACTAATAAGATTCACGAGCAAGTTAAAGCAATAAAGTCGTATTTAACTGAAGGTGAAACTATTCAATTTGATAATATTGGTGACCTCATTTTAAACACTGGTGGAAAAATAGTGTTTAATCCTTCTAGCCATATTAATTACCTAACGGAATCCTTTGGGTTGTCTCACTTTACTTCTGCTGATATTACACGAGAAGTTTACAAGGAAACTGTTGAAGCTATAGAAGAAAAAGTACCTGTTGCACTTACACCAGAAAAACGCTCTAATTACAATTGGTTAAAGTATGCTGCGGCGGCTGTTATTGTATTAGGTTTGGGTGGTTTTTTTGGCAATAAATATTATAGCAATTCTATTGAAAAACATAACCAATTAGCACAAGAACAAGCTAATGAGCAACTTGATGCTAAAGTGCAAGAAGCTACTTTTGTTATTAGCAACCCATTACCTGCAGTGACACTTTCTATAGAAAAGCAAACGGGTAATTACCATATTGTTGCTGGTGCTTTTAGAGTAGAAGCTAATTCTGTTAAAAAAGTTAATCAACTTAGAGATAAAGGATATAAAGCCCGAAAAATTGGTGCTAACCGTTATGGTCTTCACGAAGTTGTTTACGCAAGTTTTAAAACAAGAGAAGAAGCACAACGTGAATTGTACAAAATCCGACGTGAGCATAATCGTGATGCTTGGCTTTTGATTAAGAAGTTAGATTAATACTTTCTTACCTTTTTATTTACTTAAAGCACCTTATCTTCGTACAAATTTTAAATATTTATGCAACCAAAAACTGCTTCTCAATCTAAAACAATCGTTACAGATGTGGTTCTACCTAGTGAAACTAATCCGATAAATAATCTTTTTGGTGGAGAGTTATTAGCGCGTATGGATCGTGCTTCTAGTATTTCTGCACGACGACATTCGAGGCGTATTGTGGTTACAGCCTCTGTAAACCATGTTGCTTTTAATCATGCTATTCCGTTAGGTAGTGTAGTTACTGTTGAAGCGAAAGTGTCACGTGCATTTACATCTTCAATGGAAATATATTTAGATGTTTGGATTGAAGACAGAGAGTCTGGTGAGTGTATTAAGGCTAATGAAGCTATTTATACATTTGTTGCAGTTGATGAAATTGGACGACCAGTAAAAGTTCCGGAACTTATCCCAGAAACAGAATTAGAAAAACAACGTTATGATGCTGCATTAAGACGTAAGCAATTAAGTTTGCTTTTGGCTGGAAAAATAAAGCCAAATGACGCTACTGAATTAAAAGCACTTTTTAAGTAATTCTTTTGTCTTCAATGAAAGTCTATTAAACCTTTCTAATAACACTAAGTCTAATCGTTAAACCAAATTTATTTAATGATGAGATATTTAGTTTACGCATTAGTAATTGTTTTTGCACTTAGTTTTTCTTCCTGTGCAAGTCGTGTTGTGGTAAAACAACCAGCAACAACGGTAACTGTAGTGAAAAAATTACCAAGGCATTATAAAGTAGTCCGTGTAAAAGGCAAGCGATACTATTTCTTTAATGGTAATCATTATAGAAAAACCAGAAGAGGTTACGTTTTTGTTAGAGTATAATTAATATTTAGAAAGCCAATATTCAGGATTTAATACCTGATTGTTTTTATAAATTCTAAAACCTAAAAGAGACTGCCCTTTTATTTTGTTTGTAAATACCTGCCCAATGGCCTGGCCTGTAGATACTTTATCTCCTTTCTTAACGTAAATCTTAGAGAGATTCATGTATACAGTTAGGTAATCTCCGTGTCTAAGTAATACTGCGGGATTTCCGTTCTTTACAACAAGTATTCCTGAAACTTCTCCTTTAAAGACAGCCTTTACTTCAGAGTTAGTTTCTGTTGCAATTTGAATACTTTTATAATTATTTGTTACCGAGTTATCCGTAAGTGAACGTCGTTTACCAAATTTTCCTTTTATAACACCTGTTTTTACTGGCCACCCTAGTTTTCCTTTATTGGCTTTAAAACTTGAGGCTAATTTTTTTGCCTCAGGTGTTAATACAAATTTACCAGAAGATGATTTTTTTCCTGCTTTTTTATTCGATGCAGCAATTGCTTCTCTAATTAAGCGGTTAATTTCTTTATCTATACGATCTGCTTCTTGTTTTTTCTTTTTAATCTGAGCCGTAAATTTGCTCATATCTGCCTTAATTGAAGCCATTAAAACTTCGCGTTCTTTTACTTCCTTTTCTAGCTCTCGTTTAGCAACTCGGTTTTCTTGAATTAGTTTTTTCTTATTTTCCTTTTGTTTTGATAATTGAATATTTAAATTTTGAAGTTCTTTCGTTTTCGTTTTTATTGCCTCTCCTTGCTCTTTTTGGTAATTTCTATATTGCTTAATATACTGAAGCCTCTTATAAGCTTGTTTAAAATTTTCTGAAGACAACAAAAACATCACCTTACTTTGTTCGGACTTACTTTTGTAAGACTTAACTACCATTGCTGCGTAATCTTCTTTTAACTCTTGCAGTTGTGTTCTAAGGCTTGTAATTTCTTTTTGATTAGCATTTATTTCTCTTGTTAGTAGATTGGCTTGTTCGTTGGTAATTCTAATTAAATTTTTTCTAACATTTACTTTATAAGAAAGGTCTTCTATAAGTGTAATTGCCGATTTTTCTTCTTTCTTTTTAGAAAATAAAAGCGCATTGATTTGCTTCATTTCCTTTTTGAGCTGCTGCAGCTCAATCTCTAATTGTTTTTGCTTAGCGCTTTGTGCAGAAACCGTAAAGCAAGTGATTAATAATGCAAAAACAAGTGAAATATAGAAACGCTTTGTACTCATTATTTTATAACAATTTCTTTATATCCGGAAGGGATTTTAAACGGAAAACGAACTTCGCTATTTAAAGACACAGATTTAAACTCCATTGAAATAGCAACTTCGTCTCTATCTTCAATAGCAACTATTCTTATATTTTGAGGTAGAATTTGATTCTTAACTTCTTGATAAGATGCATAATCTACCTGAAGCATTCTTTTCTTTAACTGCTGATACATTTGTAAACTATCCATCTTAAAATGCGATGGATTAATTAAATAAAATAATTCTAACAGTGCTTTCTGATCTTTTGGCTGCAAGGCATAAGAACTTCCATTAACTTCTACTTTGTGTGGTTCATCTTTAAGACTATAAATAGCCTGACCTAATAAGATGTTTTGCACCTTCATGAAATCTAAATCTACACCAACAAAATCACTTAACAGTTTATAGTCTCCATCAAAATACTCGTTATCTAGTTTATTGTAGAATCTTACCTTATCTGGTGTAATCATCATGCGCGCCATTCCAATTGAAGCACTTAACCATATCACTTTATCTTTTTCCATTCTAAAACTAAATGTATGTCCTTGTTCTTTAGAGCCTTGAGACATTTCTATCTTAACTCTAGCTTGCATCGTTATAAAATCAGCCTTATTTTTTTGATGTTGTTTCACCACCTGTTTTACAGAAAGCTTATCACTAGCTTCACCTGATGCAATAACACTTTTTGTGGACTTACAACTAGTTAAAAGAATTACTATTAAAAGCGTAAAAAAGACTTTTAAAAATTTAATATCTCTATATTTTAGGTTTTTTTTCATCCTCTATGTTGAGATTCCTGCCTTTGCTGGAATATATTTATTGTTGGGCTTTTAAGGCTTCTGCTTTTTTAGCAAACGTATTAGATTTACTAATATTATTCATGGCCTTATAGGCAATACTTAACTGCGAATAAAAATCGGATTCCATATTAGGGTTATCAACTAAATAATCTAATCCCATTTCTAGATTGTCAATGGCTTTTTTGTGTTGATTTAAATTGTTATTTGCCACTCCATTCACCAAATACAAAATTGGCTGAGCAGGATACAACTCTAATGCACGTTCAGCATCTTTTACAACTGCGCTATAATCCTTTATGTCTAATTGTAACAACAATACATCTCTAATTAATTTAAAGTCGTTAGGGTCTTGTTTTAGCGCTTCTTTATAGTTTGAAAGTGCTTTTACTTTATCACCAGCTTTTAAATAATAATGACCTAAATCGCTATGCGTTCGCGCATCTTTATTTTCATCTACTAGCGCAGTAATATCAATTAAGTCGGATTCGTATTCTGGGTTTCTTGCTACAAAACTCACAAAATCTTTGAGCACTTTTGCTTTAGCATCTGCATTAATTTCTGGACTTGATAATGCAATTTTTACAGAGTTAATAGCTTCTTTTATTTTACCATCTTGAGTGTAAAATTTGTATAACGCTAAATGCACAAACTTTGAATCTGGCTTTACTTTTAATAAGTTTTTAGCAGCCTTATATGCTTTTTTTCGATCCCCTATTTGGCTATATCTGTAAATAAGTTTAAGGTGGTTCTCCTCATTATTAGGATTGTTAGCAACGCGTTGCTCTAAATTATCTATTCTATCATCTGCATTGCCAGTAATACTATAAATTTCGTTTCGCATAGCATCCCTAGAATCGTTAATACCTAAATCCGCATCTAGCTCATCTAACAACTCTAAAGCTTGTCTGTATTTTTCCTCTCGTACATACAATGCGGCTAAATCTTCCTTGTAATCTGGATGATACTTCACCAATTGCTTGATAGTTTTAATAGCATTATTGATATCTTCTTGTTGAAAATAAACATCGTAAAGTTCATCTAAAAACCAGATATTATCAGGTTGCATACTAATGGCCTTTTTTAGATGCTCTTCTGCGGCACCAAAGTTTTTTAGCCTACTATAATTTTTACCAAGCTCAAAATAAATAACAGGAAGTTTATTGTTAAGATTTAAACACTTATGAAGTGCATCAACTGCCCTATCATAGTTTTCTATTCCTTTTTGTTTTAAAGCTTCGAAAAAGTATTCTTGAAATTCGTCTTCTACATTTCCTAAATCATCATCTGACTTTTTGTTTAAACCTTCTTGGGCATAAGATGGCTGAGGAATAATTACTATTCCTATTAGAAGTATTAATATGTAGAGTTGTTTTTTCATATTTATTTCCCTGATAACGGAAGTTACTCTTAAAAAGCACTTCGATTACCCTCAGTGTTACAACTTAACTTTCAAAAGTTGTTCCAAACTGGAAACTAAGAGATTCCTGTCTACACAGGACTATTATTCTATTACTGTATAATCACCTATGCTAATTTTGGTAAACGTACCATTATAATTGACATAGTTGCCAATCATTGCTTCGTCTAAATTAGCGTTTTTTATAGTTGTCTGATTCTGAATTAAACTATTTTTAACGGTTGAATTTTCAATTACACAATCTTTACCAATAGAAACATGAGGACCAATAGTTGTATTTCTTAACACAGTTCCTTTTCCGATACAACAAGGTTCTATAACTGTTGAGTTATCTAATACGACAGAAGCATCAATTAATTGTTCTTCTTTATCCGCTGCTAAAAACCCTAACATTTTAGCATTAGTTTCTAGGGTTACGGCTTTATTTCCGCAATCCATCCATTCATCTACTGTTCCTGTCTTAAAGATTCTACCGTCAGCCATCATACGTTTAATACCATCATTGATTTGGTATTCTCCGCTATTCATAACGTTTTCATCCAAAACTTCTTGTAGCTTCTCTTTTAAAACTGCAACATCTTTGAAATAGTAAATCCCTATTACAGCTTGATCACTTACAAAGCTTTCTGGTTTTTCAACGAGTTCAACGATACTTTCATTTGCATCTAATTTAACCACTCCATAAGCTTCTGGGTTTGCGACGCGCTTTGTCCAAATAACACTATCTGCTGTTGGGTCTAAATCAAACTCAGCTCTAATCAAGGTATCTGCATAAGCAATTACAGCAGGACCAGATAATGATGGTTTAGCGCTCATAATCGCATGACCAGTTCCTAAAGGTTGGTCTTGTCTGTAAATAGACGCTTTAGCTCCTAAACCTTCTGCGAGTTCTGTTAAGCTCTCAACAACCTGGTCACCAAAAAATGCTGGATCACCTAATACAAAGGCAATTTCTTCTATGGGTTGCTTTAAAACCTTTGCAATGTCCTTAACTAAGCGATGCACTATAGGTTGTCCTGCAACCGGAATTAATGGTTTTGGTACTGTTAAACTGTGTGGTCTAAGGCGCGAGCCTCTGCCTGCCATTGGTACAATTATTTTCATATTAATTGCCTGCGAAAGCAGGTATCTTTTTAATTAAACTTTATTCCTTTGAAAAAAGGAATCTCATTATTCTGTTCTTAATTTACAATAATTGAAATTCTAGTTAATACTTAAATCTGTCCAACTAGGATTCATGTCTTCAATTAATTCAATTTTCCAATCTCGTTTCCATTTTTTGAATTGCTTTTCTCTTTTTGCAGCTTTACTATCATTTTCAAACTCTTCAAATTACATCAATTTATCACAATTATACCTTGCTGTAAATGAATTTGGATATATTTTTAACTTATGCTCTTTTACTTTTTCTTCAATATTATTAGAAACTCCTATATAAATTATTCCTTTAGGCTTGTTTGCCATTATATAGACCTACCAATGTTTCATTTTTATTTATTATGAGATTCCTGCTTTCTCACGAATTGTTCATTTTACTCCTGTACTTCCAAAGCCACCTTCTCCTCGATCAGTATTAGATAAAATTTCTACTTGTTCCCATTCGGCACGCTCGTGCTTTGCGATAACCAATTGGGCAATACGTTCACCGTTCTGAATTGTAAACTCTTCTTTAGAAAGATTTATTAAGATAACTCCTATTTCACCTCTGTAATCTGCATCTATTGTTCCTGGTGCATTTAATACTGTGATTCCTTTTTTAGCAGCTAAGCCACTTCTAGGTCTAACTTGAGCTTCTATACCGACTGGCAATTCAATAAATAAGCCTGTACCAACAATGGTGCGTTCTAATGGTTTTAGTACTCTAGATTCGGTTAGGCTTGCACGTAAATCCATACCAGCTGAAGCTATGGTTTCGTAATGTGGTAAATCGTGTCTTGATTTATTTATTATTTTAATTTTCATGTTTTATCGTTTTAAAGCTTGTTTTAGTTGGTTCTTTTCCAACACAATAACTAATCCCAAAAATACAATTAACATTGCAATTCCTATAAGATATTCTCCGCGATATCTATAAAATGACAATGCTGATAAGCCTATTGAAATAGTTAAATACAGTCCAATTTTCTTAAGATTATATGGAATGGGATAATATTTTCTACCGAAATAATACGACAATAACATCATTGTAGCATAAGCCACCAAGGTTGCAACAGCTGATGCTTTATAGCTGTAGGCTTCTATGAACATAAAATTGATTACCAAAGTCACTATAGCGCCAACGACTGAAATATAGGCGCCAAACTTAGTTCTATCCGTAATTTTATACCAAACAGATAGGTTGTGATAAATCCCCAAACAGAAATTGGCCAAAAGTATAATAGGTACAATCCACATGGCTTCCCAATACGCTTCACTTCTTATTATAAAAGGTTTTAAAACATCTGCAAATACAACTACAGTTAGTAAAATGATGGAACCAAATGCGACGAAGAACTCCAAAATATTTGCATAATTTTTTTGCGGATTCTTGGTTTTAGCGTGACTAAAAAAATAAGGCTCTATACCTAAGCGATAAGCCGTGGCGAAAAGCGTCATAAATAATGCTAATTTATAACAAGCTGAGTACATTCCAATATCATTTTCGGCAACATCAGCTGGCAGTAATTCTTTTAGTAATATACGATCGAAAGTTTCATTAATTGAAAAAGCAATTCCTGCAATTAAAACCGGAATAGCGTATCGCATCATTTGTTTCCAAAGGACCTTATCAAACTTAAATCTAAGTTTTACATAAAAGGATGCCATTAGCATTAAAGTGAATGCACTGGCTACCAAATTGGCCATGAATATATAGCTGATTTCAAAGTTAGGTTTATATATGCTTTCAAATAATCCGCCATCTTGTGCTAAGTCTTTTAAGGCTATTAGGAAAAATAGGTTTAAACCAATATTAATGATGACATTGCAAATCTTAATAATTGCATAACGCATTGGTTTTTCGTTTGCTCTTAACCATGCAAACGGAATTATAACTAAGGCATCTAGAAGTAGAATCCAAATGACCAAATTGATATACTTTACATCGATATCTATGAATGCTGCTATTTGGCTTTGGAATATTAAAGCTATTACGAAGAATCCGAGTGATGATACTAACAATGAAATGGTGGATGTACTTACAACTTTATCCTTATCATCTTCCTTATTGAAGAATCTAAAAAAAGCCGTTTCCATCCCATAAGCTAATATCACATTGAATAACACGAAATATGAAAAGATCACTGACACTTTACCATACTCTGAAGGATTAGCTAGCACAGCCTCGCTTGTGTACAGCGGAACTAATAAAAAGCTCAACATTCTAGGCAACACAGTAGCTAAACCATAAATGAATGTTTGTTTAAAAAGTGATTTGAATCCGCTCAATCTAAAAATATTGATTTGCCCAAAAGTATTGAAATAATCTCAATAAGGGTATTTATTTCAATTACAGAATAATAGAACTTTGTAAATAATTTAATGCTCTATATCTAATAATAGCAATATGCCTTTACGTCCTATAAAAAAGTCCCACTATTTTAGTGAGACTTTTGAATATTTTTATTTTTGATAAATCTTAGTTTCCACGCTCATCCTCATCGTCAGTTGTTGCTAAAGTTAAAATATTTTTAAATAATTTCATGCTAAAAATATATCATTTCAAAATTAATACTACAAAAAAAACCTAACTCGTAAAAGTTAGGTTTTCAATTAATTAGAATAAGATTCCTGCCTTCGCTGGAATTTATTAGTTATTCAAGGCCTCTGCACCACCAACAATCTCTAGAATTTCGTTAGTAATAGCTGCTTGTCTTGCTTTATTATAAGTTAACTTCAATTGATCTCTCAACTCAGTTGCATTATCTGTTGCTTTATGCATTGCTGTCATACGTGCGCCATGTTCAGAAGCAAAAGAATCTCTTACTCCCTTAAACAATTGTGTTTTTAATGACTTAGGAATTAAAGTCTCAACAATCTCTTGTTTTGAAGGTTCAAAAATGTAATCTAAATTTACATTTGACTCTTCTTCAACAGGTACAATTGGTAAAAATTGTTCTGTCATTACAATTTGAGTTGCCGCATTTTTGAAGCTGTTATATACAAGTTCAATTTTATCAAAATTCCCACTTATAAACTTCTCCATCATCATCTCTGCTATTTCAGCAACGTTATCGAAAGTTAAATCATCGAAAACCTCACTTTTATTAGCAATCACTCTATCTTGTTTACCAAATGCATCATTAGCTTTTTTTCCAATCGCTAAGACTGATACATTTTTATCTGAATATACATCACCTATTAACGCATTAGTTTGCTTAATGACATTAGAGTTAAATGCTCCACATAAACCTCTGTTTGAGGTAATCGCAACGATTAAGACATTATTTACCTCTCGCTGTATAGCATACTTACTACCAGAATCCGCATCTAATGTTGCACTTAAACTCTGAAGTAATTCTGTTAACTTGTTAGCGTAAGGACGCATAGCAGTAATAGCATCTTGAGCCTTCTTTAATTTAGCAGCAGATACCATTTTCATGGCACTGGTAATCTGCATCGTTGAAGACACGGATGATATTCTATTACGTATTTCTTTTAAGTTTGCCATAGTCTCTTTTTTGTCATTCTGAATTTATTTCAGAATCTTCATTTTTATATTTGAGATCCTGAAACGAGTTCAGGATGACACAAACTGTATTAAGCTCTGAATTTTCCTGTAAGATCTTTAGTTACATTTGTTAATGTATCTATAACCTCATCAGTTAATTTACCTGCTTTTAGAGTATCTAAAACATCTCTATGTTTTGCATTTAAGAATTCAATGAAATCTCTTTCAAATTCTTTTACTTTATCTACAGGAACATCTTTTAATAAGTTCTTAGAACCAGCGTATATAATAGCTACCTGATCTTCTACTGTAAATGGATCGTTTTGTGCTTGCTTTAAGATTTCAACATTACGCTTACCTTTTTCAATAACGTTTAATGTTGATGCATCTAAATCTGAACCAAACTTAGCAAATGCTTCTAATTCACGATACTGAGCTTGATCTAATTTTAATGTACCAGCAACTTTTTTCATTGATTTAATCTGTGCATTACCACCAACACGAGATACAGAAATACCTACGTTAATTGCTGGACGAACACCAGAGTTAAATA
>ERZ1048872.258-NODE-258-length-63807-cov-11.596530_pt1 | contig 63807 bp, 63 predicted proteins | sample MGYA00383100_ERZ1048872 | MGnify/ENA primary metagenome ERZ1048872 (study PRJEB29581, sample SAMEA5548370) | metagenome | biome: marine; feature: coastal; material: water | depth 50 m | study: Short-term variability in the microbial, nano- and picoplankton...
TCCATATCTTTTGCTGTCACTATCAGTACGAAATCCGCTTCACCTGTAATGTAATAACACTGCTGGATATTATTATTGTTTTTTACTTTGTTTTTAAAATAATTGAAACAATCGTTATAATTTCTATTGAGTTGTACAGATATAATAAAAGTCATTGATTGGTTTACAGCGTTAGGCGATATTATCGCTACTTCCTTTGCAATAACTTTATTATCTCTTAAGCGCTTTAAGTGCCGCTGTATACTTGCCGTCGATAATCCTACTTCTTCGGAAAGGCGCTCAACAGAAGTTTTTACATCTATTTGCAATAATTCCAATATTTTTAGATCTTGCTTACTTAATTTCATAACTCAATACACTCTAATAATTATTGATATAATTAAATCAATATACCCTCAAAATAGAGAATGTAAAATCATTTATCACAAAATAAAGACTGATACACACCATAAATGACAGGTAAACTATCTACAGTTTGCTAAATCATTAAAAAGGAATATATCCATGCCTACAATACAAAGTTTGTCTCCTCCAACGACTATAGAGTTAAAAAACTCACAACCACAGATACAAGTATTAAACCCCGAAGATGATAGTTTAGTCGGTACGGTTGTGAACAATTCTGTAAGTGAAGTTGACGCTATTATTGAGGCAGCAGTAATAGGGGCTCAAAAAGCTAAAAAACTTTCTGCAAATTTACGAATGTCTGTACTTAATGAAGTTGCCGATAATTTAAGTAATCAAAAAGAATTGTTCGCTCAAATGATTGCACGTGAAGGTATTAAAACAATTAATGAAGCGCGAAAAGAAGTTTCTAGGTGCGTGGAAACTATACGAATCAGCGCGGAAGAAGCAAGGCGGTTAACAGGAGAAACAATTGCTTTTGATCAAGCATCGGGCTCTGAAAATAGGTTTGGCTATTATCGTAGAATACCGCTTGGCGTTGTTGCAGCTATTACGCCCTTTAATGACCCTTTAAATTTAGTTGCTCATAAAATAGGTCCTGCTATAGCGGCAGGAAATTCAGTAATCCTTCTGCCTCACCATGAGACACCTCTTGTAGCAAAACTGCTTGTAGAGCTATTTAATAAAACAAATTTGCCTAAAGGTATCTTAAATTTGGTTACGGGATATGGAATAGATATAGGCGATATGATCGTATCAGATCCTCGTATTAATATGGTTTCATTTACGGGTGGAAAAAGTGTCGGAGAAAGGATTTTAAGTCTCGCAGGTTTAAAGAAAATCTCTATGGAGCTTGGCAGTAATTGCCCAGCAATAGTAATGAATGATGCAAATGTTGAGATGGCAATGGAGGCATGTGTCAGTGGTGCTTTTTGGGCTGCAGGCCAAAACTGTTTACATGTTCAAAGAATTTATATTCAAGATGAACTATATGATCAGTTTGCTTCACAATTTTGCCTTCGTGCAAGCAAAATTTCTATGGGAGACAAACTATCTGAATCTACACAGATGGGCCCAATGATTAATAGTCGCGCAGCTCTTAAAGTTGAAGCCATGGTACAAGATGCGCTTGAGAAAAATGCAAAATTACTATGTGGAGGGAAAAGACAGGGAAACTTTTTTCAACCTACTGTTTTTACCAATGTAAGTAGTGACTGCTTAATTGCCAAAGAAGAAGTGTTCGGCCCTATAACTGTGTTGTATCGATTTTCTGATAAAAAAGAAGCAATAACTCAAGCAAATGATGTTGAATTTGGCTTACAAGCTGGAATATTTACCAATGACCTTGAATTAGCTTTTGAACTTGCAGACTCAATGGATTGTGGTGGCGTCATGATAAATGACAGCAGTGATTATCGTATTGATGCAATGCCATTTGGCGGAGTTAAAGGATCAGGTGTTGGCCGAGAAGGTGTTATGAATGCTGTTAAAGAAATGACCGACATAAAAACTTATTGTTTTAATTTACGAAAGTAATGCTATCAAACAATCATTCAACAATTTAAAGCAATAACTTAGGAAGCACATAATGAAAACATATAAATTAGCAATAATCGGTTTTGGGAATGTTGGTCAAGGTTTAACTAAAATTATTAGTGACAAAAAAAAACTATTAATAGAAAAGTTTGGTATTAACTTAAGCATAGTAGCGGTATGTGACCTATATAAAGGCAGTATTGCTAACCCTAACGGTTTAGATCCTGACGTTTTATTATCTGATCTAGAAAAACATGGCGATTTAAAAAGTACTTCTGCGCCAATTACTGGCTGGAATGCGACTGAGACAATTGACAACAGTGGCGCTGATATTCTAGTAGAACTTGCCTTTACCGATCTACAAACAGGTGAACCAGCAATAAGTCATATTAGGCAGGCATTAAATAATGGTATGCATGTTTCTATGACTAATAAAGGACCCGTTGCCTTACACTTTCCTGAACTTCGAAAAATAGCATTAAGCAAAAATGTTCAAATTGGCATTGAAGGCACTGTAATGAGTGGAACTCCTTCAATAAATTTAGGTAATGAGATGTTGTTAGCTGCCGGAATAACAAAAATCCAAGGGATTCTTAATGGCACGACAAATTATATATTAGGTGAAATGTCTTCAGGATCTCGATATGAAGATGCACTCAAACAGGCTCAAGAACTTGGTTATGCTGAAGCAGATCCTACAGGTGATGTTGAGGGTTATGATGCTGCTGCAAAGGTAGTTATTCTGGGAAACCTTTTAATGGATTTATCGCTTACATTAGATGATATAGATCGTGTAGGTATTAGCCATATTACAAAAAATGATATTTCTAACGCCACTTCTTTAAAGAAGCATTGGAAATTAATTGGAACAATTGAAAAGCATAACGATGGGTTCTTAGCATCAGTTAAACCTGAGATGGTATCGAGTGAACATCCATTAGCATCAATTAAAGGCGCGACAAATGCTATTACCTATTCAACAGAATTACTAGGTGATATTACATTAATTGGTCCAGGTGCTGGACGCTTGGAGACAGGATACGCTGTTATTGAAGATATACTTTCAATACATAAAAAATCACTCTAAAAAATCACTAATATGTCAATACTATTTACATAATGATATTGACATGTTCAGACTCTTTTCTCTTTATAATCAATTGACTAAGGTACATAAAGCTCATACCTACAAACAAGAAATTTGGTTTTAAATTGATAGGACTATTATTGTATTTAAAGATATTTTTCATAGCTTTATGCCGCATGAACAGTAGATTTATATACACCACGTAACGTCCTTGTAATCAGTAGGTCGCCAGTTCGACTCCGTCAGTCGGCACCATTCATTCAAGCCCTAACTTCGGTTAAGGCTTTTTTGTATCTATTGCTAGTATAATTTATTACCCAATTATTAGCTACACCACTCCCCTATTCAACAACGCAATTACTCCGACTTCTTTCAATTTGTATTGCTTAAATCTGGCTTATCAATAAGCCTCAATAAAAGGCAGCAATATGACTTTATCTTTAGATGTTTCACAAATCAACAGCTTCTTGAACTTGAGCCCAAAGAAAAAAATACATATATCTGAGGCTGCCTGTAAAGGCTTTTCAGTAAGGATATTCCCATCTGGTATTAAGACCTTCATCTATCGAAATAGAGTCAATAATCAATCTACGTAGAATTTTTGATACTAATTTAATCGTTCAACATCAATTAAGTTCAAAATATTTTCATTATATCGTGTTATTCATCAAAAATGCTTGATCTCGCCATGACGGATGATATATTTGAGAAATGATCTTAATGGCACTTTTCTTCGTATAATATTTTAGTTTCGCTTTTTTCTGCCATAATTCAATAGTACCTTTCTTTTAAATACTTAAATAATGTTCAGGGATATTATGAAAATATATATACGGCTCGTTGTGTTAACATCGTTAATTACTTCATCAGTTTTATTATCTATCAGCGCCTCAGCTTCAGATGCTCTGTCAGCCAACGCTGCTTTAGTTTCTCAATACTTTTTTCGTGGCATCCCGCAAACTACGAATGCTTCAGCCAGTGCAGGTGTTGATTATGATAATGGAAACTTCTCCGCTGGGATTTGGGTTGCCGATGTGCAAGATGGTCTCGAGATCGATTTTTATGGTAGCTTCAGTCATGAAACATCCTCAGGCGTAACAATACATACTGGCTATACTACTTATCAATATTCTGGTGATTTTGACTCGGCCTACAACGAAATTAACTTATCCTTAGATTACGGAATATTCTCTCTGTCATATAATGTTGGTAAGCACGAAGAGGATTTAAACTTAGCAATTGACGAAGCAAATTATGACTTTACTTCTTTAACAATGGAAAGTAATGGCTTTTATGTAACCTTGGGTTTATGGGGTAAGGATGTCGACGGTCGCTATGCTGAATTCGGTTACAACACCGAAGTTGCGGGCATTGACCTTGGTATTGCCTTAATATCTAATTCCAAAGATTTAGATATTGACACAGGTACAGGTGATGAGTCATTAGTACTTAGTATCAAAAAAACATTCTAGTAATATATAATTAAATTTATTTTACCATAACAGATTTTTTTGGAGGCTTTTATGAAATTAAGCAACAAACTCATTGTTATTATTTCTTCTGTCGCAGTTTTTGTGTCAATTATTGCCGCATCTACCATCGCTTTTTTTGCATTACAGCAAATGGAAGAAGATGTATTACACCAGTACCATAGCAACCTAGAATCTAAGCGAGTTTTAGTCGCTAGTAGTATTAATAATTATTTTGAAGTAAAAAGGAAACAACTTTCTACTATGGCTTTTGATACGGCTACAATAGAAGCAGCCTATGCCTTTACAAGTGGTTTTAATGACTACCCAACAGATGTTAATATAGATAGTCTAACTGGATATTACAATGATGAATTTAAAAGAGTATTCGACAGCAGAAACAAAAATACAATAGATACCTCTGAGTTGTACCTATCGTTGTCTGATACAAGTAAATCACTTCAAACAAGCTTCATTTCAGATAACAGTAACTCGCTAGGGAATAAAGATAAATTAATCGCGTTAAATGATAATACTCTTTACGACAAAGCACATCAAAAGTACCATCCTGCTATGCAAAATTTTCTGAAAGCTTTCGATTATTATGACATTTTTATTGTAGAGCCAGACCAAGGCAATATTGTTTACAGTGTCTATAAAGAACTCGATTTTACAACAAGTTTAACCACAGGGTCTTACCAAAATTCAGATATTGCTTTAGCATTCAAAAAAGCTCTAAAGTTAAACCAAGGAGAAACTTACTTGACTGACTTTAAGGCGTACATTCCGTCTTATAACAATGCAGCAAGTTTTATCTCCACACCTATATATGACAACAACAATTTGATTGCGGTTTTAATTTTCCAAATGCCTATCGGTCGTATTAATGATATCTTAACGCATTCTGGAAAATGGCTTGAATCGGGTTTTGGCCAGAGCGGTGAAACTTATTTGGTTGGACAAGATGGAAAACTCCGCAATGAAAGTCGGTTTTTTATAGAGGATAAGAAAAATTATTTAAAAGCTATTAAGAAAGACGGTAGTGATAGCTTTGTTGAAATTGAAAATAAAAATACATCCATTTCACTTCAACGTGTTAAAACCCCAGCTGTAAAAGAGGCTTTAAATGGTATAACAGGTTTTAGTATTTTTAATGATTATAGGAATGTTGAGGTATTAAGTTCATATGCACCGATAAATATACAAGGTCTATCATGGGCAATAATCTCAGAAATAGACAAAGAAGAAGCATTAATAGGGTTGCATGCGCTCGAGAATAAAATAATTTTTGCAACAATGTTTATTATCACTTTTGTTGGCTTGGCTTCTGTAATAGTAGCTTTTTTACTAGCAAAATCTATTATCCGACCGTTAGAAATATTATCAGGTAGATTTATCGAATTATCTCAAGGTGAAGCTAATTTAACTGTAAGAGTGGCCGATTCAGGCGTACCTGAAATAGATGCAATCAGTCGAGGGTTTAATGTTTTTATCGAGCAAATTAATACAGTTTTTGCTAACGTGAAAGATGCCATCAATAGACTAGCAACTAGTGGTACCGAACTAAGTGTAACCACCGAACAGACTGATAAATCAATCGCTAAGCAAAGAGAGAGGATTACTGATGTAAACGATTCCTTAGAGCATTTTTTATTATCTGTACAACATATAACAGAACAAACCAGTAAAGCATTTGAAACTACCGCTGCGGCTCAAACTATCTCTAAAGAAAATGCTGAAAGGGCTGATTTGGCATCTCACAATATTAAACTGTTAGTTAAAGAAGTTGATGAGTCTGTCGTCACCATGAAAGAGTTAAAAAGTCATGTTGAAGACATTAGTAATGTATTAGGGGTGATAAATTCAATAGCAGACCAGACCAACCTACTTGCACTCAACGCAGCTATTGAAGCTGCACGTGCCGGTGAACATGGTCGAGGATTTGCGGTTGTTGCTGATGAAGTAAGAACGTTAGCGGCGAGAACACAAGAGAGCACTGTCACCATTGAGTCAGAAATTAAATCGTTAACAAATTCAACGAATAAATCAGTTATATCAATGGATCTCGCAAGCACAACCGCCACTGAAGGTATAGTGCTAGTTGAGTCTGTTAGTGATTCATTAAATGAACTTACAGCAATAATGAGTGATGTTTCTGCACTCAACGGTGAAATTTCAAATGAGAGTCGGCAACAAAATCAGGATATAGAAACTATTACGACTCGAATTAATGAGACAAAAGAAGAGTCAATACAAATATCGGAAGCATCGAGAAATTTGACAATGGTAACACAAGAGCTATCAGATATATCTGAACATGTTAATTTGGATATGAAGAGGTTTATCGTTTAAAATTTAGTAGCTCAGACCTGATCTGACAGTTACCCGATTTTTAGGGTGTCTGTCAACTTAGATTTGAGCTAAATTTAGGATAAAGATTTTGTTTGGTCAAAAAAAAGCAAAGTATTACCCCCACCCTGACAATCATACCCATCTAGTACACCAATGATGACTGTCTTTTAAATCACGCCAATTGATTGCATGTGCATTTTTACTCATTACTGCTTCAATAATGCATTCACTCACCTTTCTATCCTCATCAAAAGTGACTTTAGTGACAATAAAATGTTGTTCTTTTCGTATCGGTTGCAGTTTTGACCATTTACTGTGTATTAGTACTTTCGGGCTAACTTTGTTCATTATGGTTTTTCACCGCGCTTTTAAATATTATTTTTTTTGAGCCGAGATACTATAAATATTTAGTAAATAAGTATTTTGGATTTTGTTGGTGACCAAAAATCCTAATTCAATAATATCGTTTGAAGTTAACAATGGAGCATTATCAATGATACGGCCTCTAAATGATGCTTCAAAATTTGATAATGATAACTCTATTTTTTCTCGTTTGTCTTTATTTGTTTGAAAGTCATACTTATAAGCTAGACGATAACCATTAACATAAACTATTGCCCTTAGTTGATAGATTAACCCATCCCATTCTATATCGATGACAAGATTTTTTAATCCTGCTCCTATTGATTTTATTGGACGGAATGTAGAGCTAAAACCGCCATTATTTTTTAAAAAATTTCGCCACTAAAAGTGCCAAAGTCGCTATTAGATTTCAAAAAACCTTTTGATATACCACCCATTACATCATCATTAACTATCTGCCAGTGAGTTATCTCTGTTGGTTGTATAAAATCAATTATCATAATACTCGTCTTATTTGGTGGTGTGAGTGAAAATTGAGTACTGACTTTGCTATTTAATTTAAAATATTCCCCACTAGAATAAACAAATGTTAAAGCAAGCAGCAAAAGTATAGCTGTACCTTTTATTTGCTTAGATATCATGTACACTTACCTCATGTAACTGGGCGGTAATATCCCGTAGTTCATGTAGGTAATATCCCGTAGTTCATGTAGATTATTTACTACGAAGCTAGCTAGAGTAGCATAAGTTAGTTCTTGTCCGTAACTAACTAAACATGATAGTGCATTGGCATTTGTTGCCATTTGTATGTCGTATAGGTAGTCGCCCACACAAAGCAATTTCGTTGGCTGAATTTGCCAGTAACTAGATAAAAATAACACTGCATCTGGGGCAGGTTTAGGGTTGAATTTCTCACGTGTTATTAACAACGGGATGTTCAGATCATTGTTTTTGATTTTTAAAGCCGCAGCTTTCTTGTGATTACGAGTCACAACAGCAAAAGGAATATTTAGGTGATTGAGCAAGCCTAAAACTTCCTGTGAACCAGGCAGGATACCTGCATTTTGAGCATCTGCCATCTCAAATTCGTGAATTATCTTTTGTACGCTAACTTTCTCGTTTGATGGAAGAGAATCAATATAACTGAGTATATCCTTGTTACTGGGGCATCCAACAGCATTCCTGATTTCGCTGAAATTAAGCGAAGAAGAAACGAGTGTATTATCAAGATCAAAGATAACGCCTGTAAAATCATGTTTAACCAATGTTATTCCCTCGCTAGAAGGTTTTAGTTTGTTAGTAACTGGTCGACTGTATCGGTAAATTTTTTGACCGTGTCCGGATAATCATAATCAAGCTGATATTGATTATGAAAAAGCATAGTTATAGTCAAGTCTTTATATTTTAACCAACAGGTATATCCCTCAAAATCATGCCATGCTTTTATCCCGTTTAATTCATAGGTCCCACCATCTTTGTTCCCTTGAGCAGTGACTAAATTAAATACTCGTAAATAATCGCGCTTTTCTTTCAATATATTATTCATGGAATAGGCTCCAAAACATTTACAAATGAATCAGTTCTAAGTGCTTAGCTACTGGTGTTCCACACATCTCGTCATAAGGTGACCGGAATTCTAATGCTGCGGTTAAAATATTTCTTTTTCGAAGGTATTGTTTAGCAGCAACTAACGAATCAAAAATTTCTACTTGCTTTTGGCTGGCTATACCAACAAAATTGTTTGAATCATCATATCTACCGACTAAGTAGCGATAAGATTCAGCTATCCCAACGATGGTAGGCAATTGGCTAGTTTTTTTTAGGTAATATTGAGTGCTCACAATTAAATCTCGATGTGTTAAGTTTAAGTTTTTATACGAGCGAACTCTAATCTAAGATCACAATAGAGACCATGTTTAAACTAGACCTTGACGTGGTTTAATAGATTCGACTACCTCAGTTAAGACATAATAAGCTTAACTGGAGAATAGAATGACAAAACGTAAAAAATACACCAGAGAATTTATACTTGATGCAATCTATTTAGTTAGAGATCAAAATATTAGTGTTGCTGAAGCTAGCAGAAATTTAGGTGTTAGCCCTCAAATGCTTGGTCGCTGGATCAAAGAAGCAGAAAACGAAGATGGTCAAGCTTTTCGAGGTAATGGTAAACTGACGCCAGATCAAGAAGAAATACGTAAATTAAAAGCTCAAGTAAAGCGCCTAGAAATGGAGCGTGAAGTATTAAAAAAAGCGGTCTTCTTTGCAAAAGAAACGAAGTGAAATATTCGTTTATTACCCAACATAAGAAGATCTGGCCTGTGGTGTTAATGTGCCGCGTATTGGGTGTAAAAACTAATAATTATTGGCTCTGTTGTAGAATACTGTTGTCATCCATAAGCTGCTACTAATATTTGCTGTTTATCTAACTTTGCGTTACTTTCTCTATACCACGCTAGATTGTTTGATAAATACTTCGTAGCTATTCCTTTCATTTTTCCGTTAATCCAGCCTTTAAAATGAGCGATTGCCCCGTTCACGGTCTGGATATGATAAACCTTATCTATCCCCCTCATTTTGCTGTTTATTAACCGCTTATGATCACAATTTTTTTGCTTGGCTATCGCCATATATGACCATGAGTCATCACTGCATAACACCGAGTTTTCCGTAATGTTCTCAGCAAAATTAGCAGTTATCTCTGATGTGGCATAAGCAGATAATATGTTATTAATCATATAGTTACTGCGATAAGCAGATAAAAGTACTACGATCTGTCCCTCTTTAGTTCTTTTATCAATATTACCACCTCGTTTTCTTGGCTTTTTTTGATGCGTTAATGTATTTGAGCCTTTTTCTGAGTAAGCAAGAAAAAACTCTTCAACTTCAATAATTCCCGATAATTTATCGTGATTTTTACCAGATTGAGCCATCAAAAAACGATGACGCCATAAAAAAGCGGTTCTAAGATTAATATTGCAAATATCAGCTGCTTCTCTTAACGTTAATTTTAACACCATACAACGCGCATATTCTTCCCATAGATGACTCTTGTGCAGTTTAGCTAAGGGCGTATTGGTCTTATTATTAATGGTTTTTAGGCAATCCTTGCAACGATATCTTTGTATTGTTCCTAATTTTCCCCACTTCTTTAACTGGCTAGAATAGCAGTGTAGGCATTGAGGTGATATATCAAAAAGGGGTTGAATAACTTCATCCGTGCTAATTTCGGTGTCTAATGCTTGAATTGACTGGTGAACTACCTCCCTTTACGCTGGAGTCATAGAGAAAAGTGCTTTAATTATCTGATTAAGTTTACTCACAAATGATTTAGTCTTCATTGCTAGTACCTTCAATAAGTTAAGTCTTATTTATTAGTATAGACAACAATTAGCCATAACAGAGCCTAATAAAAGTAACAAGATACCTCTTGGCAGAGTCGATGATATCGTTTCTATTACGAAAAAAACAATATTAGACTACAATCATATTATCTATTTAAAAGAAAAATTTATGAAAAAAATAATACTGCTTTTATTTCCACTATTATCCTTATTGTCAGCGTGCAGCTCGGGAAAATTAGCTTCAATTGATCAAGTGGCACAATCAAACATGATAGTGTTGCAGCAAAATGAACAGTGGAGGCTATTTCAAATCAAACTCTCCTCAACGCAAACACTTGGCGATCATAGAAGCGGTTCACGTATTATAGTTTCTCTTAGTCCCATTAAGATCCAACGTATAACTGGCGACAGTTCTATCATTGAAATTGAAAAATATAAAGCGCTATGGTTAACTAATCCAATATCCAAAGGAATTATAAATGTTAGCCAACACCCTATGGAATACCTAGTACTCGAGGCTAAAAATCCTAACCAACATCTAGTAAATAGCGAGCGTACGTGTCAAGAGGGTACGACCTTGATAGCTTTTGAATCGCTAATAGTCTGTAAAATTATAAACGAAGAAGCCGTGCAACCATTAAAATACCTGGCTCTACTTTAAGCAACAGTACCCTAGCAGTGTGCCTATCATCGCAATTAAATTTTAAGTGTTAACTTTTTTATGAGTTGAGCAGATTAATAAAACGATTTTAACTGGTTACAGCCTAGAGCAATTTCTATATGCCTAGCTAGTTAATTACTTATCATTTGACAATTATGAGTTGGAGTTAATCAAATTCACTACGGATGACCAACACTGTTTTTTTGCATATTGAATTACCTTAGGTTTGAATTTACTTACTTCTAGAGGCCTTTAAATAAGATACACCTGAAAATAAACTATCTAGTGAAAGCTGAAAAGTCCAGTTTGAAATTAACGACACGATGGAAATATTTTCTCAAAGGCCGCTTTTTATTTCGCTATGCTACGAATTAACTTAAACTATTTTTATCTGACTTTAAATAACTATATATTATGGCTGTAGAACGGTTTATTCCATTTAGAAAGCAAGATATTATTCAAATGTGCTCTCAGGAATTGGCTGATGAAAGCACTACACTCTCTTTTAAACAGTTTTGCCAGTTACTTTCCAGTGTCATCCACTATGATTATCATGAGCTGCTTGAAGCATTAAAAGACAATTACGCACCGTTTGATCCTAATACCGACACTCAGCAGTTAAGCAATTATACTTTAGCGCAACTCGAACAATGTCAAACAACCTTTGCAGACAACTTTGCCAAGATATTAAATGCCGCCAACTTTGAAAAAATAACCGAACAAGACTTACAAGATGCACTCTCTGAAGAATCATTATTTAAAGTCAGATTGGAAGTTGAATTTGATGATTTTGAACAAGTAGTATTTTATCGTCGTGGCGAATCACAAAAAAGTGAAACCATCACTTCACTTTGGGGCTTTCGCAAACAAACCATCAATTTTACCAATTACGATCGTGTTGCCGTTTATATCACCTTCAAAGATAAAGCCTATTTTGAGCAAAAAAATCAGCTACCAATAGGTTTTGAGCCCAGTTCAACCATAGTAAAGCTATTTCAAAATGTCCCAAAAGCCGATTTAGAAATGCTATTCCCTAATAGTGAAGTGAGAATGCGGCCTATCGATAAAGTCATTATTGGCGCTTCTGCTGTAGTAGGTGGTGCAGTGGTATTAGTGACTAAACTCGGCGCTTCTATCTTGTTGCTGGCCGCCTTATTTGCATTTTGGCTTGGCTGGCGATCAGAGTCTGTTGAAATGACACAGCAGCACTTTATTTCTTTCGGGATTGGAATGGGGGTTTTTGCTGGCTTTATCTTTAAAGAGTGGAATAAATTTAAAAATCGAAAAATTAAGTTTATGAAAGCACTTTCGGATAACCTTTATTTTAAAAATTTAGATAATAATGCTGGTGTTTTCCATACTTTAATTGATGCAGCTGAAGAGGAAGACTTTAAAGAGGCGTTATTAGCCTACACCTTTTTACTGAACGCCAAACAAGGACTAACGGCATCAAAACTCGATGAACAAATTGAAGCTTGGTTTAAAAACAAATATCACTGTCAGTTAGATTTTGAAATTTCTGATGCCTTAGCTAAACTTGAGCGAATGCAGTTGGTTACTCTCGATAAAGATAATTATAAAGCAATACCTGTAGCGCAAGCCAAACAACGCTTAGATCAACATTGGGATACCATTTTCAATTACAACCAATAACGTGAAAGAACAATACTACTTCACTGAGATTGCTGGCATTTAACAGCGGCTTCTACACCCTATTCTATTTTTTTATATTGTAAATTGAACAAGCGATAAAGCACATAATCACTACATCTCACCAAATTAAAATTCATTTACTTAGCTTTATTTCTTACTTCTTATCATTTCATCCAGTAAAGTTTCCAGCAAAACATAATTATTTAACTCATTAATATCCCTTCTGACCTTTTCACCGCGTCAAATCGACCACTTCACCGAATCTACATAGTTAAAGCCATTCATTTCTGTATTGTAAATTCAGCTCAAGTTTAAGTTTTTACTTTTGTGATTGTGTAAATGCATTCCTTCAACTTAGCTATCTTAAAATAAAAAATGTAATTAAAACAATGTTAAAAGTAAATCTACACCTTAAAACCACAACTGATAACTTTTGGAAAAACACATGAATAAATCAAATACTAAATTTGTCAAAACGATGATCACAATGGGGTTGAGCTTAGCATTAACGGCTTGTGGTTCAAGCACAGATTCAGAAACTCCAACCCCGACGCCAACACCTACACCAAATTCAGCACCAGTAATTTCAAGTACTGGGGTTAGCACGGTAGAAGCAGGCTCTGCCTATTCATATACATTAGCATCAAGTGATGCCGATGGTGATACCTTAACATTATCAGCATCTACCTTACCTGCATGGCTTTCATTTGACAGTGCCACAGGCGTACTTAGTGGCACACCAGCAGAAGCTGATGAAGGAGATCACGCAATAACATTAACCGTTAGTGATGGTACCGATGAAATCACGCAAGCTTTTAGTATTGCAGTAACCGTACCTGTTCCAGTAAATAATGCACCTGCAATTACCAGTACTGGGGTTAGCACGGTAGAAGCAGGCTCTGCCTATTCATATACATTAGCATCAAGTGATGCCGATGGTGATACCTTAACATTATCAGCATCTACCTTACCTGCATGGCTTTCATTTGACAGTGCCACAGGCGTACTTAGTGGCACACCAGCAGAAGCTGATGAAGGAGATCACGCAATAACATTAACCGTTAGTGATGGTACCGATGAAATCACGCAAGCTTTTAGTATTGCAGTAACCGTACCTGTTCCAGTAAATAATGCACCCGCAATTACCAGTACAGCTATTACAGATGCTAAGGTTGACGAAGCGTATTCTTATACACTAACAGCAACCGATGCTGACAATGATAACTTAACTATGTCAACCACCATTCCAGCGGCGCTGTCATGGTTAACATTTGATGCGGCAACAGGAATTTTATCAGGTACACCAGCCTCAGGTGATGTAGCAGCAACTGAAATTACCTTAACGGTAAATGATGGTAGCGATGATACGATGCAAACATTCACCATTACCGTTGTTGACGCTATGGTTGAGCCAACACCTGCGTTAGTGGTTTTTGAAACTGCAGAAAATCCACTTTGGCCCGCTTGGGATTGTTGTGGCGGTAGTACTCCAGCTATTATCACTGATGCAGATCCAGCCTATGATCAAGTGACTCAATTCACTATAAATGGTGATACGGTTGTCGGCTTTAATGCCAGAGACGCTGCCGATGGTGTTGCATTTGATACGCCAGCAGGTACTACATTAGAATTTGATCTGAAAGTTACAGCAATGCCAACAGGTGGCGACACTAATTGGATGTTAAAACTTGAAGATTCTGCTGATGGTGCGGTAGAAGTAAATTTAAATACCAGTGATGAAGGACAAGCGCCAGTATTAGATACTTGGGTCCACTATACCTTTAATGTTGGAGCTTTAGGGCTTACTGACACTGATTTGATTATGATATTCCCGGCATGGGGAACAGGTAATGGTGCTGAATATAGCATTGATAATGTTGTATTTTACACTGAAGAAGATGTTACTCCACCACCAGCGCCTGAAACAGAAGCATTAGTGGTTTATGAAGATGTAGCAAATCCACTTTGGCCTGCTTGGGATTGTTGTGGTGGTACCACACCGGCCATCATAACTGATGCCGATGCAGATTACGGCCAAGTGACTCAATTCATGATTAGCGGTGATACAGTTGTCGGCTTCAATGCCAGAGACGCTGTCGATGGTGTTGCTGTTGATACACCAGCAGGTTCTACATTAGAATTTGATCTGAAAGTTACAGTAATGCCAACAGGTGGCGACACTGATTGGATGTTAAAACTTGAAGATTCTGCTGATGGTGCCGTAGAAGTAAATTTAAATACCAGTGATGAAGGACAAGCGCCAGTATTAGATACTTGGGTCCATTATACCTTTAATGTTGGAGCTTTAGGGCTTACTGACACTGATCTGATTATGATATTCCCGGCATGGGGAACTGGCGATGGTGCTGAGTATAGCATTGATAATGTTGTATTTTACACTGAAGAAGATGTTACACCTCCACCACCAGCATCTGGTTTTGTCACCGTAGGTACACCATACGATTTTGAAGCTGCTGGTTTAGGTAGTGACTTTGACTGGGCTGTATTTGAAAATGATGATAATCCAGCCTTAGAATTTGTTGCTAACCCTGCTTCATCTGCAGTAAATGACTCGGCAATAGTTGCTAAATTTACCGCAAGACAAACTGGACAAGCATGGGCTGGTACAGAAACTACAGCGGCAAATACCCCTGCGTTCACTATGGATGCAACTAATAGTATTGTGAAAATTATGGTCTATAAGTCAGTTATTAGTGATGTCGCCTTGAAATTCTCAGTGGGCGCTGCTGCACAAGCAGAAATCAAAGTAGCCAATACTAAAATCAATGAATGGGAAGAGCTTACTTTTGATTTCTCTAGCCGCATTGGCATGGCTGAAACCATTGGTATCAATTCAGTAATAGTTTTCCCTGACTTCAACCTTGATGGTAGGGCTTCTGATACGGTGAGTTATTTTGACAATATCACTTTTGGTCATAATGAATAACGTTAATTTATCGTAAAGATACTTTTACTAAAAAGGGTTTATGGTACTTACTGTAAACCTTTTTCTTTATTTTGATGGGTATTAATAAATAAGAGTCATTTTATGAAAAAATACAATAGGTTAAAAAATATAGCTATGGGGCTAATTATTTTGCTAACTAGCTTCACTACATTATTTTTTATTGAGAAAAAAAATGAATCAAAAACAATAAGATATACACATAACTCATCACCTTAAGTTGATCAGATGAATTAAATAGCAACTAAAAAAGGAAAAATGATTTACTTAAATACTTAATGAGATAAGAAATAACTATGAATAAAACAATAAAAATTAAAACTAAGTTTGTTTCAATCATGCATCAAAGCATAACAAAAAAAATAGCGCCATTCGTTAGCTTGTTGAGCTTAGTCATTACCTCCCCTTCAATAGCAGGTTGGGAAGTTAACTTTATCGATAAATTTTCTGGCAACAGTGTTAATTGGGATAATTGGACAGCACAAACCGATGCCAATTTTAATAACGAAGTACAGTGTTATACCGATGACGATAGTAGCGCTAATAAAAACTTTGACATATCCAATGGCACCTTAAAAATTATTGCCCGCAAGCAGCAAGTAAATTGCGCAGGATTAAACAACCAATCAAGAAGCTGGACATCAGGTCGCATCAATAGCAAAGACAAACAAGAATTCCTGTACGGCAGAATAGAATCAAGAATACGCTTTCATAATTTGGAAGGCGGCACATGGCCAGCATTTTGGATGCTAGAAAATCGCATCGCGGAAAGTCCAAGAAAATATGATGATGATTTTTCCAATTGGCCAAATCCAGGCGCTGGTGAGATCGATGTTTGGGAATGGTTTGCCAATAGCCCAAGTACTTTTATCACCAACTTCTTTAATACCGGCGGTGGAAACTGTGGCAGTGAAGTTAGATTTAATTACCCTAACGGCACAAATGATGTACTCAACTGGCATGATTACGCTATAGAGTGGGATGAAAATAGCATTTCCTTTTACATGGATGATACCTTAGTCGCTTCTCATAATGTATCCAGTTGCCCTCAATATAAAGAGCCTATGTTTGCCCTACTCAATGTTGCAATGGGAGGTAATTTAGGCGGAGCTATTAACCCAAGCCTTAATAAGGCAACCATGGAAATTGATTATTTAGCGCACTGTACACCAACCAACCAAAATAATGCCAGCCGCTGTAACGAAAGCACACCAGTCGTTTATGCTGACAATGATAACGATGGTATAGCAGACGACATTGATTTATGCCCAAATACGTCTATTGGCGATTCCGTTGATGATAAGGGCTGTCCAATAGATATCACTAATATTGCCCCTGAAGTTTCGTTATCAATAATGCAAAACAATTTGGCTATTTCAACCATAGAGTTAGCAGGCGGCACAGTAGAAGTTACGGCTAATGCCTCGGATGTTAATGTTGATGACATATTGAGTTTCTCTTGGATTATGGGGGGTGATATTCCCTCACCTATCGTTAACGGTGAAACGATTAGTTTTGATCCCGCTTCTATGGTTGCGGACAGCTCACACAACATTAATGTCACCGTGAGTGATAACGGCAATCCAGCGTTATCAGTGAGCGCTAATATTCAATTTAGTGTCAAGGATAATCAGCCTGTGCCACCTGATGAAGTCAATACAGCAAATAATGGCGGTACAGTCTATAACTTATTGTGGATAATATTAATAGCTTGCTACTGCACCTATGTTCGACAGTATAAATATCCTTAATGAAGCTAACGTCATCAGGCTCAGCCCTAACTGAAGTTAGGGCTTTTTATATTAATTGCTACTGACTTTTTTGGGGCTCACTTTATAAACCATCATCAATGAGGCTAAATATAATAAAAAGTTTTACTCCGAGTTTAACTTATCGATAATATACTGCTCTACAATTGTCTGTAATACACCTAGTGGCACTGAGCCTTTGCTTATTACCGCCTTATGGAATTATTTTATATCGTATAGTCACCTAAGACTTCAATACCATCTGCTAGTATCGGCTCTTTTATCGTTGTAGAAAAGGGTGTGTTATTGCTTGTCCCGCTAGTTTATTCGTCAACTCCACTCCTAAATCACTCTTAGGTTAAATTAGTAGTACCCAACCTGCTAACATTTTTAATTGATGCTCAACTTATGAATCAATAACCGTTAACAGGGATACTAAAGTCATTTCTCACAAGTCCCCCCTAAATTCTGCCAAAATTTAGTGGCAACAGGGCCTAAAATTGAAATTTAAGCTTTACAGCTTTACAGCTTGATAATTTAGCGCTATTTTTGTATCAAAATCATCCATAATCAACGCTGATAACATTGTTTACTCTAACTCTTCTTTAATCATGTAATCAGGTAAGAGCCCTCAACCAATGCCAGTCACAATTAAGTTTTTTAGCACTAACATACCAACATCTTCGTCCTGTTTGTACGCTATAGTTAATGCCTTGGCTACTTTGCCCAAAGTGCTGAATCGTTACATAAAAAACCTAATGAAAGCATCAATATTAATTAAACTAATTACGGGATTAATGGCTTTAATAATTAAAAATAGCGTTGAAAAAACATGTTAATGCGGGGCAAAACAATGCATAACACACCAACAAATTATGGTTATGTGACTATCACCTTTCACTGGTTAGCTGCACTTAGCATTTTTGCTTTATTTGCTCTAGGCTATTATATGGTAGATTTAACCTATTACCACAGCTGGTATAAAACGGCCCCTGCACTGCACAAAAGTGTCGGTGTGGTACTTTTTACTTTAATGCTCGCAAGACTTATTTGGTGCTACAAACAAATAACACCAGAGTATCTAGCTAGCCATAGCACACTTGAACGTAAAGCAGGTAAATTAACTCATTCAGCACTCTATTTACTAACATTTATGGCCATGATCACAGGCTATTTGATCTCCACAGCTGATGGTCGAGGCATTGAGGTATTCGGCCTGTTGTTGATACCTAGCTTTGGCGCTTTTATTGAAAACCAAGAAGACCTTGCTGGCCTTGTCCATAAGTGGCTGGCTTATGCGTTAATAGCATTAGCACTGTTACATGCTCTAGCAGCACTTAAACATCATTTTATTGATAAAGATAATACCTTAAACCGAATGATTGGCAGACGCCAAGCACTCAAATAATCAACTAAAAATTTTAATATCAAATGGGGAAAGCATAATGAAGATAACTATCACTAAATTAGCCCTAGCATCAGCACTGACTGCCGCTATGCTTATGCCAATAGCTAATGCCGCGGACTATGTTATTGATAACAAAGGCGCACATGCTTCAATCAATTTTAAAATCAAACATTTAGGCTATAGCTGGTTAACAGGTCGTTTTGATAAGTTCTCCGGTAAGTTTAGTTATGATGCTACCAATATTTCGGCATCAAAAATTGAAGTTAATGTTGATACGAGTAGTATAAACTCCAACCATGCTGAGCGTGATAAACATTTAAAAAGTGATGATTTTCTTGATGTCAGTGCTTTTGCTAATGCAAAATTTGTCAGCACCTCTGTCACAGAAAAAACAAAGGGTGAATTCACTGTGGCAGGCGTATTAACATTGCATGGTATCAGCAAAAACATCATCATTGATGCGCAAAGTGTTGGCGAAGGTAAAGATCCTTGGGGTGGCTATCGCGCTGGTTTTAGTGGTACTACTACTTTAGCGCTAACTGATTTTGCTATCAAAATGAATTTAGGTCCAGCCTCTTCTCATGTGCAATTGGCGCTGCATATTGAAGGAGTGAAGCAATAGCTATTATACTCATTAGTGATATTAAATGTTGCAGCGCGAACAAGCAAGTTGCGTAAACCCTTCTAAGGGGCTCTACACAAGTCTTCATGTTCGTGAAGCTTACTTTGATCATATCTGCAAAATTTAAAATAAAACAGTTACTTGAGTTTTTAACAACTATTAGCGGCAACATAGTCATTTTAGATAAATTTTACTGAGCTGAATAACCATTAAAAACTACCCTTAACCACATTTTATGTGCCATTATCCCTAAACTAAATAAAACGAATAAAGTAAAAAATAGCATGCTTAAAAACCTAATACTTATGACCACTTTGCTTGTCATAGGCCTGACTTATGCGAGTGAAAACAAAGCAAATGGACAAGCTTCTTCCAAGGATTTTGCCAGCAATATAGAGGTTCTACCCGAATATATATTTACCCCAACAGATAAACTTGCTGATCAAGTTGAACAGACTTTGGTTACAGCAAAAGCTGAACAGAAATTAGCGTTATTTGTTTTGGGCGCACAATGGTGTCATGACAGCAAAGCTTTAGCAAAAAACTTCTCGACACCGCCAATGCAGCAAGTGTTATCTAAAAACTACCAAGTATTGTTCGTTGATGTTGGTTATTTAGAAAAAGGTTTTGAGCTAGTTAAAAAATTTAAGCAGCCAATTTATTATGGCACGCCAACGGTATTAGTTGTTGACCCAAGCAAGAGTCAACTATTAAACAAGCTCACCATGCAAAAGTGGTTAAACGCTAACAAAGTGCCATTAAATGAATATCTTGATTACTTTAATCATTTAGCTGAAAAACCTGTTGTTGAAGCAGAAAAAAATAAAAAAATGCTCGCTTATATAATGAAAATTAATGACTTTGAGCAACAACAAGCCATAAGGCTTAAAAAAGCCTATGGCGTTGTCGGCCCGTTATTAAAAGCATATATGAAAAGTGATAATAAAAAGGCCTCAACAACCTTTGTGGATAAATGGCAACCAGTACAAGACTATCGATATAACATTCAAACTGATATTAACGCATTAATATCACAAGCAAAAAGCAATATAAAAACAGGAAATAAAAACGCTTTAGAGTTCCCTATCTACCCGGCTTTTGCATGGGAGTAGCACTCGTCTAATACTTTTTAATATAAACGGCTTACCCCCGCTGTACTTCACCAAGTTCAGCATTTTTTGTAACATGGAAAAATGAGCATTGCAAAGTACATTTGGACGATATTCATCAGAATTTTAGAGGGCGTTACAGGTTAATCAAAACAAGAAATACGTTTTTTATCGATTTTAGCAATAGATTATTTACTTGTTTAATTGTTGTAAAAGTTGTCGCATCAATTGATTATTGTACTGATGAATTATATTTTGACTATTAAATAACTGCGGCAATTCAATAATCAAAACAAATAAAACCACCGCTAAACCAATTATCGAAAAAACATCAGTAAAATAAAGTAATGCACCTACTAGCATTAATATAAGGTTGAGTACTCCTCGTAGCCATTTACCTAAATAAAAGTGATGTAAGCCGGCGAGAAATGCCCAATTCAAGGCCGCATAGGTATCTGGATCTTTAATGTGTTGTAACTCTAAAGCATAATACTGTCGCTTTTTCGTCTCAGACAAGGCCGCAATTTGCTCTCTTAATTGATTTTCTTCTTGTCGTAAGTTTTCTTTGTTCATAAAAGCATCCTTATTGCTACGACTTAATTTTACGTTGACTTTCTAGCTAACGGTTAACTATTAAGGTAATTTTTCTGGAATAGGATCTTTACTTATGAGTGTACAATCAGGATCATTGCAGCGTCTTATCCGCCCAACCCCCAAGCTTAATCCTTTTAGCAAACCAAAGCGTTCGATAGCTTGATAAGTATAATGAGAACATGTGGGCGTGAAGTTACACGAGATTGCAAAATGCTTAACCGAGCCACCGCGACGTTGATATCGACGAATAGATCTAAGAACAAAACCAGTAATAACTGGAAGGTTAGCCATGACAGCGACCCAAAGTCAAAATAACCGCTTCACGCGACCAAAATAACCAAAAGCGCTTTTGTTCGATCACTTGAAAGACCAATTGCCAGCCTTCTGAGGCTTCTTGATTTAATGTTGCCTCTAAGCGCTTTAAGGGTAAACCGCTAGAACCTAGCAATAAAGTGCCACAGCCACCTTCGGTGACATAAATTACTTTATATTCATCATATTGCATTAGATTGCTTCCTTGATATTATTATTTATTTTTTTCCACATAGTAAAGTATAAAAAACAGCCACCTTTTTCAAGTGTTTTATTTATCAATTACTGTTCTTTCCCTCTAGTCAACAGGCTTTTTGAAAGGTAGAATCTAGTGCATTATTTTTTAGGCAATATAAGAAGCATTTAAGATGGGCAGAGCTTACCAAAACCGCAAATTATCCATGGCGAAAACCGCTGGCGCAAAAACTAAAGTTTATTCAAAGTACGGTAAAGCAATTTACGTTTGTGCTAAAAACGGTGGTTTGGATCCCGATGGTAACCTTGCTTTACGCGGTTTAATTGATAAAGCTAAAAAAGACCAAGTTCCTACGCATGTAATTGATAATGCAATCAAAAAAGCTTCAGGTGCTGGCGGTGAAGATTTTGTTGAAGCACGTTATGAAGGTTTTGGCCCTGGTAACTGTATGGTTATAATCGACTGTTTGACCGACAACGGTAACCGTACTATAAAAGATGTTCGTCAATGCTTTACTAAAACCCATTCAAAAATAGGCTCTTCTGGCACCGTATCTCACATGTTTGATCACCAAGCCGTATTTGCTTTTAAAGGTGAAGACGACGAAGCTGTTTTAGAAAACTTAATGATGGCTGACATTGATGTCACCGATGTCGAATTAGAAGACGATATTATTACTGTTTATGCGCCACATACTGAATTTTTCAAAATCAAAACTGAATTTGCTAACTCTATGCCTGAATTTGATTTAGAGGTTGAAGAGATTACTTGGGTTCCACAAACCTATATTGACATTGAAGGCGAAGAAGACTTGGCTAACTTTGAAAAATTCATCGCTATGCTAGATGATTGTGATGATGTGCAAAACGTTTATCACAATGCCGAAGTGAAAGATTAACAGCACAATTTAAAACTACTGTTATTGAAAAACTAAACCCATCTTTACGATGGGTTTTTTATAGCTAATTTTATAGAGAAAAAGTAGCCCGCTAAAAACCTCACTTATGATTTAAATTCTTTTCGAGCTAAGTCGTATTTTTTCATTTTGTCATACAAGGTTTTTCGCGCCAGCATCAACTCATCCATGGTGCCTTTAATACTACCATTGTTATTGTTTAGCGCCTCCTCAATCAAAGAGCGTTCAAAAAACTCCACACGCTCATGTAAACTCATATTTGATGTATTTTCATTACCTGCATTGCCTTGTTCATTAAAAGCAGCAAACTCACCTAAAAGCACAAAACGCTCAGCTAAATTTCTCAGCTCTCTGACATTACCAGGCCAGTCATGGCTTATTAGCCGAGCTTTATGCTCTTGAGACAATGGAATTAGCTCACGGTGATAACGAGCAGAAGCAATTCGAGCAAAATGTAAAAATAGCAAAGGAATATCTTCAATGCGCTCACGCAGTGGTGGAATATCAATTTTAACCAAATTTAATCGATAGTAGAGATCGTGACGAAAATCACCTTGATCACATAAAGCAAGCAGATCAACTTTAGTAGCGGCAATAATGCGTACATCTAAATCAATCCCAGTATTAGATCCTAATCTAACAACCTTACGCTCTTCCAATACTCGCAATAGCTTGACCTGCAATGACATGGGTGTACTTTCTATTTCATCTAAAAAAATAGTGCCACCATTCGCATGTTCAAACTTACCAATACGACGCTTATCTGCACCAGTATAAGCTCCCGATTCAGCCCCAAAAAGCTCACTCTCAATAATATTTTCTGGAATTGCCCCACAATTTAAAGCGACAAAATTATTATCTTTACGAATACTATGATCATGTAAATAGCGAGCAACAAGTTCTTTACCACAACCGGTTTCACCATCAATCATAATATCAGCCGGTGCATCCATCACTTGATTGAGCATATTGCGCATATGAATAATGGAAGGAGAATGACCGAGTATTCTAGGGCCTGGCGAGGCATGATTTTCCAGCTCTTTTTTCAGATGACGGTTTTCTAATACTAAGGCGCGTTTATCTAGAGCCCGTTTAACGGTATCGAGTAAATGTTCATTATTAAAAGGCTTTTCAATAAAGTCATAAGCACCTTTTCTCATGGCTTTAACGGCCATTGAAATATCACCAAACCCGGTTAATAAAATAATGGGTAAACCAGCATCTATTTGATGGATTTTTTCCATCAATTGATGACCATCCATTTTAGGCATATTAATGTCACTGATAATGATGCCAGGCCAATGAATTTCAACCTTACCTAAAAGCGCTTCCGCACTTGAAAATGTTTCAACATTAAAATCTTGTAGCTCTAACATTTGCTCAATAGTTAAGCAAATATGCTCCTCATCATCAATAACGTAAACAGTCCCTAACTTATTATTGGTAGTTTTATTTTTCATATTAATCGCCATATTAGTATTGTTAGACTTTACCTTGTAGGAGCTTGATTATATATAGGCAACATAATTTTAAACTCTGCACCACCATTTTCATGATTTTTTACCACTAAATCTCCATCCATTGACTCAATAATGCGCGAGGATATAGACAAGCCTAAACCCAAGCCAATTCTTTCTTTCGTGGTAAAGAAGGGTTCAAATATTTTATCAATGTTGCCAGCTAAAATGCCCGGACCACTATCTTTAATGGCAATAATAGCCTGTTCATTTTCTAGATAAACATTAATATTAAGCTGTTTATTCTCTTCATTACTCATCGCTTGCATTGCATTATTAAACAAATTAACTAACACCTGCTCTAAGCGAATATCATCCCCCAAAATAAAGACTTTTTCATCCGGGAGTTTAAGCGTTAACTGTACTGACTCTTTTTGCGCTTGATGTTTTATCAGACTTATCGCGGCATCAATACAACTTTGCAAACACACTTGTGCAGCAATCCCTACACTCTTTTTAGAGAAATTTTTAAACTGACTAACAATATTTGAAAGTCTATCTACAAGGGTGATAATGAGCTTCAAATTATGTCGAGCTTTATCTCCTTGCCCCCTGTCTTGATAGCTTAGCGCATTTTGTGAATAACTTCGTAAAGCGGTTAATGGCTGATTTATCTCATGATTAATACTGGCTGACATATTACCAATAACTGCCAATTTTGCAGATTGAATTAATTCTTCCTGTGTTTCATTCAATTGGGCTTGTGTGAGCTTTCTTTGCTCTATTTCATCAGACAATAACGCATTACTTGCAGTTAAATCAGCAGTACGCTCTTTTACTTTTTTCTCAAGTAGCAAGCGAGCGTTACGCTGATTTTTTGCATTACGCATTCTTTCTTTGCTAAATAACACCAGAAAAAGAATCAACAAGTAACCACTCGCACTAATAATGGTTAAGAAGGATTTTTGCTGTTCAATAGCCGCTAATGAAGACCACAAATGCACTCGCCAACCAACATCAAGCATTTGTTTCTGTTGAGCAAAAACTAACTGTTCTTCCTCTGCAGCTTTTACTTTATATAAAGCACCTGAAACTCCTTGAGGCAAATATGAACTTTTAACCGTTTCAACTGCTAAGTTTTCTATTTTTCTGCCAGAGTAACGAGGAGAGTTATTAAGTCGTTCCGATTTACGAGTGTCTACTTTACTAATTGTTTTTAATCGCCACTGGGCGACATCAGAGATAAACACCACATCATCAGGGGCGACAATTAAAAAACTATAGTCGTTTTCACCAACCGATTCTCTGTGTTGGTTCTCAATATTATCAATACTTATTTTTACGGCGATAACACCAATAACTTCCGATTGTTTTTCAACTGGATAAGCAAAATAATAGCCTCGCTTATCACTACTTAAACCCACAGCATAATAGCGCGCTAACTTGCCTTGCATAGCCTGTTTAAAATAAGGACGAAAGCTAAAATCCATACCAATAAAAGTGCGCTCACTTTGCCAATTACTTGCTGCTAACGTTAAGCCGGCTTTGTCAATTAAATAAATATCTGAAGCTTGAGTAACACTGCCCATTTCCTCAAGTAATAAATTCAAACGTTCACGGCTGTTACCATCAGCTGGCATTGATAAGACTTGTTGTAATAAAGGATGTTTAGCTAAGACCTTCGGGATTTTTTCAAAGCGTCCTAGCGTGCTTTCAATGTAAAAAACCAAGTGATTTAAGTGACTATTTGATTGTTTATTTAACTCACCATAAGCAAGACGCAAACCAAGTAACTGCACTACTTTTATGGTTAGCATAAAACCAATTGCGAGCATTAATAAAACAAAATATCGCTTAATGGTAGTTTTTTTTAAATTCATTAAAGCCTCTTTCCTTTCAACTTTATTAAACAAGCTCAATAAGCCGAAACCCTGCAACAGGTGCAGGGTTTATTAGGTTAAACAATGATCACAAAACTAGTAACCATTCACTTTATCGATATACTCAGGTAAAAACAATGATATTTGTGGAACATAAGTTATCAATATCAAAAACATTAATAGTAAAGCCAACCAAGGTAAGCAGGCTTTAATAACCCAACCCATGCTTCGCCCCGTTATACCCGCAGTCACGAATAAGTTCAGCCCCACCGGTGGCGTTAGCATGCCTATTTCCATATTAACCACCATGATAATCCCTAAGTGAATAGGATCTATACCTAGCTGGGTCGCAATTGGAAATAAAATCGGCGCCATAATTAATAAGATAGCTGATGGTTCCATAAAGTTTCCTGCTATAAGCAAGAGAATATTCATGATGATCAAAAATCCCCATGCAGGTAATCCCCAGCCAACAATAGTTTCAGCAATAGCATGAGGAATACGCTCAGTCGTAAGTACATGAGCAAATAACATGGCATTGGCAATAATGAACAACAGCATAATGCTAACTTTCGCACCATCAAGTACTACTTTTCGCACTTCTTTGTCAGTAAAGCTTTTTGGCAACGCTAGCGTCATCAAAGATAAGTTTCTAACAACTGCTTGACCAATAGCTTCTTTATGATTGCGCCACTTAACTGCTTTCAATGGCCCGATATCACGATAACCAAATACCGACACGAGATAAGCATAAACAGTAGCTACCGCTGCAGCTTCAGTTGGACTAGCGACCCCGCCATAAATTGCACCAAGTACAATAAATATCAGCATCAAGCCGCCCATAGCAATTATTGCTGAGCGTAAAAGCTCTTTAACACCAGGGAAAGGTTGTGCTGGTAAATTTTTAATGCGCGCCACAATATAAATTGCGATCATCAAGATAGTGCCCATCATTACACCAGGGATCAAGCCTGCCATAAACATGCGCGATGCTGAAACTTCTGTTGCCGCCGCATAAACTAGCATCACAATTGATGGCGGAATTAAAATACCTAAAGTACCCGCATTGGTAATCACACCCGCAGCAAAACTTTGCGGATAGCCAGCGCGCACCATACCAACAATACAGATTGAACCAATAGCGGCAACCGTGGCTGGTGATGAACCTGACACAGCAGCAAATAGCATACAAGCAAGTACTGATGCCATTGCTAAACCGCCACGAATGTGACCAACACTTGCTACAGCAAAATCGATGATACGTCTAGCAACACCACCGGTTGAAAGAAATGCAGAGGAAAGTATAAAAAACGGTATAGCTAATAGTGTGTAATGCTCTGATGTTGCTTCGTACATCTTAAGTGCAACAGAGGCTAATGAGTCGCTGGAAAAAAATAATATGGTTACCATGCTAGAAAAACCTAGCGCAACCGCAATCGGCATGCCGATAAGCATACAAGCTAATAGAGTAATAAACAGAGTTGCAATAGTCATTAGCGTTTCTCCTCATTTTGTTGGCTAACACTCTCGTCTGGTTGAGTGTTTTCTTGTTCATCCTCTTGAATTAAGTGCATGCTTTCTTCGGCTTCATCAGCAAATTTAAAACCATCTGCCTTGCCAGAAATAACGTGCAATAGTAACTGGAAAAAGCGAAAGAAAAGTAAAGAAAAGCCTAATAGCAAAATAGATTGAGAGACCCACAAAGGCATTAATGGCTCTTCACTGTCGATACGAAAAACATCCCATAGTGTTTCATCACTAAAGAGTGAAAGAAAAACCTGTGGCACATGTACATCTTCCATAGTAATACCTATGCTGTACATCTTGGCCAAATAAGTCCAACTACCATATAGAAATAAACCGCAATAACATAAACATAGAATGACAGCAATGGTTGCCGTTAATTTACGCGCTTGTTCTGGCAACGACTGTATAAAAGCATCAACGCCAATATGAGCGCCAACCTTTACCCCATATGATGCACCAAAGAGTACAAACCATGCACCTAAAGTTAATGTGACTTCTTCCATCCACAGGAAACCTGCATTAAATAAAAATCGGGCAATAACTTCTGAAAAGACCAGTAGCGTCATCGCCACAAGCAAGATACTGACAAAGCTTTCCTCAATTGCATTAGATAATTTGGAAAACATGATAAAACCAACCTAAATCAATCACTAGCTGCACATCCTTATGCTTATACCCATGTACTTCAAGATGTATACATCATGGATAATACTAGTTTTAAAAATAAAAAAAGCTGACTAGGCTAAGCTCAGCAAAAGTAAGTAAACTGTACTAATTACCTTGATTAGCAGACACTGCAGCGTCAATATAATCTTTACCAATTTTTCGCTCAAAACGCTTCCAAACTGGTTTCATTGCAGCTACCCAAAGTTGGCGTTGCTCTGCTGTCATATTAATAATTTCTGAACGCTTTGAATCAACAATTTTTTGTTTGTCTTGTTCAGCCTTCTTCGCTGCAATGCTATTACCATATGCAATAGCTTCATCTAAAGCTGATTGCACATCAGCACGAAGTGCTTTTGGTATGCTATCCCAAAAATCTTTCGAGGTAACCACCATATAATCTAAAACCCCATGGTTGCTCTCAGTAATGTAATCTTGCACTTCAAAGAATTTTTTAGAATAAATGTTTGACCAAGTATTCTCTTGTCCATCAATAGCTTTGGTTTGTAACAAAGTAAAAACTTCTGAAAAAGGCTTTTTCACTGGCATGGCATCTACAGCCATAAACTGAGCGGCCAACACGTCAGAAGACATAATGCGGAACTTTTTGCCTTTTGCATCACTAGGTACTTTCAATGGCGCACTTGCTGATAATTGCTTCATACCATTATGTAAGTAACCTAAACCAATAAGTCCTTTACGCTCCATTGAACGCAGTAACCTTATTCCTACAGCACTTTTTTGGAAACGTTCAACACTGTCCATATCGGTAAACAAAAACGGCAAATCAAATATTTGCAACTTTTTGGTATACTTTTTAAATTTAGACAAAGAAGGCGCAGCCATTTGTACATCACCTAATTGCATTGCCTCTAGTACTTTGTTATCACCAAACAGTTGTGAGTTTGGAAAAACTTTAACCGTCACTTTTCCTGATAACCTTTCATCAACCAAATCTTTAAATTTAAGTGCCATTTGCCCTTTTGGTGTATTTTCAGCAACCACATGAGAGAATTTAATCTCAATGGGCGCAGCATTAGCAACAAACGTTAATGAGCACATGATGCCGGTAGCTAAACCGATAAGTGTTTTATTGAATATCATAATTTCTTCCTATTAATTTCGTTTGGCTAATTTAATGAAACAATTTTGAATGCCCAAAAAATCAGCCTTTATAATTTATAAAATTGTCAATGAATACTAAAAGTCGAAACGAGCACCTAACTGCAGCTCAGACATATCTTCGCCAGTTGACGGCAGTCTGCTATCATCACTATCAAGTTGCTCAAATGCAGCCCATACTTTGAATTTTTTTGAAAGGTAACGAACATACTCAACTTTAATTGAACTAACATCCCCTTGAATATCACAATTATTTACCGCGTAGCGGGCATGAATTTGGTTCTTTCCTGCTTTCCATTTACCATAAAGACCGGTAGTAGAGCGCTCTTCTGTTTTACACGCACTTACACCACCCGGACTGCCACTTTCTGCAGTGCTTTTCAAACGGACATTACCAGAAGAGTTACCTCCATAAATATCAAAATCTTCTTCGGCTAAGTGATAAAAAGCCGATAAAGTGACATTATCTGACACCGTATACCAAGCTCTAACACCGTATAGGTTGCCATTATTTTCACCGCGTTGATCGGCGGCTAATGCTGCTTGTAGCTTCACCGGACCTGCTTTATATTGTGCGGCTAATTGGTATTGATCGAATGAATCACCATCTTGCTTTTCGGTTTGTAACGCTGCACCAAAGCGCCAATTGCCAGACGTTTTTTCCCACTGAAGAAAATCATCATCACGAATAGCACCTTGACGTAGTGAATCTAGGCCATCAGAAAAATAAGCGCCACGAACAAATTTATGCCACAAAATAGTTTGTGAACCATAAGTAACGGTACCAAAATCACCTTTAACACCGACGTAAACTTGACGTAAGCCTGGTTTATTGTTTTGAGAAAAATTAACACCATCATCGCCACGTAATCCATATTCAACTTTCGCAATACCGGTTAATGTATCCGTTAGCTTTACTGAAGATTTCACGCCAATTCTACTTAAAAAATCTCGTCCATTAGCTGCATCATCTACGGTGCCTGCATCAACATAATCTGCACCTAAGCGTAGTGAACCATAAAATGATGTGTTTACTTCTTCTGCTAGTACCGAACCTGACGTCGCCATTAGCATACTAACTAAACATACTTTTTTTGCTGTTACTTTATTGAATCTCATTCTGACTTTCCCCTTGTTATAATATTTTTTGACTTAATGAAAAGCGTGAGTAGAAACGTTTTTCACTAGCACAGGCTATATCGCAAGGTTTACGCCAACTTAGTTACAATCAATTACATTTAACTACATCATTGAAAATAAAAGAGTTATTTACTGCTTTTATGATTAAGATAAAAACCAAGCACTCCTAAAATGGGTGGATTCCCACCCACCCAAAACAAAAAACATTAGGGAAATCCACCTGTTTTAACTGAGTTTGAATAAGTAAGCATGATAAAAAAAGTCATCAACACCAAACTTTATGTAAAACACACTTGACACACCGAGCATTGATAGCTAAATTAAAAGTCAAGCTCGCTTTACATAAGGTAAAGTTTATTTGAGCAACCTAATTTAAAACTGTAGGAGTTTTCAAATGACTAAAACAGAACATGAAAAGACAAACCAATATAATACCCGCAACTGTCAAAACACTCGTAACCTGAAGAATTGGACCCTAAGTTGGGTGATATCTATGGCAATAGCTGCTTTTGCGCCAAAATTCTTATGGGACTACAACACTATCTTCACAGCTATTGCTGTTGTTATTAATCTTGGTATTGGCTTTGGCATGCTAATGTCAAATAGGCGCTACTTACGTGGTTTAGACGAAATGCAACAAAAAATCATGTTTGATGCCATGGGCTTAACATTAGGTGTTGGTTTAGTCGTCGGGCTAAGTTATGAATTGCTAGAAGACATAAAGCTAATTACCTTTCAGCCAGAAATAGCACATCTGGTAGTAATAATGTGTTTAACTTATCTAGGTGGAATTGTTGCAGGTAATAGGAAGTTTCAATGAAAAATCGCTTAAAAGTATTAAGAGCGGAGCGTGACTGGACACAGGCGCAATTAGCTTCAGCGTTGGATGTTTCCAGACAAACCATCAATGCCATAGAAAAAGGTAAGTTCGATCCTAGTTTGCCCTTGGCGTTCAAGACTGCAAGGTTATTTGAAATGGCGATTGAAGACATTTTTCAAGATGAAGATTAAAACTCTTCATCTACTTCAAAAGTCATGACCTCTTTAGTGACCGGATGGCTCAATGTTAACCTCTGTGCATGAAGGTGCAAACATTGAGTTTTTCTCTCATCCAAATGACTATGGCTATCAAAATAGTGACTGCCATAGAGATCATCGCCCAATATAGACATATTTAAGCCCTTTTTGTGGGCGCAGTGAACACGTAACTGATGGGTTCTGCCTGTTTCTGGATACAAATAGAGTTTTGTCTTGCCGTCAATATTCGCAATAATCTGCCATTGAGTTCTCGCCTGCTTGCCATGCTCAAAACAAACAAGTTGCCTTGGCCTATCTTCAATATCTCCACGTAAAGGTAAATTAATTTCACCTTGATCTTCTACGTTGGTTTCTTCAAGTTTTCCTTCAAGCAAGGCAACATAGCGTTTTTTGATTGTACGACAAACAAACTGCTGCTGAAGGTTCTTTTGCGCGCGCTTAGTAAGTGCCAAAACCATCAAACCAGAAGTCGACATATCTAATCGGTGTACAATTAGCGAGCCTGTTGCCTGTGGAAATTGTTGCTTGATACGTAAATAAACAGAGTCTTCAATATTTTTACCGGGAACAGACAAAAATTCACTAGGCTTATTAACCACTACGATATGCTCATCTTGATAGACAATTGGTAACGCTTTTCCCAGTGCTGGATTGACAATTAACGGATTTTCATCAATCTCCATCCCTTCAAGCATATGGGTTAAAATGGGCTGACACTTACCAGAGCATGCGCCATAAAACTTTTTATGTTGGCGTATTTCAGATTTAGGCGCTTGTCCCCACCAAAACTCAGCCATTGCGATAGGCTTAAGCTGCTGTTTAAAAGCATACTGTAGTAGTTTAGGCGCAGCACAATCCCCTGTACCGGCAGGAGGCATTGGAAAAGGCGCCTGTTGAAATATCTCCATTAAATCTTTTTCAATGCCTGCACTATTTAATAAACGATATTGCTTAAATAATTTTTTTTGCAACCGTGTAGATAGTTGTTTGCGCTTTTTCTTAACCCCATTTATTTCATCTTCTAAGGAGGCTAATGCTTGTTGAATGTATCTTACTTTTTCAGTCCAATAAGTTTTTAAATCGCGTAACTGGTTTTTATCATCAATGCTTTGTTGTGCTAATTGTTTAAAACATAAAGCTAATTCAGTCTCTGATAAATCATCATGTGCTTGGCTCCGCTTAATTTTTCTAGCTTGTCTATTAATAGTCATTTTCTCTCGTTGATGATCAAGCTGCTCATTTTGTTGAGCAATAACTCGTGAAAGCGCTTGCTTATACTTATCAAGTTGAGGATTTGCGAGTAGTTTGTCTAATTCACTATTTAAACGATTGATAACTGAGCTTTCAGCGTTAAAAAAATCAGTTTGCACTTCAAAATCAACAACCGCAGGCACAAAGTTAATTCTACCTTCATCTAAACTTTCAAAAGAAGCTAGTTTGCCAGAAAAGGCATTGAGATAACCTATTTCGCCTTCACTATTTTCAACGATGAGTACACCGAACATCTTACCTGTTTGCGCTAGTTCTTCTTGCAATGCTTTTTGAGCTTGCAACTGCTGCTGCAGTTTCTCAACGGCTATTAAACATAGTGGATGCGGTTCATAACAATAAGGAAAGGTAAAACGCTTAGGCAAGTCGATATTATTAATATCAACATTAAAGGGGGTAAAACAAGCTTGCTGATTAATCATACTTTTCCACAAATAGATGGACCAAAAATAATGGCTTCATTTTCTGGTGACCAAAGGGGAGATTTTGCCATCACTTTAGAAAACATCCGGCTTTGTAAGTAATTATTAAGCCATTTTCTTAAGTGTGGGTAAGGTGATTGTAAATACCATTGTCGCTCTACGCGAGCAAATTGACGAATAAATGGCAATAAAGCAATATCTACTAGGCTTGACTTTGATGACATCAAAAAATTTTGATCAGTTAAACGTTGCTCTAGATCTTGAATATACAGTTCGCACGTTTGTCGACGTTGAATGAGATCTGCTTCATGATAACGTTTGGCGCATTTGTAAGCCTCTAAACTGACTTTAAAGTCATTATCAAAACGAGTTATTAAGGTCAACATCTGTGCTAATGCCTCATGATTATTGCTATGTAAAAAATCGTCAGGGTCATTGTTACCTAGTGCCCACAACATCACCTCTAGACTTTCTTCTATAACGTTTTTCTCTGATAACACTAAAACAGGCACGGTACCTTTGGGTGATGAAACTAACATTGCCTCAGGTTTGTTACTTAATACCACATCACGCAATATCACCGGCTGCTGTGAATAATAAATAGCCATTCTAGCTCGCATTGCATAAGGACAGTTTCTCAAGGAGTAAAGTATTGGTAATGCTGTAATGTCAGGGCAAGTTTTCATGCACAATTCTCATACGTTTTCAGACATAGCTTTCACTGATCTATTTTTACGGGTTTAGAAGACAATTTCTTCAGAAGAAAGAAACCACTTTATCGCTATTCATTGACTAATTATACGGGTAAAATCCCCCTCTTTTAAGTTTTGCCCCATTAAAGTTATAGAGATAGGTTGTAGAAATGAGTTCTAACATTGAATTATTAGCCCCCGGTGGTGATGTCGACGCCATTAAAGCAGCAATTATTGCAGGTGCTGATGCCGTTTATTGTGGCCTAGATACATTTAATGCGCGAAACAGAGCTTCTAATATTTATTTTGATGAGCTGGTGGGAATTATTCGTTTAGCACACCAATACCAATGTAAAATTTTTCTAACATTGAACATCGTTATATTAGAGCGTGAGTTTAAGACGTTAGCTAAATTACTCAGCAAGCTAGTCAATACCTCACTAGATGGTGTAATTGTCCAAGATATTGGCATGTTTAATTTGATTAAGAAATACTTTCCTACATTAGAGATTCACGCTTCTACCCAACTTACCACGCATAACGCAGGGCAAATACCTTTTTTGAAAAAGTTAGGTGCTTCACGGGTTAATTTATCAAGAGAGTTAAATCTAAGAGAAATATCAGCCATAACACAGGTGGCAAAAACGCATAAAACCTTAGTAGAAGTATTTGTGCATGGTTCATTATGTGTAGCATTTTCTGGCTTATGTTATTCAACCTCTGCCAGTGTGGGTAACTCTGGTAATCGGGGTCGTTGCAGTCAAGCTTGTCGAGAAGAATATGAAACGACTCCTTCAGGCAATAACTTCCCACTCAATATAAAAGATAATTCAGCCTTTTTCGACTTACCTGCATTGATTGATGCCGGTGTGGATTCATTTAAAATTGAAGGACGTATTAAAGGGGCTAATTATGTTCATACCGTTGTTGATAGTTTTAGAAAACAAATTGACGGTTTAATTGAAACAGGTGAATTAACGCAAGATGGTAAGCGTTTATATCAAGTATTTAACCGCGATTTTTCCAACGCATTTTTACGTGGAGACTTAAACCAATCTATGTTTATTGACAATCCGCGTGATAATTCAACTAAGCATGCCATAGATAATAGTAATGCTATTTCGGTTGTACAAATACATGAAGTTGAACAAAACCTTCATCAACAGAACAAAGAGATTAAAGCAACTGTATTTGATAAAATTAGCTACTTAAGTATTGAAAAATTGCCACTAACCTTAAGCTTTTCAGGTGTTTTAGATGAGACTATTACTATAACAGCCAAGGTTATTAACGATAAAACAAGCCAAGCATTTAAAGTAACATCAACAGCAAAACTTGCTCACAGTGATCAGGCAAGTATTGATGAAAGCGTTATCAACAAGCGCTTTAAAAGTTTTAATAATAGTAGTTACAACCTAGAAGAGATAAACACTGACAAATTAGTGTCAGGGTTGAGCATTCCCTTTAAAGAGCTAACAACTCTTAAAAAGCAGCTGGCACAGTTATTAAACAATGGTAAAGCAATATTGCCAGAGGTAACTTTACCTGCACTAAAAAACCACGCTAAACCAGTGAATAATGAAGCTAAATTATCGCTCCTTATTTGTGATGAAAAAGATACTGCGTTAGCTAATGACACCAATGCTGATATCTACTTTAAATTACCTGACGCTTATAAGCGTGGCTGTACTAAATATGTAGATTTTTTCAAAGCAAACTCGCGATTAATTCCATGGTTTCCATCAGTATTAATTGGTAAAGACTACGACGCTGCCTTAAATATCTTACAGCAAGTAAAGCCAAAGTTAATTGTCACTAACAATACTGGCATCGCTTATGAAGCCTACCGCCTCGGAATTGAATGGATAGCAGGACCCTTTTTAAACACCACAAATTCTTATGCCTTAATGGCACTCAAAGAAGAATTTGACTGTAAGGGTGCTTTTATTTCCAATGAAATTAATAAGCAACAAATACGGAACATTGCCAGACCTGAAAACTTTAAGCTTTTTTATAGCATCTACCATCCTATTTTATTAATGACCAGCAGACAGTGTTTTTTCCAACAAAGTGTTGGTTGTGAAAAGCCCAGAATTGATAATGGCTGTATGCTCTCATGTGACAAGTCGACCAGCATCACCAACCTTAAAGGTGATAACTTTGCTATTGATAAACAAAAGGCCGGTTACCCAAGTATTTATAATCAAGATCAATTTTTGAATATGGAGATCGTTAACGATTTAGGCCATTTATTTGATGGCTTTATGGTTGATTTAACCAATATTGGTGCCGGTGATAAACCATCGCCAAATAAGAAAGAGTTGATCAAGCAATTTGAGCAAGTGTTAGCAGGTCAAGATGAGGTATTAAAGGCAATAAATAATTTGGTGCCAGAGTCAACCGTTAGTCAATATCATACAGGCTTATAATACCCAAACTAGCTTAAGCAGCGAGTTTGGGGATAGTGTTAGCCATTAACTAATGTATATTTTTCTCATCAACCATCATATCAATTTTATTCCGTAGCGTTTGGCTCGATAATTCCATTTCCTTAACATTAGTCACAATTTCATTCCTAATGTTTTCATCTCCTTGCCAGTTTTCCTCACGTCTAGTTAGCGCTTGCATTATTGATTGGTGAACTTGCTGATGAGGTAAATCTATTTGAGCAAAACCTGTAGTATTTTTGAAGCGCTCCCCTTGCTCGCCAAAATACCACTGACCAAACAAGCAATAATGGTAGTCAACACTAACAATTTCACGACTTTCATCAGCATCACTGTTTGATATTGCCCGATAAGCATTTTGTTTAAACACCATTAAATCAGCTTTCACCAAAGAGCCTGAAGCTTGATCTTTTGCAGTATTTACGCACTCAGTAGTTTTTATTGCAGAGGTTAAAAGTGCATCAATATTTTCATGGACATTATCAATTAAATGATTAGCCTAAGATGTTAAAGACACTGATTGCTCAGCTTGTTTAGTGATGTCACTAACTCGCTGGGAAAAAGACTGCAATATACCAGATATCTCATCCGCAGTTTCTTTCGTTCGCGAACGATAAAGCCTTAACTTCACCTTGGCCCTTGGTTTTAGTAATTCTTTTAGTTAACTGCCCGTTATTGGCCATAAGCAAAACATCATTAATGTTATTTAATGTGGTTAAGTAGGTTCCAAAGTCGGTAAATATTTTTTCTGACATTACAGCAATAATGATGGCCATGGCTAAAATAAACCAGTCTAAGCCATGCATAAAAAACACGTAAATAAACATCGCTAAAGCAATAACAGCCAGTGCAGTGGCATAAATTTTTAACTTTGTTTTTAACAGAGGGATATTAGCTGAGATTTTTGTCGATTTATTTACTTTAGCTGAGTGATGATTAGTCATATACGCCTCTATTTTTCGTTAAACAAGCTAATAACAAGATCTTGATACTCTACTTGTAAGCTTTCAAGTTGCTGTTGTAAAAACTCGATCGACTTTTCTTCAGCTATTTTGTCTGAGCTTGCTGATTTTTCTATCTCAAGCATTTGTTGATAAATCAGCTCTATCGCTTTAGGGCAGAAACGGGTGGCTTTCGTCTTACTGACAAATATCCAGATAATTTACCATGCTCATCATACTCTGGCGTTATATTGGCAAACACCCAGTAAAATCGCCCATCACTACGAAGATTTTTTACAAAGCCAAAGAACTATTGCTCTTTCTTAATAGCCACCCAGATACCCCTTTAGGCATATCTGGGTGGCGAATAATATTATGATTAACACCAAGCAACTGATCTTCTGATAGAAGCGCCAATTCCATAAAGGTTCGATTGGCATAAGTTATATATCCTCGTAAATCAGTTTTGCTAACAATAAACTCTTCATCTGCCATGCAGACTTCTTCATTTATAAGAGCAATAGGACGAACGGTTGCTTTCTTTTTTGACATTAGCTCAGCCTTTTTTAGCGTACTTTACAAATCATTACGGCAAGTTTACAGTAACTAATTTAACAGCATTTTGATCTCAAACTAAAAGCGATTTATTATAGTTTGATAAATGATGAAAGCTGATCTTCCAAATAATAAGTCGCTACTATTGCTTAGTGCTTTTCCTGTGGTAAAAATAAATTTAATAAAATACCAGATATGGCTGCTAAAGCGATACCTTTTAACTGAAAGCTGCCAAAATTAAAGTGCATACCACCTAAGCCAAAAACTAAAACAACAGCAACAATGACTAAGTTTTTGCTTTTTGATAAATCTACTTGCGCAGTCACTAAGGTTCTTAAGCCAACCACCGCAATAGTACCAAATAACAACACCATAATTCCTCCCATAACGGGCACAGGTATCGTTGATAAAATAGCCCCTGTTTTTCCCATAAAAGATAATGCAATAGCAAAGAACGCAGCCCATGTCATAATGACGGGATTAAAAGACTTAGTTAACGCTACAGCACCTGTCACTTCTGAGTAAGTTGTATTAGGCGGTCCACCTAACATAGCTGCTGCGGAAGTAGCCAAGCCATCACCTAACAAGGTTTTTTTTAAGCCAGGTTTTGCTAAAAAGTCTTTACCTGTTATATGTGAAATAGCGGTAATATCACCAATGTGCTCAACCGCTGGCGCAATGGCAATGGGCAAGATAAATAGCACGGCTTCCCAATGAAAAACGGGGAAAACAAAGCTAGGTATTGCCAACCAAGGGCTTTTAGCGACAGCAGAAAAATCTACTATACCAAACGCTAAAGCTAGGCCATAACCAACCGTTAACCCAGCTAATATGGGGATCAACTTCAGTACCCCTTTTGCCAACAAAGAAATTAACACGGTTGTCGTCAGAGCTGCCATTGAAATAATTAAGGCAATAGTGGGGTCAACAAGTTGCAAGGCGCCATCCCCTGATTTACCTGAGGCCATATTAACGCCAACTGGCGCTAAATTTAGCCCTATAACCATAATAACAGGCGCGACAACAACAGGAGGTAGCAATCGGTTAATCACGCCATCCCCTCGCCAAGCCACAACAAAGCTTAACAATACATAAAGTAAACCGGCAGCAAATAACCCCGACATAGTTGCTGCTATTCCCCAGCTAGCAACTCCGTAGGTAATAGGTGCAATAAATGCAAAAGAAGAAGCAAGAAATATAGGTACTTGACGCTTGGTGACGAGTTGAAATAACAGTGTACCAATACCTGCGGTAAATAAGGCAACATTGGGATCTAGCCCCGTTAAGATAGGTACTAAAACTAAAGCACCAAAAGCAACAAAGAGCATTTGTGCGCCAAGCAAAGAATTTTTTATGCTCATCATATTATTATTTAGTTCCAAATATTTTGTCGCCAGCATCCCCTAAACCTGGAATTATATAGCCCTTATCATTAAGATGATCGTCAACTGACGCGACATATATATCAATATCGCCATGAGCCGCTTGCAGTTTTTCAATGCCTTCTGGTGATGCGACTAAAAATAGCCCCATAATACTCTTACAACCCTTTGATTTTAACAAATCAACCGTAGCAATTAATGTTCCACCCGTGGCTAACATAGGGTCAACAATCAATGCGGTTCGCTGCTCTATATCACTGACAACTTTATCAAAATAAGGAACTGCTTCTAGCGTTTCTTCATCACGATATAAACCGACGACACTAATTTTTGCATTAGGGATCAAAGGGAGCACGCCGTCTAACATACCTAACCCAGCACGTAAGATAGGCACTATGGTGATTTTTTTACCCTTGATATTCTCAACCTCAATATCATTTCCCTGCCAACCTTCAATAGTGACTGTTTCCGTCGTTAAATTTCGGGTTGCTTCATAAGTCAGTAAAGCACCAACCTCACCACATAATTCTCGAAAATTCTTGGTGCTAATACCATTGGTACGCATCAAGCCAAGTTTATGTTGCACTAAAGGGTGTTTTATTTCATGTACTGCCATAACAGTTCTCGTTCGGTTGAATTAAGGCTAACTGTAATTGCTGTTAGTCACTAAGATAAAAGGATAAGAGATTTTATATTGTGCTGCACTTAACTGGTTTGATCACTATCAAATCAGGTTAAGTAAAAGGAAGAATAATAGCTAGCGTTGAGTATAAGTGCCACTTACAATAAAATCAGCAAATCAATTAAAGGTTCATTTAAAGTTAGCAACCATTAAAGAATATAACAAGGTAACAACAAATAAAGCCTATTCAAGCATCCATTGATGAAACTGCCATTGAAGGTTTATTTGCTATAGAGGAAAAAGCTTTAAAACAACGGCTAACAAATGCAGATTAAGGTATACACTTACGTACTGTTATATTGTGCAGGCTTTATAACAGTACGATAACTATTTGGTTTTAGTTAGACTCGGTAAGTTCAACTATGGTGAACTCTGCAGCTAACGCTTGTAAGTTACTCGCTAGGGATACTTGATCATTGGCAACTTTTGATACTTACTGAGCACCTAAAGTCACTTCTTGAGATTTAGAGTCAATATCGTTGACATTTCTATTGATTTCTTGAGCGACATTAACTTGCTCTTCAGCAGCCGACGCTATTTACTCTATCATTAAGTTGACATCGGAAATCGATACCACAATATCAGTTAGCGATGATTCTATTTTTTGTGCCTCTGTAATCGTGCTACTTGCCCGTTTTTGTGAGCCGGAAATAACATCATTGGCATTGCTGGCCTCGCTCTGTAATTGATTAATGATAGTCTCAATTTCAACGGTCGAATCTTGCGTTCGTTGCGCCAAAGTTCTTACTTCATCAGCAACAACGGCGAACCCTCTACCTTGCTCCCCAGCTCGGGCTGCCTCTATTGCCGCATTTAAAGCCACTAAGTTGGTTTGCTCTGCCACGCCTTTAATAACATCCACCACATTTGAAATATGTGGCACTTGTGGCATATAAACCAGAAATAAGACTGCTAATTTGATTTACTTCATCAACTAAGCTATTTATGGTGCGCAGTGAATTACCAACCACGGTTTGGCTGTCAATCGCCTTATTATTAACTAGATGAGCTGCTGTCATGGCATCGGTGGCATTACGAGACACTTCTTGTACTGTGACCGACATCTCTTCAATGGCGGTAGCAACTTGTGCCGTTTCATATCTCTGATGCTGTAAGCTAACTGAGTTATTATTAACCGTTGTTGCTGATTGTTGAGCTGATGCAGATAGTTGAATGCTGCTGTTAGTTATTTGATCTATTGCTTGGGAGAAAGTGTTTAACGTCTCATTCAATGCCGAGGCTACCTGTCCTAATTCATCAGAGCTTAATACTTTCGTTCTGGCAGAAAGATCATGATTGTTTTTGGCTCTTGCCATAGCCTCACTTATTTCTTTTAATTGTTTGAGCAAGTTGGATAACACTGACAAAGCAACGATAATGGTCAGACTAAGTGCTAAAATAAGTATGATGATAGTAAAGATAAGCTTAGTATTAGCTTCTTCAAGCAACATATTCACTTGCTTAAGAAAATTTACTGACTGTTGATTTTCAATCTCTTTAAAAAGATTAATGCGTGAGGTGGCATTTTTAAACCAAACACTGGCATTAATATTAAAAGGACCATTTTAACCAACCTGCATAGCAATATTACGCATTCCTTTAACTGCAACTACCGCTTCATCTTGCATTTTATTGTCAAAATCTGTTTTTATCTGAGCAGAACTATTTAATAAAAATTGCTCTAAATAGATTTCTTGTTTCGCATTTAGGCTGATAAATTTTTGAAAGGCTGTTGCAGTAAATTTATCTGCGGCAAAAGCTCCGCTAGTAACGGCACGTTCAATGCCTGCACGTTCTTTTGCTTAAATAAAATTATAATAAGCAAGTGCGTGTTTAACGGCTTTTTTCGGGCTTATATTAATAAAGAAGCCTGTTAATCGCAGCATCTTTTTATTTTGATTGGTGAAATAACCCAGTGCTTCACCTAGTGAAATAGAAAAGCTATCTATTTCATTTCGAATTGAAGCTAAGTTATTCAATTCACTTTTTATACTGGCAATAATGTTATTTATTTCACGGTTTTCTGAGCTAAAATCACATAGCACTTGGGTCATTTTTACCTTGGCTTGATCGGTTAAGCGGCGCTGACTGTTAAGTTCATTGGCAAACTTTTGCCCTTTACTACCAACAAAAACTGCGGTCATACCGTGCTCTTTTTGTAATTCGTCTACCAAGGCATTATTAACAATAGCCAATGAAAGAAATTTTTGCCCTGCTAATAACTTATCCTGGCTGTCCATTGTCTGGACTAAGTTAAATATGCCGAAATACAAACTAGCAATCAGTGGTAATAGCACTAATAAAAATAATTTTTTCTTAAAAGCGAGGTTGTTTAATATATTCATTGGTTCTTCCTAAACTGTGAAGAGGTCCTGTTGAATCCTCTAATCCTATAAACCCACATAAAGTGTACGTATATTTTATTACTAAAACAAAAAGTTGCCGTTATATAACTGATAGATACAAAAATGTGGTTTTCAAAGATGTTTACTCGTTCGCAATTTTACTAATTATCTAGCCATGAAAAATCAGCTAGTTTTTGGTGGCTAACAACCACATACATACCCCAACATGAGCCAATACTCAGCGTTAATACCAGATTTTCTGGCGTCAGTTTGCGGCCGCTAAAAACTAAATAACACTTATTTAGCCAATTTAGGTAATTTATCCAAGACTATTGCCGTAAAAAAAACGATAATTCCCCTATTAAGATAATCCGCCAATTGCTAACGGATAGATCCTCAAGTTGAATAGGGTTTAAAAAGTTTCCAATTGTAGCGCAAGACTCAGGAAACTATTCAATGGAAATCAAAGTTAATTTTCTCGACAACCTCAAACTTGAAGCCAAGTTTGATGACTTTACTGTCATTGCAGATCAGCCTATACGCTATAAAGGTGATGGCTCAGCACCAAGTCCTTTTGATTATTTCTTGGCATCATCGGCGCTCTGTGCCGCCTATTTTGTCAAAGTGTATTGTGCTGCTCGGGATATCCCAACAGAAGATATTAGGATTTCACAAAACAATATCGTTGATCCTGAAAATCGCTATAACCAAGTTTTTCAAATTCAGGTGGAGCTGCCCGACAGTATTAGTGATAAAGATCGTCAAGGTATTTTACGTTCCATTGATCGTTGCACAGTGAAAAAAGTCGTGCAAACTGGGCCAGAATTCAAGATAGAAACGGTTGAAAACCTCGACCAAGATGCACAAGCTATGCTGATGGTAAAGCCTGAGGACGCCTCTAACACTTTCATCTTAGGTAAAGATCTACCACTTGAACAAACCATTGCCAATATGACCAATATATTGGCTGATCTTGGCATGAAGATTGAAATTTCTTCTTGGCGTAATATCGTCCCCCATGTTTGGTCATTACACATCCGTGATGCCTCATCACCTATGTGCTTTACCAACGGTAAAGGCTCAACTAAAGAAAGTGCGCTTTGCTCAGCACTGGGAGAGTTTATTGAGCGCTTAAACTGTAATTTCTTTTATAATGATCAATACCTTGGCGAAGATATTGCCAACAGTGAGTTTGTCCATTATCCAAACGAAAAGTGGTTTAAACTTGAAGAAGATGACGCACTGCCCGCTGATATTCTTGATAACTATTGCCGAGAGATTTACGATCCAGAAGGTGAACTTAAAGGCTCAAACCTTATCGATACCAACTCAGGTAATGCTGAGCGAGGTATTTGTTCAATTCCTTATGTTCGTCAATCCGATGGCAAAACAGTCTATTTTCCATCTAACCTCATTGAAAACTTATTCCTCAGTAACGGGATGAGTGCGGGTAATAACTTCAGTGAAGCAGAGGTACAGTGCTTATCAGAAATATTTGAACGGGCAGTCAAAAGGCAAATTATTGAACAAGAAATAACCTTACCTGATGTACCACAAGCGGTACTTGAAAAATATCCCGGTATTTTAGAAGGCATCAAGGGGTTAGAAGCACAAGGTTTTCCCGTTGTCGTTAAAGACGCTTCTTTAGGTGGTCAATTCCCTGTGATGTGTGTCACCTTGATGAACCCTAAAACAGGCGGGGTATTTGCTTCATTTGGTGCTCACCCTAGCTTTGAAGTCGCGCTTGAACGTAGCCTTACCGAATTATTACAAGGTCGCAGTTTTGAAGGACTAAACGATGTACCCAAACCAACCTTTAACAGTATGGCGGTTTCAGAGCCGGAAAATTTTGTTGAGCATTTTATTGACTCAACGGGTGTGATCTCGTGGCGCTTCTTTAGTGCTAAACATGATTACGAATTCTGCGAATGGGACTTTTCGGGCAGTAATAAAGAAGAGCGTGAGCAATTATTTACCATCCTAAAAGACTTAGGCAAAGAAGCCTATGTTGCTGAGTTTTCAGGTTTAGGCACCGCTTGTCGTATTCTCGTGCCGGATTATTCAGAAGTCTACCCTGTTGAAGATCTTATTTGGGACAACACCAACAAAGCGCTTAACTACCGTGAAGATATATTAAACCTTCATTCCCTCAGCGATGATGCCTTAGTGGATTTAGTTGAAAGATTAGAAGAGAGTCAGCTTGATAACTATATTGATATTATCACCTTAATCGGCATTGAGTTTGATGAAAATACCGTCTGGGGACAACTCACAATTCTTGAACTAAAAATTCTAATCTACCTTGCCTTAGGTGATCAGGAAGAGGCAATTGAGTTGGTAGATGCCTTCTTACAATATAACGACAATACGGTAGAGCGCCGATTATTCTATCAAGCAGTGCACACAGTCCTTGAAATAGCCTTAAATGAAGAACTTGAATTTGAGTACTACACTAGCAACTTAACTAGAATGTTCTCTAAAGAGACCATGGACAATGTGGTTGGTACAGTAACAGGTGAAATTAAATTCTTTGGCTTAACCAAAACCAGTATGAAATTAGAAGGTTTAGATAAGCATTTAAGATTAATAGGCAGCTACAAAAAACTTCATCAAGCCCGCGCGGCGAAAGCAGCTAAGTAAAGCTTTCATTAACGAAAAAAGCCAATGACTCCTAGTGAGAAATTGGCTTTTTTTTAGCCATATGCCTGACTTCAATGAAATATTGGGGATAACATCTATCTCATTCAAAAATTTTTTAAAAGAATAAAACCTCTTCTAATTCCAAGTTAAAGAACATTAACCAAAGGACACGGAAATACTTGTGCCTTGATTACTTACCACCCTAAGTTGCCAGTAGGCTCATCGGCAAAAATATATTTAGGTTCAAAAACAAGTGATCTAGCAATCGCCACACGTTGCTGCTCACCACCACTTAATTCACTTGGTTTATGGCTTTTTCGATGACCTAAACCAACCTTATTCAACCATAATTCAGCTTTATCAATTGCTTGCTTGTCGCCTCTTAACTTTAACGGTAAAGCAACATTATTTAGCGCGGTTAGCTCAGGCAATAAATGAAATTGTTGGAAAATAAAGCCAATATCTGTTCTTAAGTCGTCCAAAGGTTTTATTTGATTGTTTTGAACATAAACGCCTTGTCCTGTTGTTGGCTTTTCAAGCCCAGACGCTAACATGAGCAAACTTGATTTGCCTGCCCCAGAAGGGCCTGTTATCGCATAGGATTCACCTTGATAAATAGATAAGTTTAATTGCTCGAACAAAGTGACTTTTGAGTGGTTTACCTGAAACGATTGGCTAATATTTTTTAGTTCAATATGATTAGACATGGGCTGTACTCGTTATTAACAATAAGCGCCCAGCTTAAAATTTATCTTGTGAAATGGATGTGAAATTAAATATTATTATTCCCTTTCTAGCGTTATAGATAGTGTTAAAGAGCACTTCACAAACATTTCACATTGTTAACGATACCCTTTGCTTAAATCAACTCAATTAAGAAATAAAGATGACTCTTAAATATTGGCTACCACTGGCTTTTCTTGCCTGTCCTATTAGCGCAGAGACGACAAACAAAGAATCTTCAGAGCGCTTTACCCTGAAAGAAAAAGTAACTCAAGCAATCACAAAATTTGAGGGCACCACTCGAGAACATTGGGCTTATCAGGTATCTCGCTATGAAAACGAGGAAGGCGATATCACCAGCAGTATTGAAGGCTTTGGACCAAACCCTGATATAGAGAAACAATGAACTCTATTGCGCATTAATGGCGAAACACCAACACAAAAACAAATTCAAAAATTTCGAAATAACAAGCTAGAGCAAGCAAGAGGCAAAGAAGAAGCTGCTAATTATTCAGTTGCTTTACGAAAAATAATTAATGTCGACAGCCTTAAATTATCTTCTGAAAATTCTAGCGATATCCAAATGAGCTTTGATGTTTATCTGACTAAACTAGGGGAGGATGCCATTGGTAAATTACAAGGCAACTTATCATACAATAAACAGCACCAGTTTATTGAGCATATCATCATAAAAAACAACGCTGATTTTTCTCCCATGTTTAGCGCAAACATCACATCGCTAAAAATCACCTTTAGCTTTATCAATATTAACGATAGCGTATTGCCTTTACAACAGAATATGGAAATGAAAGGGACATTTGCTTATTTCACTGAGATCAATGAAACCTCAACAGATAGCTTTTCAAATTATAAATACACCCTAGCGAACTAAAGCAGCTTTAAGCGACTTTTAGTTAAAATTACTGAATTTAGACAGAAAGGTACAAAAAAGGCTGATAACATTTTCAGACTATTACCCTTTTAGAAATAGTTAAACTGAAAGTCCAGTTAGTGACTCTCAAATACCATATTGATGGTATAACTAAAATAAGCGTGTTTATTTACCCTGCTTTTACCTGCGCGAATACCGATATTGCATGCTATCTTTATTAAATAATAGGGAAATGTTAAGTAGGTAAAGATTTTGTCCAAAGCCCCCCCTGAAGTAAAGGAAGCTAAAACAGCTCAGCAATTGTTAGAACTGGTCGGCAAACTGGCTAACGAACTCCATCCAGACAGTCAGTTACAAAAAGCCATGACTTTGCGCTCTCAGCTAGATAGCGATCTAGGCTTTGACAGCCTAGGACGGGTAGAACTGATCCAACGGGTAGAACATACTTTTGGTGTTTGGCTTGCAGATAACACCTTTGCCACAGTCGAGTCAGTGGAAGATTTACTCAAGGCACTATTAGCCAACCGAGGAAGTAAACAGGTATTTGATCATGAGGTTTTGGCTACCCTGTCTTTAGGGGACGTTGACGATATTCCAGTTAATGAAAAAACCCTCATTGATGTTCTGCACTGGCACTTACAACGTCACCCCGACAGATTGCTGATAGAAATGTATCAGGACAGTGGCCATGGCAAAATGATCACTTATGCGCAACTGGCAACAATGGCGAATAAAATAGCTTGGTGTTTATTAGATAAACAAACTTCTCAAGCGGCTAAAGTGACCTTAATGTTACCGTCCAGTGAAGATTATTTCTTCAGTTTTATGGGCGTGCTCATCGCCGGTGCTATACCAGTGCCTATATACCCGCCAATGCGTCTTAGCCAGATTTAAAGTTATATTAGGCGTCATCAAACCATTTTAAAAAACTGTCAAGCCGAGGTGATGATCACCACAACAGAAATTCAGCGCTATTCAACCTTATTAATGTCGTTAGTTCCTAGCTTAAAGCATGTTTTGACGGTACATGACTTTGCGTCCTACAGTGACAAACCAGTTAAAATGACACACTCTGAAGATGACATCGCATTTATTCAATATACGTCTGGCTCAACAGCAGACCCAAAAGGCGCACAACTTAGTCACCACAACCTAATAGCAAATATTAAAGCCATGGGTCAGGCGACCAAAGTGACCTCTAAAGATATATTTGTTAGCTGGTTACCCCTTTACCATGATATGGGGCTTATTGGTGCCTGGTTGGCTATGTTTTACTACTCTGCGCACTTGGTGGTAATGTCACCGCTGGAGTTTTTAGCCAGACCACAGCGTTGGCTATGGGCGATACACCGTTATCGCGGCACCATTTCATCTGCGCCTAATTTTGCCTATGATCTTTGCGTTAACCGTATAAGCCAAGACGAATTAGAAGGATTAGATCTTTCTAGCTGGCGATTAGCCTGCAACGGAGCAGAACCCGTTATTCCCGATACTGTTCGTGGGTTTTGTCAACGCTTTGCTCAATATGGCTTTAGTCGTGAAGCATATTGGCCGGTATATGGCTTGGCTGAATCTTCTGTCGGCTTAGCCTTTCCAAAACCAGAGCGAACGCCCAATATTCAAAGAATTGACCGAAAGCGTTTTACCAACCAAGGCGAAGCAGTACCCGTTGATGACAGTGATAAAAACGCACTGGAATTTGTCTCTTGTGGTGAGGTTTTACCTGAGCATCAATTTCGAGTGGTAGACGATATGGATATCGAGCTTCCTGACAGGCAGCAAGGTCACTTACAATTTAAAGGGCCATCCTCAACACGTGGATATTATCGTAACCATGAAAAAACCACCGAACTCCTTCATGGAGATTGGCTCGATTCAGGTGATTTAGCCTATGTTGATGAAGGACAGTTATACCTAACGGGTCGTACTAAGGATATTATTATCCGCGCAGGACGCAATATTTACCCTCATGAGATTGAGGAAGTGGTAGGAACAATAGAAGGGGTTCGTCGTGGACGAGTTGTCGCCTTTGGCTACACGGATACAACAGGTAAAGAGTGTCTGGTGGTATTGGTTGAAACCCGCGAAGCCGATCAGCAAAAAAAACAAACACTACGCCAAAAACTACTTAATGTCTGTGCCGACATTGTTGACTTACCTCCTGATGAAATCGTCTTGGCGGCTCCAAATACAGTACTAAAAACCTCTAGCGGTAAACTCAGACGCAGCGCATGTCGCGAACTGTATTTAAAAGGTCAAATTGGTAAGAAACCACCGCCGTTATGGTGGCAGCTAAGCAAAATAATTGTCGCTGGCACAAAAGAACAGAGCAAAAAAATTTTGCGCAATGTTAAAGCGCGGGCATATGCTTTTTATGCATGGACACTATATGTGCTGCTGGCATTCATAGTTTGCCTTTTTGTACTCGTATTACCAACACAAAGATCCCGACAGAGAGTATCTATCTATGCGTGTAAATTATTGGCTTGGGCTAGTAATACGCCGATTAAAGTCAAGGGTATTGATAAACTAGTCGCCAACAAATCATACATTTTTGTAGCAAACCACTGTAGTTATCTTGATGTGTATATTATGTTAGCCGCCATCGAACACCCTTATCATTTTATCGCTAAGGCTGAGCTGGCAGACAATAAATTTTTTGCTTTACTACTCAAGCGCGTAGGTGTCGAGTTTGTCGAGCGGTTTAATATTGAAAAAAGTGTCAAAGATGCCAACCAGATTGGCGAGCAAAAAGGCTCTTTAATGTACTTTCCAGAAGGCACTTTTACGCGCAAGCCAGGCCTTGCGACTTTTCATATGGGCGCCTTTTTAGCGGCGGCAAAAAGCTATCGTCCAATAGTCCCCATCACCATTCATGGCTCTCGCTCTATGCTTAGAGAATGTGACTGGTTTCCGCGTAGCGGTCATATCAAGGTCACCATAGGCGATCCCATAACTGTTGGATCAGGCGAGAATGATTGGCAAATAGCCACACAGTTGAAAGATCAAGCCAGAGCAGAAATATTGTCTCATTGTGGTGAGCCGGATTTAGATAAAAACTAATTATGCAAAATGGTACTAATCCTTGTTTACCGCTCGCTGACCTGCGGCAATATCAACGCGTAATAGCAAGTAACCACCGGCGATAAACAGTAAGACAATAGAGAAGATGCCGATGCGATTACTACCAGATAACCAAGTGATCCAACCGACAAGTACCGGGCCGAGTAAGGCGGCGAACTTACCCAACATATTATAAAAGCCAAAGAACTCTGCACTTTGCCCTACAGGGATCAAACGAGTATAGAGTGAACGACTAAGAGACTGAACGCCCCCCTGAACCAGACCGATAATGACGGCCATTAGATAAAATTGCCACGCCGTATGCATGAAAGCACTAAAAAGGGTTACGCCAATATAAACCACTAACGCCAGTAAAATTCCTTGTTTAGTGCCAATGCGTTCACCGATATGACCAAAGGCTATCGCTGCGGGAAAACCAACAAACTGAGTGATCAGCAAGGCGGTGATCAAATCGCTAGAGGCCAGTCCAATCGACAAACCATAGTCTACTGCCATTCGAATAATGGTATCGACGCCGTCGATGTACAACCAGTAAGCCAACAGAAAAAGGAAAGTTTGTCGCAGCAGCCGAATTTTTTTAAAGGTATCTTGTAACTGATTGAAACCCTTTTTTATTGCTTTAGCTGCGCCAATTTTATTAGCGGGAGGCTCATGGACAAAGAACATCAAAGGCAGGCTGAATACCAGCCACCATAATGCGGTACAGATAAATGCCACCCGAACAGCCTCACTGGTATCGGCAAGTCCGAAGCTCGCTGGTTGCAGGGTCATCCAGACATTGACAGCAAATAACAAACCGCCGCCCAGATAACCTAAACCAAACCCCAGCGCCGACACTCGATCCACAGTGTGTGCGGGGCTGACAACGTTCAATAAGGCATCGTAGAAAAGATTACCACCGGAAAAGCCGATCATGGCAGCAATGTAGAGCAATGCAGCCAGAAGCCACTGCCCCTGCTCAACCCAAGACAACGCCCCTGTCATTACCGCTCCCAAGCAAGCAAAAATAAATAAAAACCCTTTGCGCCGTCCCATTTGATCGGCTATGGCTCCCAAGATAGGGGAAAGCAATACCACAACTAAACTGGCAGTGGAGTTAATAATGCCGAGGTGATAGGTGCTCTGGGTAACTGGCACATCGACCGACCAGTATTGTTTGAAAAATATAGGAAAGAAGCCCGCCATGACAACCGTGGCAAATGCACTGTTGGCCCAATCGTAAAATGCCCATGACCAAATTGCGCGCTTATCAGCAGACATAGCTCTCCTCACGTGTCCTCAGCAAAGCTAAATCCAAGGCGATAAGTCGTTCATTGTCAATCTGAGTTTTTGCTACCGTCATTGCTCTGTCTGCTACCATAGGTAAATCCTAAGTAAAGTTTAACTCCATATGAGCTATTTACTATGCCAACCACCCTAAACAACTTTATAAAAGTTATGGGCTCTGTCATAGAAATATACTTGATTAAAACGAGCATCATTGTTTCGCACTATTTCACTAACAACCTGAGATAAATCATTAATGACCTCTATATCAACAAAGGGAGAAAACAAACCAACAAGTAATATACCTGAGCCATTCGTGCTGTATATGCTTCTGATTGATGCTTTTTCATACTTCTTAGAGACAACCTTAATAACATTTTGCTCAAAAGTTTCTTCAGACTCGCCAAGTAAATTTTGCTCCGAATAGACATGAGCAGCATCATCTGGTGGAAAGGATGTTATGTTTCTTGCGTAGTCTTTATTAAACATTGCCTCAGTAATTTCGATCCATGACTTATTACCATCAATGTCAACAATCGCATCAGGCGGATCTGGACGTTCAAGAATAGAGAGTACGCGGCCTTCTTTTGCCAACATTGTTTTAAAACTGTCTAAAACCGTTTTTTCGTGTACATCTTTAGCTTCACGTCTTTTCATCAAATATTCCATAGGATTAGGAAATTCACCAACACCACCATAAGCGGATAAAATGTTGCGCACTACTAGCTAAAACTTCACTATGAGTGACCATTACAAGGCCGACATTATTTTCTTGGCAACAGGTAATTAATACCAATTTGTATAACACAGAAAAAACACCATAAAAAAGCTAAACTAAATGAGTGATTCTCAAAATCCATATTGGTGGTATGTAACCTTTAGGATAATCTATGAAAGCTGATGTAATTTAACATATTGCTTTTGTGTCATAATGGAATAGTGGGTATATTGATTCCTGCCTGCAAGTTTTGACAGATAAACCGCTTTATCGGCGTTATCCATTAACTTATCTACTTCATAGCCTGTGCTGTCAGAGGTAACAATGCCAAAGCTTGCCGTAATGGTAAACTCATGGCCGGTAGGTTGAGTGTTGATTTTACTTAACCCATACATCATGGACTGAACCAAGCTCTCGGCGGTTTTTTGGTCGGTATTTGGTAGCAGAACAATAAACTCTTCAACACCGATGCGAGCAAAAATATCTTCGTTTCTTAAACAGGCCGTTATCGCTTTACACACTTCAACTAAAGCCCAGTCGCCAGTAGCATGGCTGTATTGGTCGTTAATCTTTTTAAAGAGGTCTATGTCGAACACCACACAGACAACATTTAAGCCTTTCATATCACAAAAGCTTAAACATTTTTTGCCCAACTGTAAAAAACGTCTTCGATTATAAATTCCGGTGAGATGGTCGAAATAAGACACCTGCTTTAGCTCTTTTTGGGCTTTACGAATACGGTAAATAGCGAAAACTAATATCGACACAATCAACAACAAAGCGCCTGCTGCGATATTGGACTTTTGTGTACGAGCCAGTGCCAGTTTTTCGTTGCTTTGCAGTAGTAGGTTTGATTGCCTTAACCGCAATATTTCATTTTGCTGTTGAAGGTTATTCAGTTGTGCGCTTTGGTAAGCGATGGCTTTAACTTGGGCTTCGTCCAATACTAATGAGTTAATACGGTTGTATTCTTTAAAGTGGACTAGCGCTTGCTCAGAATTACCTGTTCGACTTTCACTTTGTGAAAGTAATTTGTGTATTCTGGCCAGTGTCTTGGTATTACTTAAGTGCTTACCGGTTTCAAAAGCTTTTTTTGCGTACCATGCAGCTTCATCAACCTTGTTTATATTCCCGTAAAGCGCTGACAATGTCGCATAAGTGTCAGCGCTAAGCAGTGGGTAATTTATGCTTTTTATGCGATCTAAATTTAATAGCAGCCTATCTAATGCTGATTTATCGTCAATATTCATTAATGAGCGAGCAACTAATTCAATAATGAGTGAATAAGACAATTCATCTTCTGCGTATTCACATGAATTTAAGGCTTTTTGGACCAAATGGTCTTCGAACCTCAAGGTTTCAAGTTTTATGATGGCATTAATATTATTTTGATATGCATTACACTTGTCGTAATCATTGCTATATTCGAGTTCTTTTTCTGCATATTTAAGAGATTGTTGATACTTGCCGAGTTGCAAGTAAAAGGTAGAGAAAACGGAATATATTCGGTTTAACTGTGAGCGACTGGAAATTGCAGATAAAAAGTTTTCAAGGGTGTATATATGTTGCAGCCCTTTCGACCACTTTCGATCAAACGCAGACATATTAATAGCTAAAGTGAGTGCTCTTATGCGCATAGGGCGTTGCTCACTAGCGCTTAACCTATCGGTAAGCTCAAATGCTCTAGGATAATTACCTTGCATGGCCGCGTAATACGCTTCATGTAATTGAATCAGTTGCTTTAAGTTAGTTTTATTTGCATCAGGGTGCTTTATCAGCTCATCGATATGCTCATGAAAAGTGGCGAGATCTGCACGACGTAATTGATCAGCTTGCTCAAAATAACGTTCTAATTCACGCTCGTTTTCAAAAAGGCTCTGATCAAACTCAAGAGCGTAAAGCTGAGGTGAAATAACAAATAAAATGAATAAAAAATAAACGGCCAGTGCTTTTAGCCCTTGTTGCTTATGTTTTTTATTGAGCACTTCAACCATCATGTTAATAGTTTAAGGCGCTTGCTTCTTTTTTCGGTTCTTCTTCTGACGGCTCATCCTCTTGTTCAGGTTCGTCAGCTTCTTTAATACTACAAAATATATCGCCATTTTTACCAAGTAACATTTCCACTTGCTCCACATCACCGGCTTGAACCGCGGCTACTAACTCAGCCGTTAAACCTGCTTCAGCAATGGCTTGCTCTAAAGCGATTGAGTCTAACATGCTAACGTTTTTACCCATTGTCTCTAATAATTCAATAACATTTTTCATACATATTTCCTTTTTCATATTTAGTGTTTAAGGGTATTAGTCACCAGATATAGCTTGTCGCGTTTATCTAATGTGGTTAATTCTTCGAGTATTTTAGTGTTTTTTTCCATCTTAGTACTTGGTGGTATCACTAACGTGGTGTGTTGTGATACATCAGCCTTGGGTAATTCACTCAACGCTAGCCTGTACTCTCTTACTTTATGTAAAGGAGTAATGGCTGCTTCGTATAGGATCACTTGATGATTTAACGGGTAATGTTCCGTGAGTTTTTTTACCAACACTTGGCGATATTTGCCGCTGGTGGTGTATTTTTCTAACGACTGATCACCGGCAGTACCCACTTGCCAAAGCACCAAATGTGCAGCGGTATCAATTTGGCGTTGATAAAACATGAACTGACTGGTTTCATAGTGAATACAGCCTGTCAGGCCGGGGTCAATTAATAAATCTGCAATTAAGCAGTCTTCTGCGGATATGCCCGGCTCCATAGTGGCTTCAAGCCCTAAACGTCTTACCTGTTTGATAGCTCTGTGCGGTACATCAGCAAATACGCCGGGATGTCCGTAAAACGCGCCGACAACTTTTTTACCTAACTGCACTTCATCAACAATTAATTGGATCATTTCTCGATAAGTATCGGCCCGCGACTTACCTTCGGCATAAAAAGGCTGTAAATCACGAACATCAAGGTGCATTTGCTTTATCCACTCTAAAGTTAACGCACTCGAAACCAATGAAAAAACAACGTCAGCATTTTCAATATGGCTTTTGCAAACGGGACTAATATGGGCACCTAACTTCATACCGGTGCCGACACAAACTAGACTACCTTTCATATTTTTCTATTAAACTCCCTAAAAACATCTATTGAATAACCTATATTGATATTAATTCCCGTTTAACACTTCACTAATCATATACCCAAGTAGATTCATTGCCAACATAGAAACTAGTTTCATTTACGGATTAGCTAATTGCTTAATAAATATTATCTAACTCTTCTCTAGTCACCTGCCTTATACCAATTGAATTAACATGCGAGGAAAACCTGAATCACTGCTTTTAACTGACATTATGTACGATCAAAAAAGGGTAATAACCTTAAATTATTACCCTTTTGAAATTTTTTTGAAAATTATTTTTTGAAAGTTAATTAGTGGTTTTCAGAGACCATATTCACGGTGTATTTAGGAATATCAACTACTAAGTCTTCATCACCCACCATAGATTGACAACTAAGGCGAGATTCTGGCTCTAAGCCCCACGCTTTGTCTAACATGTCATCTTCTAACTCATCACTTTCTTCAATCGAATCAAAACCTTCACGAATGATAACGTGACAGGTAGTGCACGCACATACTTTTTCACAAGCGTGTTCAATACCAATGTCATTTTTCAAGGCAACATTGAGTACGCTTTCACCTTTGTCAGCGTCAACTACTGCGCCTTCTGGGCATAATTCTTCATGAGGTAAAAATATAATTTTTGGCATTTTTCTGATCTCTTATTGTCATTTTTACAGTTCGATACTGGTAACTCGAAGCGTTATAGTTTCTCTACTGATTGGCCACTCAACGCTTTATTGATTGAGCTATCCATACGGCGCTCGGCAAATATTGCCGTTGCTTGATCTAATTTTTCAATTGCCGCTTCTATCGCATCCGCATCTTCACCTTGGCTTATATCAGCCAAAGACTTGATCACTTGCTCAATAGCCACCACTTCGTCTTTATTAAGTAAGTAATTATCTTGTGAGATAGCCGCTTGAATAGATTCAATAACTCGAGCCGCTTCCACTTGTTGCTCTTTAAGCATACGCGCATCAATATCGGCTTTGGCATTATTCATAGAATCTTTGAGCATTTGTGCGATTTTTCCGTCATCTAAACCAAATGAAGGCTTAACTTCAATGCTCGATTCGACACCGGATGATTTTTCCATGGCGGTAACGGATAACAAACCATCGGCATCGACTTTAAAGGTAACACGAATATGAGCAGCGCCGGCAGTCATGGCAGGAATACCACGTAATTCGAATCGTGCTAATGAGCGACAATCATCAACCAGCTCACGCTCACCTTGTAATACATGTACCGCCATAGCCGTTTGGCCATCTTTAAAGGTGGTAAACTCTTGCGCTTTTGCCACAGGAATAGTGGTATTGCGTGGAATCACTTTTTCAACCAAACCGCCCATGGTTTCTAAACCTAGAGATAGCGGAGTTACATCAAGTAATAGCACATCACTATCTGGTTTATTGCCAGCAAGAATATCTGCTTGAATGGCCGCGCCAATGGCAACAACTTTGTCTGGATCAATTGAGGTTAATGGCTTTTTGTTAAAGAACTTTTCAACCTCTGTGCGTACTAATGGCACTCGAGTAGAGCCGCCAACCATGACTACTTCAATCACTTCATCAACATTAATGCTGGCATCTTTTAAACTACGACGACAGGCTCTTAAGGTTTTTTTCACTAAGGGTAAAATTAACGAATCAAAAGTGTCTTTCGTGAGCTGTGTCGACCATGATTGCTCACTCTCTTTCGTTGAACCTAAATCCAAGACTACTTCTACACTGTCTTGGTTTGTTAATTGCTCTTTGGCAGCACAAGCTTGCTGCATTAATTGACGCTCAAGTGATGGCGATAACGGTCTCGTTAAACCTGCTTGCTCAACTAAATAATCGACGAGGACAACATCAAAGTCATCGCCGCCAAGGGCGGAATCCCCTCCCGTTGCTAACACTGCAAAAACACCTTTATTGAGGCGCAAAATTGAAATATCAAAAGTACCACCACCTAAATCATAGATAGCAATAACACCTTCTTGACCTGAATCTAACCCGTAAGCTACGGCAGCGGCTGTTGGTTCATTGAGAAGACGTAACACATTAACGCCCGCTAACTTTGCTGCATCTTTGGTACTTTGACGTTGAGCATCGTCAAAATGTGCAGGCACAGTAACCACCACACCGGTAAGTTCACCACCTAATGCCTGCTCTGCACGTTGGCTCAAAGTTTTTAATATTTCAGCCGATACTTGCACAGGGTTGATTTTTCCTTGGCGAGTAATGATCTCAGGATGATTTTCATCACCACAAAATTGATATGGCAGAGACGGGTATTTACTTTGAATATCGCTTAATGAGCGACCTATTAAGCGTTTAGCTGAGACAACCGTATTTTGTGCGTCGCTTACACTGAGCGATTTAGCTTCATCACCCACTAATACCTGACTTTCTGCTAAAGAGCCTTGATAACTGACAATGGATGGAAGGATATCACGACCTTGATGATCGGCTAACGTCTTAGCATCACCACTTCGCACGCTAGCAATTAATGAGTTAGTTGTACCTAAATCAATACCTGCGGCTAATCTATGCTCATGAGGTACTGTGCTTTGACCGGGTTCTGCTATTTGTAAAAGTGCCATAATATAAAAATTCTGTTTAGTTTGTCGCTATTGTGTAACTTGCTGACTAAGATTCCAGCTTAAGAAACAACTGGAATGACGATTAAAAAAACGCCATCTCTGATGATTTAATCATCAAACAAACTGTCTTCAAGACGTTCGACTTCAATATTGAGTTTTTGATAAAATTTTAATTTGCGTAAATTGTCGCATGCCAGCGCATTGGCTGCGGCATTATTTTCAAGAATTTGTTCGCGCATTAAATCAAGGTGTTCTTGGTATTCTTGTGCTAACACTTGTTGAGCATGACTGAGAGCGGCATCAATATCATCAGCAAACTTCACGTCGCCCAACATTTCTCTAAGTTCCATTTGCTGCATTAAAAATGCGGTATCACTAAAAGATTGTTGCTCATTCGGCATTTCAACGCCACGCAAAGTCAAAATATATTTTGAGCGTTTTAACGGTTGCTTAAGTGTTTGGTAGGCATCATTAATTTCTGCTGATTTTTGTACCGCCAATAATTTATCTTGGCTTGAGGCATGAGCAAACCTGTCGGGGTGAACCGCTTTTTGCAACGTTTGATAAGTCTGTGATAATTGATATAAATCGACATCAAAGGATGCTTCAATGCCGAATAATTGGAAGTAATTCACTTTTGCTACCTAAAGGGTCTCAACTCAGAAAAGTTCATCTTTATAATGGTTAAAGTCGCAGTGACTTGGTTCTAATGCAAGGCGAAAGCACGGAGTTGACGCTAGTCAATGAGTACTTTCAACGCAGCAGTTGAACCAAGTAACAAAGAATTTAGCCGTTAAACGTTGAAGGATTCACCACAACCGCACTCACCTTTTGCGTTGGGATTAGTGAATTTAAAGCCTTCATTCAAGCCTTCTTTAACAAAATCTAGCTCGATACCATCAAGGTAAACCAAACTTTTGGTATCAATGATAATTTTTACATCCTCGATATCAAAAACATTGTCATCTTCATTTAAGTCATCAACAAATTCAAGCACATAAGCCAAACCTGAACAACCCGTGGTTTTAATACCTAAACGTAAACCAAGGCCTTTAGCTCGGTTTACCATAAAAGATTTAACACGATCTGTTGCCGCTGGCGTCATGGTAACTGACATACTACTTATCCTGTTTTTTATATAAAACGATTAGTCATTCTTGCTTTTATAATCTTCAATGGCTGCTTTGATAGCATCTTCAGCTAAAATTGAGCAATGAATTTTTACCGGTGGTAAAGCTAATTCTTCAGCAATTTCAGTGTTTTTAATTGTACCTGCTTCATCAATCGATTTACCTTTCACCCATTCTGTTACTAGTGAGCTTGAGGCAATGGCAGAGCCACATCCATAAGTTTTAAACTTGGCATCTTCAATAATGCCTTCATCTGAAATTTTTAATTGCAATTTCATTACGTCACCACATGCTGGTGCGCCAACCATACCCGTAGCCACTGATGGATCATTTTTATCCATAGAGCCAACATTACGTGGATTTTCATAATGGTCGATTACTTTTTCACTATAAGCCATTTTTCTCTCTCCTAACTGTCACAACAGGCTGTGCCTAGTGTGCAGCCCATTCAATTGAGTCTAAGTCGATACCGTCTTTAAACATTTCCCAAAGCGGTGACATGTCACGTAAGTGACCAATAGATTTTTGTATCAGGTCAATGGCATAATCAATTTCTTCACTGGTGGTGAAGCGACCGAAGCTGAAACGAATAGAGCTATGTGCCATTTCATCGTTTAGACCTAATGCACGTAATACATATGAAGGCTCAAGACTGGCTGACGTACAAGCACTGCCTGACGATACCGCTAAGTCTTTTAACGCCATAATTAATGACTCACCTTCAACAAAGTTAAAACTGACATTTAAATTGCCAGCATAACGTTTATCAAAATCACCATTGACAAACACTTGCTCCATAGCATTTAAGCCAGCCCATAAACGGTCACGCATAGCGGTTACATGTTCAAGATCTTGTGCCATTTCTTCTTTCGCGATACGACAAGCTTCACCCATGCCAACAATTTGGTGAGTTGCAAGTGTGCCAGAGCGCATGCCGCGTTCATGGCCGCCACCGTGCATTCGTGCTTCAAGGCGAATGCGTGGCTTACGACGGACATACAAGGCACCAATACCTTTTGGGCCGTACATCTTATGGGCGGATATAGACAATAAGTCTACTTTTAAGTTTTGCATATCAATATCGATTTTTCCTACACTTTGGGCAGCATCAACATGAAAAATAATTTTACGTGCTCGGCACATTTCGCCAATTTCACTAATATCTTGAATCACGCCAATTTCGTTATTAACATGCATAATGCTCACTAAAATGGTGTCATCACGCATGGCGGCTTCAAGTTTATTTAAATCAATTAAGCCATTATCTTCTGGGTCAAGATAAGTTACTTCAAAACCGTGACGCTCTAATTCACGACAAGTATCTAACACAGCTTTATGCTCTGTTTTACACGTGATGATATGCTTACCTTTTTTGCTATAAAAATTGGCAGCACCTTTAATCGCTAGGTTATCTGATTCAGTTGCCCCTGAGGTGAAAACAATTTCACGAGGATCGGCATTAATTAATTCTGCTATTTGATTACGAGCAATATCAACAGCTTCTTCAGCTTGCCAGCCAAATTTGTGCGATCGTGATGCAGGGTTACCAAAATGACCATCGGTAGTCATATATTGCATCATTTTTTCCGCTACTCGTTTATCAACAGGGTTAGTAGCTGAATAATCAAAATAAATAGGAAGCTTCATTGGCTTTCTTTCTCCACTTGTATGGACTTTCTAAAATAAGTCAATAATTAATATGTTATAAATCAATAGGAATAATAGTTTCTAACGACAAGTCTTTCTCTGTACTAATATGAAGTTCATTTTGTCGTTTAGAAACAGTTTTTACGTCATTTTTTGCCACTAATTCTGCTAGGGTAATATTTTGCAAAAATTCTTCGATACGCTGACTTAAGCCTTCCCATAAGGAATGCGTTAAACATTGCTCTCCACCCTGACAATTTCCTTTACCTTGGCATTTAGTGGCATCGACACTTTCATTAACTGCGCTAATAACATCAGCAACAGCAATTTGTGCTGAGCACTTACCTAAACGATAACCACCACCAGGTCCACGAATACTGATAACTAAGCCATTTTTACGTAGTTTTGAAAATAACTGCTCTAAATACGATAAAGAAATTTCTTGTCGCTCTGAAATATCTGCTAATGACACTGGCCCGTAGGCTGCGTGAATAGTAACATCTAACATAGCTGTAACGGCATAACGCCCTTTAGAAGTTAGTTTCATAATGTGTCCTTTCGTACATTGAATTTATATACTTTACTAAACTAAGTTAATATCGCGGCACAAAGTCATAGCTTAATAGCTTGTTTGCGCGCAATTTTACATAACCTTAAAATTTAATCAAGTATATACCCGAGTAATATACTCAAGTATTCTACACCAAGTTCTTTATAGCGAAAAGCAATAGTTGACTATTTTAGTCTACTATTGCTTTTAATTACCATTTTCATAGCGTAGATCAATGTTTTTTATTGCAACTAAATCTCAGGATCAAAACTGGCTATTTTACCCTCACGACGTTTGGCTGCTGCTTGTTCATCTTCAACAAATTCACCCACTCTTAATTCAGGTAAATCTTGAGGACAAATGTCCCCCCCCAAATGATTAACTTCTTTACAAATATTTGAGACACGATCATCCATCAAGTGCATATGATCTAATAGGCGACCAATCGCTTTAGCGACAGGGTCAGGATTTTCAGTGGACACCGCATAAGCATCAAAGCCATATTTTTTCGCGGCTTTATCTCTTGATTCTTTATCTTCACCGCCATTTAATTTTTCGCCTGAATGAGAATCTAACAATGAGTTACCATTACTACTCTTATTGCTGACAATACGTGCAGGAATACCAACAGCAGTAGCATTTTCGGGCAAATCTTTTACCACTACAGAGTTAGAGCCAACTTTACCACTTTTACCTATGGTAATTGGACCCAGTACTTGTGCACCAGCACCAATAACAACATTATCTTCAAGCGTAGGGTGACGCTTACCAGCGTTCCAACTAGTTCCCCCTAACGTAACGCCATGATAAAGCGTTACGTCATTACCAATTTCTGCCGTTTCACCAATAACGACCCCCATACCGTGGTCAATAAAAAACCGACGCCCTAAGGTTGCACCAGGATGAATTTCAATGCCTGTTAACCAGCGAGAAAAAGTCGATAAGGTTCGCGCTAATAATTTCCAATTTGCACGCCAGAGTCGATGACTTAACCTATGTACCCAAATAGCATGCAACCCAGGGTAGTTCAGCAACACCTCAAAGGTGGTGCGTGCTGCGGGATCTCTATCAAAAACACTGTTAATGTCTTCTTTCATGCGGGTGAACATATTTTTTCCTTTATTATTTCTTTAGTAGCGATTTATGATTATTTCTTTGCGGCTCTTTCTATTGAGGCTAAGATACCACGCATCATTTTAATTTCTTTAACATCTGGACGGGCACGGTTAAACAAACGCCTTAATTTTGTCATCACTAAGCCTGGGTGTTTACCACCTATAAAGCCTGTGTCTTTAAGGGCATTTTCAAAGTGCTGATAAAAACGCTCTGTTTCTTCAGTGACTGGATACAATTCATCATCTTCGCTTTTTGCTTGAGGTACTTTTTTGCCAATGTAAGTACCATTGCCTGTACTCTGTTCTTGGCGAGTATCATCTAAAGACAATAAATAGCTAGTGCGCACTTCATAACTTAATGTCTGTACAGCCATGGCTAAATTCAATGAGCTATAATCTGGGTTCGCTGGAATTTGCACATGAAAATGACAAAGTTGCAATTCATCATTGGTCAAACCGCTACTTTCTCTGCCAAAAACTAAAGCAACAGGATATTCATTCGCCTCAGCCACCATTTTTTCACCACACCCTCTAGGTTCAAGCATAGGCCAAGGTAAAGTGCGCGAACGCGCACTGGTACCGACTACTAGCCCGCAATCTTCGATGGCTTCACTTAAGGTGCTAACCACTTTGGCATTTGCCAGCACATCAGTTGCGCCAGCGGCTAGGGCTTGCGCTTGACCGTTTGGCATTTCAATGGGGTCGACTAATACTAACTGGCTTAAGCCCATCGTTTTCATTGCTCGTGCTGCACTGCCTATATTACGACAATCAGAGGTGTTTACTAAAACTATGCGTACGCGATCTAATAGGTTACTTTTTGCTGAATCTGACATTTTACTCAATACTCTTACTTGGCTTTTCATTTGGCTTATATTAGCCCATGCTTATGCCAATAATTCTACCATAGAAGATTACTGCGGTGCTTGCTAAAAAGCACGATAAATTGCTAAACAAAGTTTGCTTAAGTTAGTTTATTTTCCTATATAAAACTATGAATAATCATATACCCAAACCAACACTGCGCACTTTTTAAACGTTTTTTAATAACTTTATCGCCAAAGGCATTAATTTTTGCTATACTCCGCGCGCTTGAATTTGAGAGGGTGATTTTGCCTGCTTAATTCAACATCGTTCTTTTAAAAGCCAATTACAAATAGGTACTCTATTATGCATCCCATGCTAAATATTGCTGTGCGCGCTGCGCGCAATGCAGGAAAAGTTATTATTCGCTCTTTTGAGCAACTTGATAAAGTTGAAGTTGAATCTAAAGGTTCTAACGACTTTGTGACCAGTGTTGATACTGCAGCTGAACAAGCAATTATTGAAACTATTCGTAAATCATACCCAGAGCACACTATTATTGGTGAGGAATCTGGCGTATTGACTGGCTCTGAAGATGACTTCCAGTGGATTATTGATCCACTGGATGGCACTACAAATTTCATTAAAGGCATCCCACATTTTGCCGTTTCTATTGCCTTAAAAGTCAAAGGTAAACTTGATCAATCGGTAATATTTGATCCAATTCGTGGTGAATTATTTACGGCTAGCCGTGGTAAAGGCGCACAATTAAACGGCATGCGTATTCGCGTAAAAGCGCACAAAGATTTATCTGCCACTGTGTTAGCAACAGGATTTCCTTTCAAACACAAGCAACATACGAATGCTTATATGGCGATGTTCACTTCGCTATTTGAAAAAACATCAGACATGCGCCGTGCTGGCTCTGCTGCCCTTGACCTAGCTTATGTTGCTGCAGGTCGTGTTGATGGTTTCTTTGAGATTGGTTTAAAACCATGGGATACCGCAGCAGGTGAATTATTAGTAATTGAAGCGGGTGGTTTAGTGACTGACTTTACTGGCGGCCATAATCACGTAAAATCAGGTAACATTGTTGCCAGTAGTACACGATTACAAAAAGAAATCTTAAAAACTATTCGCCCTCACTTAGGTGAAGCTTTAAGTAAATAGTCAGATAAGCAGGTAACGAATAAGTTATATTTTTAAAAAAGCGCCTTTTGGCGCTTTTTTTGCTTTAAT
>ERZ1048872.259-NODE-259-length-63368-cov-10.931720_pt1 | contig 63368 bp, 53 predicted proteins | sample MGYA00383100_ERZ1048872 | MGnify/ENA primary metagenome ERZ1048872 (study PRJEB29581, sample SAMEA5548370) | metagenome | biome: marine; feature: coastal; material: water | depth 50 m | study: Short-term variability in the microbial, nano- and picoplankton...
AGGCCTGAGATGGTGGTGTCCTGCCCATATTTGCGCCGAATGGGTCAAATAATATGCCCGCCAGATCTGAGCCGTGCGCGTCGAGAATTCGACGGCTATTTTCAACGTCGTTAAATGGAATGATAACAACATCGTCCAGCACACCCTGCGGCGTGCCGAAGCTGTAGGCTTTTGCGATCGGGTCGCCCCTGCTAATATCTGTTGGGGTGACGGCAAGGCTTATTTCCGCCGGGTCATAAGAGCCATGGTAGGCGTTTTCGCATTTGGCTATTTTTGCTTTGCCCGTGGCGGCCCGTGCGGCTTTGATGCCATTCATCACAGCTTCGGTGCCGGAGTTCATAAAACGTATCTGATCGAATCCGGGAACACGCTCACAGAGTAACTCGGCGAGTTCAACCTCGGCCCTGCTACCAAAAGCGAATGCCGATCCCTTCGCAATTTGCCGGGTGGTTGCCTCAACGATTTTTGGGTGGCAATGACCGTGAATGAGAGAGGTGTAATTGTTATTGAAATCAACATATTGATTACCGTCGACATCGATAATATGTTTGCCCCGGCAGGCATCTAGAAAGATTGTATAGGGCGCTGACTGAATGCTACTGCGACTTCCGCCATTGGGTAGTACTTTTCTTCCCCTCACATTGAGCTGGTTAGATGTCGATGCTAGGTCAGGATATAACATGACGTTTAAACCTCCTGTACGAATATGCTGATTAGAAGATAAGAGATGTCCTCTACACTAACCCAGCCATTTGTCCGGAACAATACTAAGGCTATTGAAGCGTTAAATAACCATAGCCAATGTAATGTTCCCCTGATAGCCTGAAGCACTCATATAGTGTTAGTAGAGATAGCAATGCATCTGGATAACGACTTCCATCAGGAAGTAGAACTTCTGACTTTCTTTAACCTGAACACTTCTCAGGAAGGGATCAAAATCCACCATGAAGCATCTCGTGAAAGGATAAGTGCCGCTGAGCGATTGTTTGCCAAAGGACTCATTACGCAACGAGATGGCGGTTATCTAACGCCCTTGGGTCAACACGCTGCCGAGCATGTGCAGGCTTTGGTACGCTTGCTTAGCTCGGCGGATAGTGAGGGTTAAATTTCTTTTTGTTGTGCCTGAAATATCGTGCCAATTTTCGTAGGTGGGACTAGGCAAGGCCGCGGATCGTGTCTAGCCCAACGTGAAAGTTGGCCTCGAATGATATCTTCACCATGTAGCGTTTTCCTGACCAGATCCGTGTAGGCAAAAGCATCGGCGGCGGAGTAGGTTTGGAGCAGCAAGGGTCGCCGGTTTGGGGAATGATTCGGGTAGGAGCCATGGATTGTTCGGCAATTGTGGATGGTCACGGTTCCTGCTTTTCCAGTTGGAAAAACGGCTTTTTCAGCCTGTATATCGGGTAGATCAGCTGGCTGAATATAACCTCGCCAAATGTCTTCCTCATATTGGTCAAACAAGGGACCGTTGTGGCTCCCGGGAATGAACCCCATTTCTCCCTGCCCTTTTACGACATCTTCCAAATAAACGCCGATGGTGATCAAGTCGTAATTGGTGTGAGGCCAAAACTGAATGTCTTGATGCCATTTAACTTCCTCGCCACCGTGAGGAAATTTGAAATTTAGCTTGCTGTGATGGAATTTGATATCTGGACCTAGAATGTCCTCTGCCAGATCGACGATCTCCGATTGCGATGAAAATGCCCAGTAGTTTTCATGTTGATCTGCAGGATTATTCAGGCGTCGAAGTCTCGGATTATCCTTTGTGTGGTCAGGTTCTATGTCGAAGACTTTGTCAGAACGCGAGATATTGCGACTCTGTTCAATAAATACATCCGTTGTTTGACGCAACTGCTCAAGCCATGTCGTTGACAGAAACGCCTCTAACACGAGAAAACCATCACGGTGGTATTGTTCGATTTGTGCTTCAGTCAATTGGCATGTCATGTGTGTACTCGGGAATGGTTGCTGATTGTTAGTCTACGAGTTTGCCTTTCGAAACCACAAGTTCAATGCTTCTAGTATTGCTAATATCAGCGAGCGGGTTTGCGGACAAGAGTACGAGATCGGCAACCTTACCAACTTCGATAGTGCCCATTTTATCTTCAAGGTTGAGAAACTCAGCTGGACGGATAGTAGCCGATCTTAATGCTTCAATCGGGCTCAGCCCCGCGCGAACCAAAAACCCAAGTTCATTGTGGAGGCTATAGCCTGGTATTGCCATGCCAATTGGTGTGTCGGTGCCGGCACCAATTGGCACCCCGGCCGAATGCATACGGCCAACCATATCGATAGAATATTTCTGAAATCGTACCTCACGTTTGGTCATGTCCGGTTCAAACCATGACGGGGCGTTGAGCCACTCAGCCTGAACCTCTGGCACCATCTGTTGCAGAGCTGCAAGCCAGTCATCGCGTTCAAATGGAGGGATTAATGCCATCGCATTCAAGCGTAGCGTGGGGACCTGTGTCGTCGACGTGAGCGAACTCAGCACGGCTGCACATCTTTCTTCATCGAATGCTTCGACCGCAGGAATGCGTTGTGAGCTGTGTAGTGACGATCGCAGTGCGTGTCCTGAACCTGGCACGTAATTTTGTAGTGCCTGCACGCGCGCGCGGTGCAGCTCCGCATGATTGTTGGCGCAGTCCAGTTCGACGTTTCTTAAATGCTCCATTGAATCAACCCGTGGACCGGCTGATGATGCGGTCATGGAGAGTGGTACGTGCGAAGCTATTGGCATGTTTAGCGAATTTGCCTCTTCAACCATTGCGGCAAAAACAGTTGGAGAGACTAATTCATAAATCTTGATGAAGTCAGCTCCTTTAGCCTTGAGTGCTTTCACGTTCTGTCTTGCGCGTGCCTCGTCTTCATTTCGAACACCGATCTCCGGCCTTGAGTTACCGTCGTAAACAACATGGTTACCGTCGAGCAGTGGGCCGCTGAAATACACTCTTGGTGCGATCGCGCCAGGTTTTTGCATCGTCTCAACCACGGGAATTATTTTGTCGATCAAACCGCCAGTATCACGCACGCTGGTGATACCGTAGGAGAGAAATGTTGCCGGCATAAGGGCTGTGAAGCGATCATCGTAGGTCAGATGGACATGCATATCCCAAAGCCCCGGGATGAGAAACTTGCCCGTGCCATCGATAGTTTTTGACGCTGCGGGAGCAGACAGAGAAGGTGAAACGTGGCGTATTTCATCTGCTTCAAATATGACGGTCATATCTTCTTGCAGCCCATGTTTTGCGTCGATAATCGTCACGTGCTCAATTGCGATAGTTGAGTTCAAGTCATCAGGCTGCGAACCCTTTGGGCTGCAGGAAACCAGAAACATGAATAAAAGCAGTATAAAAATTTTGTTGCCCGTTTGTATTAGCGCTTCAGTCATTATCTTCACCCTTAGCATTCTTGTGGCTATTTGTGGTTTTTTGCTCGCCCCAACGGTTATAAAAAGTCACATCCTTTGCGGACAAACGATCAGCTGGTTTCAGGACAGCATTCTTTGTGTAGGCGACGGGTAGCATCACTGTGTGGGTCACGTTGTCCGGAATGCTGAGAAGTGCCGATATTTCTTTTTGTCTTGCCGAGAGCAAGGTTGTCCAAGTGGTGCCAAGATCGCGAGCCCGCAGCGACAGCATAAGTGACCATGCAGCGGGTAGAATTGAGCCATAAAATGCAATTTGCTGCGGTATGGTTTGCTGCGGCTCACCGATAGCAAAAATGAGTATCAGGCAAGGCATATCGTGTAAATTGCGCATCAAAGATTTGTGGGTTGATTTGATTTCAATGCCACGTTCGTGAGCGAGATCCTGCATAATATCTGCGTAGTGGTTGGCGATCTCAGTTCGAATAGTCTGATCTTTGACGATAAGGAAGCGCCAATTTTCTCCCGCTAGACCAACCGGCGCTTGAACGGCAGCTTCAATGCAAGCCTCGATGATCTCATCTGGCACCTCTCGCTCAAGGTCTAGCCTTCGCCTGACCGAACGGGTTGTTTTCAGAAAGTGATCGAAGTCTTCGATCATATAAGTATCGTCCTGTGTTTGTAGAAGCTAAGTGCCGGTGTAATTCGGCGCACGTTTCTCGATAAATGCTTGCATGCCTTCTTTTGCGTCGCGGGTTCTGGAACACAATACCTGGTTTCTGTTTTCGATCGCCATCACCGCTTCTAAGCCTGCGGCATCGATGGAAACATTCAGACCTTCCTTTGTTAATCTCAAGCCCATGGGAGAGGTGGTCAGCATGTCATCGATATAACTTTGCGCCGCGTTTTGTAACTCTGCATCTGGCACTACTTCAGATACGAGGTTAGTCCGTAGTGCGCGTGCTGCGTCGATAAACCGTCCTGTTAGCATTAATTCGGATGCAATCGACGTACCTATCAATCTGGGTAGAAAGTAGCTCGCACCCATGTCGCAGGCTGAAAGGCCGATGCGTATAAAGGCTGCATTCATTTTTGCACTTTCGCCAGCGATCCGAATATCTGACGCGAGAGCAAAAGCAAAGCCGCCGCCACATGCGGGTCCCTGAATGAGAGAAATAATCGGTTGAGGACAGTTGCGCATCCTGATGTAAACCTCAGCAAGGTAACCCTGAAATCCCATGCCGCCGCCGAATGGTGGCTCGTGCCGACCTTCCTGTGAGGCCTTTATATCAAGCCCTGCGCAGAAAGCCCTGCCAGCGCCTTGCATAACGACGATCCTAGTATCGCGATCTTCCTGCAAGTTGCCAAAGTAATCACGCAGCTCGGTAACCATCGGTGTGTCGATTGCGTTCAGGGCCTCGGGCCGATTTAATGTTAGCCAGTCGACGCCATTCTTTTTCTCGACTTTGATGGTGGTGTAATCCGTCATATTAGGGATCCTTTTTGTGTTGTCGTTTGATGCTTACCACTGTACTGAAAAAGTGCTCATGCCTCTGAATGTTGGAATGGCGTGGTATTCCAGCCCACTCGCACCGTGTCTTAAGTTGGGGAACCGGGCAATAAGCGCCCATATCGCCTCCTGTGCCTCCAGTCTTGCCAGATGTGAACCGAGACAAAGATGCCGCCCGCCGCCGAATGACTGGTGGTGTGTATCTGTGCGTTCGATGTCAAACGCCTCAGGGTTGGGGTAGGTCTCTGGATCGTGATTGGCGGCCGCCAACGAGGTACTTAATGATTCGCCTTTGCCAACCGGACAACCACCGATGTTGATATCTGTGTTGGCGATTCTGCCGGAATCAATGACGGGGGAGTCAAATCTGAGCGCCTCTTCAATCGTGTTTGCGATTAACGCTGGGCGTGCCCGCAGCTTTTCCAGTTGGGAAGGGTTGTCCAAAAGTGCTTTTGTGCAATTGCCAATTAGATCAGTGGTAGTCACGTTACCAGCCACCAATAGTAGATTGGCCTGAGTGATGATTTCTTGTTCACTTAAGGTGTCCCCGGACTCTTCTGCGTGGACCATATCGGAAATCAGGTCCTTCCCCGGGTGTGTTCGGCGTTTTTCAATTTCGCCTTGGAACAGCTGATTGAGCTTTTCGTTGGCGATATTCCCAGCGTCTTTTTGTGCTTCTGTCGCAAACGGGTTGAATGCTGTAACAACGCTGGTGTCAGACCATGCCTTAAAGTCATTATGCATAGCGGCATCGATGCCCAACATTTCGGCGATGACGACGGTAGGGATGGGGCCGGCAAAGTCTTTGATCAGGTCAAACTCACCGTCCGGGTTGGCTTCAATCACTTGTGCGAGAATACGTTCAACGACGGCCTTTGTTCTGGGGCGCCACTTTTCTACAGCTGCGGGTGTAAATGAATGACTGACGAGAGATCTAAGTCGTCGATGGTTCGGTTCGTCCATTAAAAGCATCGAATGCTCTTGGCCCTTGTCTAGTTCTCCCCCGAGAATTTCGTAAGTGAATGTGCCCGGTTTTGCTTTACGAGGGTCGCTCCAATAATCCTTATCCCGCAAAATTGCTTTGACGTCGTCGTGTCTGGTGTAGATAAAACGCTTAAGGTCAGTATCTTCATATATCGGTGCTTTTTCCCTAAGTGTTGCCAGGACATCATAGGGATTGTCCCTAAAAGCATCATTAAGCGGCGTAAGTTCGATGCCACTCGGAAGTGCGGAATCTGGCATGGTGTTACCTTCAGCTAAAGTCTGTTTCTTTGACGATGACACGGCGTGGTGAATGCTTGGTGTCTGCGAATATCGAGATGTCATTAAATATCCGTCGTTCGCCTTCCTTCGAGTTATAAAAACGCTCTTTCAGATCCTCCAGACTGTCGAACCCGCAGAGCGCAATGCCGTCAAGCTTAGTCCCTTTGAAACAGTGAAGAACGCTAAGTTGCATGTAGTGACTCATGGCTGTGTGAATTTCAAGAGCGAGTGGCGCATGATTGTCGCGCCAGTGGGCGTCAGACGCTTCATGAGTTAGGTCCGGGTGTTTCAGCATGCCAAACACCCCGATGGCACCGGCACAGCGAACTTCTGGATCGGTATGTTCCTTAATCTGCCTACGAGCGACCAGATAAACCGAAACGTCAGCCGCCTGTATTAAAGCGGATAGATCATCTGTCTGGACACAAACCATCGCGGTAAACGGTCGCTTGGCATTGCTTGGTCGCTCATCTACATAGAGCCTGCCTTTTAATCTCTCTGCGATAGACCGCGCTTTTTCAGTATCGGTAAAAGTAGCACATAGCTCTAGGTGGCGCTTTATTTGCATGGCTTTGTCTCGCTTAAGTTGCAAAAAGGGTTGGTTGAGTATAATCGCGTTTTCGGGAAATTGGCAAAGGCTCTCCATGTCTATTTTTCAGCGCTTCAGATAGCGCCCAGAAGGCGGCCACTGGGTCGAGCGCAGCATCACGAATAAGACGCACATCGCCAGTACTGCTTGTTAAGCAAGTTTCTTTCTAGCCCGGAAATTAGAATTATCAGTAAGTTCGGAAAATATGTAATCAGTGGGTGTTCTGAAATGTTTATTTAGAGGCTTTCCACATGTGTTATTTCCCTATCTGAGCATAGGCGGCTTGCCAAGGGAGCACTTGTTCATAGGCGAGTGCAAATTCCAGAAGTTTTTTGTCCTCACCAATAGGTGCAATAAACTGAATGCCCATTGGGCGATGCTGATCGTCAAAACCGGCGGGAAGGGAAATAACCGGGCATCCCGACAATGTGCCGCCGATAACAATCTCCATCCACTGATGATACGTTGTCATTTTTCGACCTTCGATATCTGCGGGCCAGTGTTGCTCGACATCGAAAGGAAAAACTTGGGCGGAGGGCATGGCGAGAAAGTCATACTGGCCGAAGGCTTTATTGATCGTCTGATACCAGCGCGATCGAGTGTCCATGGCTTGCGCTAGACTCTCTGTAGTGACTGTCTCCGCTTGGGAGAGCTCCCATTGTATTTCTGGTTTCAGTTGAACCCTTGTTTTCGGGTGCTTGAATAATGGATTTGGTGAGTTGGCGAGGACCCATTGACGCAGTGTGATCCAGCAATGCCAAAGTGCCTCCATGCTAAAATCCAGTCTCGCACTTTCGATGCGAGTGCCAGTTGAGCCGAGTGTCTGCATTGACGATTCGCACAATGGTAGTAGACCCGCTTCTATCGGCAGATGCCCCTCGAGATCACCTAGCCAGCCAATGCTCGTATGCTCGAGGGATCGAGGTCTGTAGTCCTCTGCCGAACCGGGACTGTCGCGCCAACTCATCGGCGCGCGATCATCAGGCCCAGCCATCGTCAGAAACAGTTTAATAACGTCTTCAACATGGCGACCCATAGGTCCTTCGGTTGATAACGAGCCAGTAAACAGATCACCCTCTGACTTAGGTACACGCCCCATGCTTGGCCGAAAGCCAACGACATTGTTGTAGGCTGCGGGATTGCGTAACGACCCCATCATGTCGCTGCCATCAGCGACGGGTACTAAATCAAGAGCCAGCGCGACAGCAGCTCCTCCGCTGCTACCCCCCGCGCAAAGTGCTGAGTTAAACGCATTCCCGGTAGCGCCGTGGAGCGTGTTGTAGGATTGAGAACCAAGTCCAAATTCGGGGACGTTCGTTTTGCCAATAAATATCGCACCCGCTTTGCGAATTCGGTCGGTGAAAATAGCGTCGTTTGTTGCGATATTATCTGCGAGCAGCGGTGAACCACAACTTGTGACATGTCCTTCACAGTTAGCTAAGTCCTTAATGGCGTGGGGAAAGCCGTGCATCCATCCGCGGTATTGCCCTCGGGCTAACGCCGCGTCAGCCTCGTGTGCCTGTTTGAGCAAAGCCGCATGATCTGCCATCGAAACGATTGCGTTGTATTCAGGGTTGACCCGCTCGATGTCATCCAGTGTCGCCTGCATGAGTTCAGCACAACTGATTTCCCTGTTGGCGATTAGCCTAGAGAGTGTTGATGCAGATACGTAGTTCATCTCGTTGTGATTGCAGGCTTGATCAATCAGCAACCTGTGCGATAACGCGTATTTCGACGTGCGCGCCTGGCATCGCTAATTCGGTTGTACCGATTGCAGTCCAAGCTGGCCAAGGTGCGGAAACAAACTTGTCTCTTGCGGCCATGAATGCGGCAAGGTGGCTCTGCATGCCAATATGATAACTGGTGTACTCAACGATGTTGCTATAATTAGAACCGCTAGCTTCAAGCACATCACCAATTGACCGCCAAGCGTTTTCAAACTCCTCGGAAAGAGTTTCGGGTATCTTGCCCTTGGCGTTTGAACCGATAACTCCTGAACAGTAAACCATACCGTTACTAACCGTTGCTTGAGAAAAGTGGAAATTCTCGTAGCTGTATTTACCTGATTCCGTCACCACAGATTTAACGGACATGTGAACTCCTTCGCATTGGTATCAATATACATAGAAAGTACATGATCCTTGTCTATTTGTCACTTTAGCGGAGGGGCACAAGTGGGATGACCCGACAGGAGTTGAAGGTTATGATAATGGAAAGAACACCTGCACGGTTTGAATAGGAGTAGATAGTGGATATAGCAAGGTTACCGGGGGTTGGTGCAGAGATCACGGGAGTGGACATTCGCCACCTCTCTGACAACGAGTATGAGGGTATCCAGTCTGCATTTAGCGATACTGGTTTAGTCTTTTTCCGTGACCAGAGTCTCACAGAAGAAGACCATATTGCTTTCGCCAAGCGTTGGGGTGAAATCAATATTAATCGATTCTTTAAGGCAAACGATCAGTATCCAGAAATTGCCATGGTGACTAAGGAGGAGAACCAAGAACAGAACATAGGCGGCGGTTGGCATACAGATCACAGCTATGATCAAGAACCCGCGCTGGGATCCATATTGGTAGCGAAGGAGCTTCCTGATTCAGGAGGCGATACCTGGTTCGCCAGTATGTACAAGGCATACGATGGCCTTTCTGATGGTTTAAAAAAGACCCTCGAAGGTATGCAGGCTGTTCATTCTGCTCATCATGCTTTTGGTACAAAGTCTGAATATAACCGTTCCGAGGCAACCAGCGGACGTATTGGTAATGCTGGTATGGCAGACACGCTGAAAAACCCCCTGCATCCGGTTGTTATCACTCACCCGATGAGCGGCAAAAAAGCGCTCTACGTTAACGGCGCGTTTACGCTTCATTTTGAAAATTGGTCCGAGGAAGACTCAGCGCCACTGCTCGAATATCTTTACAGCGTTGCCACCAGAGATGAGTTCGTAACCAAGTTTCAATGGAGAAAAGGTTCGGTTGCATTCTGGGATAATAGATCAACGTGGCACTATGCGCAGAACGACTACCAGGGGCAACGTCGTGAAATGCATCGCATCACCATTGAAGGGTGCGCGCTTAGCTAGGATCCAAGTGCAATAATCAAAAGCGTGGGATATTTAGCCGTCATAAAAAAACGGCTTGTGCAGGCCTATTAATGTTTGCTCCCGCGTTGTTTTCGCTCGCTCAATTGCCTGATCAGAAAGGTGGTTGGTCGCCTCTGTTGTCTGTATTCTCTGCGCAATATCCCTTCGGCCATAGTGTACTTGAAGGAAAAACCGCCCACTGTCGCCACTTGCCGTGGGCATTCTACGATGCCAAATATCTGAAACGAACAGTCCTACATCTCCGGCATTAGCCAGCAACGGAACAACTTTTTTGCCATTGTAAGTGAGATCGTCATTCATAGAATGGTCCGCAGGCGGGTATGCTCCTGACAACTGGCTGCCCTCCAAAACGCCGGTAGGACCATCCTTAAGATGGCAATCTTTCAGGTAAATATGAACGCCAATAGCAAAAACTGGATGCGGGATGGACGCTGGCCAAGTCACCCCTTCGGGTAAGGGGACATGTGGTCCTGCATCGATATGCCACGCTTGTCCGCCGTGGGAGCTCTTATCGTTAGGAGGATTGCGCCAAGCTGTATTGGCGATAATATGGCAATCTTCACCTAACAATGGCTCGATTGCTTCAAGAATCTTTGGGTTTGCCGCGGCTTGTTGTGATAACGCACTGTGATTTAACATCGCATAACGAAAGCACTCATCATCATCTGCAGATCTATTTTCACCAGCACGGTTGGCCCTTGGCTGATCTTTAAAAACTTGGTTTATTTCCGCGGCTAGTGCTTTGACCGCAGCGGGCTCGAATACTTGTTCAAGCAGCGTGAAGCCTCGGGTTTCGAGTTCGTTTGCTGCTCCATGACTATCATCGGCACTGCGATACTCAAAGTGCCCACGTACACGTCTTAACATAGGAATATCCTTTTTTGTGGAGATCGAGCAAGCGTCTGCATGTCAGCAATTGATAAAGCGCATGTGCCCGCTACTTCTTCTCGTGTAGCCGTACCGGTAAATGCGTGTAACCTTTGACAAACGTAGACAGTGTTCTCACCGGCTCGCCGGTGACCTCAACTTTGTCGAATCTCTTCAAAATTTCTTCCCAGGCGATCTTGATCTGCATTTCAGCGAGACGATTACCCATGCAGCGGTGAATACCAAAACCAAATGAAAGGTGGTGTCTTGGGTTCGCCCTGTCAATGATGAAATCGTCCGGGTTGTCTATGACTTCTCCGTCTCGATTGCCGGATACATACCACATCAGCAATTTGTCCCCTTTCTTGATTTGTTTACCACCAAGCTCTGTGTCCTGCGCTGCGGTTCTTCGCATGTAAGCCAAGGGAGTCTGCCAGCGAATAATTTCGGGCACTAATTTTGGTATGAGATCAGGGTTTTCTGTTAATTTTCGGTATTGATCCGGATTTTGGTTCAGCGCCAGTACACCGCCGCTGAGTGAATTTCTGGTTGTGTCATTGCCACCTACGATGAGCAATATCAGATTCCCGAGGTATTCCATGGGGTCCATGTCTCGGGTGTTTTCTCCATGGGCCAACATTGAGATCAGATCAGTCTTCGGTGGCTCGTTTACCCGCTCGTTCCAAAGTCGCGTGAAGTATTCAAGGCACTTCGTCAGTTCCTGCTGACGAACTCGATAGTCAATGTCGCTGTCTGGTCCCGCGGTTGCGATATCTGACCAATGGGTTAACAAGCGTCGGTCCTCGAAGGGAAAGTCGAAAAGTGTCGCAAGCATTTGGGTAGTAAGTTCGATTGATACTAGATCGACCCAGTTAAATTCTTCGTTTCTGGGCAAAGAGTCTAAAATGTCGCAGACCTTTTCACGTATCGTGCCCTCCATCAACGCGAGATTGCTTGGCTGCACAACCGGAGAAACTGTGGCGCGCTGGACGTCGTGTTTAGGTGGGTCCATCGCAATGAAGTTGCTGGTTTGAAAGTTTGCTCGTTCGTGCTGGCGGCTGGTTGGTAACCCGAGTGTGATGCCATCCTCTGAAGAGAACAGGTCGTGGTTTTTATCAACGTACATGATGTCGTTAAACTTCGTAATTGACCAGTGTCTACCCCATTCCTCGTCGTCGTTCAGGTGTACCGGATCTTCTTTCCTAAGTCTTTCGAAATAAGCCCAGTGCGAATCAGTTTGGAATAGCCGCGCTTGAACGACGCTGAGCTCGTCCAGCGGAATTGAGTAGGGGTCAGGTATCGTATTCTGATCCAGTTTGGTCGCTTCGCTCATTTATGTGCCCGAGGTGTGATGGTAATACCATTAATTTACGGTGAATCAGGTGCTAATTGCAAGACGAGGGCGCATTAGATACTCACTGCGAATGGTATTAGTTCGCATTTGGACTGGAGATGAATGTGCGTTTTTTTCAAACCCGCGAGGATCGTCTGTTCTGCAAATACTAGGACTAAAAACCCATGTTTTCAGGATTAACGCCGTTCATGATGTTCTTCGCTCGCGTCAACAGTGCGTCATCAAAATCGGTATGGGTAAGAATATAGAGGCGATCAACTTTAATGCCCTCGAAAACAATCTCAGCTAGTTGCTCAGGCTGCATGCCCTGCTCTAAAAATGTCTTGAAAGCGTTTCGCATTTCTAACTGCTCTGCTGTGGGGCCTGTTTCACCTTCGTTAGCCACGCGGTCCTGGCGGTTGCGACCGCTGTCATGAATGTTGGTGTTGATAAAACCTGGGCAGAGGACAGAAGCGCCAACTTTGAGATTTTGCTGTCTTAAGTCTGAATACAAGTTCTCTGTTAAAGCAACAACGCCGTGTTTAGTCACTGAATAACAGGCATTAGTTACCCCGCCCAGTAGTCCCGCAACTGAAGCCGTATTCACAATGTGGCAATCTGTATCCTGCTCAATCATGAGCGGCGTGAAAACACGCACACCATGGATGACGCTCCACAGGTTGACACCGATGACCCACTCCCAGTCTTTTGTGGTGCTTTCCCAGGCGTTACCCCCGCCGCCGACACCTGCGTTGTTAAATAGTAGGTGAACAGCGCCGAAGTGATCCATTGTTTTTTTAGCGAGTGCTTCAATTTCTGCTTGCAGAGAAACATCTGTCCTTACCGGCAAAATATTGTTATTGCCGGCAGCCTGTAGGTCTGCTGCGGCTTTGTCTAGAGCATCTTGTTGGATGTCGGCCATGACAACCTGCATACCCTCTGCGAGACATTTTTTAGTAAGCGCTAATCCAATCCCACTGGCGGCTCCGGTAATCACTGCGACCTTGCCGCTAAAATCTTTCATCTATTTTTCCTTTTTTTTGACCGATGTCGCGTCGCCTAAAGATGATTAACTATTGTGAGATCCATCACAAAGAGGTGCATTTCGGGTCGCTTTACAACCGCAAAAATAGACTGTTTTTGATGTCTCGGCAGTATATTTCAAAGGCAGAAAGTCGGTGTCCGCATGTGAGCCGTCACAAAAAGGCTGCTTCTGACTTTTGCCGCAAGCACACCAGTAATAAGACTTACCCGCTTCTACTTCTGTACCAAAAGGTGTGTCTGCTGCTCGCACAGGGTCTGACATGTTGATTCTCCAGATGTCGTGGTTATTTGAGTAAACGTTATTGTTAGTCTTTTCGCCAGACAGACAGCTGACTGACGATATATTCATACTTTCTGCGATGCTCTCTGATCATAAAGGGCAAGTCTTCTTCGTGTAGTTGTGTGAAGCCCGGTAAAAGTTTTGCAAGTTTGGCAAGCGTTTCCTCACTTGAGGCGCCATCCAAAAACAAAGAGGGGTCAGTATATTGTTCCATCCAAGTGTTCGGGGAGGCAAATACCAACACGCCGCCTTTACGAATATAGGTATCGTCGGTCGTGAATTGTGCCAAGCACGCGGCCGGTGTGGTTAATCGACACATGAGGTTGCTAAGCAGTATCGCGTCGTATGGGCCGTTTTCTGCAAGTTTATCAATAGCCGCAAGATTCATGGCGTCGCCAACGACAAAATCTATCTGGTCTCTGTCTATCTCATCCGATACGTTCGCCACCAGCGGTGTTGTAAATAGTCCCGTCTCTATGCGTTTATAGTCGAGCCTGCCGTCAGACTTCAAAACATTGGCGGCGTCGATAAATGCCTGACTGAAGTCTAGCCCTGTGACCTGCGCAAAGGTTCTACCGAGGTCGAAGGTTGTTCTGCCCACGGCACAGCCAAGATCGAGTGCACGACCTTTTGCGCTAGCGTGTTCTTCCATCAGCTCAACGGTTCTTTCCATTAAGTTCATGTGGCCAGGATGACCGATCCGCTCTGTGATAGCCTCGTCGCGCTGTTCCTCATCAGATCCCCAGTGGAACAACATGTACTGATCAACCAGCTGCGAGGTCTCGTATTTCTTACCGCCGTCGTTCTCTGTTCCATCGCTGGTTACAAGGCGGAAACCTGCGTGTTGAAAGAAGTGCGGGCGAAAGTGAAAGCGTGACCAAATGCTTGCCTCATCTCCGGTACTGATGAATGAGCCACCCAGTATCATCTGGTGTTCATCGTCATAACAGGGGGTAGAGAAGTCCGTGTAATAAGGGTGAATTTTGAACTCATTTAAGGGATGGAATGCGTCTTCGCACCATTGCCAGACATTTCCCATGACGTCATGAAACCCTGTCGAACTAGGTTCGTTAGCATCGACCGGACTTTCACTGCCAAACCTCAGGTTCAGGTTGTATGCTTTTGACCCGACGTCGTGCATGACGGCATCAGCTGTTGTCGACCCGTCTGCAGTGGGCTGCCATTGCTGTTGGTCCGGTATGTCTATGCCACGTATATTCAAATACTCAGCTTCGTTGGGTAGCCTAAATGTCTGGCCCGGATTCTGCTCGTTTAGCCATGCACAGTAAGCTTTGGCCTCGTAATAGTTGACGACCGCAGGCCAATTCCATTGCATCGGTTCAATCGAAAAAATTGTCCGCAGTTTGTATCGATGAGAGCCGGATGGGCCATCTTGCACCCAAAATGTTGGCCATTTGGCATTCCTGAATCGTCGCCATCCCCAACCAGCTTCGCTCCAATAACTTTCGTTTTCGTAACCACCTTCTTTCACAAACCGATGGTATTCCGCATTGCTGACGAGAAATTTGCTCGCCTGCAAGCTGTTCGTTTCTCGAGAGTCTCGTCCGTATTCGTTGTCCCAGCCAAAACTTGGCCAATCTCTTGGTTTACCAAGGTTAATGTGATCACCCGCAACTTGTATAAGCGGGTTCTCGTCGGGTACAGGGGCGGGGCGGGCAGCATTTTCAATACCCTGAAATTCAGGCCAGTGTGCAGGCTTGGTGACATGCTCAATTGGAAGTTCCCTGATTAGCACGCTGGAGGTTTCGAGATGGATACGTTCATGTTCACAGCCCATGGCAATCGACCATGCCGGTGAATCCATCGTAATTGCCTCATCCAATGCGGGGTGGTGGCGTATAACATCTATCATCAAGTCGTAAATCACTTGACGATAATCGCGCACATCATCCATGCAGGGCCAGATGTCGGGTTGACCTTCATGGAGGTCGTCCCACCCCATTTCGTCCACACCGGCTTCAAAAAGGAGCTCGTAAGCTTGGTTAACCGGCTCATCGATGAGTCCGCTAACCAACAGCTTATTCGCGTAGAAACAAGCGGGATGTGCGTAATAGAAAACCAGCGGATGTCGTGTCTTGTGGTAGGGGGGAAGGAAATACACATCGTCACTGTTCAGAGAAGAAAACAGAAGTTCTGTGAGAGCCCAAGTATTCTTGAAATACTCGAGAACAGCCTGTCTGCCAGCGTTCAAATTAAGGAGAGGTAACGAAGGCGAATCGTTGTTCGCCGGATTTGAAACACAATCGTCGCTGATCGCATTTGTTGTGTTGTTTTCAGTGGTTTTAATTTTAGTACTTTCTGGCCGCATTGAATGAATGGCTCCGTTTTCTATCACTTTTATGCTGTAAAGCTTCAACAAGGACAGTAACATTCCTGCCTTGATCAATAAACCTGATACCGGACAAAAGGGCTGTTATGCGGTTTTTTAAATACACTGCCTACTTAATTGTAGTCTTATTAGCAATTTCGGCTTTCCTGATATACAAGGGGGATTTGCCAGCGGAAGTGGTTGACGCAAAATATACCAGTGAGCAATCGCGCTTTCTGGATGTGGCGTCAGGTGCGCGTATTCACTACCGGGATGAGGGTAATCGAACAGGTCTGCCCCTCGTGCTTATCCACGGATCAAATGCCTCGCTGCACACGTGGGAACCTTGGATTCAACGACTGGGAAATGAGTTCCGCGTTATTACGCTTGATCTTCCCGGCCATGGTCTAACCGGTCGGGTACCCGGTGATGATTATTCCGCAACAGCGTTTATAGAGACGATTAACGCGGTGGTTAATCACCTTGACGTGGATTCGTTTGTCCTCGGTGGAAACTCTATGGGTGGCGGTGCGACTTGGCGATATACCCTAGCGTATCCTGAAAAGGTAAGCGCAATGATTTTGATTGACGCGTCTGGGTTACCGCAGTGGCGTCGCGAGCGTGTTGAGCCGGCCGATGGTGAAGATGAGCGCAGGCCGTTGGCATTCACGCTGCTATCGAAACCTTGGTTTCGTGCCATTGCACGATACATCGATCCCTATCAACTCGCTGAGCAGGGTGTGCGTTCCTCTTACAACAACTCTCCTGTGGTCGATCAAGCGCTGATAGACAGGTACTATGAACTTTCGATCCGCGAAGGTACTCGAGACGCAACTCTCTCGAGATTTTCTGGCAATTCTTGGGGTAAAGGCGAAGCAATTGATCTTTCCGTTCTTACACAGCCAACCCTTGTTATGTGGGGCGCTGAAGATGGTCTAATACCCGTTAGTGTGGCGGATCAGTTCGAAAAGGTTTTGCCGAACGCGTCAAAGGTAATTTACGAAGACGTGGGCCACATTCCTATGGAAGAGCACCCGGAAGTGTCCGCGGATGATGTCAGGACATTCTTGAAAAGTCTTTAGATTTGGCATTGGGCTCGCTATCGCAGGCCGTATACTTGCGAGGAAATTGCCCGTTGTACCCTGGATATTCAATGGAATGTCGATGATATATTGGCCAACCGTCCAGCACTGTCGCGCTGGCACGCTGATTTTGCGGACGAGTTCGCACGCTATATGAAAACCTTCGGAGACTGGAGAAAGCAGTGGCCGACAGCGAACGTCTAGAGATTAGCTTCTCAGGCGGACACTGTCAGCAGACCAGCAGATGGCATCAAGCCTTCAGTGTTGCCGGGCCAAATGCCGGTGATCGATTTTCGAAGTTTGCTTTGATTGCTTCAAGTTGGTTTTCAGTGCCAACAAGCGTTGTTTGCATTTTTGACTCCATTTTTAGACCAGTGGCTTCGTCTGCGTGCCATGACTCTTCGAACAATTTCTTGCCAAACCTGATTGCGTCCGGGCTTTTGCCTGCAATCTCTTTTGCTAGCGCCATTGCTGCAGCAAACGGGTCCTCTGCTACCCTGGTGACAAGCCCTAGGTCGCTTGCCTCCTGACCACTAAGGATGCGTCCGCTGAAGGTCAGTTCTTTTGCGACATCAATGGGCATCAAATCCCTCAGTGTTTGGGTAATGCTCATGTCGGGGATCAACCCCCATTTTATTTCCATCACTGACATTTTTGCGTCTGGTGCGGCGATTCGGATATCTGCGCCAAGCGCAACTTGTAAGCCGCCGCCGTAGGATACGCCATGTATCGCGGCGATAACGGGGACTGGTAATCGCTTCCAAACGTATGCTGGTCGCTGGGCATTGTTTGCTGGCCCATCATCAAACGACTGAAGGTTATCGGCGCTTTGATCATCCTTGCGGTCTGACATGCCTTGAAAGCTTCCCATATCAAGGCCAGCGCAAAAACCGCGACCGTTGCCCGAGAGCACAACTGCACGAAGTGAATCATTGGTGGCGAGTGTTTCTCCTGCTTCGATGATCGCTTTAAACATTTGTGGGCTAAGTGCATTGTATTTGTCCGGGCGGTTAAGTCTTACATCTGCGATGCCCTCTGAAATTTCGATTGTGACAAGTTCGCTCATTGTGGCGTCTCCATTAAAAAATTGTTTGCCCGTGTAAAGGCCATCGAATGGATGGCCCGTTGCTGAAGTTTAACGCAAGCCGGTACATGAATGATATCGGTGCGGGGTGTCACTCAGACTTGAAAAGATGTATTTTTAGCGTGATGACTTTCAAGGGGTTTTACGACAGTGAACAGAGAATTTAATTCCAAATCTTCCACAGCTTCTATCAGCGCAATAGAACCTGTTACCGGAGCCAATGGGCAAATCGCCCATCCTGAGCATGTGGCCCATTCAGAACGCCTGGAACGTAAACTTTATCAAGTGCGCGAGAATGTCTGGTGTATGGTTGGCAATGGACTCTCTAATCAGTCTTTCGTCGAAGGACCTGAGGGCCTGATCTGTATCGATACCGGTGAATGCGTCGAAGAGATGCAGAGCGCGTTGGATGAGGTTAGGAAATTTACCCAAGCGCCCGTAGTTGCTTGCCTCTATACACACTTTCACTATGTGAATGGCACTACAGCCTTGTACAGCGAATTGCCTGAGGGTTTAAGTGCGGATGCTCTGCCTATTTACGGTCACCAGGGCATTAAAGGAAATATTGCTCGTTACGGCGGGGAAGTTGGGCCTCGTATCACGCGGGGGTTGGTTTCACAGTTTGCGATTTCGATGCCAACCGAGGCGATCGACGGGTGTGTGAACGTAGGTTTAGGTAACTTTTTCCGGAATAGTGACCATGCGCCGTTCACACCGGGACATGTGCCTGTAACGCATGAGTTTGATGCCAAGTTGAGTGCAACCATCGCTGGGTTGCAGGTTGAATTTTCATTAGCACCTTCAGATGCAAATGATTCTGCAACGATTTGGTTCCCCTCGCTGGGTGTCTGTATCAACAATTTGGTCTGGCCTGCGTTGTTCAATGTTTTTGCGATTAGGGGTGAAGAGTATCGCGATCCTAGAATATTGTTAGCTGGACTGGATGATATGTCTGAGCTTGGCGCGGACTATCTTCTATGTGCACATGGACCACCCTTGAGTGGTCGTGCTGAAATTGCTGAAGTCATTGTTGATTATCACGATTCGATTCAGTTGCTTTGGGATCAGACCGTTCGAGGGGTCAACAAAGGCCTGAGCCTGGACGAGTTAACCCGGTTTGTTCAGCTGCCTGAGAGATTTAACCGAACTTACTTTACACGCCAGTATTACGGTCTGGTAGAGCATCATGTCAAACAAATTCATGCGGGACTGTTTGGTTGGTTTGACGAGGACGTCGCTAATCTCTTCCCGTTGGCGCCTAAAGATCGGGCGGAAAGAATTGTCGAGGGGTTTGGTGGCCCAGAAAAGGTGTTGTCGATGATGGAAGGCGCCATGAAAGAAAAAGATTATCGTTGGGCGCTGGAGTTAGGTGGCTGGCTAGAAAAAGCAACCGAAGATCAGTTGCATCGTGATGCGCTGGCAAATGTTGTGCGGCATGTCGGGCAACGAACGATGTCAGCGAATATCCGCAACTGGTGTCTGACAAAAGCGTTAGAGCTAGAAGGCACGCTTAACCTAGAACGTTTTCGTCAACACAGATTCAGGGTCGGTGAAGTGCTGGCAAAACCACCAGCGACGTTTGTCAAAGTGCTGAGGGTATTGCTTGATCCAGAAAAAGCAGCTGAAATTGAGATGGAATTAAGATTGAAGTTTGACGATGGATCTAGCACAGGACTCAAAATTCGCCGCGGTGTTGCCATACCCACAGACGGAAGTGCCGCAGATGTTGAAGTGGCAGTTTCCCACGTAGTCTGGGCGAACCTGTTAGGTGGTAAGTTGACGATAGACGCTGCACTTGCCAATGGAGAAATTTTGGTTAACGGCGAACAAACCGCTGTGACAAGGTTTTTTGGTGCTTTTGATCATCCTTCCTTTGGCGCCGAGTGAGTGTCTGTTCAGTCGTGAATTATCCGGCCATGCATGTCATCGATCATGAAACGGGTGCAGAGAGTTTAATGTGATGAAAGCGATGGAAAGTGATGCGCGTCTAATCGTCTATGTTGATGTTAAGAGCCCTTACGCATTTGTAGCGTTAGCGCCAACGTTTGCAATGGAGCAGAGACTGGGTTTTCAATTCGATTGGAGACCTTTGACGCTCGATATACCGAGCTATGCAGGCTCCGCTCGTAAGGAAAAGGGCAAAGTCATCGAAAGTAACCGCAGCCAAAGAAAATGGTTAGGCATAAAATATGCCTATATGGACGCCCGTCGATACGCCGAGAGACAGGGTTACAACCTGTATGGCACCGAGAAGATTTGGGATTCAAGTCTGGCAAACATTGGCATTTTGTGGGTGGCGCGCCATGATCGAGACAGGCTTAAGGCCTATTTTGATGCGGTGTATCCGTTGTTCTGGCGAAGAGAATTGGATATCGAGAACGTCGAAGTGGTGTGCCAGTGTTTAACCAATGCGGGCATCGTCACAGAAGGTTTTCAGGTTTTTTGTGAAACCGAAGGGCGGGTACTTCACGACCAGCTTCAGTCGCAATTGCACCCCAGTGGCATATATGGCGTACCAACCTATGTGTTCGAAGACGAAGTGCTGTTCGGAAGAGAGCATTTGCCTTACATAGAATGGCGATTGAGTGGTTGCGTTGGTGCTGCGCCAGATATTAGCAACGCATTATGAAGTTTCTTACCGTCTTCATCGATTTCAAATCCGCCGCTGCGTATCTAGCGATGGACGCGACGCTAAAACTGATTCAAGCCGGGGACGTCCAGGTCATATGGAAGCCCTATGAGGTTCGAGCACAAGCAATAGCGGATAAAAAACAAATAGAAACGGTGACTGAGTCCCACCTCCGGGTCCGCGCCACTCAGCGTCAACAGACACATCTAAAATATGCAGCTATTCAGGGAAAAACCATCATTTTTCAAAAAGAGCCAAAAGGCTCGGGCGCTGCGTTAACGGCGCTTGCCCAGTTTGATGGCGATCCTGTTGAATATATACGAGCGGCATTTTTAGCTTACTGGCAAGATGGTTTGGACCTCGACGATCCGGAAACAGTGAAAGCGATTTTGAATCAATGCGGTGTCGATTCGAACAGCATTTCTTTTGATCAAAAAGGCAAAGATCTTCTTGTGGCGCAGCAAATCGAGGCAGAAGAGCAGGGAGTATTCGACACACCGATGTATGTTGTCGGTAGTGAACGTTTTTTGGGACGCGAACAACTGCCTTGGATTGAAGCTTTGCTTGAAAATAGTTTGTAGGAATACATGTGGTCGAGGCATTACCGGTCTCGCGGTGTCTTACTGGACGCCTGTCAATCGTCAGAATCTGAGGCTGCTGAGGTTGGTCCTGCGCCGCGCGCGCCTGCTCGCATATCCATGAGCCCGCCATCGATCCTCATGTGCTGCCCTGTCACGAATGAAGATTCATCTGATGCAAGAAAGCAGGCCATATTGGCAATGTCTGAAGCTTCTCCAGATCGTTTGATTGGATGCATGTCGGCAAGTAAAGGGCGCATAATATCTGCGGTTGGCTCGTTGCTTTGACCTTCCGGGTCTATCATGGGCTTAAATATGGGTGTGGCAATTCCCCCGGGGCAAATGCAGTTGGCTCTGACGTTAAAGGCCGCAAGTTCATGAGCGATTGACCGGGTATATCCGATGACAGCCGCCTTGATGCCAGAATAGACATGGGGTCCGTAACCACCCTGTATGCCCGCGACACTGGCTGTACTGATGATTGATCCAGCGCCTTGGGCTTTCATCACTTTGGCTGCATGTTTTGCGCCCAGTACAACGCCGGTAAACATGACGCCTATCGTTGTGTCGTACGCCTCTCCGAGTTCGATAGTATCAACATCCCCGGATACACCGCCAAAGCCAGCATTGTTGAAAATGGTATCTAATCTGCCGAAATGTGACAGCGTCAGGTCGACAAGTGCTTTTACGTCAGCCTCGTTAGACACATCTGTGTGTTGATAGAGGACCGATGCTCCCAGTTCGGTTTGCAGCGCAATACCGGCCTCGTCTTGAACATCGGCGATAACAACACTCGCGCCTTCTGTGAGAAACTTTCTGACCGTTCCCTCGCCAATGCCACTCGCGCCACCGGTGATGATTGCCACTTTGCCTGCTAATCGCACCTTTAATCCCCCCTCAAAATTTTTATCGTTACACATCCAAGCACGTCTGAAAAGCACTTGTCAGAGAAGATGAAGTTAATCAATGTTTAATCCGAGAGTCAGTCTATCTTGCGCGATGATTTGGTCGGCATTGTCAATCAGTTCATCAAGATTATGCTGGCCCGCGTGGATAAATCTGCCGGTCAGAATGTCGGCTTTGCCCGAGGCGAGTGCGAGAACAAGGGCTTCACACTTTGCGATTGGCGTCCATTGCTCCTTTGGTATGCCACTGAACTTTGGTTGGCTGGTCAAATCTGTTGCAACAAGCCCCGGGCTTACTGTAAAGATGTAGACGCCAAAATCTTTTGCCGCAGCAGCAAAACACGTGCTCATTCGCAAGAGAGCGACCTTGCTGACAGCATAGGCTGACGAGCTCGGGTTAGGTGTTGCGCTTATCATGCTGCCGATGTCGATAATCCGACCGGTGCGCTGTTTTGTCATGTGCCTCAATGCGGCATGTGAACACAGGTAAGCGCCACGAACATTAACTTTCTGAACCTGCCACCACTCGTCTGGATCTTGCTCCCACGGTAAACAAGCGTCAGTATCAATCCCCGCGTTGTTGATCAATAGATCGAGCTGTCCATGTTTTTGTACAACTGAGTTTATGACATTTCGAACCTGTACGGAGTTCGTGACGTCCATTTGAAAAGTCTCACTAAGACCACCGGCAGCTGCGATAATATCTTCAAGATGTTCTAGGCTGTCTGGATCGCGTGCAGTAATAATCGTACGAGCGCCAGCGCCGGCTATTGTTGTTGCGAGTGCTTTGCCGATCCCGCGATTGGCACCGGTGATTAGTGCGGTCTGTCCGGCTAAAATTCCTTTTTTCATGGTAAGTGTCTGCATTAACGTTCGTGGGGTCTTTGTTCGGTTGCCACGTCATTCGGTCGGCGGTAACGCGAATAAATTTGTTTTCTATCCGTGCTCAGATGACAGCGGTGCGTGTCATTGAAAATGTCGCAATCAAACAACTCTGTTCGAAATAACGTCTAAAAAATATCGAGATCGTTGGCAAGTATAACCTCACCATCCCAAGCTGCACGTATCTCCTCGACGACTTTTTGTTCCGGAGCGCCAAAATGAAGTCCATGGTACAGAACGAGTTTCGTTGGTTGCGCAACGTGCGCGATTTTGGCGAGATTAGAGGACGTTGTGTGTGCGCTGTTGTGATAACGTTGCCAGAATATTGAACGTTCTCCAAGACCTGTTTCACTGACAACCTCATGAAAAAGAATGTCTGCTCCGACAGCTTTTTGCACTAGTTTTTCTGAAAAAGCGGTGTCACCCGATATCACGATACTTTTATCCGGCGTGGTAATTTTGTACCCGTAGGCAGGCGTGACGTGCCCATGATTGACATTAAATGCTTCGATGGTAAGGCCGTCTTTTTCAAAAACGATGCCCTCTGATATTTCTGTCGCCAAGACTTTGTAGCCCTGCGGGTTCGGCACTGGCTGATTGCCGCTGGTTCTCAGGTCTACGTCAGGTGCCATAAGTTGAGCGAGTGCCTTCGTCATATCTGCAAGACCAGTGGGGCCAAATGCCAGCAGACCGTCTCTGCGGCGCCACCACATTGTGTAGGCAAGCTCAACCAAATCCATGGTGTGATCGCTGTGTAAATGTGTCAAAAACACACAGCAGATTTGTGACGGGTACAGTGCTGGAATGTTATGTCGATATCGAGCTTTCGTCGCATTGCGTATTGCGCCTGCACCTACATCGAAAAGATAAGCTTCACCCTGATATATCACGGCAAGACTTGCGCTCGCGCGATTCGCGTCTGGGATGGGGGTGCCTGACCCGAGTACTACAATTTTAGTGGGGTGCGAAAGCTCTTCCTTTAACGGCCCGTTTCTTGGTTCGTTGCGGGCGCCGATGACGAGAGAGCGGTTCACTATCTCAATTTGCGCCTGAGAATTAATTCTTGGGCCCGAGCTATCTGAATCTACCGTGGATGCTGAACAAGCGTTAAGCAGGGCGAGGCAACACACAAACATAATGCTCCCACAACGATCAGCTACGATTTCAATACTCATATGAAGCTAAATTGACTTGGCGAATGCGAGCGCATCCCACTCCTCAAGTGCATGTTGCGTGCGGAAGAACAGCGCGTCACGCCAGTCTACCCCAAGATCACCACACTCTTTTTCAAAGATAGCAATGTCTGTGCTGACAGAGGCGATACACATGATCATCTGGCTAACGATCAAGCCCATGCGATAATCATTTTCGAGCTGCTCCATCGTGTAGTCCTGTACCCCATAGGACAGAAGTTGTTGGTGGTATTTGCGAAGAAGATCTGCTTCATTAGCTTGCCGATCAGGCGTCGTCATACACATGCCGGTCATTCGAGCAAAATCCCAAGCACCCTGAGCAACAAAAGGAAATTGCCAGTCGATTACTGCAAAATTGCCGCCTTCGGTTGTGGGGAAAAACATTTGTTTTGCGTGATAGTCGCCGTGCACAAAGGTCAGGGGGCGCGATGAAATATAGTTGATCACTTTTGGGATTTTACTGCTGAGCACTTGCATAATTTCAGCTGTAGTGTCGGCCTGTTCAAATAGCAATTGGAGCGCTGGCGCGCTGGCACTAGCGCCGCCTATAGCAGCTGTATAAAAGTCGTAATTATCGTTTTGAACCATCCAGTCCTTTTGCTTGAGGACGGGGTCATTCCACCATTTTGCGTGAAACGCTGGCAGTTGATCTAAGGCAATCATGGCCTGCGAAGCGGTGATTGCCCAAGAAGGAGATTCCGCCGGGGCCAGATCCTGCATAAGTATTACGCAATGCTGGTTTTCGGGATCATGGTCGGCGTACAGGCATTCAGGCGTTGCAATGCCAACATCGGGAAATTCCCTGTAGAAAGAAGTCTCTCTGCGATACTGGTCGTAGTTTGCGATGATTTGTTCCAGTACCATCGGATTTCTGGATGCGACCTTAGCCACCATCTTCTTCGGTAATGCCGAACCAGAGTTTTTGTAAATAACATCAAGCAAAATGATTTCAGCGGTTTGTCCTGGGATTTCGGAATCAACTGCTTCGCAATCGATTATCTCATCGTTACCCAGCTTTCCCCAATCAGATAAGGCCGCGTTTAACCAATCGGTAGTAAAATCTTGTCTTTCTTTTGGGATTTTCATATCGACCTCTTTTGTTATTTTTCGTGATCGACAACATAGTAAAGCCTTTCGCTGATAAGGCATAGAGTAAGAGGGTTTTTTGATTAGCATCAATGCACCTTGCGTTTTTTAGGTTCAGTCTGCGTAGCATGAGCAATATTTTTGTCTACGCAGCCCAAATTCGGGATTTTTCGGTAGATGTAGCATGTCGCGGTACCGAAAAAGGTGTCTCTAAAATCCGATGTTTCAGGAGCTAAAGATGTCGTTGAGCAGTGTGAGCGATTATGGAACAGGCAACGCTAACGATTGTCATAAAACAGGCAAAGGCCCCAAAGTCGTCTTTGATCTGAGTGTCCAAAGTGAGCAAATTCCTTGGAATAAGGACGGCAACTATCCTTACAAAGAAAAGATGGATGTGCTGGACTACGAAACACAAAAGCATGCGCTGCAGATTGAGTTGCTTAAAATGCAGGGTTGGGTAAAAGATACTAACCAGAGAGTTGTGGTGCTGTTTGAGGGAAGAGATGCTGCCGGAAAAGGCGGTACAATCAAACGGTTTATGGAGCACCTGAACCCAAGAGGTGCAAATGTTGTAGCGCTAGAAAAACCCAATGCTAAGGAACGCACTCAGTGGTATTTTCAGCGCTACATACAACAGCTGCCAAGCAAAGGCGAAATCATTTTTTTTGATCGCTCTTGGTACAACCGTGCCGGTGTAGAAAGGGTCATGGATTTTTGCTCAAATCAGGAGTATTTCGAGTTTCTACGTCAGGTGCCCGAGCTTGAAAGAATGCTGGTAAATAGCGGGATCAAGCTGTTCAAATACTGGTTCTCGGTAGATAGGCTGGAGCAATTCAGACGTTTCAAATCTCGCCAAGTCGACCCTCTCAAACAGTGGAAGCTTAGTCCGGTAGATACGGCGTCTCTGTTGCGTTGGGATGAGTATAGTGCAGCAAAAGAGTCGATGATGTTCCATACGGATACGAAGGATGCGCCCTGGACCATCGTGCGTTCAGATGACAAAAAACGAGGGCGCATCAATTGCATGCGACACTTCTTGTCTCACTTGGACTACCCAAAGAAAAATACATCGATCGTTTATTCCGCCGATCCAAAAGTGGTTACCTCGGCGAATGGCGCAGTCTAACAATGTAAAGCCGTCAGCTATCATTAATGGTCGTTCGCTCGAAGTTCAAATTATATCGAAGTGAAACAGTGTGAAAAACGTGACAAATAACAAACACAGGGCGCCGTAAAATTATTGTGGCGAGTCGGCTCTGGCATACCGAAAAGGCCTTGCAAGTTTTGTCGATGCTGTTTGAATGTTTGTACCAGCCGACGACCGGCGTTGACAATATTCCCTTGATTCGCTTTAGTCTTTTTCGTGGGTCGAGGCTTACGGAGAGCGACCAGAGCGCAAATATATATACGCGTAGTTAGACAAGTTCCTGTATTGTTCTGTGAGTATAAAGGGAGTGGCAACTACTGTTAATTTTAGTTACTGCGCAAAAAGTTTAGTGCTGTAAGTGCACCTCGTAAGGTAAGCAGTTGTAAATTAAAAAGTCATTATCTGTCAGGACAACAAATGAAGCGTTTCACCTACACATCGGAAATTGATCAGTGGCCAATCACTGCATACCGCTGGCCGTTGACGGGGTCCCTCGCCACGGTAGTGATTTCCCATGGGCTTGCCGAGCATGCGAAACGATACGATCGGCTCGCCCAGTTGCTGAATGTGTCGGGGTTTAATGTTTATGCAATGGACCATCGCGCTCATGGTGAAACTTCCGGTCCGGCGGGGCTAGGTGACTTTGGTGATGGCGGGTGGGATGCTTTGATCGACGACATCGATCAATTGATTGACATCTGTCGTAGAGACTCGCCTGATACACCCGTGTTTCTCTTGGGGCACAGTATGGGCGCTGCAGCGGCGCAGCAACTTGTACAGCGGAGTTCAGAAAAGCTTCTTGGTCTTGTTATGTCGGGTACTACCCTGAGAAATTCCGGAGAAGAAATCCCTGAGTACAACGCGGGTTTTGAGCCTGTGCGCACACCATATGATTGGTTAAGCCGAGATCAAGCCGAAGTTGACCGCTATATAAGCGACCCGCTATGCGGGTTCGAAGGGCAAAATATTCGAAATGGAATGGACCGAACAGATCCGAGAAGAGTTGACCGAGGGCGACTCCGTATGATCCGCGGTGATCTGCCAGTATTGTTGATTGCTGGTGATGCGGATTCTGTGAACGATCAACTCAGAGGCATTGATTATCTAGAATCCTGTTGGCGAGAAGCTGGTATTGAGAATATCGATCGACAGATTTATGTTGGTGGGCGTCACGAAATGTTTAACGAGACGAACAGAGATGAAGTCTGTGAAAACATGATTGTTTGGTTAAAAAAAATAGTGAGCGACGAGGCATAGTCAAACATCCCGTCAAAGTCGGCGTGGAGACTTAGCCTAAGTCAAAAAAAACCCCAACGAATAGTTGAGGTTTTTTTCCTGTTAAAAACAGTCAGACTTGCGTCGTGTATGTGCGTTACAGCATAAACTTAACAGAGCCATAAACGCGGCGACCTCGAATGTCGAAAGTCGACAAGTCAGTACCGTTTTGGTTCTTCAGTCTCGGCAAATCTGCTTCGAACAAATCGATCGCACCCAGTGAAATGATGAGCGCAGAATCGTTTAAGTCCATCGTATAACTGTAGTTAAAGTCAAACGAATAGTAAGCGTCGATTTGGCCGTCTCCGATCCGATTATTAACAGACGCATTGTCTTCGTAGCCGCCTACAAAGCGCATGTTGAAGCGAGCTGCGTGTGAGTCCTTCAGATAGCTTACACCCACATTACCCTTAAGGTCTGGCATGGAGCGAGACAGACGTTTATTGGGATCATTGTTTGTAAATCCAGCGGCATCAAAGTCAGCCTGTCCACCGGGAAAATCAGAAACTAAGAACTCTCGAACGTAGTTCAACCGACCATCGACAACAAACGCGCCCATGTCGGTATCCCAAAGGTAGCTGAAGTTAGCATCGATACCGTCTGTTTCGAGTTTACCTGCATTAATACCGCCGCTTGCAATGATCTGAAGATCTCGCGAAGAGTCAACGCGTCGGGTAATGGCACCTTCCAAAAAGGCGGAGTTGCCTCCGCCGATAGCGTATGCAGCAGGGTTGACCTGGCATGCTTCAGCTCTTCCGCCTTGGTCAAGGTTGAACTCGGCTGCAGTTGGATCGCAAGCCGCGCCAAACCCAGCTTGTCCTGGTACGGCAACGACAAAGTCACCAGCGGCGAGTGCCGCGTTGAATAACGCGAGTTCTTCACCCAGTAGTGATTGCGTTGGAACGTCAATGATCTTGTCAGTGAAGTTGATAACGTAGTAATCCAAGCCGACTGTCAAACCTTCAAGTGGACCGTCTGTTGGTGACCAGATAGCGCCGAAGTTGTAGGTGGTTGCCTCTTCCGGTTGCAGAGTGGGCGTTGCCTTTCCTTCTTTGACGATGATGATGGTGGGAATGTCGGTGCCAGTTGGGAAGCCACATCGCCCTGTTCGAACACAGTTAGGTCCAGCGGCGTTGGTGCCTTCACCGAGTACATCGATGACACCAAATTCAAGACTAAATCCCGTGCCTTCTTCGATTTGTGCTAACCCCGGACCGCGGAATGAGCTACTGGCTGAGCTACGCAATGTAAGTGAGTCAGTTGCTTGCCAACGAATACCAATTTTTGGATCAAAAGTTGAGCCAATGTTTGAACCATAATCTTCGTAACGTCCGGCGAGCTGAACGTCAATGTTTTCTGATAGTGGAATCTGGAACTCAACAAATGCAGCCGAAATGCTCCGTTCTGCATCAAAGTTTTTGTTCTCGGAAAGTCCAGCAACAGATTCTTTGTTGCTTAATATACCGAAGCTGTTCACGGCACCAATCGTCTGAGGATTCACCGTGGTCTTGCGACTTTCAGTTCTGTGCTGCAAACCAAATGCCATCGACAGAGGACCTGCACTCATGTCAAAAAGTTCACCAGCCATGACGAAGTCAATCGCAGTCAGTTCCGTCTCTGAACGTTGAGCGCTATTCATCTCAACTTCTAGCCATTGCAACAGTTCCTCAGAATTAGGTGTGGTTGCTCTGGTGAGATAAGGGTTAAAAAAGTGACAGCCCTGGGCTGCATCGCCTCGATTGCTGCTACCAAGCGCGACAACAACATTATCCGGATTGATAAAAGGTTGACCTGGAAGGCCACCCATCAACGCCTCCAGTGTGCTCTCTAGTGCGCCGACGGCACCTGCCCCACCAGCTGCAGAGTTAATGACTCCATCAGCACCTGCAACTAGACCGCGAGCGAAAGGATTGTTGATGTCTCCATCGGGCGTACAGCTTGGGCCACCTAAACCATAGTGCGCCAATTCTAGTCGGTCGCTATCTAGGCCGAGGAAGTGAGTAGAGAACTCAGAATCACCTTGTGTGTAGGAGATGTCGTAGTTCCAAGGCTTATCTGCTATCTCGATGTCGCCCCGTAAGCCGAGCTGAACTCTGGTTGTTGTTTGTTCGTTGCGAGAGTCAAAAGTCCGATCCGCATCAATTCCAGGGACTCGAACCGTATAGTCAACGAGGTCCAGCGGCAAGATAAAGTTTGGAGCTGCTGCAGCTGGAAAACCAAGACCGGCCGCAACCACTTCAGCAGTGGCCAGATCAGGAATGGTGCTGCCTCCTAACAATATATTGGAGGGGTCGTTCGCTGGGCTTGAGCCGATGCCAAATGGAACCAGAGCGTTGAGCAGGCCTGGTAGCGCATATTTCGGCTCAATTGGACCGTTGTAGACAGGCCGCTCTGAGCCGCTTCTGGAATCCAGCCATGAAAGCTGACCATAAACCTCAGCTGCTTCGGAAAATGAATGCGAGAATGTCGCCATAACGCTGCTGCGTTCCTGTTCTGGAATTAGCAGCTCAGTATCACTACCATTTCTGTTACATGCATTGGGTGCAGAGCCGAAACCGTTATTAACGAAATAGTTTTCGAATCCTGCGCCACCACACTGTGAATCAGGACCGTTAAAAGAAATGCTGTTAACGATCGTGTCGTTTTGCAGCGGATATATATCGTTGGTAAGGTCTCTTCGGTCTTTTGACTGCAAAAGTCCGCGATCAAAATGTTCGCCACCAATTACAAAGTGGGTGTCACCACTTTCGCTTCCCCAGCCAAAAATAGCACCGAGTGTTGCATCATCTTGCGAGCCTGTTGATGTTTGCTGAAATTTTCCGGAAATCTCAAAACCTTCAAATTCGGACCGAGTAATAAAGTTAACGACGCCGGCGATAGCATCAGAGCCATAGCTAGCTGATCCCCCATCTTTAAGCACTTCAACTCGCTGAACCATTGTGATCGGTATCGAGTTTACGTCGACGAATCTGTCACCGTCAGCGAGTTTTTGCCCTGCATAGGGCAGTCGTTTTCCGTCCATCAGCACAAGTGTTGCTGTTGGTCCGACGCCGCGCAGGTTGACGTTGGCTAATCCAGAACCTGAGTTGCCGTTAAATCTGGTTTCATTCTGTGGTGCTGTGTCACTTCCGGAGGCGATCTCGAGATTGCGAATCATCTCAGAGACATCCGATACCCCAGATATAACAATGTCTTCACGCTGTAACGTTTGCACCGGAGAAGGTGCATCTCCCGGTGTGCCTTTGATGTAGGAACCTGTAACAATAACTTGTTCCATTTCTCCTTCGGCGCCAAACAGTGTGGGACTAAACGTGGTTAATCCCAGTAGAAAAGCTGCCTCGGTAATCTTCTTGAGTTGCCTCATGGTATACCCCTAATATTAAACTGGTTCAAATGGCCATAAAACTTTCATTGGCCACATCAAGCGAACGCATCTTTCTTTTTATTTGTAACTTTTTGTAAAGAGCTTCTGCTTCGCATTGAAACATTTTGTTTAATGTTTAGCATCAATTTTTCAAGGCGAAAATCGAACTAAATTGGACACAAAACGAGCATTTCAGAACCTGTTTTTTGACGACGACTTTAGGGTTTGAGTTTTTTGCTGAGAATGAGAATTGTTTGCTTTTGTTTGAGCGATTTGTACCCCCTAGCATCGTCTTCATTCTCTGCTTGAGTAATTCGCGACGAGCCTAGAGTGGTTAAATACTTAACTCAAGTTGTCGTGGCACTGATAAACATTTAGTGTAAGCCCGGTACGAATATATTGGTGCAGTCAGGGCCTTAATACAGGATAAAATATGTCTGATGAAAATGTGGTTATTACTCAACGGCACGAGGGTTGGGCAGAGTTAATATTGAATAGGCCAGCGCGCAGAAACGCGATGATTGCGCCCATGAGTGTTGCCTTGACATCGGCATTAACCGCTTTAGCACAGGATGATGAAGTGCAATGTGTTTTGCTTCGCGGTGCAGATGGTTATTTTTGCTCAGGCGTCGATCTTAAGGCGCTGCAAGCCGATCCTCCCCCGCCCTGGCGCGATCAACAGTTCAGTAGCTGGCGTGAATTGCACATTTGTCTGTTTCAATTCCCGAAGCCAATCATCGGTGCATTTGAAAAATTTGGCATTAATGCCGGTGCCGCATTGGCGATGGCCTGTGATTTGCTCGTAAGCGGAGAGACGGCGTTCCTTCAGGTGGGTGAAATACAACAGGGGTCAGGTGTTCCCATGAATGCTGCCTGGTCGCGAATTAAGATGACAGAACAAGTTTTTGCCCGCTTGGCGTTTATGGGAGACCGGGTGTCCGGTCCAGAGCTAGTGCGCCTCGGATTAGCGATGGAATGCGTTGCTGACGATATGGTCGTCAAGCGTTGTTATGAAATCGCGACAAGAATCGCTTCTTTTCCTGAGGGGGCCGCGTCCACGGTAAAGAGTAGTATTGTAGGTCAACGCGGCATAGACGATGTTGATGCCTATTTTTCGAAGGGTGGTGCTTCCACGGCTCTGCTGACAGCAGGCAAGGTTCAATAGGTAATGTATAACGAGGGGAGGTTATAACCCCAAAACAGCCTTGGCGATGATATTGTGCTGAACCTCGCTGGAACCGCCAGCAATTGTGTAGCCTCTGTGGTGATACATTCTGCTCGCAACCATGTCGCTGTATATCGTGCCCACTGGTCCGGCACCATCAGCGCGCATCTGTGAATCGAGCGGCAGACCGTACATGGCAATTGCTTCAAACATTAGAGAATCCATGGCTTGTACCAGTTGGCTCCCCTTCAGTTTCAGCATTGACACCTCAGCGCCAATACTGCCCCCTGCATCGAACTTCGAAAGATATCTAAGCGCTGTTGCATCCAATGCTTGAAGGCGAATTTCAAGCGAGGCCAGTTTTTGCCAAAAACTGTCGTCGAATTCGATACCACGTTTCTGTTCCTCTCGGGTGATGTCGAAAACTTTGCTTAGTAGTCTTCGGTTCTCTGCTACGCGGGACACTTGAAGTCTCTCATTACCGAGCAGATTCTTAGCGACGGTCCAGCCCTTATTTTCGTCACCGAGGCGATTTGTTTTTGGTACAACGACATCATCAAAAAACACCTGGTTCCACAGGCGAACGCCATTGAACGCAAGTAGCGGTTCAACGGTAATGCCAGGCGTGTCCATATCGATGAGTAGAAAACTAATTCCAAGCTGCGGTTTTGCTTCGGTATCAGTCTTTACAAGGACAAAAATATGGTCCGCGTGCTCAGCCGCACTAGTCCATATTTTTGACCCATTGACGACATAATTGTCACCATCAGCTTTCGCCGTGGTGCGAAGCGATGCCAAGTCTGAGCCCGCCTGAGGTTCTGAATAACCTTGGCACCATGACATCTCAGCATTGAGAATTTTCGGCAAGTATTTGTCTTTTTGTTCGTCGGAGCCGTACTTGATTATTGCCGGTCCGACCATGCTAAAACCAAATCCCTGTAACTCCGGTGCGTGAGCAGCGCGCAATTCAATATCAAATAGGTGTCGCCTAACCGCAGACCATTGCGCGCCGCCAACTTCTACTGGCCAATGCGGCGCGGCCCAGCCTTTCTTATTTAAAACGCGGGTCCATGCATCTGTTTCTGATTTTTCTACGCTGTAGCCAAGGCGCACCTTTTCGCTAACTTTTTCATCTAGGTTCGCTGCCACATAAGCGCGCACTTCAGATTGGAATTCAAGGTCAGCGTCATTAAGTGCTAGTTTCAAATTACTCTCCTGTTATCGTGTAGCCATTATTGTTTGTTGCCTAAAAATCGTCGCTGGTAAGATTACACGCTACCGTCAGGCAGGGCAAAGCCGCGATGATTGATTCTCGCAGCCGTTGGCACTACCCTAGGGACTTTGGGTTAAAGACAGCGACGCCTCGCGTTAAACCTGCTTCAGTGACAACTTAAGGATCATTCAGCGTCCTCGCTGGCTTGCTTCGTTGCTGAAAGCGGCACCACCCGAAAGTTAAAATTATCGAATGGGTACCTATGAGAATTAACAATCTAAGCCGGCGAAATTTTCTCAACCTAGTAGGAGCAGCCGGCGGCCCCACAGCCATTTACCAAACCTCTCTTGCCATGGGCGTGATGCCCGAAACGGGGAAGCCCGCGAGGCTGGACTTGAAGCGGGTTGATGGTCAAAAGAAATCAGTGCTGGTGCTCGGAGCAGGGATATCTGGGCTGACTGTAGCCTACGAATTGGAACGCGCCGGTTACAAGGTCACAGTGCTTGAAGCATCAAAGCGAATTGGCGGTCGCAATCTCACGCTTCGTCACGGTGACGAAATTGATGAGCTTGGCCAGAAGCAAGTTTGTGAATTTGACGATGACCCTAAAATTTATTTCAACGCCGGACCCGCTCGAATTCCGGGTCATCACCGGCGAGTGTTGCAGTACTGTAAAACGCTTAAAGTGCCACTGCAGATAAAAACCAACTTTAGCCGTCCCGCTTACACGCATGACACTGACCACTTTGGTGGTGAACCGGTACGCGTGAGTAAATACGTGGCTGATGCAAGAGGCTTTCTGTCTGAACTTCTTTATAAGGCAGTTGATAAAAACACCTTCGACGAGCGCCTGTCTGGAGAGGAAATCGAAAAGCTGAGGGAATTTGTCAAAAACTATGGCGACCTGAAGGCTGATGGTACTTATCAAGGCACGATTAGAGGTGGTATCAAATCTGGCGGTATGGTCAAACCAGCGGAACTCTACGAGCCGATGGAACTGCAAGCGTTGCTCGATAGTAATTTCTGGCGTTCGGGACTCGCGAGTTCTGAAAACCCCGACTGGGGCGATCCACTCATGGAAATTACGGGTGGTATGGACGGTATCGTCAAGGCCTTTGTGAGCGCAATCAACAGCAATATCGTCACTAACGCTCAGGTCCAGAGTATTAGGAACACAACAGATGGCGTTAAGGTTGAATATCACCACCGGGGCAAGCGTGAGCAATTAGAAGCCGATTGGTGCTTCAACAGCATTCCGTCGCATTTTATACCGGCCATACCTAATAATTTTGCAGATGACTATATAGCAGGACTGAGTGCGATCGATCGCGGTAACTTTTTTAAAATTGGATTTCAGATGAAAAGCCGGTTTTGGGAAGAGGAAGGTATATACGGTGGTATTACCAACACCAGCCAACGTATCAATCAAATATGGTACCCCTCAACGGATATCCATTCCGAAAAGGGAGTCGTTTTGGGCGCTTATGCTTTTTATGCCCAGTCTGAGTTCTTTGAAAAAATGACGCCTGCGGAACGACTAACATTTGCCGCGGATTGTGGTGAGCGAGTTCATCCCGGTTACAAAAGCCAGATTGAAGCTGGCGTCAGCGTGCCTTGGGGCAGAATGAATCATATGATGGGTTGCGGGGTAAGGTGGTCCGATGAAGCCAGGGCCAAATACTGGGATCGGTTGCGTCAGCCAGAGGGCAGACATTACATGATAGGCGATCAGATCAGTTATCACTCAAGCTGGCAAGAAGGTGCATTCGCCTCGGCTGAGTTTGCTTTGATGGACATGGACCAAAGGGAACGAGCCGCCGACGCCGCAACTGAGGCGGCTAGATGAGGGTTGGTGTGCTGAAAAGCTTAATGAAAATGATGATGTTTACCATGTTGCTGGCATCGGGGCATGGTGCCGCAGGGAAAGACAAATCAATTCCACCCGAGGATCTCGTGTACTGCACGGTTTGTCACGGGGTCAATTTGATGGGTAATGCCTTGCTGAAAGCGCCGAGACTGAGCGGCATGGCGTCATGGAATGTAAAATATCAGTTGCAGAGTTTTAGAAATCGCTGGCGTGGTGTGCATGAATACGATCTTGCGGGCCTTGAAATGATGCCAATGGCAATGAGTTTGACCGAAAAGCAAGTCGATGATGCAGCTGCGTTTGTTGCGAGCACAAGGTCGCCGGCGCCGCCAAAGACCATCAAAGGAAATGTCGTTCAGGGTAAAATGCTTTATCAAGGTTGTATGGCGTGCCATGGAAGTGAAGGCCAAGGCAACGAAGCGCTGCGTGGATCTCCGCTTGCAGGGCTGAACGATTGGTATGTTAAGCAGCAGATCGAAAACTATCAAAACGACCTGCGGGGTATTAGCGCCGACGATATCTATGGCGCACAAATGAGGGCCGCCTCGAAGGTTTTGACCGACCAGCAAGATATTCTTGATGTTGTCAGTTATATCGCGACCTTAAAACAAGTCACGCAGTAGAAACTATCACTGGGCAGCCATTGCTTGCTCTATTGTGTCTGCAGGAAAGACACTGTCGAATGGTTGGATAGCAAGTTCTTCCCTCAGTATCCGCGTTGACTTTTCCCAACATGTTTCCCACTCAATATCCATTAAGTTTGGTGTCTCTCTGCCATGTTGCCAGGCTTCGCAGACAACATGCATCAGTAGTGCAAACCCCTCTGGGCTGCGCGTGGCGGAAATGGTGAGGCTCGAGGCGAGAAACATTGCTGAATAATTATGGCCGAACTGGGCGAGTTGGAATGCTGAGATAGCGACTTCGTGCAGCGCCGTCGTTTCATAGCCAGCCACCAAGTGCCAGACATCATGCATTTGTAAAATTCTTGTGTTCAGATAACGCAGCGCCGGGGGCAGTGCGGAAAGTCCAATGTCATCCCGATCGAGTACCTCAGGGTCAAAATTGTTCGTGTACCACATGTCATAGAGATTTTGACCCAGCGAATTGGCAGGCAACTTTTTGAGCGCGTCGAGGCTTATTAAATCAGGCGTCTTTTTCGTTTCTGGTTTGTTGACGCCTGAATGCGTTCGAGCGACAAGTTCAGCGCGGGCGCCAAATTCTTGGTCCACGAAGCCTCCTAGTGCAGCGGCCCGAAGCGTGATACTTGTCGCGTCGTAACCCTTCTCAGCATCGTCGATCATTGACCAGAAAGCCGTCCAAAAGGTTGCATTCAATGGACTATCTGGGGAGATAGCCAATTCATGTAAAGGCGGTTCGCTAGTACCCAGCCAGCTGTGAGCAAGGTGATCATAAACATATTGCGTTGCTTCGGGGTTGGCGAACGCAACCCAGGCAAGTGACGCACAAATCTCATGGCTTGCCGCTGAATCTCCTTGCTTAGTTCGAGCGACCAGACTGGCCAGATCTGTTCCCGTATGTCGCTTAGTCGCGGCCTGAAATATTTTACGATTCATTGAATACTTTTGGGGTAATCGACGCGTTCGTCCGCGTGAGTCACCGGGTTGATGGTTTAAATTATGTCCAATAGTTGTCACAATAATACAGGCACCCAGTACTTACTTAAACGATATTAGGAGAAATGGACATGGAATTTCTGAAACGGAGCCTGCCTTTGGTGTGGCTGCTGAGTTGTGTTGCATTATTCCCGTCAGCTGGAGCGCAGGAGTTACCGGAGGTATTAAAAGATGCCTCACCACAAAAGCTGATGGCGGTTGGATTGGGTTTAATGGATTTGGAAAGTGACCGCAAAGCAGAGTTTGGCAAAGTAGTGGATGAATTTTCCGTAAAAACTGCCAAGGCAATCCGAAAAATAATGAAGAGAAATGAACCGGGCATGCCCAGAAAAATTGGTAAGAGATTGAAACGCGGGTTCAATGACTTGGACAAGCAAATGGCGTCGATCGTACCCAAAGAAAAATGGGACGCTTATCTTATTTTCAAGAAGGGATTGTCTGATCAACTTACGCCGGGCAGATGACCGGCGTAAGTCATGCTTAATGCTCTGCTGTCGAGTTGCAGGGCTTGTTCCACTTAGCTCATTTGCAGGAGTTCTACCCAGTTTCCATCTGGATCTGCAATCATCGAAATAGTGACGCCCGGACGGATGTTAGTGGGTGGCACGGCTATTTTATATCCAGCCTCACTGCATGCTTGAGTCATCTCTTCCAGGTTGCTCACCGAAATTGTGAAATACCGGTAACCGGTTGAACCGCCTAACCCGCCGGGAGCAGCCTCCGCAGGCGGCGCTTTTCCGTTAACCACAATTTTAACCGTGGTCGTGCCACAGGCGAGACGAGTCATGTGGCCGCCGCCAGGCATATCCATTTCGCCATCAGGTTTTAGACCCAAAGTGTCTCGGTAGAATTTAAGCAAGGGGGCAGCGTCTAGTGTGATGATGCCTAAATCAATTGAATCCTTGGTAAGTTTTAGTGCCATTAATTGCTCCAGTTTTTATAAAGTAATACTGTACCGTGAAACGATAATCACCATCATCCTGCTAAGCCCAGTAGTCCAAAACTTCTGCGTTACACCGGCTGACAGAACTGTTATCGATCACTGAGTCGAAGGTTTGTTTGTTCCCCGGCTCAAGAACTTTGTCCTTAACCGCGTAAACGACATTCTTCTCGATGGCAAGGCCTGATCTGTTGAGCCAAATAGCATGCACCGTCACGTAGGATAGATTGGTATTGCCGGTGTTCTCAACATAGCCCCGCATTAACGTGCGCTCATTGGCTCTTCTGCATTCTGTGACAATGACCTTCAGTGCGGGAATTTTTTTCTCTTCCTGAGCAATGATTTCAGGAGCGGAGGCCGACTGCTCCTTAGGTTTGAATAAAGTGTCCCAAGCGAGATAGGACCCGAACAGTCCGAGCGCGACAAAAATCGAGATAAGCATTGCTCGATTGCTCATGATTTAGCTCCGAGTCTACGATATGGCCATCGATAAATTTTCACGCTTTACCTGGTGAGTAGAGGAAGTCCCGAGTTAGCCGGGAGAACACGAAGTATAGAGAATTAAGCACGGATCTACGACTTCATTCTTGATTATCTGGTGACTTCACTCAACGGCGATGACAACCTGACGCATGATACCTGCAAGCTTTGTTGACATGGTTAAAGGCACGTTGGACGTGCTGAGGGTTGTCAGCTGCGAAAAAGCTTATTGTCATCGATACAGTGCTATCTGTTCGGACATTGAGGTATAGTCCCGCGCAGAGTAGCGCTGTTTCCCAAAGGAGAATTTACATGCGTGTATACGTTGGTAGCGACCATGGTGGCATTGAAATGCGCGAGCAACTCTCGGCATTGCTGGTTGAATGGGGACATGATGTGCTCAAAACCTTTGGCCCTCAAAGTGGTGAGTCGGCGGATTACCCCGATGTAGCGCTTGAGGTTTGTCGTGCGCTGCTTTTAGACGAAGCGATTGATACCCCGGCCTTTGGTTTGTTGGTATGCGGTACCGGGCAGGGAATGGCGATTTCCGCAAACAAAATACCGGGTATTCGCGCGGGCGTTGTTAGTGATGCGTTTTCGGCAAAAATGATTCGGGAACATAACAACGCTAATGTGATATGCCTGGGCCAGCGAGTGCTGGGTAGTGAATTAGCCGCACTGTTACTGCATAGCTATATTGAGAGTGAGTTTGCTGGCGGTCGGCATCAAACTCGAGTTAGCAAGATCAACAACATTAATACTTAGCCGCATGCTGCACCCGCCAAGTAATCGTAACTCGAGTCCGGTTCGCCTTTAATTATCAGGTAGGGTAGTCTTCGCCCTACTTTTCCTTGCAGCATAATAAAATGAATTCAGTGAAGAAATTCTCCGTGTGGACCGCGATTGCCGTTGTAATTGCAAACATGGTGGGTACAGGTATCTTCACATCGCTCGGCTTTCAGTTGCTAGATATTCGATCGCCATTTGTCCTGATGATGTTGTGGGTTGTTGGTGGTGTGACGGCATTATGCGGTGCGCTTACCTACGCTGAATTGAGCGCTCGATTGCCCCGATCAGGTGGCGAGTACAATTTTCTTTCGCAAATCTGGCATCCAGGTGCTGGGTTTGTTTCTGGATGGATTTCTGCGACGGTTGGTTTTGCTGCACCGATAGCGTTGGCGGCGATGACATTTGGCGCGTATCTTTCCGCGGTTTTCCCGAGTGTTAACCAGACGGTATCGGCTTCACTACTTGTCGTGGTACTCACAATTCTTCACTGTATATCTCGTGCAGCGAGTGGTGGCACTCAAACCATTATGACGGTGCTCAAGATATTGCTGATTTTATTATTTTGTTTCATCGTGGCCTTTTTTGCCGAACAGCCGCAAACATTCTCTCTCGCGCCGCAAATCGGAGATCAGACGCTATTGCTGAGTAGTGCTTTCGCAGTGAGTCTGATTTATGTCAACTATGGCTACACCGGTTGGAACGTTGCCACTTACATCACGAACGAGATAGACGATCCCCAGAAAAATCTGCCAGTGATACTCGTTTCAGGCACTTTAATCGTGATGGTTTTATATCTTTTGCTTACCTATTTCTTCCTGTACGGAGCGCCGATCAATGCGATGGAGGGCAAAATAGAAATAGGCGTGATCGTCGCGGAACAAGTCCTGGGTGGAGAAGGCGGTCGCGTCATGGGAGGCCTACTCTCGCTCATGCTGATCTCAACTGTGAGCGCGATGGTGCTGGCGGGGCCGAGAGTGCTTCAGGTGATTGGTGAAGACTTTACAGTATTTAGCTTTCTCTCAACGGTTAGGCAGGGCGTGCCGATTTTTGCAATATTGTTCCAGTCGGCGATAGCTTTGGGTTTTATATTAAGCTCGACCTTTGAGTCTGTGCTTGTTTTTGCCGGTTTTGTCATGGGACTAAACACGGTGTTTACGGTTGCCGGCGTTTTTGTGCTGCGGTTCCGTAAAATCGGCGAAAGTGGTGCCTACAGAACTTGGGGTTACCCGGTGACTCCATTGATATATTTAGGCCTCACCATCTGGACGCTGACCTACATCTTGATTAACAGACCTGAAGAAGGTCTAAACGGGCTTGCGTTAATCGGTGTTGGTTTGATCATCTACTATATTTCCAGTCTCAAAGGTATGCATATCCGAAAGCCTGATGACGTTGTTGGGGACAAATAGCGCTCCGTGAAGACTTCCCCAACAAGTGCTAATGCACGGTTTTCTGCGTTGGTCAGGTTGCTGGCCGATGACGGCATTGAATCCACGGGGTTAGAGGGCAATGACCTGCATCTGGCGTTAAGCGCGCTAGCATTGGATCTGCCGGCCTTTCTGCGAACGCTACTCGTGGCAGACGGCACTGTCACCATGGCGATTGAAGCTTACTATGCCGAACCGGTCGACGTGATCACGATAAGTCAGTCGTTGGAGGAGCTTCAGGTTGCATTACCAACGTTTGTGAGCGAGCAAGGCGAGCAAGTGCTTTATCGAGAAGTGATGTTGCAGGGTCGTCAATCGAACCGGCGCTACGCAACGGCCTACAGTTTGATACGCAAATCAGCGGTGGGACAGCGTCTTTATCAAGCGCTTGTCGATGAACAGGTCGGTATTGGTACGCTGCTGCGAAATACCGCCAAAGGTAGTTATCGTGAAATTCTCAAGTTGCGCACTGGCGGGCTTGATGTGGAAGGTGATCAGGATCAACTAAGGGTAAACAGGACCTATTGCGTCTACCTAGATGCTGCACCGGGGATACTGATTACTGAAGTGTTCCCTGTTTCACCTTACCTCTAGGCACGTTCGTTCGAAAAAGCTTATCGGAGTTAAAGGCAATATGGGTGAGTATTACTGGCATGACTTCGTTGGCAATGTGGGTGTTGGGCTGATTCTATTCTGTTACCTGTGTTTGCAGCTCAAGAAGATGCGTAGTGAAGATTTATTCTATTCTCTGCTCAACGGTGCAGGTGCTGCACTGATACTCGTATCGCTGGCTTATGAGTTTAATCTATCGGCATTTATTATTGAGTTGGCTTGGGTTGCGATCAGTTGTATTGGTGTCGTTCAGTGTTTTTACCAAAGGCGGCATCCTAATGCTGACAATAAGACGAGTGACGGGGTGTCAGGTTGAGTAACCAATTGGCGGCATTAAACCGTCTTTTTCGACCACAGGGACACTTGTTTTACGGCTGGTACATTGTCGGTGCAGCCGGCGGGATTCAGATGTTATCGGGACTGCTGTGGATGCAATCATATGGCGCGTATGTTGTGCTGCTACAAGAGGATTTTGGCTGGAGTAAAACCATGCTTGCCGGTGCGTTTGCACTGACCAGGATTGAAAGCGGTATTCTTGGCCCGTTACAAGGGTGGTTGGTAGATAAATATGGGCCGAGAGTCATCCTTCGAATCGGGATTGTGATATTCGGTTTTGGTTTTATTTTGTTCAGTCGTGTCGATTCTATTCTTACTTTCTATCTCACCTTTGCCATGATCGCCGTGGGTTCTAGTCTGGGTGGTTTTGCGACATTAATGGTGTCGATTGTGAATTGGTTTAATCGGCATCGCGCAAAAGCAATATCATTTTCTCAATTAGGTTATTCCCTAGGTGGTTTAGCCGTGCCCCTAGTGATCCTCTGCCTTGAGGGGTACGGCTGGCGTTTCACAGCGATGCTTTCCGGTTTGGTTGTGTTGGTAGTCGGTTTGCCGCTGGTTCAAATGGTGAGGCATCGACCCTCCGAAACAGGTGACCTGGTTGATGGTGGGTTAGAGGACGCGACTTCAAAGGACAAACCCGAAGCGTCTGTGTTTGACGAGGATCGCGACTTCACGGCACGGCAGGCGATGCGAACATCATCGTTTTGGTTGATCTCAATGGGACATGCCTGCGCACTATTGGCCGTCTCCTCTGTCATGGTGCACGTTGTTCCGCATTTGACGGGCGGGCTCGGATATAGCTTGTCGCAGGCTGGTTTGGTTGTTGCTTTGATGACCGGGTTTCAGATGTTGGGCCAACTCGCAGGAGGTTATCTGGGTGATAAATTTAATAAACGGTTTATCTGCATTTGTTGTATGGTCGCGCATGCTGTCGGTCTCTTGACGATCGCCTATGCCTCAAACTACTGGATGGTGCTTGGCTTTGCTCTGCTGCACGGTCTGGCATGGGGAATTCGCGGCCCACTCATGGTTGCGCTCCGTGCAGACTATTTTGGGCCCTCTTCGTTTGGCACGATCATGGGTTTTTCGTCGCTTATCGTTATGTTGGGCATGTCGAGCGGCCCAATCGTTGCAGGGTTTTTGGCAGATATTTACGGAAATTATGAACTGGGCTTTACGGTTCTCGCGATCGGCGCATTTATTGGATCTTTTTGTTTCTTGGCCGCAACGCCGCCCAAAGCACCTGCGAGATTGGCCGTTTAGATCACAGCGACAAGGTAACCGAAAACTGGTTGGTTGTGGTCGTTATCTGGTCTGCACCGCGCGACGGATATCAGGACATTGTGTGCACGCATCACATTGTTTTTGCCGCCGTGAGAATAGATTTGGCGTGTCAGTTGACGTCGAACAGTCAAAAATAGCCTTTTCTGTATGTCCAAAAATGATCTATTTATATCGAGGAAAACTTGGTATAAATCCGTCTCTTTTAAGTTTGTGATTGCAAAGGAGAAGCTATGAGCGAAGCAATGGAATCAAATACCCCCCCAGAATTCAAACGTCCGGGGGACTCTGAGATAGATGCAGCGAGTCCCTTGCCTTCTGCTTATGATCTTGCAATCGAGGATATCAATCCGGTTAACCCGCGCTTGTTCAGCGAAAATAAAATGTGGGAGTTCTTCAAGCGGTTACGCGAAGAAGACCCGGTTCACCTGAATGAGACAGAACTTGCAGGCAGGTTTTGGTCTTTAACGCGTTATGAAGACATTAAGAAAGTCGACGCCGACCACGAAAACTTCTCGTCAGCTCACGGTATCACGTTAGGGCTTCCCATTGACACCGAACTGCCTGAGGGTGCATTGGATGTCAGCATGTTTATCGCAATGGATCCGCCGACGCACGATGTTCAAAGAAAAACGGTGACCGGAGTCGTGGCGCCGAGCAATTTAGCGAAGCTAGAGCCGCTGATACGTGAACGTACCCAGGAAGTGCTCGACTCTGTGCCGATGGATGAGCCCTTTGATTGGGTAGAAACCGTGTCCATTGAGCTAACCACGCGAATGCTTGCAACGCTGTTTGATTTTCCTTTTGAAGAGCGTCGGAAGTTAACGCGCTGGTCTGACGTAGCGACAGCGGTACCCGGTGCAGGCATTGTGGACTCAGAAGAGCAACGTCGCGAAGAGTTGATTGAGTGCCTTCAGTACTTTACTAACCTATGGGAACAGAGAAAGGCAAATCCGGGTGAGGATCTTGTCTCTATGCTGGTGCATGGTGAAGACACGAAAAATATGCAACCGCTTGAGTTCTTGGGCAATCTCATCTTGTTAATTGTTGGCGGCAACGACACAACCAGAAACTCTATGTCCGGCAGCATTCTTGCATTGAATGAGTTTCCAAAGCAGTACGATAAGCTGATAGAGAACCCTGAAAAAATACCATCATTTGTCGCTGAACTTATCCGTTGGCAAACACCGCTAGCCTACATGCGGCGAACCGCAAACAATGATTGCATTATTGGTGGTAAGCAAATCAAGAAAGGCGATCAGATTCTGATGTGGTACGTCTCAGGTAATCGTGACGAAGCAGTGTTCGAAAACCCTAACGATATAGATATGGACCGTAAAAATGTCCGTAATCACCTGTCGTTTGGTTTCGGAATACATCGTTGTATGGGTAATCGTCTGGCAGAACTGCAATTACGCATTCTTTGGGAAGAAATCCTGACCAGGTTTGAGAAGATCGAATTACTTGAACAGCCTGATCGCGCATACTCATCTTTTGTGAAAGGCTATACGCGTATGATGGTGCAGGTCAGTGCCAAAAAGAGCTAGAAAAATGTCGGTGGCTGCTTGTTCAGCAGCCACCGATTACTCGTGCCGAGATTCAATTTAATCTCCGTTTATCAGTATCATCCCCTCGCTTGGCGATGCACCATTCCTAACCTCTTCAAAGACAGTCTCCGCCGATTCGGGGCAGGCACTTTCCTTGATATTGACCCATTGATCGACGTTGCCTAGAAAAGCGTTCCATGCGGAAGTGAGCTTGTCCTGAAAGACTTCAGCACCCCAGTCCTTGTGTCTTTTCTGAATTTGGCTGGGTGCAAAGAACATAGCAGGTTTCGCGCCTGGCAGGGTCGTGGGATCAACTCCCTCACGTGAGTCCCAGTGCGTGATACCAACGCCACAACTGTAGACTAGCTTGTCCTCAAAATGATGGTGAATGCGCGCAAGCACTTCGCGGTTCCCCGCCATATCGACAAATGCAATATTGGACTCTGTGTTGAGGTCCTCGATTTCTTCGTACGTGACCACCTCATCATACAGGCCGAGGGACTCGACAAAATCGGTATTTCCCTTGGATGTTAACCCGATCACTTTGACTCTGCCGGTTTGTTTGAGCATGAAGGCGAAACTAAATGATGTTTTGCTAGACGCGCTCGATAGCATGATGCTTTCTGCGCCGAAGAACGCGTTGTCCATGAAGAAATCGTCAAGCACGAAGGCAGTGGTGAAAAGTGGCCGGTACAGCATCTGGTGATTGTCGTTACCATCAGCGTACCCGTTTGCTTCGCTCATCAGTGCATATTGATTGTATGTGGGTGGCAAAGCCTCTCGGTGTTTACTGGCATCGACGAAGCCCCGGTCGTTGATTCTAGCCGGTTCCACGACTAACTCACTCGACATGGGGTAATAGCCGTAAAAGCGGGTGCCCGGTTCGACATCATCACAGGTTGACTCGGTAACGGAGGCGATACCCCAAACGGGAATACGGCCCCAGTTATCTTCAGCAGGGAAAAACTGCCAGTAACCGATCATGTCTCCGGCGACGCCGTAGGTGATGTTGTTGGCTGTCAGGGCGAAGCGTTCGATTTTGAGTCGGACCTGTCCTGCGGTAAGGCCGATGGCCTGTGGATGAATGAGTCTATGGGTTGAGAGATCGTTTCTGTCTACCTGAAAATCGAACAATGACATAGCTGTCCTGATGAGTAATTGAGAAAGGCTAGTCTACCGTAGTTGCGATGTTTGTGACGAATCAACGTCATGCACAAGGATAATTTTACTGGCGATTGTCGTCGAAGTGATTATGATACCGCTTCATTTTTTACACCGCGTCCGGCGAGTCGCAAAGGACTAAAAGTGCATTCCCGGCTATCCGAGCTTATTGAGATTCTTGATCTGGAGCAGATCGAGGAAAATGTGTTCCGAGGACAACATCAAGTCGAGGACAGAAGGCGACTTTATGGTGGCCAAATCATGGCTCAGGCTCTTGTCGCGGCAGGTAGAACTGTTGATGCAACTAGACCGCCGCACTCGCTTCACGGATATTTTATGCGCCCCGGCGATCCTTCAATACCGGTGCTTTTTTCAGTAGAACGTATCCGTGATGGCCGCTCATTCTCAACGCGAAGAATTGTTGCGATTCAGCATGGTAAGGCAATCTTTAGTATGGATGCGTCTTTCCAAGAGGTAGAGAAAGGTCTAGAGCACTTTCAGCAAATCCCTGATGTGATGCGGCCTGTTGAAGAAAAAGCTGCGCGCGATCAATTCATCACCTTTCATGTTGAATACAAAGAGAAGCAAGCGAACAAATCGATGCCTCCGCGTCAAAACCACTGGTTTAAGTCTAATGGTCTGATCGCGTCAGATAATCGTCTGTTGCATGCTGCGTTGCTGACCTTTCAGTCGGATGATGCGCTGCTTTCGACTTCTAGGTTGCCCCATCTGGGAACCTTTAAGCGTAGTGATATGCAGTCTGCCAGTCTTGATCATGCAATGTGGTTTCACGATCCAGATGCGCGGGTTGATCATTGGATACTCTATTCTCTTGATGCGCCGCTCAGTTCTGCGACTAGAGGATATAATCGTGGCGCGATGTTTAGTGAACGCGGGCATTTAATCGCATCAACAATGCAGGAATCCCTGATGCGGTTGCGTTAGAATCTAATGATGGAAAACTCCCGTTTCGACTATTTAAGGAATATTGGTGTAGATGTCTGGACAAGGCGAGAAAATATCGCGCGGGTGTCTAGCGTACAAGCATCATCTCCTCCTCCCGCTGAATCAGTTGTAGCTGCTAAATCAGGCGCACAAACAGTCGTTTCTACTCTGGCAGTGCCCGATCAGGTCAACCAGCTGTCAGATCAAGTCGAAGCAAATGCTGAGAACGCGACGGGTATACCGGCATTGCGCGCGATCGCTGCGCAATTGAAAGGTGCCGAGCCGTCGCAGGTCGATGAAGATCGCGCGGGAGCAGGCAATGCTGACCTAAAAGATAAAGATGAAACGCCGCCCATGTCGTCTGAAAAAGAGACAGTTGCGCCATCTCCAGAATTCCTTTTCTGTTTTCTTGATTACGTGCCAGCAGCAAGCGAGGGTGTCACGCTTGTCTTTTCTCTGCCTTACAAATCCCAGTCACTGCCGCTCGACGTCCGCCAGTTTAGCGATGATATCGCCAGAGTAATTTTTGGTAAAAGCGTCAGCCCGGTTGTCGGTGAACTTCGCTGGCCGTTGGTCAGATCAGCGCATATTGTACAGACAGAATTGGAGGCGAGGGCTGTGGTACTGGACCGGGTAAAACGCTGTCAACGTAAATTGATCCTGTTCGGGGAAACGATTCAAGGTTATATCGTTGATGAACACGGAATCGCACGGCATGAGGTCTACAAAGCGCTTGATTACGCGCAATATTGGGCCGCACCAAGGCCGGAAAATGAGTCGTCGGTATCTCCGAAATATGCATTGTGGCGACTTGTTGTCGAAGTGCGAAGCGCGCTACGAAACGGTGCGCAAGACATTTTATGAGCGCACGCATGCCGGTGCAAACAATTCGCCGAATGAAGGTCGATGACCTGCCCGAGGTGCTTTTTAACGAGCGAAGATCCTACTCTCACCCATGGACCGAGGGCGTTTTAAGAGACGTGATTGAATCGGGTTATGAGTGTTGGGTGTTTTTGCTGGAAAAAACCAACATTGGTCATGGCATTCTGTCTTTTGGTGCGGGTGAATCTCATTTGCTTAATATTTGTATTAATCCTGAGCAGCAGCGGCACGGTTACGGCAGAAAACTGATTGAGCATCTGTTGGCTCAAGCCCGAGAGCGCAAAGCGCAAAAAACATTTCTCGAGGTCAGAGCATCAAATGCTGCTGCCTATGCTTTGTATTTAGATCTGGGATTTATTGATATTGGTGTCAGACATGACTACTATCCCGCGTTTTCCGGTCGAGAAGATGCGCTCGTGCTGATGAAAGCGCTCGAATAGCCAAGATCGGCGGCACTGCTCTCAATATTTCTCCAGCAAAACACTTTGGTTGTGACAACGAATTGGTTTCAGCGCTAGAATAGCGCCTTTTTTGCAGCGAGCAGCTTTTTGTATCGTTTGTAGTCGGGAGTAGCAGTTTTGTCGGAAGTACAGTCAACAAATGAGATCACGAATCGTCGTACTTTTGCGATTATCTCGCATCCTGATGCGGGTAAGACGACTATTACAGAGAAGCTGCTATTGCTGGGTCGAGCTATTCAAATGGCTGGGACCGTTAAATCAAAGAAATCTGATCGTTATGCCACCTCTGATTGGATGGAAATGGAAAAGGAGCGAGGCATTTCTGTCACAACCTCTGTGATGCAATTCCCATACAAAGGTAAAGTCGTGAACCTGCTGGATACACCGGGTCACGAGGACTTCTCTGAAGATACCTATCGGACGTTGACTGCGGTTGATTCTGTATTGATGGTGATTGATTGCGCAAAGGGTGTTGAGGATAGAACCGTAAAATTGATGGATGTGTGCCGCCTGCGTGACACGCCGATTGTGAGTTTTATCAATAAAATGGACCGGGAGGTCCGAGACCCCATTGAGGTGTTAGATGAGATAGAAGAGGTGCTGAATATCGGCTGCGCACCGATAACTTGGCCTATCGGTATGGGGCAAAATTTCAAAGGTGTCTATCATCTCTACGACGATGAAGTTCATTTGTACAGTGCGGGTAACAGCGAAACCCTGTTTGAGACCGAAATTATTAAAGGCATAGAAAGCCCGGAAGCCGCCGCGGCCTTAGGCGACATGATTGAAGACCTGAAAGATGAAATCGAATTGGTTCGTGGCGCTAGCCATACATTTAATCGAGATGATTTTCTTTCTGGGAAGTTAACGCCGGTCTATTTTGGTACCGCGTTGAGAAATTTTGGTGTGCAGCAGATGCTAGAAGGTTTTGTTGAGTTTGCGCCATCTCCTCTGGCGCGAGATTCTAGTGCTGGCATGGTAGATCCCAGTGGCGGTAAGTTTTCCGGATTTGTATTTAAGATTCAAGCCAACATGGACCCGAAACATAGGGATAGAATTGCCTTTATGCGAGTCTGCTCTGGCAAGTACGAACAGGGCATGAAAATGAAACATGTTCGACTCGGTAAAGATGTTAGGGTGAGTGACGCCGTGACATTTCTCGCCGGTGAACGCTCTCAGGCGGAAACAGCCTGGTCTGGCGACATTATCGGTTTGCATAATCATGGCACAATTCAGATCGGAGACACCTTCACAGGAGGTACGGATTTCAGGTATATGGGCATCCCTCATTTTGCACCTGAGTTGTTCCGTAGAGTGCGATTACGCGACCCGCTAAAAAGCAAACAGTTGCGGCAGGGATTGACGCAGTTATCAGAAGAAGGCGCAACACAGCTTTTTATGCCCATGGCGAACAATGATCTGATTCTTGGCGCAGTGGGTGTGCTGCAATTTGACGTTGTTGTTTATCGCTTGAAAGATGAGTACAAGGTTGATTGCAGTTATGAGGCTGTAAACGTCAACACCGCTCGCTGGATCGAGTGCGATGATGTGAAAATGCTGGAAGAGTTCAAGCGCAAGGCGGCCGCGAATCTCTCTGTTGATGGCGGTGGGCACCTAACATATCTTGCGCCAACGCGAGTCAATTTAAGTCTCACCGAAGAGCGATGGCCAGACATAACATTCCGTGCGACGCGAGAAGTTAGTTAACCAGAGCCGCTAGGCATTTGTTTGTGTGTGCTCTCTTAAATCTTAAAAGGTGTGATTCACCTAAATCTGTTAGCTTAGGGGCCGATTTGATGGCTTCAGTGTTATAGCATGTCATCGTAAGGGTTTGGAACTTCGAGTGAGATGCTACGCTCGAGGCCAGGTACCTTGATTTCGGTATCGCTTAATGTCAGTTCTGTCCCTTCCACGACGCCAATGCCAAAGTTGTAAATCAGGTCATTCTTACCTTGATTCATCTCGGTGTTGTACTGAGCTGTCCGCTCCTGCACCGACTCGTTTGATTTCGCGTGCTGTGTCATCGCGGCAACGCCATGTTTTTTCTCCAACATCTTACGAGTGATGGTTGGTGATAAAATAGCGCCAGTGGCGTTGTTGCCGCCAAAACCCTTTGAATTAATAAATGTGGCATCTATCGCCGTCGGATCAATTTCACGGTGATCTAGCAAGAATTCAACTTGTGAGTCATGCACGTCCTCTGCGATTTGATCCACCGTTCGAATGCCGGGAATTATGCCATCAGACCAGACACCTAGTGTCGTTGCCAGTTGATCTCCCGACGCGGTCGCCAATGAGTGTCCTAGATAAGCTTTAATTGCCGCAATTGGCCATTTGTTGATGCCGAAAGTTTTTGCCAGTTCGTTAAATATATGCGACTCGGTTACCCTGTTGGCGGGTGTGCCGGTGCCGTGGGCCTGCATGTAGGTGCGGTTGCGGACCGCCTCTTCGCCCAGCATTGATCGAATTACGCCGAGCGCTTTGCCGACGGTGACGTAGTTGCCGATGCCTGGACCCGGGATGGATTTTTTGAATCCATCCGCGTTGATGAACACGTCCGCAATTGAACCGTAAATATTGGCGCCAAGCTCTAAAGCTAACTCGTCATCCATCAAAATGACAAATTGTGCAGCCTCGGACAAAGTGAACCCGCAGTTTTCGCCAAATGGGCGACAAGCGCGAGTGTGGTCTGTGGGGCCTTGCGTCCCGTCTATTTTGTTGAGCGCCTCATCTTCGGCGAGTGCGCCCATTGTTCTGTAACCCTCCATCACCTCGGGTGTCAGCGGTGCTTCACTGGCGCCGACCATGACTGCTCGAAACTTACCTGATCGAATATCCTGAATACCTTGCCTCAGGTTGTAAAGAAAGGTGGCGCAAGCGCCAACATTTGCGCCGGTTGTGCCAACACTGCCGAGCACGTAGGCGTTGACAAAATCGGCTGTCATCTCCGCCAAGCTCAGGGCGCAGTTTTTGGAACTGACTCTTTTGCCCAGCAAGCTGGACTGCAACATGCCGCCGGCACCATTTGTGTCCAATTGTCCCATTGCGCTGCTTGCGTAAACCGATATCTGGTCTGCGGGCAGTCTGTTTCTGACCTCGTCCCAGGCGAAACCTAGAGAATTAATAGCATCGGAGGCAGCGTAAACGGTGAGTTGCAGCCCGCGAGGGTGGTTACGGGACTGATACAGACTACCTGGGTCAAAGCCTGATGGTAACTGCCCACCTGAATTGACTCTTGAGATTCTGGTATCCGGTAAAAGCACATCAAAACCAGCTTCTGCGGTCACGGAGACTGTGCCGCTATCAATGTCAGCTATTTCCCAGGTTGGTGGCACATTCGCGGGGAGTTGATTGCGACGCAGTTGAAAAGAAATGGGTTGCGACGTCGCGCCAAGTTTGGCGCTTTTGTTGACCCGGATCGCTGAAGGATCAAACAGGTTGTTCTCTATTTTGCGGACGAGCGTGTGACTTAGAATTTGCTGCTTGATGTCATCTGTTAAATCGCCACCAATTTGCATAAGCGGTGCAAGTGACTGAAAGGTTTGCTCAATTTGGCCGGTCCCGAGCTTATCGATGACCATACGGCGATAGGCATTATGCCCGGAACTTCGTCCGGCGGGGTTTATGCCGCCAAAACCGACAATTACTGGGAGGCGTGACAAAGAGGGTAAGCTCCTAAAAAAGAGAAACGGTTAAAGGGCCATTGTACGATTTTGAAGTTGCTAAAATCCACACAAGCAAGCTCCGAATCGATAAACAGCCCAAGTTCAGGCCTGTTGTTGCCGTTATTGAGCGGATCGTTAGACCAGCTCGATTGCGACTGCAGTTGCTTCACCACCACCGATGCAAAGTGCGGCAACACCTTTGGTGCCCCCTGTCTGCTTGAGTGCATGCATCAAGGTCACGATGATACGAGAACCCGTGGAGCCAACAGGGTGTCCCTGTGCACAAGCGCCGCCATAGATGTTGACTTTTTCAGGGTCAAGATCGAGGTCTTTGATCGCAGCCATGGTGACCATTGCAAACGCTTCGTTAATCTCGAACAGATCAACGTCATCTTTTTTCCAACCGGTTTTTTCAAAAAGTTTTTCAATCGCACCTACGGGGGCGATAGTGAACTCAGATGGGTGTCTTGAATTTGTTGTGTGTGCAACTATTTTAGCGAAAGGCGTAAGGTTTCGTGCCTTCACTGCATTTTCACTGGCAAGAACAAGTGCCGATGCGCCGTCTGAAATACTGCTGGAATTCGCAGCGGTGACTGTGCCATCTGCGCTGAAAGCAGGTTTTAGAGACGGGATTTTTTCTAGATTTGCGTTGCCAGGCTGTTCATCGATGGTCACGGTTGTCTCGCCTTTGCGGGACTTAATGGTAACGGGAACGGTCTCGGCCTCAAGTAGGCCATCTTCGATGGCTTTCTGTGCCCGGGTAAGAGATTGGATCGCAAAAGCATCCATGTCGTCCCGCGTCATTTGATACTTGTCTGCCATTTCCTGAGCGAAGGAACCCATGAGTCTGCCTGTTTTTGCATCCTCAAGGCCGTCGGTAAACATTGAGTCCTGAATTTCCTGGTGCCCCATTCTCAACCCCGCGCGAGCTTTCGGCAAAAGATAAGGCGCATTGCTCATGCTCTCCATGCCGCCTGAAACCATGATTTCGTTAGTGCCCGCCTTAATCAGGTCGTGGGCAAGCATTGTTGCTTTCATGCCAGAACCGCAAAGCTTGTTTATTGTCGTCGCACCTGATTCAACAGGAATGCCTGCTTCGATCGCTGCCTGCCTTGCTGGTCCCTGGCGCAATCCTGATGGTAAAACGCAGCCAATAATTATTTCCTCAATGTCACCCCCCTCGAGGTTGGCCCTGGACACAGCTTCTTTTATTGCTGCTGCACCAAGATCTACTGCGCCGAGGTCTGACAGGCTACCCTGAAAGCCGCCCATAGGTGTTCGTGCGCCACCCGCGATATATACATCATTCATTGGATCGTCTCTTTTAAGTGTATTGCTAGCCAGCATAATCTATGCAGGCTGTGATTTTTTGCTGGCGCGGCGAAACGCTCGTTAGGCAAATTGCTGCGTGAGCATTTTCCACTGCTGGCGCTGAAAATCCAGTGCGCTCTCTAGCTCCCGTAGTTTTTGTCGGGTCTCGGTCTCTTCCCATTTTTTTAGGATCGAATCTTTCTTAAGTTCTACCCAGTGTTGGCGACAGTTAGACCACTCGTTGAGTGCTTCGACCAGCTGATCATATTCGGTTTCCAAGATTTCGAGCCAAAGCTGGGTGTTTTTTGCCTTGAACTGGCTAATTTTTTCTCGAGCGACCTGCAGCTGCATTCGTGCCATATTTTGCTCAATAATTTCTGGGGCGATGCGTTTTAAATCAGAGGCTAATGAGCACCAAGACAAAGCTTTGATAAGCCATTTGGTGGGATCATACTGATACCAAAAAATACCGTTCCGATAGTCCCACTGAAAGGTGTGATGGAAATTGTGATAGCCCTCTCCGTAGGTGAAGAAAGCGATGATCGGGTTGTCTTTTGAGCTGTTAGCGTCAGAGTAGGGCTGTCGGCCCCAAAAATGTGCGAGAGAATTTATGAAAAAAGTGGTGTGGTGACTCAAAACCAGCCGCAAAAAGCCCAGCAGCAATAGGCCGCCAATCGCGTCTCCCAGCAGAGCGCCAACCAATGTTGTAAGGAGGAAGTTACTGGCAAGCGCGAGCGCAACGTAGTGTTTATCTTGCCAGACGGCAATGGGGTCCTGGTCTAGGTCCTTGACGTTGCTAAAATCTTTTTCGGTTGCCTGGTAGTCTCTGAGCATCCAGCCCATGTGAGAATACCAAAACCCGCGTTGTGCCGAATAAGGGTCTTTATCAACATGGTCTGTAAATCGGTGATGGTGTCTGTGATCTGCGCACCAGATGCGAATCGAGTTTTGAACAGAAAGCGCGCCGCCAATCGCGAATATGACCCGAATCACCGGGTGGGCCTTGTAGGTTTTGTGAGACCAAAGCCTGTGATAGCCGGCGGTAATTGAGAGCCCGTTCCAGAACATAAATATTGCAAAAGCGACCCACATACCGGCTGAATATCCGGAGGTGAATCCGTACCAGGGAACCAGTGTTAACGCGACGAGCGTTGTACCTAAAAATATGACAACAACGTCCAGACGCAGGGCAGGCTTTACCCTCTCTGCATTATTTGGAGGTAAAATTGCGCGTTTGTTCTCTTGATTGGACATTTCGTTTATTTCCTGGCCGGTGAGGCCTGTTTATCAACGTACATGGGCATCCTATTTTAGCGCCGAAAGGAAATCAATCTTCCAGAACAAAGCCCCTGTGATATGCTCTGCAGCTTCTTAGCAGAGTCCATATTGGAGGACCGATGAGTTCAAAAGCGGAAGCAGCATTAGCGGTGTTTAAGTCCTATGAAGGGGAAGAAGAAGGCGTAGGTGAATGGTTGACGGTTGATCAGGACCGCATAAACACCTTCGCAGATGCCACCCTTGACCATCAGTTCATTCACATAGACCCTGAAAAGTCTGCTGAGCTTTCACCCTACAAAGTCACGATTGCGCATGGTTTTTTAACGCTCTCGTTAATTGTTCATCTCGGCGGCAGTATTGCGCCACTGAAGCCCGAGGCACTCGATGGTGTTTATATGGGTGTCAACTACGGGCTTGATAAAGTTCGTTTTCCTGCCCCGGTACCTGTAGATTCCCGGATTCGCGCCAGGCACCGTCTCGTATCGGCAGAGTTGAAAAACCCCGGTACGATTCAGTTGAAGAGAGAGGTGATTGTCGAAATTGAAGGCGGCGAGAAGCCTGTATGTATTGCTGAGTCACTTGTTCGGTTGATGTACGGTTGATATGCGCAGGTAGGCAGACGATAGAAGGACAAGGAGAACCCAATGACTGTTATCACTAAAGAAGATCTTATTCTGAGTATCCAAGATGCTCTGCAATATATTTCCTATTATCACCCTGCGGACTTTATTAAATCGGTTAATGAAGCCTATGAGCGCGAAGAATCCAAGGCCGCAAAAGACGCCATGGCGCAAATTCTGATCAATTCAAGAATGTGTGCTGAGGGTCAGCGACCGTTGTGCCAGGATACTGGGATCGTAAACGTTTTTATCTCCGTTGGTATGAATGTTCGCTTTGAAACTGACCAGTCGCTGGAGGATATGATCAACGAAGGAGTGAGGCGAGCCTATTTACTCCCGGATAACGTGCTTCGGGCCTCTGTACTTGCTGACCCCGCGGGCAAAAGAACTAATACGAAAGACAATACGCCAGCGGTCATTCATACAGAACTTGTGCCGGGCGACAAAGTTGAAGTGCATGTAGCAGCTAAGGGAGGAGGCTCTGAAGCGAAATCCAAGCTGGCGATGCTCAACCCAGCAGATAGTATTGTTGATTGGGTACTGAATACAGTGCCAACCATGGGGGCCGGTTGGTGTCCGCCCGGCATGCTTGGTATTGGCATCGGAGGCACAGCTGAAAAGGCAATGCTGCTGGCCAAGCGCTCGCTCATGGACGCTATCGACATACATGAACTGCAGGCAAGGGGGCCATCGTCAAGGATAGAAGAGCTTAGACTTGAGTTGTTTGAAAAGGTTAACGGTTTGGGAATCGGCGCGCAGGGACTGGGCGGCCTGACGACTGTGCTTGATGTCAAGATCATGGATTATCCAACCCATGCCGCAAATTTACCTGTCGCAATGATTCCAAATTGTGCAGCCACGAGGCATACACATTTTGTACTTGACGGAACGGGTCCTGCTGATCTCAAGGCGCCTAAACTGGAAGACTGGCCTGAAATCACGTGGGAGGTTGGGGCCGGCACCCGAAGGGTTAATCTCGACACCGTGACAGAGTCAGATGTGATGGATTGGCAACCCGGTGAAACGATTTTACTGTCTGGCAAGATGTTAACCGGACGTGATGCTGCGCATAAGCGAATCCGTGATCTGTATGCGGAAGGTAAAGGACTGCCAGAAGGTGTAGACCTTAAAGGCAAGTTCATTTACTACGTTGGTCCGGTTGATCCGGTACGGGAAGAGGTTGTAGGTCCGGCAGGGCCTACCACAGCGACTCGAATGGATGGTTTCACGGAAATGATGCTCGAAAAGACAGGTTTGCTTGGCATGGTCGGCAAAGCCGAGCGCGGTCCAGCAGCGATCGACGCTATTCGCGATCACAAGGCGGTATATTTGATGGCGGTAGGCGGTGCGGCGTACCTTGTTTCAAAGGCTATCCGTAAGTCTAGGGTGGTCGCTTTTGAAGAGTTGGGGATGGAAGCGATTCATGAATTTGAGGTCGAAGATATGCCCGTGACCGTCGCAGTAGATTCTCGGGGCGAATCGGTGCATGTTTCTGGTCCTAAAGAATGGCGCTCAAAGATAGGGCTTATTCCAGCTGTTCAGGATTAGTTGTTTATAATCAAATGCTTATGTGGGTTGCGTGGTTTTATACTGATTGAAAGCTGGCGCGCATTAGAGTAAATTACGCGCTTGAAATGGCACGACCCACGATTGCTAGTCATCAAGCAACATTAATTGGAATATAAATAGTATGGCGCAAGAATCAACGTCAGTTGACGAGCTTTATCTAAACGCCGAAGAGCTGGCGCAAGACTTCTCCCTTTTTCCTCAAAAACAACCTGATTCGGTTATCAGGGGGCTTTTATCAGAGAAACAAATTGAGGTAAAACTAGAGCAACTTCGCAACATGGAAGTCGATGCTTACATCGCGGCGACCGTCGCGCCTACGGAAGAATCGACGCGTCCCGGTGCAAGAGCGATCGTTGATGCCCTCAATGTGCCAGTCTCCAATGTCATTGAAATGGGACCATTTTACTGCGCCGAGTTGTCATTGCAGTTTGGTGATGCGGTTCGAAAGGTCGGTCTGATTGCGCAGGACAGAGCATACGCAACCGGCGTTTGGGGACCTGAGCATCACGAAATAGCAGCGAAAATGGCGGCTGACTTTGCCATAAGGTCAATGCCGATTGTGACCTTTATGGACACGCCAGGAGCTGATCCATACGAGGAAGCTAACGCCAGTAATCAGGCGCACTCAATTTCACGGCTCATTGCAGAGCTGTGTAACGTTGACGTACCCACGCTGGGAATTATTGTTGGGCAAGGCTATTCCGGTGGCGCTATACCTTTGGCGGCAAGTAACTTGCTTTTGTGTGCGAGAACCGGTGTTTTTAACACCATTCATCCAAAGGCACTCGCTAATCTCGTTAGGCGATACAATCTTTCGTGGCAGGAATGCGCAAAGTTTGTGGGCGTCTCTTCTTATGAGCTTTATCGTCAGGGAAATATTGACGGTGTGATCGATTACGATCCGGGTGAAGTAGACAACATCGGAAACCTGCGCGATGTCATTGTTACGGGAATTCAGTCTATAGAAGATTCAACGCGTCAATTTGTTGTTGATCACCCCGAAATACTAGATCACTACAAACGAAACCTTAATCGCTATTTAAACCCGACAGAGTATTTGTCTGCGCTCAACGCCAGCACAACGTTAAAGCTACGTACCTCTCCAACGGCTTATCCAAATGTATTTGGGTCGGCCTATCGTTATATGCGTTATCTTGGTTTGAGGAAACGTATTAAGAGCACAACGACGACTCAGTACGGTCGTCTTGCTGAGGTGGAGATTCCTCCAGGCGAATTAGCTCAGAGAATCCATCTTGAGCGACGCTCGGGTTTTCTGGGTTGGTTACAGGACCCGGACAAAATTCTCTACGAAGATGTGCTCAGTAAAGCTTGGAAGAACTACTCCGATAAGAAAGCCGCGGTAGGTGATGAACGCGGCAGGATAGCGCAACTGATTTTCGGTGAGCCAACCAAGAATTATGAAAATGCGAAGCAGGAATTGTGTCTGCTGTCAGGTTTGCATCTGTACAATCGTTGGAAAGCGAGTGCTCGAGATAATTTGGCGGCGCTAATAGAGCACGTAGGGGATGAAGATGCTAGCAGCTACCTGCTAAAACCATCTGATGTGAAGGATGTAAAAGGGCTGTTGGGTGCGATGTCCAACACGGACAGCGTTTTCGTGAGTTACCTCAAAAGCCGCTTTACTTTCGAAGGTAAGAAGCTTTTTGATTCGGAGTTTATTGAGGAAAAAGCCGCGGGCTTTTTATTGTCAGAATTAATCTCCGAGCTTAACTTAATCCTTGAAGGTCCCTCGTTATATGACAAGGAAAAGTTGTCGGGTCAGAACCTGTCTGACTACACGCAACAGTTGCTTGAGGGTGATGATGAGCGCCCGATTCAGTTAAATCGGAGGCTACTTGAAGACAGTCTCTGGTCCTATATCGACAGGAAAAGTGATCTAGATATCAGGATAGAAGAACAGGACAGAACAATTTTAGATGTTGTTCTTGATGATGATATTCGCGACGATTTTGTCACTGAGTGTCAGAATCTGATTACTTTTTCGGTTGTGTACGACAACCTCATTTCTGACTTGGTGTCGGTTGCGCGTCAAGCGCACGAATCAAAAACGCTTTCAGCCGAATTTATTGAGCATTTGTTGCAGCGTTCATTTGCTGAGGTTGCCGCGTTGGGCTCGCTTTCCGAGATGAGCGAAGCGGATATCAAAAATCAGTTTATAAGCTGGGTAGATTCACTTGCGAATCATGCGCGATGTAGTGCGTTTCTGAAGTCTGCAGAAGAATGGATTCGGGTGGTGCATAAAGACAAATCAGACACCCTGTTCGTTATCGTTAGTTTCTTCTTCGAAAAGATCTTGCCTGAGTATTATTCATCACAAGCTTCGGGTAAGAAGTTCGATGGCAGGGTTGAGCCTGTAAGGATCGGTCGCAGGAAAGATTTTTGGAATCGACTCACGATCGCCTACCGTGACCTTTTGTTCCATGAGATGCTAACGAAAGAGAAACGCAGTGGTAGGACAACCTACACAGCGCTGCTCGATAGGTTCGTAAGCAACTTTGAAGAACTCAACAGCACGCTGATGTCGGCAAACCCGGTGGCTTTTCCTACTTTTCGACCGTCAATTGAATCTGCCCTAAAAAAGGGTGTTCACCCGTCAGGTCTGATTACAGGTATCGGCGACGTGACGACTGATCAGGGTTGTTATCGTGTTGGGCTGGTGATGTCGAACGTGGCATTCCAAGCAGGCAGTATCGATAACTCTGATTGTGTGCGGTTTTGTAAGTTGCTGGTTGAATGTGCGGTGCAAAGGATTCCGGTACTCTGCTTTGTATCTTCTGGTGGTATGCAGACCAAGGAAGGTGCGGCGGCCTTATTCACAATGGCCGTTGTTAATGACCGAATAACGAGGTTTGTGAGAGATAACGACCTGCCGATAATTATGTTTGGGTTCGGCGATTGTACTGGTGGTGCTCAGGCAAGCTTTGTCACGCACCCGCTGGTGCAAAGCTATTACTTTACTGGCACCAGCATGCCTTTTGCTGGTCAAACCGTGGTGGAAAGAAACCTGCCCTATACCTGCATGATGAGTAATTACTTGTCGGTCACGCCGGGCGCAATGCAGGGTCTGGTGAAACATCCATTTTCTGAAGACCTCGATAAAGAATTACGACGAGTAGATCCGTCAATTCCCTTGCCGACTGAAACGGTGGAGCAGGTTGTTGATCGTATTATGTCCGGTCGTTTGACGGCAGCGGAACCTATCGTCGTTACAAAAGTCGCTTCGGAAGCAGAGTTGATTCGACCAATTCAGCGGGTGCTGGTGCATGCGCGTGGCTGTACGGCTGTCAAGCTTGTGTCAAAGGCGATCGAGTTCGGTCATGAGGTGGTGCTGGTGCAATCAGATCCAGATATGGATTCGGTGCCTGCTGATATGGTGCGTAATGACCCGAAACATTCACTTGTTTGTATTGGAGGTAACACCTCGGATGAAAGTTATCTCAACGCCCTGAGCGTTTTAAATATAGCGGAAGTGGAAGGGGTTGATTCTTTGCATCCCGGTATTGGCTTTTTGTCTGAAGATCCAAATTTTGCCAAGGTTGTGCGCGAACGTTCTGTGAACTTCATTGGGCCCAAGGTTAGCAGTATGGAAACCATGGGCAATAAGTCTAATGCCATTAACACGACAATGAGTAATGACGTGCCGGTTGTGCCAGGTAGCCACGGTATCGTCGATACATCAGAACAAGCGGCAAAAATTTCAGAGCAGATTGTTTATCCGGTACTGCTGAAAGCGGTGCACGGCGGTGGAGGCAAGGGCATTCAGGTTGTGAGGCGTCCGGAACAGCTACACGGATTGTTTCATCACGTGACAACAGAGGCACGTGCGGCGTTTGGTAACGGCGATCTATACATTGAGAAATTTGTTACATCGATGCGCCACATCGAAGCTCAAATTCTTAGAGACACGCATGGCAATACGCGCGTGCTGGGCATTAGGGATTGTAGCGTTCAGCGAAATAATCAGAAGCTGATGGAAGAATCACTCTCGACAATGTTGCCAGAGGCACACAAGAGAAGTGTGTATGAGTATGCCGCGAAATTGGCAGATGCCGTAGATTACATTGGCGCAGGCACAGTCGAGTTCATATACGATATACCCAGCGATGCGGTGTACTTCATGGAGATGAACACGCGTTTGCAGGTCGAGCATCCGGTGACCGAGGTCACAACCGGCGTTGATATCGTTAAGCAACAGTTTGAAATTGCAGCGGGAGGGTCGATAGAAGACCTAAATCCCGAAGAACGCGGTTATGGACTTGAAGTCAGAGTCAATGCAGAGAAAGCGGTGCAGGATGCTGATGGCCTTGTGTCGTTTGTGCCGACACCTGGTGAGATTACGCGTTGCGAACTGCCTGAAGCAGATCATATACAGCTCATTTCAATGGCAGGTGAAGGTAAAGTCGTCTCGCCTTTTTATGACAGCTTGATCATTCAGATCATCTGTTACGGTGAAGACAGAAACGATGCGATTAAGAAGATGCTTGATTACCTCGATCAAGTTGTGATCCACGGTATAAGCACGAACATTACGCTGATTAAGCGTATTCTCAAAGATGACGAGTTTTTGAAGGGGATTTACGACACTGGGTATTTGCCATCTTTCCTTGAACGAACCGACGTGCCCGGACTGATTGCGGAAATGGAAGCAGCATCAGGCATGGAATCTAAAGGCATTGATCTCGAGATGCTCAAGATCGAGGGAAGTAACGAATTGAAGGTGTTGTCGCCGTCAACCGGGGTTTTCTATCGAACGCCATCGCCTACAGAACCGGAATACGTCAATGTTGGTGATGTGATTGATACGGAGTCTATAGTTTGCCAGCTAGAAGCGATGAAGATGTTTACGCCCGTGAATCTGAATACTTTCTCCGGTGAAGATGGTGAAGTTTACGATGCCTCGCTGAAGTACGAAGTGACCAGAATTAATTTGGGTACAGGTCAACAGGTTAACGAGGGTGATCTATTGTTCGTGATTAAGCCTGTGACTGCGGCGCTAGAGACTGAGTGATACGGGAAAACGTGTTGATCTGTCAGTAGCGGCAATCTATCCGTAGCGGGAATGTTTTGCGCATGTTAGGCATATTGATGTGCCTCACGGCATGCTTGATCAATAAGAAACTTCAGTCTCTCCTCCTCTTTTAACTCTGGTCTGGCGGTCTGCCATCCGATCAACGCTCTGGTCCTGATGTGTAGAAATATTGGGATCAGCCCGGCGTGCTCGTTAGATAGTGGGCGGTGTTGCCGATAACCCGCCAAAAATGCCGCCTGACGTGTTTTGAATTGTTTACCGAATGCATGCGTATAAAGCGCAACGGCGATGTCATAAAGATGCCATCCAAAACCTGCGTCGTCGAAATCGATGAGGTACATCTCGTCGTTGGTGACAAAAATATTTTCGTCATGCAGGTCTGCGTGAATCATGCCGTAGACATCACGACTTTTTCCTAGGGCTTCTAATGCTTTGATGATGTTTTTTTGTGAGCCCAGCAATAGTGCCTTTTGATCTGAGGTGATGCCAGGGGAGTCCCAGTACCTTCCCCAGAAGGGTGACTCGCCGAAAAAGCCATCGATGTCCAGCTCATGACGCACAAAAGATGCGCTGTGTTGCCACTGCTCAGAGTGATTGTGGAGTTTTGCCATCATCGCGCCAAGCTGCGTCAATTGCGCCAAAATAAACGCGATGTCAGGCTCACGCTCTCCGAGTTCGCGTAAGGAACAGCCTTCCAGCCACTCTATGACCTCGGCGTAGCGTGCTCCCCCGTTTACTGTGATCGGCAAATAGTATTCTCCCGATTGGGTGGGCCGGGTCACAGGCAATAGGAAACCAGCATCTGAGAGCGCCTTGGTCCACTCGTGTTCGGCGATAAGCTCGTCAAGCGTGTGATAACCGGGTCGATGGATTCTGTAAGCAAATGCGCCCTCTGTGGTTTCAACTTTGTAAACAATGTTTTCAGACAGGGAAGCGACGGTAATACTTGTTGGGTGAAGATCCCAATGGATTAGGGCATCTTTTACCTGCGCTAAAATCTGAGTGGGATCATCCATTGTTTAATATCGTCTCAAAGGTCTCGAGAAATCTATCCGCGTGCGCTTGTTCAAACACCAACGGCGGTCGAACTTTTAAAACGTTGCCAAGTGCGCCCGCATTACTGAGCAAAAATCCCTTGTCTTTCAATTTGTTTGCCATGGCAATCGCGCCAATGCGATCAGGTTCATTGTCTTCTTTGACCCACTCAATGCCCGTAAACAGACCGCAACCGCGCACGTCGCCCATCATTGTATGGTCGGCTTGTAGCGCATACAGGGCTTGTCGAAGATATTCGCCCACAGCGGCGCTTTTGCGTAAAACATCTCTGCTTTCAATTTCATCCAGTACCGCCATCCCAACTGCTGCCTGCAGAGGGCTTGAAGCAAAGGTATTAAAATATCGTGATGACTTTCGAAAAGCGGCAATACTGTTTGCGCTGGCGGCTACCGCCGCTAAAGGTAGCCCATTACCCATGGGTTTGCCCATGCAGACAATATCTGGTCTGAATCCGCTTGTTTCATATCCCCAGAAATCGCCAGAACGACAAAACCCTGCTTGAACTTCATCTGCGATCATTAGGCCGCCTGCAGCATGCACAATCTCTGTCGCCTTGGCCATGAATTGGCCGGGCACTTCAGGCAAACCTTCGTTGGCAAAGATAGAGCATACGAACATACCGGCAAAGGGGGTGTTGTTTGCTTCGAAGTCAGCAATCGCTGCTCTGACTTTATCAAGATAGAGGTCACATAGCGCATCGTCATTCAGGCCTGCTTGAAGGGGATTGAACTTTTGCGGAAAAGGAATCGCTCGGTAGTGCTTGTGTTGTGGAAAGTTCGGGTTTCCTGCGATAGACATGTTCCTTACTTCGCTGCTATTGCCGTGATAGGTTGCATCCGTGCAGATGATTCCCTGGCCGCCGGTTGCGACCCGTGCCGTCATCAGTGCAATTTCGCTGGCTTCGGTTCCGGAACAGGCGAACACGATATTTTCGAGACCATCGTGATGAAGGTTTAGCAGTCTCTCGGCATAATCCAAAATGCCTTCATGCAAATATCGGCTGTGTACATTCAGGGTCGACATCTGTCGCGTCATCGCCTCGACAACCCTCGGGTTGGCGTGCCCAACGCAGGGCACGTTGTTGTACATGTCGACGTACTCATTGCCTTCATTGTCGTAAAGTAGCACGCCATCTCCCCTAACGATTTCGATAGGTTGTTCGTAAA